>OCLB01000030.1_pt1 | contig 29993 bp, 32 predicted proteins | sample 1495901 | NCBI WGS metagenome assembly OCLB01 (sample SAMN03418273, study PRJEB22391) | human gut metagenome | biome: human-gut; feature: organic feature; material: feces | host: Homo sapiens | place: Tanzania | collected 2013-01
TGTTGTCCTGACTGTCAACCGCGATAGAATAGATCATCCGACAGTATCGCGGGAACGCCGCCCTCAATTACAACGTCCTGATAGCGATACTCGCCAATGTATTTGCGGTTTTTCAAAATGCGGTTGAAGCTGTTGGGAGAGAATGGCTTGCCGTTTTTCGTTTTCAGCCCCCTCCTGTTGAAGTCTTCCACGATGGTGCGGACGATCTCACCGTCGGCATATCTTTGAAATATCTCCCGTACTATCGGAGCCGTAACCGGGTCGAGGACAAGCTTCTGCTCATCGCCCAGCAGATAGCCGAGAGGAATGCCGCCGCCGTTGTTTCTGCCTTTCAGGGCGTTCTCCTTTTGTCCTCTGCGGATTTTTTCGGACAGCTCCGCAGAGTAGTACTCGGCGTAGCCCTCCAGCATGGATTCAAGGATAATGCCCTCCGGTCCATCGGAGATATTCTCCTTTACGGAGATGACCTTTATGCCGTTCTTTTTGAGAGTCCGTTTATAGTGTGCGCTGTCATAGCGGTCACGGGAGAAACGGTCAAGCTTCCAGATCAGCACCACATCGAACAGCTTTTGCTCGCTGTCTTTTATCATGTTTTGAAATTCCGGCCTGTCTGCGGTTCTGGCGGACAATGCCCTGTCGATGTAACTGCGGAGGACGGTGATGCCGTGTCTTTAGGCATACTCCGTACATTCACGGAGCTACCCTTCGATGGATTCCTCTCGCTGGCTGTCCGAGGAATAGCGGGCGTAGATCACAGCTTTCATTTCGTTTCCACCTCCGAGAGCATCTGCACAAGCGTTGCCTTCAATCGTTCGTTCATAGCCGAGCCGGGGTCGAAGCACATTTCCACGAACCGCGCCATTTCGGGATTGTTCAGGCCGAGCTTCACGCAGTTGTTATAGATCATGCCATGGGGGTCGTCCGTCCTGCCGAAAATGTAGTCCAGCGATACGTCAAAGTAGTCGGCGTATTTCAGAAAAACCTCCGGGGAGGGCGTGGAATCGTCGATCTCGTACCGGGCGAGAGCGGATTGGGAAACGTCAAATTTCTTTGCCAGCTTCCCCTGCGAGAGCCTGACGCTTTCACGCAAGCTGCGCAGCCGTTCACCGATGATTTTCAATGTTGCGTCACCTCCTTTTTTCGTTTTAAGTATACCCGAAAATAGAGTGCATGTCAATGACCGATTCACATAACATCACATTTCCCGACACGCAGTACACGAGAAGCAGCGAGGAAAAAGCTCCGCAGGAGCGCAGCCGATTTTGCAAAAATCGTTCAAAGGGGTTTGGGGACAAATTTCCCCAACAAGCAAAAGTGGCTCCATGCCACCTTGCTTGCCAAAGATGTTTCGTATACTTTAATGGATTGTGCCAATAACTTGAATAAATCATGTATTAACTTGAAATATTCAAGTAAAAATTGACAATCGAGAGCTAGCGTGTTATACTACCAAAGTAGCTCCGCAATAATTCATTAAACGGAAATGATGAGGTGCATGATGAACTATAACAAACTTTGGAAATTGCTGATTGACCGCAATATGCTAAAAAAAGACCTGAAAGAAAAAGCTGGTTTATCTTCAAATGCTATCGCCAAAATGGGAAAGGGCGGAGATGTTTCAACCCAAGTTTTGAGCAGGATTTGCGAGGCGTTAAACTGTGATCTTGAAGATATTGTTGAACTCGACCCTCCAGAAAAATAGTTAGTGCGTCACATGTCCAAATCCGTTTTTAGGGGCAGTGCACCTGCTATGATTTTGCTTGATAGGACGATTACCGAGGAAGGAGGTAGTGATAATGTGGTGTAAGAGCTGCAATCTGGAAACGAATGAAGATCGATGCCCTATCTGCGGGATTGAAACAGTCGAGGATGTTCCGGTAGAAATCTATTGGTGCGACAACTGTTCTGTTCCGCTCATTCATATTTCAACAGCCGCTGAAAAAGGGGTTTGCCCTTTGTGCGGAAACAAGACACACTATCTGTCTTCTGATTTGAGGCCTGTCTTTCCTGAAGAACGGCTGCTACTTGCTGTGTTGCTCGAAAAAGAACCGACATACTATATGGAGAGTTCTATATGGGCGGTAAACAGCAGATACTATATTGATGGAGCAACTGTCTCCATTCCGATAAAAATGTTTGCTGAGGCTGATACAGATAGTATTGCGAGAAAAATAGCAGAAGCATTTGACCAAATTAGCTATACCTACTTTGACAATAGCATGGCTCAGTTCATTCATGCAAACAAACATAGATTAGCCTACTTGAAGGACGAAGCATTCTCCTTTGTGCGAAAAGCATCAGAAAAATATAAAGAGGAAAGCATAGTCATTTCTTTCTCTGGAGGCAAGGACTCGACAGTGACGGCAGATATCGTCACAAAAGCTCTAAGTAATCCGAGCTTAGTTCATATTTTTGGAAATACAACGCTTGAGTTTCCTTTCACCATTGAATACGCCAGACGCTATCGCGAGGCTCACCCTCTTGCAATTTTTCAAATTGCAAAAAACGATGAGCAGGTTTTCTACGATGTATGTAAGGATATTGGCCCACCAGCACGGATGATGCGCTGGTGCTGTTCGATGTTCAAGACCGGACCAATCACTAGAGTCATCAACAGTATGTACCGCAGTCAACAGATTTTGACTTTCTATGGTATTCGAAAGTCGGAGTCGGTTAGCCGGAGTAAGTATAACCGCATTGAAGATGATGCAGAGTCAGTCAAAATCCAGCAGCAAACAGTGGCGTCTCCAATCTTTTTTTGGAAAGGCATCGACATTTGGCTCTATATGATAGGCGAAAGCATTGACTTTAATTCAGCTTATCGGTTGGGATATGATCGAGTTGGCTGTTGGTGCTGCCCCAACAACAATCAGCGAGCACAGTTTTTATCCCGGATATACATGCCGGAAGAGTCAAAAAAGTGGCGCGAGTTTCTAGTAGGCTTTGCCAAAAAGATTGGGAAACCTGATCCTGAAGTCTACGTTGACAGTGGAAAGTGGAAAGCCCGTCAGGGAGGAAATGGTCTTGCATCGGCGGGCGATGTCAAGATACGTTTTACGAATTGTACGACGGAGGATCATGCAAAGATTTATCGCCTGGTTCGGCCATTTGACGACGAACTTGTGGGAATGTTTGTTCCCCTTGGGAGGATTGCTCCAGAGCTTGGCAAAAAGATACTTCGGGAAACAATTATCCTTGACGCCCGAACCAACGTGCCAATCCTATCAATCCAACCATTCAACCAAGATGGCTACGACTATGCTGTCAAGGTAAGAACAACGAATGTAGCTGACCATGACGATTTACAACGCATGGCCGGATATCAAATTAGAAAATTCAACGCATGCAGAAAGTGCCTCAAGTGTGAGTCTATCTGTAGGCAAGGGGCTATATCCATTATAGGAGATAGCTACTATATCGACCCAGATAAATGTGTTCATTGCAAGATGTGCATGACCGCCAAATATCTCGACGGAGGCTGTATGATGGACAAGTATCTGCGGACGAAATAAAGTGTGGAGGGAAAGACAATGCCTATGAAATTTCGGGCTCACGATACATTCTTTATCAGGAAAGGTTGGCTCAGTAAGGGTATGCGCTGCGTGGCTAACAAGCCTGATGTTTTCATTGCACATGACGAGAACCCGATGGATGTTCTTGGTATTGGAGCAAACATGGTAAAGGCAATGAGGTATTGGCTTCAAGCTGTTGGTCTTACTAAGGAATCAGATAAGGGAAAACGGGTTCAGAGCTTTACCGAACTTGGAAAGCTTATTTATAAGAACGATGCATACATTGAAGAGCTGGGTACTCTGCATCTTTTGCAGTATCAGCTTGCTTCTCAATCGGACATTGCTACAGCGTGGTATTTTTTCTTCAACGAATTTTCTATGTTGGAGTTCTCACGAGAAGATTTTGTTGCCGCATTACAAAAATATGCCAAAATACGTGACGGCGAGACCGAGTATGCGATTCGATCACTGAATGATGACTTCCAGTGCATCATCAACACCTACCTTCCTCGCTATAAGTCAAATCCGACGAGAGTATCTCCAGAGAATAATATTGATTGTCCGTTTGGGGAACTTGGATTGATAGACATACTGAACAAGCGAAAAAAGACATATAAAAAGAGCATTCCCGCAAGCGATACTCTTAATCCGTATGTCATCCTTGCTGTTATTGTTGATAATGCTAAAGGGCGAAAAGAAATTGGTCTGAACGAACTATTAACTGCTCCATGCAATATTGGAAAGGTGTTTAACCTCGATTCAATCACGATGCTTGATGTGTTGTATCGAAGCGAAAAACTTGGGTTGATTAAAATCAACCGCACGGCAGGTCTGGATGTTATCAACATAAAAGGGAACTTCGACTTCCTTGATTATGTAGAACGTTTTTATGCGTCTATCAATGAGCAGAGTCAGGAGAAAGAAAGATGAGAGATATGATTTCCGTTGCTTCGGGTTTCCAATACTCTGTAAACATAGGATATGACCTTGGAAGCGATGACAAGCTAAAGAACTTTATATCAACTAAATCTGCGCTAAATTTGCTGGAGGATATCCTATTGAGCGTGAGTCCACTCTCAACGGATCGTGCGCGAGTATTAATTGGTGCGTATGGAAAAGGTAAGTCACATATTGTATTGACAATCCTCTCCATGCTTGTAAAGCGTGATTTGGTTCTTTTTGAGAAGTTGATGCCGAAGATTAAAGAAAATCCGAGGCTTTATCAGCTTGTTCAGAATTACTATGATAGCGAACAAAGAATTCTACCTGTCGTTATAAATGGAAGTAGTACCAGTCTTACCCAAGCATTCCTGCTTTCTTTGCAACGAACGCTTTCTGAGAATGACCTTTTGAGTGCTATGCCTGAAACAAACTATAAAGCGGCGACTAATGTCATTAGACGTTGGAAAAGGGACTTCCCTGAGGCTTTTGTTAAATTTCAGAACAGCATTGATGTCCCTGTCGATGTTTTTGCTGATCGATTGGAGAACTATGATGTTGCTGCATATGAAGTTTTTGAGCGGATTTATCCGACGCTGACTGCGGGAAGCATTTTTAATCCGTTTCTTGGTTTCGATGTAGTCGAACTTTATGAAAGCGTAGCAAAAAGCCTAAGGTCTAAGGGTTATACAGGTATCTATGTTGTTTATGATGAGTTCAGTAAGTTTCTTGAGGCTAATATTGGCAGTGCTTCTGTCAGCGATACAAAGATGCTTCAGGACTTCGCAGAAAAATGCTGCCGAAGCGGAGCTTTGCAGCTACACTTGATGTTGATTTCACATAAAGAAATTTCTAACTATATCGACAAACTTCCTAAGGAAAAGACCGATGGATGGCGAGGCGTTTCTGAACGTTTCAAGCACGTTCATATGAATAATAACTTCTCGCAGACATATGAAATAATATCTTCTGTCATTCAGCACAAGGAGCCTCTTTGGGGTAGGTTCTGCGATGCGCATGGCTATGATTTTGATGCCTTATTTTCCCGCTATCAAAGGCATCAAATGTTTATAGATGCACAGAGCGAGATTGGCACAGCAATCAAAGATTGTTTCCCGCTCCATCCTGTCTCGACATTTATCCTGCCGAGGCTATCTGAGCGTGTTGCACAAAATGAACGCACACTTTTTACGTTCCTCTCGGCGGAAGGAACAGCAACCCTCGCATCTTTTCTGGATAGCTACAAAAACGACTTTACTCTTGTAACGCCGGATCAAATTTATGATTACTTCGAGCCACTTCTCAAAAAGGAAGTGTATGAGGGGGAAATTCACAATACTTTTATTCTTACGAGCACAATTTTGAATCAACTTCCTGAAGGAACGTTGGGAAGTAAAATTATCAAGACCATCTCGTTGATTTATATCCTTGAGCAGTTTGAACGTCTGAGTCCAACAAAGGAACAAATCATTGGTGTCTATTCTGGTGTTTATGAAGTCAGCGAGATTGAGAAAGCTATTTCTGAGCTCATTGAGAAAGAGTTTGTCGTCTATATCAAAAGGAGTAATGATTATCTTCGGTTAAAGAGGACTTCTGGTGTGAGTATTCAGCAGAAGATTCACGATTTGATGGAGTCGCAGATTGGAAAGGTCACGACGAAGGACATTCTTAATGCGTCAAACTTTGATAATTATATGTACCCTTCGCGCTATAATGATGAACATGAAATGACACGATTCTTCTCGTTTCAATTTATCTCTGGAGCAGAGGTTGTATCCAACGTGGATTGGAATGTTAAGAGTGAAATGATTGATGCTGACGGGGTGATTTACGGCGTTATTCCTGAAAGCGATAATCAACTAAACGAACTGTTGGAAATAATAAAAAGCACCAGCAAGGGCTGTGAGCGTCACATCTTTGTGATTCCCAAGCACTTTAAGGATATTAAAGATGTAGCTCGGGAGTATGCTGCGGTTATGCACCTTCGCGATCAGGCTGTGGATGACCCTGTGTTGTTCGATGAATACGAGGTGGTGTTTGAAGATTTGCAGGAAATCATCAAAGGCTTTATAGGTTCATATACACATCCTGAAGGTTGCCGTTCGATATATGTCCGTGATGGTCAAGTGCTGAGTGTTCATCGTAAATCTGGATTGACTGAAGTCATGTCTCAGATGTGTGATAAGGTTTATAGTTTGACTCCTGTGATCAATAATGAGTCTGTTAATAAGAACGAGATTACCAGCATTGCGCAGAACAGCCGCAATAAAATTATCAGTGCATTATTGCGAGGGGAACTTGAGCCGAACCTTGGACTCTCTGGCACAGGCCAAGAAGTCTCCATTATGCGCAGCACTCTTCTCCGAACGGGAGTTTGGAATGAGGATGGCGGCGTTCCGCAAGTTAATTTGCGTCCTACCGATCCTGCCATGCGCAATATGATGGAAACAATAGAAAACTTCATCCTTGAGTCACGTCAAAAAGGACGGCTCAGTTTTGCTGTGCTTTACGAACGCATGACATCTCCGGATTATCATATTGGCTTACGCTATGGATTAATCCCAATTTATCTTGCAGCGGTTATGCATAATTATCGTCAGCAGACTGTAATAAACGATCGCTTTGGTCCAATTCAAACGAACGTTGATGCGCTCGTTCAGATTAATAGCGACCCAGACAATTTTACGCTTGAGTATTTGGACTGGAGTCCTGAGAAGGAGGAGTATATTGACCGATTGGCAGAAGCTTTTTTGGAATATGTGATAGATGCCGAAAAGACAGGAAACTCTTATGACTATGTGGCAAATGCTATGCATCGTTGGTACATGGCTCTTCCAAAATATTCTAAAGAGTGTGTCAAGAGGCCCTCAGGAGAAAGGCTGCTCAGGAGACAGCTTGAAATGATGAAGATTCTCCGACAGAACATCAGCAGTTCCGAACTTCTGTTCAAAAAGTTGCCTGAGGCATTTGATTATCATGAAGAGTATGCCGATGCCGCAACGGATATCATTGAAGCAAAAGGCGTATTCGACGGACTCTTAGGAGAACTAAAGCAGGCTTTGATTAAAAAAACCAAAGACGCATTCTTGCCGGAGAATGGAAAAAAAGCTGGGCAAAAGCTCTCCCTGCTGGATACTGTAAGAGAATGGTGTGACCTTCTTGATCCCAAAAGTTTTGAACAGCTCTTTCCAGATGGAACAGATTGTTTTCTACAACATCTGAGAAGTTCAACGAACGATGAGAACATGTTCATTACTCGCCTTGCAAAGCTGTCTACTGGGCTGCGGTTGGAAGACTGGGATTCCAAGACGTCTAAATTGTTTTCGGATGCTCTTGCCAGGTTCATGAAAACTGCGAAGGATTTTCACAGCAGTGTGGTCTCTGAGACTATCAATGAAACATCAAGTTATCAGGTGACATTCGCTGATGAAGAAGGCATCAATACAACAAGACGCTTTGAGAAAGTTGAAGTTTCGGCGCGAGGCAAACTCCTGTTCAATCAAATTACAGCCTCCCTTGAAGCCATGGGGCATTCAATCTCAGAACAGGAAAAACGGCAAATTCTTATGGAGGTTCTGAAAAAGCTTTGTTAAGGAGGGGAGCAAATGGCTTATTTTGATAATGCAGCAACTTCATATCCCAAGCCTGAAGAAGTTTACTCTTTCATGGACAGATTCTATCGGGATCATGGAGGAAGTGTGGGCAGAGGCAATTATGACCTGGCAAATACTGCGAAAGGTATTATTGACGAGACTCGGTGCTTGCTTCAGGATTTGCTTCATTGCCCTGCTAAGAAAGTAGTCTTTACTCCGACTGCCACGATTGCTTTGAATATGATTATTCAAAGCATAGTGCAGTCGGGAATTCGGACTGTTTATATCAGTCCTTTTGAGCACAATGCGGTTACTCGCACTTTGCACCATTTTGAACGTATGGGGCGGATTAAAGTAATCGAGCTTACAGTTTCCGAATGCCTTGAATATGACATGGCGAGGATTCGGTACCAGTTTGATGCCACTCGACCTGATCTTGTCGTCGTGAGCCATGCCAGCAATGTCATTGGCTTGGTGGCTCCAGTCGAGGATATTTTTGCATTATCTAAAGAATACGGAGCAATTACCGTTGTAGATATGGCTCAGACTGCGGGACTTATCGAGTTAAATGTTGGCTTGGAAACTATTGACTTTGCAGTCTTTGCAGGACATAAAACGTTACTTGGTCCAACTGGAATTTCTGGATTCATAATGAAACCAAATTTCAATCTTTCCCCTATCCTTTTTGGCGGCACAGGCTATGATTCTGCAAATCAAGATATGCCGGAAAGCCTTCCAGAAAGATACGAAATGGGAACATTGAACATTGCTGGCATTGCCGGTCTAAACGCAGCACTGAAGTGGATTAAGGGTCAATCTGTTGGAAATCTCTATACAGAGGAGGAGAAACGGCGAAATAAGCTGCTGGCTTTGCTGTATAATTATGACTTTATCAAGGTAATTGGCGTTGTTGAAGGGCATAAGTATGTTGGTATTGTTTCTTGTTTGATTGATGGAATAAGCAGTGATAGTGCTGGAAGTATTTTTTCTGAACGTGGAATTTCCGTCCGAACTGGTCTCCAATGCGCTCCGAGAGCCCATCAATTTCTCGGAACCTATCCATCGGGGACAATCCGGTTAAGCGTAAATTCATTGACAAGCGACAAAGAATTTGATGAGTTAGAAAACGCTCTTGAAGAAATTGAAATAAATCTGTAAAGGTGGGTTAAAATGAGTTTCCGAGACATTGAACTAAAACCAGAGTATAGGTCGCGGCTTGACAACGTAATACGGGACTTCTATAACCCGGTACTAAAACAAGCGGTCATCTACAAGCGTGCGGTTGGCTTTTTTTCATCTTCTGCGCTCCTATCTTTGACTGCTGGAATTTGCGGTTTGATTGAGAACAACGGTACAATTCAGATAATTGCATCCCCTCGCCTTTCAGCGGAAGATATCGATGCAATCAATGATGGGATTCGTCGCCGTGACGAGGTAATCAAAGAAGCTTTGCTCCGCGAACTTCGTGAACCAAAAGGAAAATTCGAGGAAGCAAGATTAAACCTTTTAAGTAATCTGATTGCAGCCGGTCGCTTGGACATAAAGATTGCTTTTCTGGAGGACGACAACACCATTGGAATGTTCCATGAAAAACTGGGGCTGATGTACGATTACGATGGGAATATCATAGCATTTTCCGGATCTATGAATGAAAGCGCAAATGCTTTTACCACCAATTACGAGGCGATTGATGTATTTGCTTCGTGGACACAAGATGCTGACCGTGTATATATCAAACAATCTGCGTTTAACGCCATGTGGGAAGATTATGAACCCAGCATCAAAGTCATGAACTTTCCAGACGTAAGCAAGGAGATTATGCGTCGCTACAGAGTTAATGACAGAATTGATACAAGTCTCGATGTCGAGGAGTTTGGGTACGACATTGCTTTGGTTGATGATTGTACGGTACTGTCTGGCCCGATGATTCCGGCGCATGTTCATATGAGACCGTATCAGATAGATGCGATTGAAGCATGGACAAAGCAAAACTATGTCGGTATCTTTGACATGGCAACCGGTACGGGAAAAACTTATACTGCGTTGGCAGCGATTGCACAATTGTATGCAGACATGAATCAAAACCTCGCTGTGATTATCATTTGCCCCTATCAGCATTTGGTTGAACAGTGGAAAGAAGATATTTTGGCTTTTGGAATGAAACCGATTGTGTGCTATTCTGCATCGTCCCAAAAGAATTGGCGAGAACGTTTGAAAACTGCCGTTACAAGTTTCAATTTAGGGGTACAAGAACACTTTTGTATGGTTTCGACAAATGCTACGTTTTCTATAAGCTATGTGCAGGACTTGATGCTTAAGCTAAAGGGCAATGTTGTTTTAGTCGTCGATGAGGCGCACAACTTTGGGGCGGAAAATCTCAGTAAAACACTGCTTCCTCACATTCCATATCGCTTAGCACTTTCGGCAACGATTGACCGCCACGGTGATCCAGAAGGAACGCAGACTTTGTATAATTACTTTGGGAATAAGTGTATCGAATACACTCTCAAAGATGCGATTGACAATGATATGCTTACACCTTATTACTACCACCCAGTTCCCGTTTCATTGAGTGAAGAGGAACTCGGTTCCTATCTTGATTTAACTGCAAAGATTAGGAAGAACGTTCATGCGGATAAGGATGGAAGAGTAAAACTAAGCGAGTATGCAAAGATGCTGCTCATTAAGCGAGCTCGCATTGCTGCAGGTGCGGTAGAAAAAATCGGTACGCTCAAGGATCTAATGCAAGACTATAAAGATGACAACCAAATTCTTGTTTACTGTGGGGCTACCACCATGCATGATGTTGATTATCAAGAAGGAAAGCCGCCAATTGATGAAGCAAGACAGGTTGATATTGTGGCTGGAATGCTGGGAAATGACCTCGGCATGAGGGTTACAAAATTCACCTCCGAAGAAAATGCTGATGAGCGTGAACGCATCAAAGCTAACTTTGCTGAGGGAACGCATCTTCAGGTTTTAGTAGCTATCCGATGCCTCGATGAAGGTGTAAATATTCCAAGCATTAAGACTGCTTTTATAATGGCGAGCAGCACGAACCCCAAAGAATATGTTCAGCGTCGAGGTCGGGTTTTGAGAAAATATCCGGGCAAACGCCATGCTATGATTTTCGACTTTATTACCCTGCCGATTTCATTGGATCGGGTTAGTGAATATGATTCAGATGTAATTGATAGCATTAAATCTCTCGCAAAGAGAGAAATTGTCAGAATAAAAGACTTTGCTGCTATCGCTGAAAATCCGTTTGATTCGGATGCCTTGATTTCAGAAATACAGAGAAGTTACAATATTGAAAATGATACCATGTTAGGGGAGGAAGAGGAATATGTCTAATGAACAAGATGTGCGGGAGAAACGTCTTAATGCCATGAAGTTCAAGATTCTTAAGGCAGAGCAGGAAAATCTCAAAACTCGCGAGAAAACCACGGAACAGATGGTCGAAACGATTCGACGCATCATCAACGATGAAGCAAAGAAGAACTATTGAGGTGACGATATGCTGATAAAAACTTTGAGAATGGAGAACTTCCGTCAGTTCCGTGGAACCACAAAAGTGGATTTCTCATGCGACCCGGAGAAGAACGTTACCATTATTCTTGGTGATAATACTTTCGGGAAAACTACGCTTCTGCAAGCGTTTAATTGGTGCTTCTATAATAAGGTCAACTTTGACCAACGCCCTGATTTTCTGCTCAACTACGAACTCTCTGAAGAGATGCGTAATGGTGAGCAGCAGATTGTTGAGGTTGAAATAACTGTCCTGCACGACGGCACAGAATATGTGATTACTCGAACGCAGAGGTACACTTGCGCTAATGGCAATGTCCGGGGAGAAAGCGTACCAAACATCAAGGTTTCTTATAAACAAGAAGATGGACAAACAGAATCCGTTAAGGCTGCTCAAGTAGATAACGTAATCAACAACATTCTTCCGGAAGATTTGTCTACATACTTCTTTTTCGATACCGAGCGGGTTAGTAGCATCAGTACAAGAAAGGATGTTGCAGAAGCAGTTAAAGGGCTCCTTGGGCTTTCAATCATGGATAGTGCTATCAAGCATCTTGGTGATCGGGCAAAAAAGACCACGGTGATTGGCAAACTATACGGAAGTATGGATTTAGACGGCGATGCTAAAGCACAGGAAGCTTTGAATCGTATTCAAACAACCGAGGAAAAACGCAATGCAATAGATGGGCAACTGGAAGACTGTGTTTCGCAAATCAACCAGTACGATGCTCGAAAAGAGCAGTTAGATGCCATTCTGCGAGACAATCAGACGACAACCACTCTCCAAAAGAAAAAGGAAGATTTAGAGCGTCGGATTTCCCTTGAGCGAAAATCACTTTCTGAAGCTATCACTCAGTATTTTCGCGAGTTCAATGCTGGCTCACTTGCATTCTTTGCGCAGCCTCTTCTGAGCACTGCCAGCGCATTTTTGAAGGAAGTCAAGGTAGATGATAAGGGTATCCGTGATTTAACAAAGCCGACGATTATGGAACTAATCAAGCGTGGTCGCTGCATCTGCGGTCAGGAAATTCGCGATGGAAATGAAGCATACCAGCATCTCATGGCAGAGTTGGCATATGTTCCGCCGGAATCAATTGGTAACACTGTGCGCCACTACAGGGAAAGGTTGAGTAGCTTCTCTCGTCCGGCAGAACGTACTTATAGCAGCCTTGATGAACGCTATAGGGCTATCCTTCGTTCCAAAAACCGCATTCAAGAGTGGGAAGATGAGCATCAGACCATCGGCACTCAGATTTCCGGAAAAGAAAACATGCGCCGCTATGAGCAGGAGCTTGCTGACATTCGAGTACGTTTACGCGACATCCATGCTAAAAAAGACCGCCTGAACCGTGACGATGGTGCTCTGAAAAGCGATATTGATCGATGTAAGAAGCTGTACGATTCACTCACGGCTGTCTCTGAGAAAAACCGTCAGGCATTGGAACTCATCGCCTACGCTGAAGAAATAAAAGGATGGCTCGAAGAGACCTATAAGGATAAAGAGCTTGCTATTCGTGAGGATTTGGAAGCAAAAGTCAATGAGATTTTTGAACGGATGTATCATGGCCACCGTCGTGTTACTATTGATGCAAAATATCATGTCGAACTTCTCACAACTGTTTCTGATCGCGAAATAGCAGCCGGCGAATCCGAAGGCTCAAATCGTGTGAAGAATTTTGCGTTTATAGCGGGGCTGGTAGCTATGGCTAAAGGAAAGATTATCACGGATAGTTCCGAAAATGGAATCAACCTTTCTTCTGAGCCGTATCCGTTGGTAATGGACGCTCCGTTTTCTAACGCAGATGAAACACATACCGCCAATATCTCCAAGGTGCTTCCAGAGATTGCTGAACAGGTTATCATGTTCGTAATGCAGAAAGACTGGAATTATGCGGAGCCAGTTATGAATGATCGTGTGGGGAAAAGGTATCATTTGAATAAAGACAGTGAGACCTGCACCCATCTTAATTAAGGAGGTAGCGCCATGTTTGAGAACGACTACACAATTAATGGAAAACATGCTACATATCTCAAATTCCTTGCCAAGAAAAATTCGCGGGATGATCAAAGCCCTGACAACCCCACTGCGGCAAGACTTTTTGAGCGCTATATAGATGTCTATATGAACGCTGCTGTTTTTGGGTTGCTTTACAGCCGAACGGCGAAGCGAGATACCACTTCTGATGATCGTGCTCGTGTGTACGCAGATGCTTTCGCTAACGAACGGGAAAATTGTATTTTTCTCTACCGAATGGTGATGCTCCTTGATAAAACCATAGAACTCACTTCGGAAGAACGCATCGATAGAGCATTTCGCTATGATTCGCAACCAGAAAAAGCCGAAGAGTTCCGCCAGAATATGGAGTTTTTCCACGACTACATTCGCGGTGGGATTGAAGTTATGTACGAACAGTTCACGGATGGATGCCAAACTCAGGATGATTACCTCAGTAAAACTTACGAGGTAATGAGTACATTTAAGAAAGAGATTGAGGGTATATCTTACGCAGAAGAACTGTCGAAATTCATTAGATAGTACCGTTTTATAGCATGACAGGAAGGAGGTGGTGACGTGTCGCATTTAGATTATGACGGAGAGAGTTTCTATTTATATGCGATGGAACTGTTTTCTGAAACCGGACACGTTTTTACCTCTATTCCTGAGTTTTCTAACCATTCTCCAGAGGAGTTTGTATACTTAAACAATAAATCCGAAACCTCACTTTCGCGTGAACAAAGGTTAATGTTCAGGGCTTTTAACAATGTTTCTCGTCTATTCTCGGTCAATGGGTGTGTTTTCTTTTCCATTAACCTTCTGACTACGAAAGACGAACGAAGCCAAGCAGCACACGACATTCATACTATGCTTTACCCATTTGTCAGCTCTGAAGGAACAATTTGCTTGTTCCGGTACGATAAAGAGGTAATGTTGTCGTTTATAGGATTTGGACACCGCTGTATTCTCTCCGACTGGTATCCGATGGAAGATGATTATGCCCATCTTTCAGGTTTGCTTGATATAACTAATTTTTCTCTTGATCGGGGTACGGACTACTTTGCAGATATGATTCATTTTCTGGCAAGAAGTTACTACCTTTACGGTCAGCCTTCCACCTATGAGATTCTTCCTATTGACTTCATTTCTGGTGCAGGGTTAGAGGGTATAGACAGAGAAGCCCTCGACCAATATATTGAAGATCAATTAACTGCGCCTCAGCGTAAGTATGGTGATGATTATGTCGAGTATGACGAATCTGTATATAACAAAAAAGATAATATTGGAGAAGAGCTTGATTTCATGCTTCTTGACATAGATGACGAAGATGATAATCCGTTTAGCGAAGAAATTGAGCTTGATGACAAAGCACTCGATGAAGATGATCTCTTAGGCAAGAATACCGAAGAAACCATTAAAGATGAATATGAGTTCAATGATGTAGACCCTGAGATTTTTCGTGACCCAACCCGTATGGTCAAATGGCTGAAAAAGAACGAATAAGCATTAGAGATCGCTTCACGATGTAGGAGGAACTATGTTGCTCATAAACCGCACACTCATCCTGTTCAAATACCTCTGGGAAACCACGGATGAGGCTCACCCAGTCTCCCTTGCGGACACATCCGCCCATTTAGCGCAGTACGACATCACCGCCGACCCGAGAACGCTCCGCAGGGACATCGAACAGCTTGTGGATTTCGGTGTGGATATTGTCAAAGACCGCAGGGTTCAGGACCTCTACCACGTGGCAACAGGGCACTTTAATGCACCAGAGGTCAAGCTGCCATTGCGAAGCGGAAAAATCGGCTGCTGCGCTACCTGTCCTGCCAATTTGCTATACGAATCAAGGGCACAAAATATTTTCGGCAGCGGCTACCGAAAAACCATATTGCGTGATATGATAACAACCGAGAGGGGGCGTGTCTATGGACAATAAAGAGAAAAGAAAGCGTGGAAGACCGAAAATTGACGCTGATTTCACTGCGCAGCTTGTCACCAGCCGCCGAGCACAGCTCAACGCCAAGTATATGTTCGATGGGATGGTTCTCGTGAAAAACAGCCCGGCAATCTCCGCGCCTGATGTACTTTGGAAAGAAGATAAGACTACTGTCAGTGCGATGAGCAAAAACGGAATCCTTGAGCAGCTCGGCAGAATGAAAGAGCAAGACCATCTCCACTCGGACGACTGTGTTTTCTTCGCAAACATGGCAATCGATGCAGTAAAGGCTGGATACACCTCCAGAGAGGTCGAGAAGGCGTTGCGTGCTATACGGATGGCAGTCAAGAAGGCCTATGGCACACTGGGAAACAGTCCTGAACAATACAATCTCACTATGGCAATCAACGATTTGATGAGCATGAGATGAATTTCGGTAGCCGCTACCGAAATCGCACCGTTGACCGCTTTCTTTCTTTATAGTATTGACGGTAACCCCCGTCACTGCTATAATAAAGCTACAATTTCAGATACAAGACATCATGCAGACGCAGACAGGCCACACGGCTTGACAGGTGTCTGCTTTTCATTTCAAAAAGGGAGCGGCTGTTCTCGGAAAGGAGAAGAAGCGAAGCGATGTCAACATTCAGCGGTCGGAAAAACAGTGGCATGGAGATCCCGGATTACGCCATTGAACGCATCGCCCGCTGCCTGTTGCCCATGATCCAAGCATATTATGAAAGCGACGAAGGGCAGGCGGAGCTGGCGGCGTGGAATGAAAAGAAAGACGCTGAAGACGCAAGAGAACATGACAGAAAGACGGCATGAAAAAGTGAGGGAGTGCGCCGGGTGCACTCCCTTTTGCGTATTCAGTTTTCGTAGGGCTTGTACTCCGTGACGGCGTTCAGATATGCCTCAACGTCGCCATTCAGAATAAGTTCGGCATAGGCCAGCGGGTCGTTGTAGATGAGGTAATCCAGCTCTGACCGCCGGAAGCGGTTGTCCGCCGCCTCGTTCTCCACGGCGGTGCAATTTATGGAGTAAATACTCCCCTCCGTGAAGTGAAGTTCCACGCAGGCGGTATCTACATTGAACGCACAGCTGCGAGCTTCTCCATGGGTATATCCTCCTGAATTTGATGTTATTCTATCCCGAAACTAAACTTCAATATCCTTGATAAAAACAAGAAATCCGAACCCCTGACCGATTGGTCTAAGGTTCGGATTATCTTGCATTGTCCTCGGCACATGAAAAAGATATTTTTGCGGTTTCTTTGGTGGGATCTGAACCTCTGCAAGCCTTGCTTGGAAGTATGACATCACTGCTCCACCTCGGTTTCCACTTCCATGCCGCCGATAAACACCACCTTGATCTTCTCTTTGGACTCTACGATGACGCATTGCAGAATCTGGCGGATCACTGCATCGACATAGGCGAGCGGATGATTCTTCATGCCGTCAAGGATGGTGAAGATATTGTCCAGTCGGGACGCTGTATTCTGACGGTGCTGTTCGGCTGCAACGTATTCCGCCAGTTCCTTTTCAAGTTGGCGTTTCTCTGTCATCAGATCCGTAATGCGGGGATCGGTGAGAAGCTCCTGCTGATTTTCGGCGGTCACGCTGTTCAGCAGGTTTTTGAATTCCTGATCGATCTGCGCAATGCGGATCTGTATTTCAACGCTCTTGTCCTCTTCGGCCCCGGCACCGAGGCCCAACTGAATGTGCTGTTTGAGCGTTTGCAGGACATTCAGGTCGATCTGTGCTGTTCTCAGGACTGCATCCATGATGGCATTTTGCAGCGGCGCTTCTTCCATCGTCGGCGAGTGATGGCAGTATTTTTTGCCGTAGTCCAGTCGGTTGATGCAGCGCCAGACGATCCGCTTTTTACCACCTACGGTCCATGTGCATCGACGGTATGGCGTGCCGCATTCGCCGCAGATCAGCAGCTCCGTCAGTGCGTATTTGCCGCAGTACTTGCCCTGTTCCGTAGTAGTGCCCGTTTGCTTGACCTTGCGTTTGGAAGCACGACGGGCCAGTTCTTCCTGCACTCTGGAGAAGGTAGCTGCATCGATGATTGCCGGATGATTGTTCTCCACATAGTATTGGGGCCGTTCCCCAGCGTTGACCTTTACCTTTTTGCTGATGCAGTCCTCCACATAGGTTTTGCCCAGCAGGGCGTCACCCTTGTATTTCTCGTTAGAGAGGATCGATTGCACGACGCTGGCCTGCCATACTGTTCTGCCCATGGGCGTCGGAATGCCGTCCGCAGTCAGACCGTTTGCGATCTGCTGCAGGCTGTTCCCTGCGAGGAAGTGGTCGTAGATCCGGCGTACCGTGTTTGCCTGCTCCGGGTCGATCTCCGGCTTGCCGTCCGCTCCCCGTCGATAGCCGAGGAAGGACTTATAGGCGAAGAACACATTTCCATCCTTGGCGCTTCTGGCTTTACCCCATGCCACATTGTGGCTGATGTTCTCGGATTCGCTTTGGGCGACGGAGCCGTAGATGGAGATGTAAAATTCCGAGGAAGGATCGATGCTGTGCAGGTTTTGTTCCTCGAAGTACACATCCACCTTAAGCTCCCGGAGCATTCGGGTGATCTTGAGGCAATCCAGTGTGTTCCGGGCGAAGCGGCTGATGGATTTGACGATGATCATGTCCACCTTGCCGCGCTTGCATTGGCGAATGAGCTTGTTGAATTCATCCCGCTTTTTCATACTGGTGCCGGTAATGCCCTTATCGGCGTAAATGCCCGCCAGCTTCCAGCCGGGTTCCCGGTTGATGCGGTCCGTGTAATAACGCACCTGCGTTTCGTAGCTATTGAGCTGTTCTTCCTGCTTGGTGGATACCCGGCAGTAGGCCGCCACCCGCTTGAGGAGATACTCTGTGCTGTATACATTCAGAGGCTGGACGGTTGCTGGGATGGTTCGTACCCGTTTAGGCGCTGTGTTCATGCGCTCCATCCGATCGCTCCTTTCTGACCTGCTGGCCGTTTTTCAGGGTAAGGGTCACGCCTTTATCTGCGTGAAGGGTGATGGCGGTAACAATGGCTTTTACCAGCTCCGTCGAATAGGAGGAGAGCAGCCCCGTATCTAACAGAGCCGCGCTCATCTCCATGGTAATACGCTCGCCCACATCCAACTCATCATATTGCCGAGAAGCGTATTCAAATATTTTGTTTTTCAGCAGCTCTTTATCGATCATCGTACCGTCCAGCATCCTGCCGATCTCGTTCTTCAGACGCAGAAGCTCCAAGGGCGGCTCGCTGACTGCCGGGGTGTAATGGACCTGCTCCGGGTCGGCAATTAGCTCGTTCAGCCGATCGGTGATGGCACTCAGCAGATCGGTATCTGTGATCTTGATGGCCGTACTGCAGCTTTGGCATACCCACTTTTCCTGATGGGAGGTACGGCTGTCATGAAGGCGGCGCATCGGTACCCCGCAGGTTGCGCAGCATACCGGAACCGGAAGCGTCCGGATCTCTGCCGTGCGGTCGATATCCTTTTGCGTGTTCCGGTCGAATTTGATCGCCTGTGCCTTGTCAAAGGCTGTTTGCTCGACTATGGCCGGGAAAGATTCCGTACCGAGATAGCGGGCATCTTCGATCATGCGCTTAAGCCGTGCTTTATTCCATTTGACAACGCCGGGCAGGTACTCGACGCCGTTTTTGTTCAGCGCCTCTGCGATTTGCAGCAAGGATTGCCCGGTAATATAGGCTGTAAAAATCCCAATCACGATTTTGCTTTCCGTCGGATGCGCTGTAATGACCCCGTTTTCCCACTGGTAGCCGAAGGGAATGTTTCGTTTCTTCATGTTCATCCCCCCTCAGATACGCTCGGTCAGCGCAAGGCCCCCGGCAAGGCAGAAGCGGAGCGCATTTTTACTGACCACCGTGATGCTTTCAACGATCTGCCCAAACAGGTCCTCGTCAAAATCTTCGGTTGGAGCATAGTCGGCCATGATCTCATCCAGCGCTCTCAGGGATTCGATGACCTCGTTATCCTCATCCTCCATTAGGATTCGGCGGCGCTCAGACCGAAGCTCACTGACTTTCCGATTCAGTTCCCCGGACTGGGCAGCGTATTCGGCATTGTTGAGGATGCCGCTGCTGTGGAGCTGTGCGACGACAAGGTTTTGGGCATTTACATCTGCGATTTGGCGGTTGAGCTGATAGATGCGCTCACCGCTGCCGCTGGTGCGGTTTTGCAGCTTTTCAAGCTGTCGGATCAGATCGCCCAGCAGTTCTTCTCGATTGTCCGCCAGCTTGCCGCTCATGCGCATAAAGGCCTCCTTGACCATGTTCTCCGGCACTCGATCACTGGCGCATTCTGAGCGCCCGGATGCCTTATAAGAGCAGAGCCAGAAGGCCGTACCATTGGTCACCTGTCTGCGATAAGCGTGACCGCAGACAGGGCATCTCAGCACTCCGCTGAACGGGTAGCGATTCTTTGGGGCGGATCCCCCGGCAGTTTTACGCTGCTGAAGCGCCTGCGCCGCCTGAAAGACTTCCCGGCTGACAATGGCAGGGTTACTGTTCTCCACATAATACTGCGGCTTTTCTCCGCGATTTCTTCTTTTGCGGAATGGCAGGGTTTCCGTGGTGTAGTTCTTCTGGAGCAGCGCATCGCCCATATACCGTTCGTTGTTCAGGATATAGTGGATGGCATTGAGATGCCATGTTTTGTAGCCGTATCTCCGTGGAATGCCATCCGCATTGAGCTGGTTGGCGATGGACTGCTTCCCGCAGCCTTGCAGATAGAGGTCGAAGATCCGGCGAATGACCCCCGCCTCCGCCTCGTTGATATAAAGTTGACCGTCTATGAGCTCATACCCATAGGCGGCCTTGCAGCAGTTGAAATCTCCGGATTCCATTCTCTTTTGATAGCTCCAGCGCATATTCTCGGAGATGGTTTCCGACTCCTTTTGCGCTGCCATGCCGGGGAAGGTGAGTATCATTTCAAGGTCGATAGCTGCAGTGTCGATCCCTTGCTCCTCGAAGTAGATGCTGACGCCAAGCTCTTTCAGCCCACGCACCATGGTCAATAGTTCCGTGGTGTTCCGGGCGAAGCGGGAAACGGACTTGGTGATGATGCGATCGATTTTACCTTTTCGGCAATCCCGAAGCAGGCGATTCAGATCATCCCGCTTGTCCATTCGTGTGCCGGTGACCGCTTCATCTGCGTAGATGTCCACCAGCTCGTATTCCGGGTGGGCCGCCGCATATTCCGTATAATACTTGACTTGAGCGGCGAAGGAATGAAGCTGATCGTCGGATCCGCTGGATACCCGCGTATAGGGTGCCAGTCGGATAAGGCGTCGGCTTTGCTCCGGCATCGCCAATTCGGTAACGGTTTTTCTCATGCTGATCTTCTTTCTGCGGATCGCTCCGCTTTGTGATAGCCGCTTTCCTCTGCGGCAACACGAAGGATACCACATGAGTTTGCATACATCCAGCGAGAATGGCGAGAATTAAGGAACCAGACATAACTTTTTTTGCGGGTCATAATGCTCAACCTGCAAGCGGAAAATGCGTTGGTATTCCACCTCTGAAATCAGCGCCATGGAGCGCAGCAGGCGGAGCAGATTCAGCCCATAAGCGAGTGCGGCGCAGCTCTTATCTGTCATACCGCCACCTCATTCCAAGGCTTACCGCCATGGCTGCCTCTACCCGCTGCATATCCTGCACGGAGATTTTGCCAAGGCAATCGGAAAGCCGCTCCTTGTCGATCGTGCGGATCTGCTCCAGCAGGACGACGGACACACTTTCGAGGAAATCGTAATCAATGATGATGTGTGTGGGCAGAGAGCTTTTCTTCTGCACCGAGGTGATGGGCGCAATGATCGTAGTGGGGCTGTGACGATTGCCGGTGTTGTTCTGTAAAATAAGGACGGGACGGATGCCGCCCTGCTCGCTGCCAATGACGGGAGAAAGCTCTGCGTAGTAGACTTCGCCGCGATAAACTGTTTTCATCTCTGTATACCTCCGTATGGTGTAAGTAAAAGCCCAAAGGCATGAACAACCGCAAAGGGTGGGTGTCATGCCCTTGGGCCGGTTTGATCGTTTTGCGTTTTGCGACCATATTTGCCTCGCACCCGTGGTCAGACGGCGATCATGCAAACAACCGATAGCGAATCGGTTCCCCAGGAATTTCACCTCCGCGTGGATCTCACCCGGCCGCCCTCTTTGGTTGCGACGGCTCACGGCGCATGGCACCGCTTCAACGCTCGACTTTTGACTGGACGGGGTGTTGTCTTTCCGCAGCCGGTCATGGCGTATTTCATGCGGTGCTGCCGCACTATCCGCTCTCAAAAGGAGCGGGCCGCTCATCCCTTGCGGGGACAGCAGGCGGAAAGTATTTGCTGACGGATGATTCAATTTTCAAAGAACAACAGAGGCATATAGAAAGCCCCTCACTTTCCATGGCAAAAAGTGAGGGGCCTGATAACCGGTCAGGTCATCATATTTTTAAGTTTTTTCAGAATGCGCAGCTTTCGCTTGTGAATCGCAACTTGCGAAACGCCATACTTTTGGGCGGCATCCCGCTCCGTCAGCCCGTTATAGAACAAATCACGGATCAGGAGCTGTTCTGCCTGTTCCAGCAGAGAGAGGCAGTCGATCAGCTTGTCTGTCTGCATTTTATGGATAACCAATTCATCGATGGACTCTCCGGGATCCACAAGGATGTCGGCTCCGTTGAATTCGTCGGTGGTGAGCATATCCACAGAAATATCGCCGTTATCTGCAGAACGCCGATCCATGTACCTCTGCCGGTTTTGGATCCGGTAGAATTCCGCATATTGCTCCGGCGTTACCTCCATCAGCATCCCATGCAAGGGGATAAATTTCCGGTCTTGATAATCCGGTTCCATATCCCGCCTGCGGCACAGCTCCAAGTACGAGATTTCTTGGTAACCCTCGGGCGAGAGAATAAAGCATTTTGCTTTGGCATACTTTTCTTCTGCCATTTGTATTTCCTCCAATCGATCGTTTTGAAAAATTGCAAAATGATCAACCGGAGGACTGCGGCAGCCAACGCTGCCACGCAAAAGGAGCAGATATAGCAAAACGCACCTGCAAAGCGGCAGAAGCCGCAAAGCAGGTGCGTTTAATTCATATTTATAATGGTCTGTCAGTTCAGTGTATAGGCTATAATATCCCGATGGCGGGAAAAGGCTTTTTTTGACGGTTCACCGGGCAAGCGATCCGTTATGCAGGCAAATCAAATTGGTGGCTTCTGACGGGCAGAGTTGCCGAATGTCGAGTCCAACGCATAAAAAATCCCTCCAATCCAAAACTCGGATTTGAGGGATATAGGCGTGTTTCTACACCCCGTCAAAGCCTCGTTTTTTTTATTTGGCGGGGCGGTGTTTGTATTTAGTTCAGTCCTTTTTGCACTCTGCGTTCACCAATAATTGAACGGCTGTGCCATTATCAGCATGAACGGAATCCATATAATTATATATGGAGGTGAACGCACAGTGCAGAAACGACCTGAAACGCTCGGAGAAATCATCAAGACAGCGCGGGATAAGTCCGATTTGACCGTCGAGGAACTGACCGCACGAGTTGGAATTTCAGAGCGATACTTATACAGGATCGAGAATGAGGGCAAAGTACCAACATTTGAAGTCCTCAAGAAAATCGTCCGGGAATTAGCCATTGACGGGAACTTGATCTTCTACCCAGAGAAGCCGGTCAAAGATTCGGAAGTGGAAGATCTTGTTCGTATGCTTTACAGCTGCGACGACCGTTCTCTGAAAATCATCAGAGCAACCGTCAAAGCAGCATTGGAGAGCCAAACAGAAAAGGAATAAAAATAGAGCCGATAACCATTCTCCTTACAGTTGGAGAAAGGGTTATCGGCTCTGCGTCTTAGCGTCTGGCACTTCTGCTTTTGTGATATTCAGTTGCTTTGCATTTATCAATGTCTGCTTATGGCACTTGGGGCAGAATAGCGGGAAGTTCTTTAGCTCTGTATCCTCCCGTATCTGCACCCTTGTTTTGTTGCCGCAGACTGGGCATAGTATGAACTTTTCTTTTTGCATTAGGCATATTTCCTCCGACTTATGGCAACATCACAAACGCAAGATTACCTTAGCTATTGCTGCCAAGGAAAGCCGCAAGTCCCTTTTGCACTTCTGCTGGATCTTTCACACTATATGTGAAAGAAAGCGTTGCGTTTGTTTCAATCCAAATTTTAGAATAATCAGAAGTGAAGCTGATTACGGAGTCCATAGAATTGTCTGCTCGGTAAAATGTAATTTTATTATTTCCCTCGCTGTCATTCCAAGAGCCTCTCTTGACTTCTTTCGTGTTGACCTCAATGCCTTCTATGAAGTTCAGCAGTTGATTGAAGCCTTCACTGTCTGTAATGGTTGTATTTCCATCGGCAGTCTTTATTGCAGCTTGAGTTGCGGACTGCGTAGCTATTGCGGGAATGCCCGTAATAGCATCCTTTGCCGTCGCATACTGCGGACGGTTAGGAATAAGGCATATTGCAATGACCACAATCAAAATTACCGCCCCTAAACCTGCAAATCCAATTATTTTTTTCGTGTTTGATTTCATAACATTCTTTATCCTTTCTTTGGGATTTCCCTCGGCAAACGCCATCGGTATGCCAAGTGTGCTTTTTTCAATAGAAAGCTCTAAAAGCGACCGGCTGTATTCTTTGCGAATATCCTCCTTTGAATTTCTGATTACGCTTTCATCGCAGGACATTTCCATATCGGTAACGAACAGCTTGAACGCAAGCCACACAAGAGGGTTAAACCAATGCAGGATAAGAACAACATATCCTAATATCTTCGCAAGGTTATCACGCCGAGCGAGATGCGTCTGTTCGTGGGCAATTACATATTCCTGTGCGTCAGCCAAATTGCTCGGCAAGTATATTTTTGGATTTCGCAATCCAAGCGCAAAGGGCGTGCCGACTACTTGCGAAATATAAATATTATCCCGAAGAAGGACGGCACTCTGTAATTTCTTTTTGAGTTTGGAATATGAGCGTATGCTATACAGGCAAAACGCACAAACGCCGATGAACCATATAATCTTCCCCCAAAAGGTAAATATCTGATATACATTTGCGGTAGAATCGAAAACCTCAGTTGCTACAACAGGGTTGATTACGCTGTCTATTGCTTTTATACCCGTTTCCACATAAGGGGTTTCAATATAAAGCATATCCGTAGAAAGCGGCGTGGTGTTGAACGGCAATATGCTCAAAACGCTTTCAAAGGAAACGGGTACAAGCAGACGGAAAAAGGCAACAAACCATAATGCGTAGGAGAAAACCTTTGGAGCTTTTTTCAGCAGCAACCGTGCCAACATAATAATTAAGATAGCAAAGCTGCCCGTAATACTCATATTTACAATATCGAGAAATACTTTGTCGCTCATAGTCATTCCTCTGCATTTTGGTCGATGATTTTCTGTATCTCAGCGATTTCCTGCTTTGAGAGCTTTTTGCGGCGGGTAAACGCCACTAAGAATTGTGGCAGAGAACCGTTGAATGTTTCTTCCACGAAGCCCTCACTTTGCTTCGTAAACCACTCCTGCTTTGAAAGGACAGAAACGACATTGCCCGAATTGTTTTGAAAAATGCCCTTATCACAAAGACGCTTCAGCATCGTATATGTGGTGGATTTCTTCCAAGAGAATTTCTGCTCACAAAGCTGAACCAAGCCTCCAGAGGAAATAGGCTCATTCTCCCAAATTAAGTTGGCAAACTCCAGTTCCATATCTCCAAGTTTGTAATTTTTCATTATAATCCTCCTTGCGGGTCTACAAGCATTAGACCTTTGCTTATAGTCTAACACTTGTAGACCCGTTTTGTCAAGAGGAAAACAAAAAGTTCACAAACTCTTTGCTGCCAATACTCAGACAGCATTCAACTACTTTGGATTTATCAAGGTTAGTTTTTCGTTTCGGTTTCCTTGTCTGGCGTTGCCCGATATGCGTGGTTCTCCACATATACCATCATACGGTTATACAGTACCACATAGAAAAGTATAGCAAGCATACTGCCTATTGCACCCAAAAGCGCATAAGAGTCGCTGCCTCGTAATTTCAGCGCAGTCCATATTATAATACCTATCCACGCTACAACGCACAGGACGATAGTTGAAATATGTTCGTGCAGCCATTTCTTCTTAAAAAATACTATCTTTTCTTTCAGCGTAAAGGTGCTGTTGTTCAGCGCCGTAACAAGGTTATCGTCGGCGGCTTTCTTAAAGTCCTCCGCCCAAAGCCGTTCGCCGCTTATAAGTTCGTTAATACTTACGCCGAATTCCTTTGAAAGCAGCGACAGCATTTCAACATCGGGCATATAATTGCCGTTCTCCCAACGGGAAATGGTTTTGTTGGTCACACCAAGCTTTTCTCCGAGCTGCTCCTGCGTCAAGCCTTTATCTTTTCGCAGGGCGGCAATAAATTTTCCAATCTTTATTTGATCCATTTTTGTGTACCTCCGAAGAAAAGTATAGCACGGCTTTCGCAAAAACTCTTCCCCACAAACAGCGAATGTGTTGCCCACAAGCAGCGAAACACATTTTTGTGTTTTCCGACCGAAACAAGTTAATTCTATTTGCACATTGCCACTATTGTCATTATGACAGTCACGCCGTTTCCAAAAACATTTACGATAAAATGCGCCGTCATTGGCACATACACATTTTTTGTTCTAATATAAGAAATCGTTAATGGCAACGCCCATATCGCCGTTAAAAAAATGCCCCATGGCTTCAGTGAATGCTCCGCAGCATAAAGCAACATCCCAAATACAGCGCTCAAAACAAGTGCGGGTTTGCTGCGAAAGGATATGATGCTCTTACGGTAAAAAGATTCTTCTGTGATTGCAGGAAGAAACATCGTAGAAATTGCAAAAGCAATCAAACGCGCTGGTGTATCCCTTTTCAGCATAATCATTCCGGTGTCTAAATTGGGGAAAAAGCTCTCTAAGGCAGTAGTCAATCCGAAAACAATCAGAAAAAACACCGTTGTTACAATTACTTGTTTCCAAAATGTTTTCCCGCCTTTTAGGTTTTTCACCCATTTCCGAAAGGAAAACTCACGCTTCACATAAAAGTCTGCAAAAAGCAGCAGATAAAAAAGTAGGTTTGAATAAATATAGTATTCCTGTGGCACAAAGAAACAGGATACGACAAATATAATCTCTATGAAAATCGGTAGAGCGTTTTTTCTCAAATATATACTCATTTTCTTACTCCAACATAATACTCTTGACCGAAAGCCTTTTTATGCTGCGAGAATACAGATACATAACCAGTTCATAGGTAAACACGAATATTATCAAAGTGATAGTGAGCGCCCTAAAATCGAAACTATATTCTGGTACATTTTCAATGTCCGAAAACACTACCGATACCATCAGCCGCAGTAGCCCGTATTGATATACCGTGCCTATTGCAAAACCAAGATAGGAAATCGGACGGTAAGCTCCCAATATGTATCGGCTGCAAGTAGTATCGTCATAGCCGAACACCCTCATCATAGCAATCGTCTTTGTATTACCCTTGACAACGCTTGAAAGCGAAAGAAACAGCGTCACAAATGCTAAAATCAGCCCTATGGATAAAACCATAACTGCAAAGGTTTCGCTTGCAAGCTCGTCCATCGAAAAGGACATCTGCACCATTGCTGAAAAGCAGAACGCCGAAAACGCCACGAAGAAAACCAGTGACTTTTTGCTTCTGAGCGTTACACCACGCAAATCCTTCAAGAAAGGCGTGTCCTCTTTTCCGTCCCCTCCGATTTTAGACTTGTAATGTTGTCTTTCACGAAGCAAATCCAACACAGGACTTTTCAGTTTCAGATAAGCAAACAACACAGATATTACGGAAAAGGCAATCGTCGGCGCACCAACCAAGGCGAATGTCAACAACGGATGAAATTGCACTTTGAGTTCTGGAATTAGAGTTTGTAAGCTCGGAGCTTGTTTTTGATAAAATGTCGGAAGGTAAAAATACCCGACAACAAATCCAATGGTACTGCCAACAAATACAGAAAGCCCGAATACCCAAAAATGCCTTGCAATTTTAATATTGGAGTAGCCGAGTGCCTTGAGAATGCCAAGCTCCTTTCCGTGTGTACCGATATAGTTTTTAACATAGAACAACAGCATTACGACGGAAGTAGCAATCAGACAGCCGCCCGAAACGGCGGCAATCACTTTGCCCATAAGTACCTGTGCGTTATACATCGCCATTCCCGCTTCTGTTGTTATCACATCCTTTATTGCCGCAAGGTCGATATTGTAGCTCAGAAACAGCGTACAGACAAAAACGGCACAACAAGCAATAATCGTTATCCCGAACAGCTTAGCAGTATCCTTTAATCTAATTACCATAGCGTTACCACCCAATCTCATAAGCGGATTTCTGCACAGTGTTTACATAGATTTCAGCAATTTCACCGCTGTTCATTCTGATAACCGTATTTGCCATTTCCGCAATATTGGCGTTGTGCGTTACCATTACAATCGTAAAACCGTATTCGGTATGTAACTTACAGATATAATCAAGTACCTGCCGTCCTGTCTTTTCGTCGAGTGCGCCTGTCGGCTCGTCCAGAAACAAAACCTTCGGCTTTTTGGCAAGCGCACGGGCGACCGATACTCTCTGCTGTTCACCGCCCGAAAGCTCGGAAGGATATTTGGCGGCTTTCGCTTCAAGCCCCACCGCCTTTATGATTTCTCTGTAATCGGTGTTTCCCGCAAGATCTGCGCCCATACGGACATTTTTATCAACGGTCATATCGGGAAGAAGATAATACTGCTGAAAGATAAACCCGATATTTTCCTTGCGGAATTTGGTCAGCGCTTTATCGGAAAGCTCCGCAATATTCAAGCCGTCGTATTCAATACTTCCGCCGTCAACCCTTTCAAGCCCCGACAGACAATTCAGCAGTGTCGATTTTCCAGACCCCGACGCCCCTAAAATCACGGCAAAATCACCATCCGAAATTTGCAGGTCAATGCCTTTCAATATATCGGCTTTGCTTTCACCAAAGCCGTAAGACTTAGTAACACCCTTTGCTTCAATCATTGCGGATACCTCCGTTTTCGTAACGATGCTTTAATCCCTCGTACACATCAGTCAAAGCTCGGCTTGCAAGCGTCTCATCCCACTCATAGAAACCCGTTGCGATCATTGACGCAATGCCGTGTGTGTATGCCCACATTTCAAGATAAAAAAATCTTGCTGCTTCCTTGTCGATGTTGACCTGCTTGGCGATCAGCCCGATCAGCGCTTCCATTTCTTCGGGATTTTCTTTGATTTGCTTCCCCGAACGGTCACGCATAAAGAGCAACTTGAACAGCTCTTTTTCTTCTTTTGCAAAGCGGATATACGCCATTCCGCTCGCTTTATACGGAACATACCTCCCGCTTTTTATTTCTTCTTCCCGAAAGGATTGATAAAGTTTATTCGCCGCACCGATAATTCCTTTCTGCACATCCGCCATATTCTCAAAATGGCTGAATATCGGGCGGGAAGTCGTGCCGAGTCTATCACCGAGCGACCGTGCCGAAACAGCGGAAAATCCTTTCTCTCGTGTCAGCTCGATTGCGGCATCAAGCACCTGTTCTTTTGTAAACATATAGCTTCGGGGCATAACCGTACTCCTTTTCTTTGTGAATACATCCGTAGCGTTACGAGTGTATTTTTATTATAGCATAGGAGTAGAGGAAATGCAATAGGTTCCTCAAAAGAGGCTTAAACAGCCAAGCCTCTTTTCTGTAAAATATATAGGATACGATTTTACAGACACAAGGTGGTGAGCTTATGGACGAAAGAAACAATAGTTATGTAAGGCAAAAGAGCAAACAGAGGAAAGAAAACCTCTGTTTCTCCTTTGCCATTTTTTAATATGACGGGACACCATACCCAAGGATCTCATAATGTCCCACGGGATATTGGTTCTGTCGGCAGCTATCGCCGGAATTTCCTTTAACTGTGCCGCTATATTCATCCTTTTCTGCTGTAATCTCCTTAGAGTAGGCTTTTCAAGGAGGCTCACGGTGGACCGGGGCTGGGCCCACCGTTTGGGCATACCACCCCCTTGGCGTAAAATTTCAGTTTCAGAGAATATAATAGCGATTGGAAGTCGCACTGCCGTTTTCACGGTAGTGCGGCTCCTTTCGTATGAGGGATGCTTTTTCCAGATCCCGAATAGCTCGCTTTACGGTGCTGCGGGACAGCGACAGATCCGCAGCGATCGTTTTGATCCCCGGCCATGCTTTCCGCTCCTTATCCATCCGGTCATGCAGATAGAGATACACCAGCTTGGCCCGGTGCGGCAGCTCGCCGTTTTCATATAGCTTCTGAAAATAGGACATTGGACCACCGCCTTATCCTGTCCGAAGAGGCTTTGGCGTTTTCGTCTGCTCTGCGATATGATCCAGCTCCTGCTCCGGTGTCGCCTCTACCGGCTCGGTCATGGTCGGGCCACCGGACGCCTTATGACGG
>OCLB01000033.1_pt1 | contig 29485 bp, 47 predicted proteins | sample 1495901 | NCBI WGS metagenome assembly OCLB01 (sample SAMN03418273, study PRJEB22391) | human gut metagenome | biome: human-gut; feature: organic feature; material: feces | host: Homo sapiens | place: Tanzania | collected 2013-01
AATATAAAGAAATTACTCGAAAGTTTATTTGATGATGATTTCAACGATATATATGTTGATGATTCTGATACATAGGAAGTTTCTCAAATGATACAAGATGATGCCAAGATTACATCATTGGCACAATGTGATAATATAGAAGAAGTAAATGAATATTTCATTAATAAGTATGATCTTGTTAATAATGTATTAAATACCATTACAGATATAATGTCTGCTCTTAAAAAAACAAATTTTCCTTATGCTATAGATTGTGATTAGTTTAATAATGAACAACTTAAAATAACAGTAGAAACTGATTATAGTTCAAATACATTTGGGAAATATTTCAAATGTGTTATTGGTGATAAGTTCATATTCAATATTAAACAAATTCCATATGAAATAACATATAGAAATAAACCAAAAGAATTTAATGCATGGTGTGTTTCATTTCCTCATACTACTAATAATATAGTGTTATGTATATGTAATGTTCCAAATAAGGATGCAGTTAATAAATTTATTGAATCTTATAATAAAACGCATTTTGATATTAATGAATAGCAAAAACAAATAGGGGAAGCATTAATGAAATCTGTTGAACAAGTATTTAATACATAGAGGATTGCAGATGAATTAACATGTACAGGTAAAGTATATAAGGTTGTTCAGAAAGATATTGACCGCATGAATAAATGTATAGATACACGAAATTTCAGTGGTTTCGATAAGATTACAAAAGCAGATAAGATGGTCGCAAGATTAGTAGCTTTATTTATATGTGCGCAGAACAGAAATATAAAAGATTTACAATTACAGTTTAATGATGATATATTATTATCTATTATATTAGGACATAAAGTATATAGTAGGTCTTTTAATAGAGGACGTTATGGTTATAGTAGATCTAGAATTAATATGAGTACTAAAGAAGATTATATCAATATATTAAGAAAGCTTCAGAAATTTCCTACAATTCATTTAAAGGATGTTATAGCAACATATAATGCGTATAAAGATTAGTTCTAAAAATTAATTATTGATTAGTAAACATGATTATAAAAAATAATAATAAAGCTGTTGACGTATAGAAAGAACAACATGTATGTTGGGAAGGACAAAAAACTTCCAGACGTTTCTATGTGAAAAAAACCGAAACTTTAATTAAAACAGAATATGGATCTGATCCTAGTACTATACCAAATATATCATGGGAAGGTGGAACAACACAAAAATTTAATTTATATTGTAAAAAAACATATTCAATAAGAGAAGGATTTACAACAAGAACAGAAGAAAGAATATATAATTATCCTAATGCTGCATTTAAAAACGGTGATACATCTGGTTGTACAATAAATAATACACCAAATTAGGATGGACCATATACATATAATAATCCCTTCAGTGTTACATTTAGTAAAAGAGATAATGCATCTTCTGATAGAACTATTGTGGTTTACGCAATGGGTTTACGTGGTGATACATATGAACAAGCAAATATAACTATTACTCAAACAAAACGTGATAAGTATGTTACCAAATTAGATAATGCAACTATTACAACAGACTAGATTCCTGCAAGTGGAGGTAATATAAGTTCTGGTAAATTAACTTTTAGAAAAACATATAATACAGGTGAAACTGAAAATGTTACAGAAAATGTAACATTTTCTACAGTAAGTGCAACAACAAAAGGAACTACAGAATCCCCTGTTACTAATGTTACAACAATACCTGCAGGAGGTACAACACAAAAACAAACAACAATTGATGGTGTTACTTTACAACATCCTAGTTTCACTGTTAAACAAGCAGCTAATTCTAAAACTTTATAGAAATATCAAGAAGAAATAGTAAAAAAATGCTATATTGAAGTATCACCAACTGTTGTATATAGTTCTGGAGGCACTGTTACTGTTACACCGACATATACATATGATTTAAGAACATCATCATATGTATATAGTTCTGGTAGTACATCAGGCGGTGATTTAATAACAAATCAAGGTCCTAAAAAATTTGATGCAGGTTTTAATATAACCAGTAAATATTCAGATGATACAAATGAAACCTTATTTTTTTGGGACTCAAAATATACATCAAGTCAACAAAATAAAATTTCGGCAACAACTAAACAACGAACAATAACATATTATTATACACATTCAGTTGGTGGTAAATCTAATGAAGCTGTTGTTACATAGAAGTTAGATGGACCCGATGTATCAAAACCATTTACATATTCTAATTTAGTAATAACAAAATACAGTTATGCTAAAGATAAATCTGGTTATCATTTTCCTGCATCTGGTAAAACTATAACGGCAACAGATTGTACATTGGAAGGTACGTATAAATGGACATATACGTCAATGGAGAATAAATCTGTAACAGAAACAGTTAAATGGACATTTAATGATTTAACTGCAAGTATGTATACATTTAGACCAACTTCTGTTACTTCTCAATCTTTAGGTACATTATATGCAGAGGAAGAAACTAGTTATGCTGAAATTCATGTTATACTTCAAGATCTTAAACATACATATAATGGAAAATAGTATGATGTTAAAGGTTCAGATGGTAATTCTTTAAAAACATATACTGTTACTACATTAACAAGATAGGGTAATAGAGAAGAACGGAGATCAGATCCAATAAGTACAGAATTATCTGTTTCTATAAGTCCAAAATCATTTACATATACCGGCGGTACTGCAACTTTAACTGCTTCATTAATAGACACACACAATGTAACATGGACATCCGGTGCAACAAGTACACAATATGGAATATAGACTGTAACCAGTACGACAACATTCACGGGTACATATAAATTAGAGTCTGAAACAAAAGAAAATCCTTTTTCTTTTACTGGTTCAACTCCAGTAATACCAAATATTTAGTCTAGTAAAGCAAGTAGAACATATACATTTACTGGACGTTATAATGGTTATACAGGTACAGCAACATTAAAACAAACAGGTAATACAACATTATTTACAGTAACATTTCATAAAAACAATACATATGCGAAATGGAGTAAAACTACTGGTAATGAATCAATTACAGAGAAATTTAGCAAAGATACACCATATACAAGTTTAATACCAGGTGAAACACCTACATGGGTAGAAGGTAGTAATTTAAAATATAAATTTCTTGGAAATTATTCAACAACAACTGGTGGTAATGCAGTAACAAGTGCAAATTTATTAACAAAAGATATAGATTTATATGCTCGTTGGAGTACAGATTCAACAGGTTATGTAAAAGTCACATGGGATCCAAATGAAGGACAACTTTCACCGACATCCGGAGGAACATCAACAACTAAGGCAATATATGATTACCATAATCCTGGGGCGATTACATGTTAGCCATCAGATATAGGTTATAAGAATACTCCTAGTAAAACAGGTAATACATTTCTTGGGTGGTATTATAATAGTACATATTATAAAACATTTCCTGTAAGCATTACATTAAGTACAACAGCTATACAATTAAATGCAATGTATACAACTACTGTAAAAACTATATATTGGAATTCAAATGGTGGTACTTTCAGCGATGGTTCTACATAGAAATCAGAAAAGAAAAATTATGGAGCATCTATTTCTGCATATTCATCAAGTCCATCAAAAACAGCAGATACTACGACAACATATAAATTTAAAGGTTGGGCTTTAACTACAAATGGTGCCGTAGTTACATTTCCATATACATTAACTACAACAAATACAACCTTTAATTTTTATGCCATATATACAAGTTCAGCAAATACATATACAGTAACATGGGCAAATACTGATGCTTCAATTGCGATTTGGGCAGATAGCACAACTACTAATAAAACATCTCGTGTTACACATGGTACACAATATAAAGCGTTAACAGCACCTGCTAAATTTGCAAATCCAATAAAAAATAATGGAGATACTATAAGATATACAGCAGCATGGTATACACTTCCTGCTAACGGAGTATTGTTATCTTCATCAACAACATAGGTAACAAAAGATATAACTGTATATGCAGTATTAACTATTTCTGGTTATAAGGTTACACTCAATCCAAATAACGGTACATTAACTGTTAGTGGTAAAGCATATACTTCATCAAGTCCATATATTACATATGTAAAAGGAACATTTAATTTGGGAAGTTATACACCTACACGTAGTAGTTATAACTTTAAAGGTTGGAGCATATCTAGTTCAGCAACAAGTGGTTCAACAAGTTCTGTTACTATAGATAGAGTAATTACTTATTATGCAGCATGGAAACAAGTATTTACAATAACATGGAATCTTAATGGTGGTAACATAGGAGGTGAAACATCTAATAAAACAGAAAGTGTTGAATCTGGTAGTACTGTTAGTTTCACAAAATATACACCAACAAAAACAGGTTATACATTTGTTGGTTGGTCTACAAATAGTTTAGCTACATCAGGTTCTACATCTGGAACTGCAACTATCACTGCTAATACTACTTATTATGCAATATGGAAGTCGGCAGTATTAACTCCTATCTTATTAGTACTTGCATAATAAATATATCATAATAGAATAATTAAAAATATGAAAAAGAATATATATAATTTATTAAAATTATTTGAATCATTTTCAGATTTATTTGATGATGATATATTATCTGATGAAACTACAGGTTCAATCGATACCGATTTATCTGCTCGATTTGCAGAAAATGATTTAAAACCAATTGTGGTAGATCTTCTCGGTATCGATAAACCACGTAGTTGGAAATATGAAAAGATTAATAATAAAAAAGTTCTTGTACATAGAGGTAGAAAAGGTTCTTTATATCCAGATAAAGCATTAGAAGATATGATGGATGCGTTAAAAAAGAAAAAATTTAATGTATACAGAGTATCAAATTGTCCATATGCATTTGTTAATAATTTATCTTTTTATGATGGTAAACAGAAGGAGAAAGAATCTCTCGGGCTAACGAGACAATTACCGTCAAGAGATAGTTAGCTGTATGCAAGTTGTGGATATTTAAAATTAGAACATGAATATGATAATTGGGTTAATAAATCATTTCCTGCAATGCCTGAAGTTGTCCAAGAGTGTTTTAGAACAGACCCAACATATAAAACAATTTTATTATCTGAAGATGAAGGTATAATGTTATCATATCAGTCACCATCTGGATGTGGTATTCCATATAATTATAATGAATCAACATTTACTGCAATTCTTAAATTAACTGGTAAAGTTATATATGAAGAGAAAGACGATAATAAACAACAAGATATTGTTAAAAAAACAAAAGATATAAATAAACGTATATCATTTTTAAAATCACGTTATAAAAAACTAGGTACTTTAAATGTTATTAAAAATAATAGTTTTTATCTTGATGATGAAAATGTACCATATGGTATTGTTTATTTTAACTGGAAACGTCAAGTAACTCTATGTAAAAACTCTAAGGTATATAATATACCGACATTATTAATATGGTTATTATAGAAAAATATATATCCGTTAAATGATATAGAAAAAGACGATGATAATGCAGTATATGAATTAACAAAAAATGGTTTAAGTTTTTATTTTTATAAAAACATTGGACCTGAACTTCTTAGTAAATGCAGTTCAGATGATACTGAAAGATATAGTATGGGAAATAAAATTGATTCATGTGTAATTGTTAGATTAACAGATGAAACATTAGAATATTTCCATGATATTTTTGATTAAAATAATAAAAGGAAGATCAATCTTTTTGATCTTCCTTTTTTGTTTCTATAATATAAACTGCTTTCTTTTCTACTTTAACACATATAATATTTGTTATAACTTCATTATGAGTACCTATAATACTTCCAACTGAAATATATGGACCACCATCTGGATCTATAAACTCTATATTAGTATAATCTGTACGAGCTTTACCTAAATCCTTAAATCCAACTCTCATAAATGTATAAATATTTTCTGGACCAATTAATTGATATGAATCTTCTGAAATCGGTTCTAAATATATTTTCCCATAATAACGATTAAATAATTCTATTTTCTCTTTTCCTGTATATGTATTATATAATTGTCGAGTTTTATCTTTTTTCATTACTTTTTATAATCTTTTTATTAATTTAACTATATAATTTATAAAATAATTTAAATAAAATGTTTTATAAAATATACTATATTCATATTAATAATATATCTGATTTAAATAAACTGTTATCTAAACTTCATAACATAGGTTATCAAGAATCATACTTATCAGAATTTAGTTTTTGTCCATATCTTATTATTCATAAAGATTATGAGAAAAATAAAATTCCTGTATATGAAAATATTAATAAAGGTTATTTAGATATGTTACAAACAAAAGTTATCCTTACAGAAGATACTGATATAGATTCATTTATTTCTCATGCATATGAAATTATCAATGATAATGTTAATTCAAATTCATTGTTTTAATATCTCAAATCTTTAAGTATTGAAAATATATTAAATGTAATATTATCACAATCATCAAAGTCTGGATATGTATTAGCAAATAATGAAATTTGCATATCTTGTTGAACTTGCCTATATTGTGCAATAATATTATCTGGTAGATGTATTTTACAATCACCAGATATTTGAATTTTTATATTAGATAGTAATAAATTATTAAGTTTTTTAATTGATTCAAATTCAAATACTACATTTTCAAATATAATTTCATAATATATGTTATTATCTTTAAAATTTAATATAAACTCTTTTATATTCTCAATAAATTTATCATCTATTAAATTACTTTTATTTCTATCACGATATTTTGATAATGTCATGAATATTAAAATATTCGTAGATTCTTCATTTACCTTATAAAAATCATATAATGGTTCTATATTAATATTTGTAATATGCGGTATAGCTTTAATTATATTAGTATCTATAACACCCAATAAACAATTTTTACAATGTTTACAATGATATTCTTCTCCTAATAGACCCTTTACATTCAATGAAATACTATAAGGACTATTAACATCAAATGTTATAACATCAAAATAATTTTTATATTGTCCATAACCTTTAAATGAATCCATATATGCATAAAATGCATTATGTCGCTTATAAATATCATCATTTATATAACTATTGAATTTAAGATAATTCAAATTATCATTAACTAAATTAGATAATGATGTTACAGCAGTATCACCAAACACTGAAGTAACATCATTATCATCATTTAATAAAATATCGTCATCAAATAAATTTTTCATTAACAAAATTCAGTTTCAAGAGTCTTTCTTAAATTCCTCAAATCATCAAGATACATATCCTTTATGGTTGTTTTCTTAATATACTTAAGTTCTTTTTCTATCTCTTTGTTTTTCTTAATTAATTCCTTTTTCTCTTCATCAGTTAACTTAGAAATTTGAATTTGTAAAACAGAATCAGGTAAATCATATTTCTTCAAATCTGCTACAACATCCTTTCTCTTTCTATTAGAAATAACCAAATCTCCATTATTAACCAATTCAATGAATCTACAAAGATTGTTGTTATCTTCATATCGTTTCTCCATAACAGTAACTAATCGATCTTTACGATCATTATACTTATTGAGACGAATATTAACAAAATACTTTATAAGTTCTTCTTTATTAATGAAATGTTTTACTTTCTTATTTTCATCAAGAACATATAACAAATCATCTGGTACATATGTATATAATCCAATTTTCTTAAAAAGTTTATCTTTTCGATCTGGTTTCATCTCACGCTCAAGTTGTTTCTTGGGGAAAATTAACCAATAATTCAACTTATCATCCTGCGAATAATTCTTCCAATCTTTAAGAAATCCTTTTTCAACCATATCATTAAGACGTTTCTCAAACTTATCAAAACCGGTATCATATGGCAAATCAGTTACCTGAAATATATCATTCTTAATATCTACTTTATATACACCAGAATTCAACCATTTATTTACATCAGTATCAAATGTAAATCTATCTTCACTAATACCTCTAACATATGGTCTAATTACAGTTTCTTTAATATCACCAGTATTCAACATTTCAATACATGCATCAATAACATCAACAGGATTATATGAAAATGAACTGAATTTATAACCTGGTGCCATACCTTCTGATCTTGATGTAATTACAGTAGGAATAATAGGCCAATAATTTACAGGCTCAAGATATGTACCTTCATCAAACACATATTCCAAAAGATCCTCATCTGCTTTATATAAATTTGCATATGGCGATAACTTACAGAAAAGATAACGTGGTGCAGAAACTGCTTTTTCATCTCGTAATGAACCATGCTGACCTGTTATAGTAATAGGATTAAGATTATCACGAAATTCCGCTGCAAGGGTGAATATAGTGTTTGTTAAACTAGCGTCGCCATGCATGTACAGAGTTAAATTATAAACATCACCAACAAGATTTAAATTCTTAATTTCCTTTCCATTTTTCATTCCTCCATGGAAAGCAGCATGCATAATTTTTCTTGCACCTACTTTAAAACCATCAAGTAAACTAGGTAATGCTCGTGTTGCAATTACATACTTTGTATAATCTTTATAATCTGTATTTAAAAAATCTGTTATAGTTCTTACTACTTTCTTATTACTATCATCAATAATATGTGCATCTAAACCTTTAGCTTTCTTTGTTGTTACTTTCATTTAATAATTAAAATTTTGTTTCTATATTTATAATTAACTTTCTAAATATTGTTTTAATTCATCTAATGAATAAAATGTTTTATAATTTAAATTATTATCTTTTGCTGTTTTTATTTTTAATTGATCTCGTTTAGTCCATACTTCTATAGCCTTATTATAAAATTTTGTATTCTTTTGTTTCCATTTATTTAATTTTTCAATATCATTTATATTATCTTTATTAAATATATGTCCACCATGTGTCCAATGATAATTACATTCAATATATAAATCTAAATTTTTAATATAAAAATCACAATAAAATGGATATAAATCAGATTTATATTGTTCAATTACATTATCTATACCAAATTTTTCAATTAATAATGTTTTAGACGTTTTCTCTGTACTTGATGAATTAAATGTTCCATTTATACGTTTAGTATTATTTACTTTTTGTAAAATAATACCTATTTTATTCTTAATTTTATTTTGTATAACAGATGACATGAATGGTTTTTCAACTCCATATTTCGCTATATTTGTTTCCTTTACTTTTTCTGGATTGAAGACTCCACCATATTTTTTAATTTGAGTATCGATTGTTTTTTGATTTATTTCTTTATTTTGTGCTGACCATTCAACACCATATCGTTTAATATTAGTTTCTTTAATTTTATTTTTTACAGAATCTAAAAACATAGGGGTATCAACACCATATTTTTCTAAACATGTTTGTTTAGCTTTATTTCTATTATTATAGTGTGAATCTCCATATCGTTCAAGAAGAGTTCTTTTTGTTTTCTCTTTTATTTCATCAATTTTCAATTTTCTTTTTTCTTGTATTCTTTTAACATTTTCTGGATTACTCATGTATGATGTATAATCCATTTTACTTTGAAACTCTTCTGTTTTCATATATTCATATTGACATTTCCGAGAACATGTTTTACTATATAGCATAGAAGAAAGACCATAATACTTTAATGGTTTACCACATATAGGACATTTTGGTATTTCTTCTATGTTATATTTTATTCTGTGTAAAACTTCTTTGAAGTCATTTCTGAAATCAGGAAACCTATTTATAAGATAATTTTTTATATCTTCATTACTATCTATAATGTATGATGTTGTTTTTCTTATTCTATTTGGATTTGTTTTACTTGTAAAAAATAAAGAAACTATATAATCATCATTTATCTATTGATTAACATTCATATTAATAATATATACCATTTACAACAACTGACATATCTTCATAATTAATCATAGCTGATTCTTTCCAAGGACAAATTTTTCTTGCAATCTCATCTGATATTCCTGCATTTCTGAATATAGTAAGAAATTCTCCATATGGTCCATAATCAGAATATATTCGATTATAAAAAAGTTGCTGTTTAATAAGATTAAATCTATTTCGTCCTGATATATTGTTTACCATAGGATTATGTAAAAATTTCTTTGTCTTCCTTGGAAGTTTTTTCTTTGATAATGAATATCTGTAATTTTCTTTCATATAACCAAAATATTTAGGATACATGAAATATTTCATTAATTCTTTATAAAACTTTTCTTTATTTTCATTTGTTACTTTTGACATTGAATTCTGTTTCAACAGAATACCCAATCCTTGAAGCATTAATGTTTGTTTAGTATGATACTTTGTTCTAAGACTTTGGTAATTCTCATCAAAAACATCTTTATATACAATATCAGAAATAAGTTTACATGCATCAAATAATGTTCTATGAGATTTATGTGTTAACTTAAAATAAATTTCAACATCTTTAATCCAATCTTGCATTGAATATGTAGGAATATCTATTGTTCTTCCATTTAAATATTCTCCATACTTTAACAATGTATTATAATTATCTTTAGACAAATATCCATAATACCATGCATTAAAACATTCATAATTGAAATTATTTTCAAATTCATCTTTTGACAGTTCTCCATCAACAGTATCACTTTCAAATATCAAATATGTTGAATGTGAAAAATTATGTTTTATATAATTATAAATCATATCATTTACCTGATGATATGATTTTGCTGTATCAAGGTATAAATCTATTAATTCATTTATTTTGCTATCATAAAACTTACCAAATTGTGGTTTAGGAAATTTCTTTATTAAATCATCTTTTGTCATAATGTACTTTTATTTAACATTAATATAATTATTTAATTCAAACTTAAATTTGAATTATTATTATTGTTATTATCAAATAACTTTATAATAACATACATAAAAAATATAAAAAATAAAAATTTCATAATTTATTAGTTTATTAATTTATTATTTAACATCCTCCAGAGCGAGAAAAACCGCCATATGTATTTCCACATCCACCTGAATAAGTTTCGTAATAATCTCTGGTAGTTGTTGATGTTGTTTTCTTTGGTTTCTCTTTAATTACTTCTTTAAAATTTAGTGTATTTTCTTCTTTGCTATTTAATGTATAATAATTACTTCCATCTGTTGAATAATCATTAATATCAATAACAGATGGTTTAGGTAATACTTTATACAGTAATTCATCCATTATCTTTTGTTTTTCTTCTTCTTTCTTATGCTTATATTCTTTTAATCTATCTGATAATTCATTATCATCTATTGTTTCCAATGTACTATCAATATTTTTAATTGCACTATCAATTTTTGTTATAGTATTATAACTATTCAATAGTTCATTTCTATCTGCATGTGATGCAATATAATCACCTATATATTTGGTAATATTATCTAATATCTTTCTAACATCCATAATTATTAACTAATTTTATTTTAAAACCATCTTCTTACAATTTTTCCATCTTCATATATAATACAGAAAAAATATTTTTTTGCAAAAAATGGTCTTATTAATATTTTCAATAAATCATTAATAGACGCATGTTGCTTATGAGTCTTATAAAAACAGCATCGTTTAATTGTAAAATCAGAATTTGAATTATATCCTAAATATGGAGATAGATCAAAATGTTTTGTTGAGCATCCATATGAAAAAGGAGAAGGTAATTTAAAACCTAATAGTTTCTCTATGGAAATATAAAGTTCATCATGCTCAAATATTTCTGCTAATTTAAAATTGGAATAACCTAAATTCTCGAAAAACTTTATATTGTCTATAATATCCTGTTTATCATTGAAATAACCTTTTATAATATTAATAGTTAATGAAACTTTATTTTTATATGGTATTTCACTGAATAATTTTTCTCTATTATAAAATGAATTACAACCTCTGATTTTATCACCAATTTCCTGATCATAATGTTGCGGGGAAATAATAAGATGATCTATTATCTTTATTATTTCAAAAAATGTTTCTTTATGTGTCCAGCATGTAATAGGCATTGATGTAATAACAGTAACTGGTAATTTTGCAAATCTTTTTATATTTCTGACTAATTGTAACAATTCATCAATATAAAGCATTGGTTCACCGCCTGATATTGCAATTTCATCTATTTTATCTTTTATGTTTAATACCGACAAAAAGATCTTATCTATATCAGGTTTTTTATTTCCAACACCATTATTAAATGCATCAATACAGAAAGGACATCTGTTTGAACAATTTTTAGTAAAATGTATTTGTGCTTCATTAAGTATCTGATCACAAATATTATTATTTAACTTAAATAATTTCTTCATATTCAATATAATTAATAACAAATGTGTTATATTGTGATATAGGACTTAATTATTAATTTTTTAACTTTTTGAATTAATATATTTCCAATATATTAAGCTATTAACCTTTATATTCAATTATTTTGTTATTGTTTATTTCATAATAAAATGGTGCATATTCTTGCGATGAATATGCACCATTAAAAATTAATAAAAATATTGTAAATATTAAATTAAGATGTAGGTAATTAAATTTCTAAAGCTAAAAATGCAAAAACATATGGAGATGAGTCCTTGCTCTGCTAACCTATTAAACCAAAATAAAAAGAGATATAGTACTCATTCATATTTTTATTAGTTTCTCTACTACTCCAATAATTACCATCAACGAGTTTTTTACCAACAAATTTAATTCTCTTCTCATTTATAGCTGTTTTGTTTTTATACAATTGATACAATTCACCAGGCATTGGTAAATACCAGTCACCTGGTTTTGTCCCAAGAGTTGAATAAGCAACACAACAACATGCTGGTGCACAATAACCAGATCCTGAATTATTTGTTACTCCATCACATATAAACTCTTGTTTTGTTGCTTTTAATATGCACTATTGTGTATTCCACTTACCACCAATATATGATGTTCCATCAATTCCTCCTTTTACATTACCTATTATAACATTTGCATTACCAAAATGCATATTTTGAGTTCTTACAGATCCTGTTGTAGGTGTTTTATAATTCATATAATTTAAAGAAACAAATCTTGCTGTTTTAACTGCACCGGTTGAATCATCACCTTCACTAAAATTCTCTATAACTTCTGGTATTACACAGATAGCTATCGCTATATTATTTACACCATTCGTCTATGCATCAAGTGTTAACTTACCATCTGCAGTAGAATAAAGAACATCTGCAATATCAGGAGTCTTCTTCATTGATGAAGCATTCAATTTAACTGGTGTCATATTTACTGGATTTAGTTTCAAACAATTTGGTCCAGGATGTATCTGATCACAAAAATCCATATTCTTTATACCATTAGCTGTTGAAACACCAAATAAAAATGCGCCATCACCATGTTTAATTTGTGATATTACATCATTTTTTATTATATTTATACAGATAGAGCATAATATACAATCTCATACCTTAATAAACATATCTATATTTTCATAATTAATTTAATAAATAATAAAAGTTTTTATATTTTTATGTCATTATTATATAATAAATTAATAGAGTCAATTAAAACCGCAATATATGAAAGTTTATTTGATGATATAGACGATGATATTATATTAGATAATACTACAATAATAGATAATATATCAAATAATTATAAATTTGTAAATTTAGGTTTACCTTCAGGAACATTATGGTGTACTAAAAATCTAGGTGCAGAAACTGAAACAGATCCAGGTAATTACTATCAGTGGGGATATACAGAACCTGTACATGCTAAGCGTATATTTAAAAATGAATATACAAAATTTAATCCATCTGGAAATAACAAAACATTTACAAAATATTCAAAGAATAAAGTTCATTATCAATTAGAAGATATAGATGATGCTGCATATTAGGAAACAAATGGAAATTATAAGATACCTACACCAGAATAGTTTGAAGAATTAATTAAATATTGTAATTGGAAATGGTGTGATACTAATGGTAATACAATACCTGGTTATAAAATAACATCTAAAAAACGAGGTAATAAAGAATTTATTTATTTACCTGCCGCTGGAAGTGTTACTGAAGGTTTTTCTAGTTATGGATACGGTAATTACTGGACTTCTTATAATACGTCAGATCCTAAACATATGAATACATATAGAAATAACATTAAAGCATATGCACAAAGCTTATATTTTTCAAGTGATATAAAGTATGAAAGTGAATTACCTCATATAATTTAGGAACCACGTTTCTATGCATTCACAATAAGACCAGTCTTTAATAGTTAATTAATTTTAATAAATATATTATAAAAAAGAATAATATTATTATGTCATTATTTGATAAAGCAATAAATAAAAAACTATCTACATATTCTGTTACACATATTTTAAATGAAATGGCGAAGAAAATAGATCACAGAACATTAGATAGAAAATTATGGTTAAGTGTTGCATCAGTTTGTTCACGAAATAAAGCGACTGAATGTGAATTTGTTAAACCTATGAAAAAATTAACAAAATAGGATTTAATTGAAAGATATGTTGCAGCTCTTATTATCATGAAGAAACCATGTCCTAAAACAGAAAGAGATATGGATAAAATTAAGGTATTCAGTTTATTCGGACATAGAATATTAGAATTAGGTGGAACTATATCAGAAATACAAGACTTATATAATATAAATATGGGTATTACTTCTAATACTAAACCTATATAGTCTAAACCTGAAGTATAGTCTGAACCAGAATCTAATATTGTTAAACCTGTTAGAAAAACTCGTACAACATCAACAAGAAGTAAAGTAAGTAAAAAATATATTACAAAACTTGAAACATTAATACAACATATACCAACTTCATTATATGATGATTTTGATGTAAAATCAGCTTCATATGTAAGTGAATATAATAAAGTATATAAAAAATGTCAAAATGATATTGAGTCATATGTTAATAGTTTATTAAAAAAATGTCATAATGATGCTATTAAATTCGTTGATTTATTAAGAGATGATATAATTAATTTTAATAAATTAACTGGTTTTTCTGATAAACATTTATTTGCAATTAGAAAAAATGTAGGATATGTAAGAAGAGGTTATGACGGTTATGATCAATATTTTAATCTTGAAATTGAACCGGATTCATATAATTGTTTTGTTGAATATGAAGCTGCTTCATTTGCACCTGATGCAAGAAGACGAGATTTTAAGAGAGATTTTGAATTGACAAACTTATTTAAGTATCCATTAACATCATATTCATATTTTAATGAAAAACCTAATTTATTTAAAGTATTATGTGAAGGTGTTTATCTTTATATTGTTAAACCATATGTTTCATATAAATTAAATGGTAATGAATCTGAAAATGCAGCTAATAGTGAAAAAACATTATTAAAATATAAGATGGAAACGAATCCATCTAATTATTTCCAATGGTTTAAATCATAGATAAAAACAATTTTGGAAAATAATCCAGATAAGAAGATATATTGTAATTATAATGACTGGAGTGGTGCTATTAAAGATTTATATTATAATAGTTCAAATGGTAAATGTTTTATACATGTATATATGCAATCAGGAAGTTCAGATAGAGACAGTACAGATACATTAAATCATCTTACTTCATTATCTGCTTCAGATGAATATGAATTTACATATACAGACAGAACATATTCTGGTTATCATGAAGATGCATATTATAGCTGTGTTGTATCAGATTTGGATACGTTTGCAGAAAAAGTATTTAATATTATAAAAGAAGATATACAAAAAGGAAAATTAGTATAATTAAAAAGGATAAGAATTAAGAAAATTCTTATCCTTTATTTTTTATTCTTGATAAAATAGACCTTGCCTATTAAAAACATCTATTTCATTTTCAATATCCATTTTTGCTCCTAAAATCATTACCCATTGATCTAACGGTATTTTATCAATCAGTAATTGATTTATATTTGCATAAAAACGTATACCATTTAAATCTATATCATTCTGTGAATAATCATATATATGATTATCATATGCTTCATGCTCATTTGAAATATACATAGATGTAGCAAATGTATTATGTAATTGATCATTATGTCTATTTACAAAAGAAGATGCATGACACCAACAACAAATCACATTTTTAGCATGAATTAAATTTACATTTTCATCATGCAAAATATATAGTCCTTTATAGAAATCAGGAAATAATAAACCATATTCGGTTCCATGACCTAAAAATATAATAGTATCATCTTCTGCTATAATTGCATTATTAACAGAAGTTTCTGCTTCATCTATATTCATATCTGGTGTAATTTCTACTACATTAACATCAGATATATTTTGCCATGTACATCTAAGAACCTGACAATCAGAATCTAACATATTTGAAAATATAATTGTCATAATGTATTATTTTTAATTAATAAATTTCATGCTTTGCAGCCAATAACGTATTTTGTATAAGCATACAAATTGTCATTGGACCAACACCGCCAGGTACTGGTGTTATATAACTACATTTAGGTGATACTTCATCAAATTTAACGTCTCCACATAATCTGAAACCTGACTTCTTTGTATTATCAGGTATTCTTGTTGTACCAACATCAATAACAACTGCATTATCTTTTACCATATCGGCAGTAACAAATTCTGGTTTACCAACAGCAGCGATTAATATATCTGCCTGTTTACATATATCTTTAAGATTTTCAGAATGACTGTGACAAACCGTAACTGTTGCATCACCAAAATTCTTCTGAACCATTAATGTAGACATAGGTTTTCCCACTATATTACTACGTCCTATAATAACACAATGTTTACCTTTTGTTTCAATATTATAATATTTTAACAATTCCATAATACCATATGGTGTTGCAGAAATAAAACAAGGTAATCCTATATTTAATCGTCCTACATTAACTGGATGAAAACCATCTACATCTTTTTTATAATCAATAGCTTCAGTTATTTTATCTTCTGATATATGTTTAGGTAATGGAAGTTGTACAATAAAACCGTCTACCGTTGAATCAGTATTCAATTTATAAATTTCACTAAGTAATTCATCTTCTGTAATAGTTGAATCAAATCTTAACACTGTACTTTTAAATCCGCATGTTTCACATGCTTTAATTTTATTTTTAACATATGTTTCAGAACCACCATCATGCCCTACAAGAATCGCAACAAGATGTGGTGGTCTACCACCATTTTTAATAATATTATCTACTTCTTCTTTTATATTTTGCTTAATTTCAGTAGATACCTGTTTTCCATCTATTAACTTCATTTTTATTCCTAAATTATTTTTTCAAAGATACCTTTTTATTTTTATAATTAAAAATTCCATATGTTTTTTTATATTTAACATATGGAATTTCAATATTGTTATTAAACTTCATTTTTAAGCATATCTTTACGAGTTTTTGCAATACCTTTACCAAACCATGATTTAATAGTCATATCTGCTAAATCATCTTTAGTATAATAATGTAAAATAGGATTACGCATCATTTCTTTATATTCAGTTGCTGTTAATCCGCCAAGACCTTTATTATATGTAATCTTATAACCCTTTAATTTATCTTCTTTCTTTTTGAAGTCTTCCATTGTAAAGAATCCTTGTACATCATTACCTTTAGTTGCAGTAATAATATGTGTAATACTTCTACATACAATTCCCGCTTCAAATAATTCTGGCCATAAATTAAAGAATGTTAAAAGCAATCCTGCAATTTTACTACCATCAAAATCAGCATCTGTTGCAATAACTAATTTACTGAAATTAAGTTTCTTTACATCGATTGGTTCACCCCATTGTAAACCGATAATATTAAACAAATCAGATAACTCTTTATTTGCCATAATCTTTGTTGGCGGTAATCCTATAACATTCAAAATAACACCTCTCAACATATATGCAGCTTGTGTTTGTGGATCACGAGCACCTCTGAATCCTGCACGTGCAGAATCTCCCTCGAATATCCAAAGTTCTCTATCTGCTGTTCGTTTTGAATTTGCATCAATGAATTTATCGTTATTTCTAATCTTAGTCTTTGCTTGTCTATTAAGTTTTCGAAGTGTTTTCTGATCTTCGACTTCACATTTTTGCTTATACCAATCAATTACTATATCAACAATTTCTGACTTTAATACATTCTTAATAAATGCATCAGGAACTTTAAATGTATATTTGGAATCATTACTGAATTTCTCAACAACAGTTGTCAAACATTCCTTTGTCTGTGAATCATATGATGGATTATTAACATGAAATGTACAGAACATTGAATATTTTCCATCAACATTCTTTGGTGTAATGTCAATCTTTTCTTTAGATAAAAGATAAGCAGAAATAGCATTGTTAATCTCATTTCTAACTGCTCTGATATGTGTTCCTCTTGAACATTCTGCACCATTTACAAAGCCAACATTAATTCCATTATCAGGAAATACCCATACTTGCATAATAGAATCAGAGAATTTCAGCATCTGTTCTGTATCTACATAATCAGTAAATAATTCAATATATTCATCAAATGTTTTAAAATGCCATTCTGACTCTCTAATAACCTTATCATTATCTGTATATGAAAAATGTACATTTAAACCAACGTTTGCAGCAGCTGCATCAATACATCGTTTCTCTATAATATTAATAAAATCCTCAGAAAAACATGTATCAACTGTTTCATGAAGTCTCTTAAAATCCAATCTAAATTTTGTTTCTGTATAATGATCTTTCTTCGAGCATTTCTTTATTTCTAGATCGTCATTTATATTCATATTATTAGACCATGTTTGATGATATGAATTCTTTCCGTCAGCTGTACTTACTTCATATTGTGTTGACCATACATTTGTAATAGCAGAACCTACACCGTTTGTTCCTACGCCATCTCTTGAATCATCATCATTATAATTTGATGAAGTTCTTAGAGAACCAAACAAAAATGTAGGTACATAAATACCTGCTTCTTTATGTTTTACAACAGGAATACCACCGTTATCTCTAATAGTAATAAAACCATTTGTATCTATTTTCACATCAAGGTTTGTAAGTCCTAAATTATCAATTCTCCTATACTCGTCAACTGAATTTGAAATAATCTCATCTACTAATTTTAAAACTGCTGGAATATATGAAACTGTTTTCATAATCATCTTACAGTTATCATTATCATATACATATAAATTCTTATCTTCTTTATTAATTGAACCTATCCACATACCAGATTTCTGGAGGATATGTTCAACTTCTGTCATGCTTTTATACTTCTGTTCAATCGTTAATTTCTTTGTTGTCATAAATCTTATTTAATCAAAAATTACTTTTATTTATATATCTGAATTATTAAATTGCTTAATTTTCTTGTTTATTTTTAAGGTCTTCTATTTTATTAAATATATCATCAATAACATCATCTGTTATATTTTCCATTTTATTTAATACATATTTCTTCAATGATTCTTTATCTGGAATCAAATAATGTAAAAGATAATAATCATATATTGTTAAATCAAGATGATCAATATTTTCTCTTATATATAATTTTATTTCATCAAATATATTGTATATAACATTACTGTGTAATGAATCATATAATATTTGAGAATCAATAGATAACGTCTAATATGTATTTTTCCAAAAATCTGAATATTCTATATAATCATCACCTATAAAGTCAATGATAACTGAATTACTTTTCATACTTATTTTTACAATATATTTTCATTTGCTCTGCATGTTTAAAGAACTTATTACAATTATAAATAATTTTCTTAAAAACAAAGTTAAAACTTTTTGGATGTCCTATTTTACCATAATATATTTCATAGAAATCATCACCAAAATTTTTAACTAACCATTTAATATATGTTTCTGATAAATTATCTTTGTAATATGTAAAAACATCTTTTATTGATTTATAAAAATTATATGTTTCTGATATATTTTCTAAAGAATTATTTTCTATATTATTATGTTTAAAATAATCATCTATTTCACCAAACATGTTTTCTGTATGTGCTCGGATTTCTGATTCATCTAAATAATATAATTGAGATAATATTGCTTGCTATAATAATGGATATGGTATATTATTATTCATTAACATCCTTTTATATTGCAAAAAATTAATATTATATGTTTTATTATCTTTTTGTTCCTTATTTAATAGGTAATTTATACCTCTATCATAACCGTTATATGAATTTATATGTTTAAATGTATCATAATAATGTCTTATTTCATGATATAAATGATTCTTTAAAAAACGTAATTCATCTGGATTATATATAATTAATGTTGCTAATATAATTTCATCTGAACCTAAAATTGTATATTCTTTATTATCTATTAATGCAGCTGCTTCCGTATACATAATATCAGGATTTTCACATATAATAATCTATAAATTCTTTATATTACATATATTGTTATATGTTAACATATATAAATTATCTTGTTCATTAAACTATATAATATTTTTATAATCATTATAGTTTATTTTATTATCTTTATATATATGATTTTCTATATCATTATAAATTTTATCAATGTTATTATCTATTTGTAATGTTCCTATTGATTCTTCTATTGCCTACTTTACTGATATTGATATACATTTAATTAATTTATTATATAATCGTTCCACGTATCAAAAAATATTTTTCTTATTTATATTGAATTTATATAGAATTTATTTTTTTATTTAATTTTTTAGGTGTATCTTTGCGATAGACTTAAATTAAGATAAAATAAGTATATTAAAAATATTAATTAAATTTTTTAAAAATTATGAAAAAGTTTATTTTTGTATTAGTTACAATGTTTGCTGTTACACTTACTACATATGCTAGTAAGAAGGATACAACAGAGGTTCACAATCTTCGTATGGAGAATCAGAGATTGCAGAAGTATATTGATGAATATGGTCCTCAATCTGATGGTTACAGTGTAGAAGATATTTCTCCTATTATGGAAATGTCTCTTGAAACCGGCACAGGTGAGATTCGTGCATATGGTATTTCTGAATCTCGAAATGAGATGTTTGCATATAATAAGGCTGTAACACTTGCAACTGCTAATCTTCGTAAGAAGATGGAGTTGTATATTCGTTATGGTATTGACATGTATAATGATGAACTTGAAACTGATGATGGTTCTTCTATCAGTAATAAGACACGTGAACAGGTTGTTAATGCATGTAAGGGTATTATAGAAGGTATCAATGTTATAAAGTGCCAGAAATACTATAATCGATATAAGCGGATGTATCGGTATGAAGTTTGCGTAAAATATGATAAGGAAAATATTATCGGTAATATCAAATCACAGGATAGACAGCTTCTTAAGAAAGAAAAAGAATTTGAACGTGATATGATGGATGTATGGGATGAACTTGATAAGTATCAGTCAGATAAGAAGAAATCAGAAAATGTAGAAATTCCATTGGAACCTAATCATGATGAGTAACATTAAATAAAATTAAGTAAAATATAGTATAACATTAATTATAATTAAGATTATGAAATATATTCTATCTTTCCTGATTTGCTTATTTTCTGTCACTTTGAGTTTTTCTCAAGTTCTTTCAGAAAAGAATAAAATTCTGCTACGAAATAAAGTAGTAACAGAATATGTTGAAAATAATGTAACTGGTTGTTCTGTATATAAAACATCTAACGGTCCTGTTTTGGTATCAGTAGTTAAGATTACAAATAATAGAAATCCTGAATATTGTGATCGTATTGCACATATGAAAGCAACAAGAGCTGTTATTGAATTTTTACGTGGAGCAAGAAACAGATCTTATTCTACATATAATATAGAAAATACAGAATCAAATTTTTATACAGAAGATTCTAGCGATGATAATAATTCGGATAATTCTGATATTGATGCAGCAACATCTGTTAATATGAATGAAAATTCACATAATTCTGATAATTATACATTTACAGATGAAATTGTTCAAACATCAATAGGTGAAGTAAGTCATTTACAGATGTTAAAGAAAGTATCAGCTAAAAATTCTGATATTTACATATATTTTATTAAGTTAAAAAAGTAAAGTTATGAAACGATTCATTATATTTTTATTTATTTATATAACATGTATTAATTGTTATTGTAATGATGTTTTAGTAAAATCTTGTGGTACTGGTAAGAATAAGCAAGAAGCTACTTTATCTGCATTGAGATTTGCTCTTGCAGATGCATATGGAACTTATATATCATCACGTTCATCAATTAATACAGAAGACTTATTTACAGATGAAACTGTAATGATCACAAATGGTTATATTAAGTCATATAAAGAAATAGAATATAATGAATCAACAAAAACAATTAAACTGAATGTTATTGTATCAGTTGATAAGTTAAACAAATATGTTAATAATCATGGGTCATCTGTTTCTATAAATGGATCTTCCTTAATAGCAAATAGAGATGTAACTGGTTCCAATAATAAAAGTGTACATATTTCATTTAATCATATATTAGAAAAGCTTACAGATATTTCAACAAAATGTTATAATTATAAATTGGATGTTGCTGAACCGGTTATATATGGAAATAAAGTAATTCTTAACATTAGAATTAAATGTACAGATAATATTACACAGCAAAATACATTCCAAAATGTATATAATAAAGCTTTATCTGATGCATACAAACATTATGATATGTCAAATGAGTATGTTAAATTTCAGATTAATAAATTTAATGAAGCAGTAAACGCAATAACAAGATTAGGTTATTTCTCATTTGTATTAAGAGATAATTTAGGTAATAAAGTAAATTGTTTATATTCTGATAAAGCATTACGTGAACATGCAAGATTAATTAGATGTGAACGATATAATGATGGTGCAGGAATATTTTGTCAAAGTTCAAGAAACATAGAAATATCAAGAGGTAACTGTGTATTATATGGAAATGTGATTAAGTTAACATTAAAATATAATGTATCAGATTTTAGGAATTTAAAAAATATAGAAGTTTTTCCAGAATAATTTTTTTTATTTAAAAACAAATGTGTATCTTTGTATTGTTAATAAACAAAAGTTAAACATTTAAAAATATTATAGATTATGAAAAAGTTTATTGTTATCACATTAGGTGTTCTTGTATTTATGGGTGCATGTATTAATAGTAATAATTCTTCTGCATCAGCTTCAGATGAAACAGCAAATACAGAGGAAGTTACAGATTCCGTAAATACAAATGAAGTATCTGAAAAAACATGGGATTTCACGTCTGATACAGATGATATGGATGATAGTGTTAATAAGTATTATTCATTGAGAAGTGATAATTTTGCAAATTTTGATTTTCCATATCAAGGTGATTCTTACTTAACTATTACTGTTCGTTATATGAAGAAGTACGGATATGACGTATTATTGAATATTGATAAGGGTCAAATGGTTGGAAATGAATATAATGGTACAAATTATGTACGTGTTCGCTTTGATAATGGTAAAGCAGAAAAATATTATTACAATGAACCAAATGATGGCTCAGCAGATTGTGTATTTATTAAAAATGCATCAAAGTTTATTAAGAAATGTAAAACTGCAAAAACTATTATTATTGAGCAGGAATTCTATCAGGAAGGCATACATCAATTTAAGTTTCATGTAGATAAATCATTAGAAATGAAATAAAAATAGTGAAATGGTATTAATTTGTGTTAATACCATTTTTTTATTTAAAAACAAATGTGTATCTTTGTAATATAAAAATTTTAAAAATATAAAATTATGGCAAATATTGATCCAAGACATATTATTAAGAATCTTCCAGCAAGATTTTCTGAATATATTAATGATTATAGGTATACAGTTGTAAGGGAATGTCCTGATGGTAACTGGTACTACGGCGTATATAATAACATTGAATACGCATCTCGTGTTGCAAGAGAAATCGGAAACGGTTTTATTGTTGAATCTAAAAATGTAACAAATGGATAATATTATTTTATCACAGCTTAAGGAATCTTTTGATCGTGAAGAAGAGAAAGTAAAGATTCAGCAGAAAAAAGAAGAAGAAATGTTTTGGAAAACAAAAGGTTTCAAAACATGGGAAGAAATTGTTTCTTATTTAAAGGAAACAAATAAAACTTTATATAATTATGGTGATTCATTAAAATGGAATTCAGATAAAAATATGATTGAACATCATTATCAGTGTAGTGATGGAAATGATTGTAATTTTTGGTATGAAACAGAATATATATCAGACAATAATTTTATAAATTATCATAAAATTATAGATACAAAATATTCAGATGTATGTAGAAATACATATGGGTATATTTATGGTTGGACTAAATAATTTATAAGTAATGTGTAAATATTGTGAAAAGACTAAGATTGGTCTTAAAGAAGTATTTGATGGTTATAGTCGCAGAGGATTGCCAAAATATAAGAAAGTTGATAATATAGATATAACACAACTTGATATAATTTCTGATGACGATTTTTCATCTATGCATATCAATACAGATACAAATACATTAATAATGCATCATAAATCAAATGCATATAGTTATGATTTTGATGTTGAATTAAATATCAATTATTGTCCAATTTGTGGTCGTAAACTAAAATAATACAATTATGAGTAAAAATAAAGTTCTATCAATTTATTTAGCGCGTGATGAACGAGGTGAACATCCTAAATATCATGATGAATTAGAACTATACGGGAAACTTCATGTATTTTATGATACTCCTATATTTAATAATTCAACTGGGAAATGGGAACTTTCTAGACAATTAGGCGGAGAAATTCCATCTTATATGTTTCCTGATATTAAGGAAAAAGAATGTCGAGAATTTATATCATTTGAACATGATCATGAAAATCAACTTGCATCATTATGTGATATATTTGTAGCAATGAAAAAAATGAAAGAAGAAAATGAGGCTAATAAAAACAAAGAACAAACAAAAGTACAAATGGAATGATGTATTGATTTACCGTTTACAACAGATATTATTTTATCTCGGTTTAATTATTCCATTTCCATTTATTATGATATATGCAATGTGTGTAGATCTTAATTATGCAGAACCATTTGACCCAAGATATACATATGAAGTTGAATCAGATGAAGATGATTTTATCATTTAATTTTTTTATTTCATAAAATATGTGTATCTTTGTTATGTAAATTAATAAAGATAAAATTATGAATAAAAATAAAACATATTATATCGGTTCTGGTGACTTCTTTGGTAAATGTGATGCATCTGATAAGTTTCATAAAGAGATGTTACCATTGTTATCAAAATTAAAAATTAAAGAAACAGATATTGATAAAATAGCAAATATTGTTTCTGAAATTTATGGTTTAGCATATAATGATGGTTATGATAATGCTGAACATGAAGCATCTGAATATTGTTAAAATAATAATTGATTATGAATACTATAACATTAGCTAAGTTACTTAGAGCATTAATTAATGGTAATGATTATCCTGCAGGTACAAATATTATCATTAATAGAAAGGAACTTGTATATTGTGATAATATATCATGGTATAATAATCTTCTTTATATGCATAAAGAAACTGGTTCATATTTGTATGTACAACATACAGATGATGAAAATGATGTAAGAATTAATATTATTCTTCCAAATGAAACATTAAAAGATTCATATTGTAAACATCATTTAGCAGATGATTTTGCAGATAATCCTTATTGTTGGGATAAACTAGATAATGATTATGAATCATCTGAGTTTACAGTAGAATATAAATATGAAATTTCTTAAATATTACCTTAAATTTAATATTATATTTTTAGATTAGAAACATTTAATACAAACAAACATTAATTATATAGAAAAGCACAGTGTTTGTTTGTATTTTTTAATATTTTTTAAATTATTTTTATATGAAGGATATTTTAGATAGAGAAATTAAAATTGGAGATTTTGTGGCATATGGTGACCCAGGTTATGCAGAGGCTCGTGTAGGAGTTGTAGTTGGATTTATGCCATCAGGTAAAGTACGAATTGATCCATGTTTTATGCCTAGCAGATTCACCCGAGATAAAAATACAGAACCTGTTATTTGTGAATATGATTCAAATTATAAAGGTCGTAATTTTAGAGAACCTCACACTATTGCAATCATGAATACTGATAATGTCAAATTAGTTGATACATCTAAAGTAGATGATGAAGATGATGACGTAGAATCTTAAATTTCATATCATATTTCTTCTGTATCGCATCCAAATATCTTATATAGTAAAGTATTAAGGTAAGTTAAAAATAATGCGATACAGGAGAAATATTTATTTTTATATATATTATTTTTTTTATTTCATGGAAAATATGTATCTTTGTATTAGTTAATAACAATAATAATTAAATAAGAAATAATATGGTATATGGATATGTAGCAATCGATTCCTACATTCATAATGATTGGGATACCGATTATCAAAGTACAGCTGTTGCAGATGTAAAAAAAGTCCGCTTATTTTTAAATGAAAATGAGCGAGATGCGGCAGCAGAAACAGAACGTGTAAATAGTCATTTCAGACTTGAAACAGAGAAATTTACAACAAAGTCTAATCAAGGTAAACTTAAAATTATACCATATAAGGAATACTATAATATGGTAAATGAGATTAACAGATTAAAAGAAGAACTTTCTAAATATAAAAAATAATATGGTAAACAATTTCGAACTTATTAAGAATCATCTTGAGTTTCAAAATGAACGCTCATTTTATTTCATTCAGATTTTGAAGAGAAAGAAGGAAAATCCGGAAATGAAAGCATATTCAATTCCTATTGAAAGCTTTTATGTTTTCAGTATTGAACAATATGAGAAACTCGAAAAACGTATTATCGAATTGTGTAATATGCATAATGCACGTGCATATATTAAGATGAATTGTCTTGATGCACAATCTGTTATGCTTGAACAGATTTCTCTTATTACACAGGAAATCAGAAAGGGTAATTGGAAGCATATGTCAAAATCTCTTAATTCAGCATGTGGCGTATGTGGAAAGCAAGATGGTAATGATAAACTATATCTTGTAGATCTCGATGGTATTGATATTGGATCAGATGATTATAATGATGTAGTTTCTACAATTAATAATCTTCAGCCAACATATGTACTTAGAAAAGTACATATGAGTGTTCCTACAAAAAATGGTTGTCATCTGTTAACAACTGGTTTTGATATGAATGAATTTAGGAAAACATTCAAATCTATAGACATTCATAGTGACGGAATCACTCTGCTTTATGTTCAATAAAACTAAATAATCACAAATATGAAGTATGTAATTTATATGAATGGTGAAGAACCAACCACAACAATTCAAGAAATTATTGAAAGAGAATGTGGTAGAGAATGTGAAGTAATAACAACACCCGATAAAAAATATGAAGATACATTAGATTTTATCGATACTAACTGTTATTTCAATATATTAAGAAAATTTATTAATAAAGATAATAATGATGATTAACAAATAATTATATGGATTATAAAGATACATCAAAAGAAACATTAAATAAACATATAAATCATATACTTGATATATGTGATGATATTCCAGTAGATAAAATAACTATTTTAACTGGTGGTAATGCATTAGGAAAATCTCTTATTAGAAAGCAGTTAGCTTTTTATATTTCAAATAAAAAAGATATTCCTGCTAACAAAGCTGTTATTAGTGTTTCTATGCAGACACGAACAGAAAGTAGACCTGAATATAGTGCACTTTCTGAAATGAATCATGATCTTCCTTGGTGTTCAACATCTGATTCAACTATAAATCTTTTGAATGGTATGTTATCTCATGCTAAAAATAAATTCATAGTTATAGATGAATTGGAAATTGGAATGTCTCGTGAAGTTCAGACAGGTGTATGCCAAATGTTGAATGAGAAATTCCCAGATATATTGAAAAATAATTATGGTATTCTTGTTATTACACATTCAGAAGATGTTGTTAAAAATTTGAATCATGATAATTTTATTAATATTGAAGGAATGTCAGAAGAACAATGGTTAACAAGAGATATTATTCCAGTTGATCCATCAGATCTTGAAACATGGGCAACTGCATTATTTAAAGCAGTTAGAGATAGACAAAAGTAAAAATTATAAAAAAAATGAAATCATATAAGAATTTTAAAACAGAAACTGTAGGAATTCCTGAATTCGATAAAATCAGAAATGATGGAAGACTTCTTATAGAATATGTGAGAGGCAGTACCAGCTATGGTCTTTCAACACCAACTTCGGATATTGATTCAGGTGGAATTTACATTTGTTCAATTAAAGAACTTCTTGGTTATAACACATACAAAGAAGAAATAGCAGATGCAAAGAATGATAATAAATGGTATGAACTTAATAAATTTATATCATTGCTTGTAAAGGCAAATCCTAATATTTTGGAAGCTTTGTTTATTGATGATAATTTTATTATAGGTGAAGTTCATCCTATTATGAAATATCTTAGAGAACATAGAGATATGTTTTTGACTAAACAATGTTTTATATCATTTTATAAATACGCTGAATCACAAATCTATAAAGCAAGAGGTCTTAATAAGAAAATTGTAAATCCTATTAAAGAGAGAAAAACACCACTTGACTTTACATATACATTCAGACGTCAAGGTTCAACAAATATTTTAACATTCCTAAATGATTATGGTTTGCATACAGAATATTGTGGTTTATGTAATATAAATCATATGCAATATATCTATGGATGCTACTATGATTATGGAAGACATCTTAATGAACATCCAGAGGATCGAGAACTTCTAATTAATGCAAGAAAGAAACTTAATCCTGATAGGGTTTATAGATTTCCAAATATTGATGATGAACCAATTATTCATTATAGAGGATTAACAACTGAAATTATTTCAAATACAACACAACTTCGTTTATCTTCTATTGATGATAAAAATGATATGCCTATTTGTCATATATCATATAATGTAGATGGATTTCAGGATCATTGTAGAAGATATAAAGAATATAAAGAATGGGAACAAAACAGAAATCCAGTTCGCTATGAATCAAATTTGAATAAAAACTATGATGCAAAAAATATGATGCATAGTTTTCGTCTTATTCATATGGCAAAGGAAATTGCTTCTGGAAAAGGAATGAATCTTTATAGAACTGAAGATCATGATTTTCTCATGAATATTAGAAACCATAAATATGAATATGATGAGTTAATCAAATTAGCAGATAAAGAGAAAGAAGAAATGTATGAAATTATGAAACATTCTACTATTCCTGATTCTGTTGATGAAACTAAACTTAATGAAATTCTCTTTAATCTCCGAATGATGCAGATTAAAGAAGAAATGAAATAAGTATAAAAAAGAGATATGTTTTTTGAATGACATATCTCTTTTTCTTTATATAATATTTTCATTATTTCTATATTTCTGAAAAGATTCTTCTTAT
>OCLB01000034.1_pt1 | contig 29084 bp, 20 predicted proteins | sample 1495901 | NCBI WGS metagenome assembly OCLB01 (sample SAMN03418273, study PRJEB22391) | human gut metagenome | biome: human-gut; feature: organic feature; material: feces | host: Homo sapiens | place: Tanzania | collected 2013-01
CCTTCTTCACACCCTTCACAAAATCAATATCTTTCATAAGTGGTTTTGCGCCTTCACTGTTCAATCGGGTGCTATCCATACCCATATTGAAAATGTCGCCCACCTTTTGAGCCATCGTTCCTTTAGCATTTTGCTGTTTACTAAGGTTCAGAACGAGTTCTTTCAGTTGCTCACGGCTGCTTTCTGCCATTTGGTCGAATGTGCCGAAGCGAGCATACTGTGGGTCGAGTGGGTGTGCTTTCATCCAGCCGCCACATGCATATTGGTAAAAATCAGTACCAGGAGTAGTGGTCAAATCCAGATTGTTGCGATCCACACCTTTGTCTAAACTACCGGCACTAACCATTAATGCCGACATTAACGCCATTGATAAGATGATTGATTTTTTCATAATAATATGTTATTAATCGTTGTTTTGTAATGTTTCAAACTCTTCATTTGCCGTCTCCCATTCCATCATCGCATTTTCAAGAGCCTCGTTAAGTTCTTGATGTTTGGTGTAAATACTTTGGTCGGTATTGGCGCCCGACGACAACAGGTTTTCTATCTCTTTTATTTCTGATTCGTAAGTGTTGATTTTCGTTTCCAACTCCTTGATGCGCTTTTCAGCGTGTCGGATTCGCTTTTGCGCCTCCTTTTGCTCAAGATATGAGAGTTTGGATTGGCTCACTTCTTCAGTTTTTGCTGGAGAATCTTTTTGTGGAGCGTCGTTTTTTTCAAGTTCTTGCAGCGAACTCAGTTTCTTGTATTCAAGAAATTCGTAAATGCCACACAGGTGCTCTTTCACCAAGCCGTTGCCAAACTCATACACCTTATCCACAAGCCCATCGAGGAAGTCACGGTCGTGCGATACCACAATCACAGTTCCGTCAAACTCTTTAATCGCTTCTTTAAGAATATCCTTAGTGCGAATATCCAAATGGTTGGTAGGTTCGTCGAGAATCAGGAGGTTCACAGGTTGCAACAGCAATTGAATCATAGCCAAGCGGCTTCTTTCGCCACCTGAAAGCACTTTCACTTTTTTCTCGCTGGCAGCACCGCCAAACATAAAAGCGCCAAGTATGTCGTTGATTCGGGTGCGAATCTCGCCTGTGGCGGCATAATCAATCGTGTCGTGCACTGTTAAATTCTCATCAAGCAGCATCGCCTGATTTTGCGCAAAATATCCGATTTCCACATTATGGCCGATTTTGAGTTCGCCATCGAATGGGATTTCGTGCATAATACACTTCACAAGAGTAGATTTACCAGCACCGTTTTTACCCACGAATGCCACCTTCTCACCACGCTTAATGGTGAAAGTGCAATCGTGAAACACATTGTGGTCGCCATACGATTTCGACAAATCATTGGCAATAACCGGATAGTCGCCCGAACGTGGCGCTGGTGGAAATTTTAATCGCAAATGCGAATTGTCAACTTCGTCAATCTCGATGCGCTCTATTTTTTCAAGTTGCTTGATTCGGCTCTGCACTTGTACCGACTTTGTGGGCTTATATCGGAATTTCTCGATAAATTCCTCTGTGTCGTGAATCATTTTTTGTTGATTCTCGTAAGCGCGCTTTTGTTGCTCGATTCGCTCTTTGCGCAATTCGATGAAGTGAGAGTAATTCACGCTGTAGTCGTAAATTTTCCCACACGAGATTTCGATGGTGCGATTCGTGACATTATCAATAAACGCCTTATCGTGCGAAACGAGCACCAGCATATTGGCTTGAGTTTTCAAAAAATTCTCAAGCCATTGAATAGACTCAATGTCCAAATGGTTGGTAGGCTCATCGAGTAACAGCACATCGGGGCGTTGAAGCAAAATCTTAGCCAATTCAATACGCATTCTCCACCCTCCGCTAAACTCTGAGGTGGGGCGGTCGAAGTCTGTGCGCTCAAAGCCCAAGCCAATCAAGGTTTTCTCTATCTCGGCTTCATAGTTCTCGCTCTGATACATTGCACGCAGGTCGTTTTTGTGTGTCAGTGTATCAATCAAATCTTGATAACTTTCCGACTCGTAATCGGTGCGCTCTGCCAACTGAACATTCAGTTCATCAATTTGCTTATCCAACTCATCAATGTGGCTGAAGGCCTTTTGCACCTCTTCCTTAGCCGTGCAGCTGTCAGATAAATTCATGGTTTGTGGAAGATAACCAATCGTAATATCCGACGACCTCGACACTTGTCCAGAAGTGGGATTTTGAATACCTGCAAATATTTTTAGTAATGTGGATTTACCCGCGCCATTCTTGCCCACCAACGCAATTTTGTCTTTTTTATTTACAACAAAACTCACATTGTCGAACAACACCTGACTGCTAAACTCCACTTTTAAATTCTGTACGGAAATCATAAATGCAAAGATACAAAATTTTGATGCAACAAAGCCGATAAGTTCACATTTAAATTCATTAAAAGAAGCGGCCGTTGGCTTTAAATCATTATCTTTGCAATATGTTTGAAGATTTGAAAATATATTGCGCTCCGTTACAGGGGTTTACCGATTATATTTGGCGAAATACCCATGCGGAAATGTTTGGAGGCATCGACATATACTACACACCATTTATGCGAATGGTGAATGGAGAAATTCCGAAACGTGACATTCATGACATTTTACCAGAAAACAACACCGCACCCATTCGTCCACAGATAATAGCCTGTGCGCCAACCGATGCCGTGCTGATGGCAAAGAAGGTGAAAGAGATGGGCTATCATTACATCGACATTAATATGGGGTGCCCTCACCCTCCCATTGCTCTGAAGAAAAAAGGTTCGGGGATTCTTGCTTTCCCTGATGAATGTAAACAAACGCTTTCTGCGTTAGCCCAAATTCCAGATATGGAATATTCAATTAAAATGCGGTTGGGCTACGACGATGCGCAGCAATGGAAATCAATATTGCCGCTATTCGAAATCATTAATCCAAAAGAAATAGTGCTTCACCCACGAATCGGAAAACAATTATATAAAGGTGACATCAATTTTGAACAATTCATGGAATTTGCACAAAGTTGTCGATATCCTATTATCTACAATGGCGACATTCAATCCATTGAGCAGATTCATACGATAAAAGAAAAATGCTCAAATTTATCGGGGGTGATGATTGGCAGAAAATTGCTTGCGACGCCCGATTTATTTGAAACTGAGAAATCAGCAGAGAAAATCAGGCACTTCCATGATTTGTTATTGGAACGATATAGCAAAAAACTTACTGGTGGCGAACATCAAATACTCTCGAAAATGAAAACTTTATGGGAGTATCTGTTGCTCGATGGCGATAAGAAGGCTCGCAAGTTGGTTAAAAAAAGCAATAATTTAAATAAATATAACGAGGCTGTAAATCTGATATTTAGGAACAGTGACTTCAAGTAAAGGTATCACATGTTCATATAGAAATCTTTACACAAACCGATATATTGCTCTGAATATTGCCCATCGCTATTTTGGACAAATAATTCAGAGCATCGCTTATCGGAATTATGCTTCGAGATCTCCCACAAACACCTTTTCGGTTCTTTGCCAGGCTTTGTGAATATCACAACTTTTTGATGGACATACGCCCCGATTTCGGCACAAGATTTTGTGATTTCTTCCTCTAAATCAGTGGGCGAAATCAAGCATAGTTTACCTTTATCGGAAAGTAAAGAAATGGCTTTATGGATTAATTGCTCGAAACTCAACTCCACCGTGTGACGCGCATTTTGCCTGCTCTTATCGGGAGCAAGCACGCCATTGTTGAAAAATGGTGGGTTCGACACAATCAAGTCATATTTTTTATCGCAGAAGAATTGCTTGAAATCGGACATGAAAGGATGAATCCTATCGCTCCATGGGGAGTTGTCAGCATTGATTCTTGCTTCTTCAATAGCACCCTCGTCGATATCGATGCATTCTATATCGCAATCAGCATTTCGCTGGGCTATCATTAAAGCAATCAGCCCACAACCAGTGCCGACATCAAGAACACTTTTCGCTTCGCACACATCGCACCACGCCCCAAGCAGAACTCCATCGGTACCCACTTTCATGGCGGTTTTGTCGTTTAAAACAGCGAATTGCTTGAAGCGAAAAGTATTCTCTCTTGTCATAAATCACTATTAAATATTAATATTCATCCCACGACTTGATCTCAATGTCATCAACAGTGAGGTCGCAGAATGCGCGGATATACGCACTTGCAAGTCGGGCATTGGTGATGAGAGGCACATTTAAATCAACAGCTGCACGGCGAATCTTATAACCGTTTGTCAGTTCATTGCTGGTGAGGTTCTTAGGAATATTCACCACAAAATCAATCTGTTTTCTATGCAGTAAATCGAGTGCTTGCGGCTCTTTATCAGCCTCGCTTGGCCAATGCACCAAAATTGCAGGTATGCCATTATCATTCAAATAACGATGCGTGCCGGCAGTGGCGTATAATTGATAGCCTTTTTTATGGAGTCTGTGTGCAGATTCCAACAAGTCGGCTTTTTGTTTTGCCGAACCAGTGCTCAGCAGCACGCCTTTTTTAGGAATACGATGCCCAACTGAAAGCATAGAAGTCATCAGTGCCTCAGAAGTGCTTTCGCCCAAGCAACCAACCTCGCCAGTTGACGACATATCCACACCCAATACAGGGTCGGCGCCTTGCAGACGTGAGAATGAGAATTGTGAAGCCTTAATACCCACATAATCGAGGTCAAACACATTGCTGTTTGGCTTCTCCACAGGAATACCGAGCATCACCTTTGTTGCCAAGTCAATAAAGTTGATTTTAGAAACTTTCGACACGAATGGGAAACTACGTGATGCACGCAAATTACATTCAATCACCTTAATCTCATTGTTTTTGGCGAGATATTGAATGTTAAACGGTCCGCTGATGTGAAGTGCCTTGGCAATCTTGCTACTGATTTTCTTGATACGGCGAATCGTTTCAACATATAGTTTTTGTGGAGGGAATTGAATGGTGGCATCGCCAGAGTGAACACCGGCAAACTCGATATGCTCACTGATAGCATACAACTTGATTTCGCCATCTTGCGCCACACTATCCCACTCTATTTCCTTTGCATTTTGAATGAATGCGCTCACCACCACAGGGTGTTCCTTCGACACGTTGGCAGCAAGTTGCAAGAAGCGTTCAAGTTCTTCATCGTTTGAGCACACATTCATTGCTGCACCAGAAAGGACATAGGAAGGACGCACAAGCACTGGATAGCCAACATCTTCAATAAAACTGTGAATGTCGTCCATTGAAGTCAATTCACGCCATGCTGGCTGATCGATACCCAATTCATCAAGCATAGCAGAGAATTTGTGGCGATCTTCTGCGTGGTCAATGTCAATGGCTTGTGTGCCCAAAATCTTCACTTTTTGAGCGTCGAGTTTCATTGCCAAATTGTTAGGAATCTGTCCACCAGTGGAAAGAATTGTGCCGTGAGGTGTTTCCAAATCGATGATGTCCATCACCCTTTCGAAAGTGAGTTCATCGAAATACAAGCGATCGCACATATCATAATCGGTGGAAACGGTTTCGGGGTTATAGTTAATCATCACCGAACGCCATCCTTCACGCTTCACAGTGAGCAGCGCATTCACACTACACCAGTCAAATTCCACAGAACTACCAATGCGGTAGGCACCAGAACCAACCACCACCACAGATTTGCCATCGTTTTCATAAGCAATGTCGTGTGTGGTGCCGTTGTAGGTCATATACAAATAGTTGGTTTGAGCAGGATATTCAGCCGCCAGAGTGTCGATTTGCTTAACCACAGGGTTGATGCCATATTCATTTCTCAAGGCACGAACTTTCAGGTTGGCTTCGTGGCCATTCCCTAAATTTTGCTTCAAAACAGCCTTGGCAATTTGGAAATCGCTGAATCCTTGCTGTTTTGCAAGTTTGAGCAAATCTTGTGGAATATCCTTAATATGGTTGAGCGACTCCAGTTCAGTGGCAGTTTGATACAAATTGCGGAGTTTGTAAAGGAACCACTTGTCGATTTTGGTAAGTTCGTGAATTTTATCCACATCATAGCCCTTGCGGAAAGCGCTTTCAATCACGAAAATACGGCTGTCGGTAGGTTCCTTCAAGGCATTTTCAATGTTGGCAATGCGCATGGGTGAGTTTTCGATAAAGCCGTGTTTGCCTTGACCAATCATGCGCAAACCCTTTTGGATCACCTCCTCAAATGTGCGACCGATAGCCATCACTTCACCCACCGATTTCATTGATGAACCAATCTCACGCTTCACACCGTGGAACTTACCCAAATCCCAACGAGGAATTTTACACACTATATAATCAAGTGCTGGTTCAAAGAAGGCACTCGTGACTTTAGTGACCGAATTTTTCAAGTCAAACAAGCCGTAGCCCAATCCAAGTTTTGCTGCCACAAAAGCAAGTGGATAACCTGTTGCTTTTGATGCCAATGCCGACGAGCGACTCAATCGGGCATTCACTTCAATCACACGATAGTCCATCGAAGAAGGGTCGTAGGCGTATTGCACATTACATTCACCCACAATTCCAATGTGACGAATGATTTTAATGGCAAGCGCACGGAGTTTGTGATAGTCGGCATTATTTAATGTCTGTGATGGCGCAACCACGATACTTTCGCCTGTGTGAATACCGAGAGGGTCGAAATTCTCCATATTACATACGGTAATACAGTTGTCATAGCGGTCGCGAACCACTTCATATTCTATCTCTTTCCAGCCTTTGAGCGACTTCTCTACAAGCACCTGTGGAGAAAACGACAGTGCTTTTTCCACCAAGCTGGTGAGTTCTTCCTCATTGTCGCAAAAACCGCTACCAAGACCGCCAAGGGCGTAAGCAGCACGAACAATCACAGGATAGCCCACCTCGCGAGCGGCACGAATAGCATCATCTATGTTATCAACAGCCTCGCTCTTGATAGTTTTCACATCTATCTCATCGAGCTGCTGTATAAATAATTCTCGGTCTTCAGTATTCATAATCGCTTCTACTGGAGTGCCGAGAACCTTCACATCATATTTCTCTAAAACCTTGTTTTGGAAAAGTTGAACACCGCAATTCAATGCAGTTTGACCGCCAAACGAAAGAAGAATGCCGTCGGGGCGTTCCTTTTCAATCACCTTTTCCACAAAATATGGTGTGACTGGAAGGAAATAAATCTTATCGGCAAATTCATCGCTGGTCTGTACGGTAGCAATATTTGGGTTAATAAGAACTGTGGTTATTTTTTCTTCCTTGAGGGCTTTAAGCGCTTGCGAGCCTGAATAGTCGAATTCGCCAGCCTCTCCAATTTTCAAGGCACCAGAACCCAAAATCAATACTTTTTTAATATTATTCTGTTCCATAACTCAAGTCCTTATTTTAATAAATCCATAAAAATGTCGAATACAAATTCCGTGTCGGTAGGACCACCACATGCTTCGGGGTGGAACTGGGTGGAGAAGAATGGTTTGGTCTTGTGCTTGATGCCTTCGTTGGTGCCATCGTTCATGTTCACAAAATATGGCTCCCAATCTGCACTGAGCGAAGTGGTATCAACTGCGAAACCATGATTTTGCGACGACACGAAGCAATGATTGGTGCCCACTTCACGCACTGGCTGGTTTTGACCACGGTGGCCATATTTCAGCTTATAAACCTTAGCACCTGCCGCTTTCGACAATAATTGGTTGCCCATGCAAATGCCACATATAGGTTTTCCTATCTCGAATGCCTTTTTAATGTTCGCAACAGTGGCTTCTGCAAAATCAGGATTACCAGGACCATTGGAAATGAACAGTCCATCATAATCGATTGTGGTGAAATCGTAATCCCACGGAACTCTTATCACATGCGCACCACGGCGGAGCAAGCAGCGGATAATATTGTTTTTCACACCACAATCCACCAGCACCACTTTTTTAGCGTTGCCAATGCCGTATTCAATCACCTCTTTGCAACTTGCCTTCCCTACCAAATTCTCTTTGTTAGGGTCATAAAAATCAATGTTGGAGCAGCCATCAACAATGATCTTCCCCAACATCGAACCTTTATCCCTCAAAATTTTAGTCAACGCTCTTGTGTCGATACCACAAATGCCAACCACATTTTCTTCAATCAGCCAATCACTCAGACTGGAAGCAGATTGCCAGTGGCTATACTCAGTGGAGTAATCTTGGCAGACAATGGCTTGCGGATGAATTTTCTCACTTTCGAGATATTCACTCATGCCATCAAGCTCCTCTTTACGAGAAGGAGCGCCATAATTACCAATAAGGGGAAATGTGGAAACAAGAATCTGACCTAAATAAGACGGGTCGGTAAGGCTTTCGGGGTAGCCTGTCATACCAGTGTTAAACACTACTTCGCCGGAGCAAGATTTAGTAGCTCCAAACGAAAATCCTTCAAATTTGGTGCCATCCTCAAGGATAAGAGTGGCCTTTTTTAGTGTTGTCATCAATTTAATATGGTTTATATTTATTGACGGTTTTCATAAAAAAGCCAGAAAACCATGCAAAATTACTCAAAACGTAAGATTTGCGCAATAAAATGACATATTTTCTGCAAACTTTTTTCTTTAGAGCAAAAGTGATAATCATTAATTTATAATCTTTTCGTAACTTTGTAAAAAATTTTGATGATATAATTATACATGTCAGATTCTACATTACTCAACCGTCTCGAAGGGCTTGACGCTCGCTATGAAGAAATAGGAACCCTTATCACCGACCCTTCAGTGATTGCCGACCAGAGACGCTATGTGAAATTAACTAAGGAATACAAGCATCTTGAAGACCTTTTGAATGCCGCTAATAAGTACAAGAAATTATTGGCGGATATCGAAGATGCTAAGTTTTTAATAGCAAACGAATCGGATTCCGACATTCGTGAAATGGCAAAAGAAGAACTTGATGCCAACGAGCCTCAAATTCCGAAAATGGAAGAGGAAATCAAGTTGCTTTTAATCCCAGAAGACCCAGAAGACTCTAAAAATGTGGTGCTCGAACTTCGTGGCGGAACCGGTGGCGATGAAGCTGCCATTTTCGCTGGCGATTTGGCACGCATGTACACCCGCTACTGCGAACAGAAAGGCTGGTCGGTGCAAGTGTCGAGCAGCAGCGAAGGCGCAGCTGGTGGCTTCAAGGAAATAGTGATGAGTATTAAGGGCGATAATGTGTACGGCACCCTGAAATATGAATCGGGCGTGCACCGTGTGCAACGTGTGCCTGCTACCGAAACTCAAGGCCGTGTTCACACCAGCGCGGCATCAGTGGCCGTGTTGCCTGAGGCTGAGCCTTTCGATGTGCAAATCAACGAGGGCGAAATCAAATGGGACACTTTCCGAAGCGGTGGCGCAGGTGGTCAGAACGTGAACAAGGTGAACTCTGGTGTGCGTTTGCGCTATATGTGGACAAACCCCAACACCAATGAACAACAGGAAATTCTGATTGAGTGTACCGAAACGCGCGACCAACCTAAGAATAAGGAACGCGCGCTTGCACGCTTGCGTACATTTATCTACGACAACGAACATAAAAAATATATGGACGACATAGCAAGCCGCCGAAAAACCCTCGTTTCAACCGGCGACCGCTCTGCGAAAATCCGCACATATAATTATCCACAAGGACGTATCACCGACCACCGTATCGGTTACACTATATATAATCTCCCTGCTTTCATGGACGGCGATATTCAAGACTGTATCGACCACCTGATTGTGGCTGAAAACGCAGAAAAACTTAAAGAAGCCGAATTATAAGATATGAACAGACAAGAACTATTTAACCAGATTAAAAACAAACGCAGCTTTTTGTGCGTAGGTTTGGACCCCGACTTGGATAAAATGCCTAAGTCGCTGAACGGAGACTTGTTCGCTTTCAACAAAGCGATTATCGATGCCACAGCTCAGTATGCCGTAGCCTTCAAGCCAAATTTGGCATTCTACGAAGTGCAAGGCGTAAAAGGTCTGCAAGCATTTGAAGACACCGTAAAGTACATTCGTGAACGCTATCCCGAAATCATGATTATCGCCGATGCCAAGCGTGGCGATATTGGCAACACCAGCAAGATGTATGCTAAGAGTTTCTTCGAGACAATGAATGTAGATGCGCTCACAGTGGCTCCTTACATGGGCGAAGACAGCGTCACCCCATTCCTCACCTATGAAGGCAAATGGGTAGTGGTTTTAGCACTTACTTCCAACAAAGGCTCTTTAGACTTCCAGCACATCAAAGACGAGGAAGGCACTCCTTTGTTCAAGCGTGTACTTGCTACAACACGAAAGTGGGGAAATGCTGACAACATGATGTATGTGTGCGGTGCCACACAGGCTGAAATGTTTACACAAATTCGCGAGATTGCTCCCGACAACTTCTTGCTCGTGCCAGGCGTAGGGGCACAAGGCGGTAGCCTTGAAAATGTGGCAAAATACGGTATGAACAAGCAATGTGGATTGCTGGTGAATTCATCCCGCGGCATTATTCACGCTTCACATAACGATGATTACGCTCAAGTGGCGGCACAGAAAGCCCAAGAGCTTCAATCTCAAATGTCGGAATTGCTTGAAAGCATTCTTTAACCCACAACATTAAAGATTTTTTTCAGTAATTAATATCTTATTACCCAACTTTTTTATAATTTTGCAACAAATATCACACAGCAGCGTTGATAACCAAAAAGCAAACTTATTAATTTTAAACATACAATAGTAAAAAAATGGCAAACATTAATGATTACAATTTCGCTGGTAAAAAAGCGATTGTTCGTGTTGACTTCAATGTGCCTTTGAATGAAAAAGGCGAAATCACCGACGACACCCGCATCCGCGGTGCCCTCCCTACTCTCAAGAAAATTTTGGCTGACGGCGGTAGCCTTATCCTCATGTCGCACATGGGCAAGCCAAAGGGCAAAGTGAAACCAGAACTTTCTCTCGGCCAAATCGTAGATGCAGTTTCTGCCGCTCTCGGTGTAAAGGTGGCTTTCGCTCCCGACTGCGCTAAGGCTTCTGAAGCTGCTGCAGCTCTCAAGCCAGGTGAAGTGCTTCTTCTCGAAAATCTTCGCTTCTACCCAGAAGAAGAAGGTAAGCCTGTAGGAATCGACAAAGCAGATCCTGCTTACGACGAAGCTAAGAAAGAAATGAAGGTTAAGCAAAAAGAATTTGCTAAGACCCTCGCAAGCTATGCCGACGTATATGTAAACGACGCATTCGGTACCGCTCACCGCAAGCACGCTTCTACCACTGTTATCGCTGACTACTTCGATGCCGACAACAAGATGGTAGGTTTCTTGATGGAAAAGGAACTCAACGCAGTTGACAACATCCTCAACAACATCAAGCGTCCATTCACCGCTATCATGGGTGGTTCTAAGGTATCAACCAAGATTGGTATTATCGAAAACTTGATGGAAAAAGTTGACAACCTCATTCTTTGCGGTGGTATGACTTACACTTTCATGAAGGCTCTCGGCGGCACCGTAGGTGATTCAATCTGCGAAAACGACAAGTTGCAACTCGCTCTCGACATCATCGACAAGGCCAAGGCTAAAGGCGTGAACCTCGTGCTTGCTGAAGATTGCGTTTGCGCAGACAGTTTCAGCAACGACGCTAACACACAAGTTTGCTCAGCTAAGGAAATTCCTGCTGGCTGGGAAGGTCTTGACATCGGTCCTAAGACCCTCGTTAAGTTTGCTGACGCTATCAAGGGTGCTAAGACTATCCTTTGGAATGGTCCTGCAGGTGTGTTTGAATTCGACAACTTCGCTGTTGGTTCAAAGGCTATCGCCGACGCAGTGGTAGAAGCCACAAAGAATGGTGCATTCTCACTCGTAGGTGGTGGTGACTCAGTGGCTTGCGTCAACAAGTTTGGTTATGCCGACCAAGTTTCTTACGTGTCAACTGGTGGTGGCGCTCTTCTTGAAGCTATCGAAGGCAAAGTACTTCCAGGTGTGGCAGCTATCAAAGGTGAATAATTAGTCCACTTATTATAATTATGGAGCAGCACTGCGAAAATTCGCGGTGCTGCTTTCTTTTTACCTTATTTTATTAGTTACGCCCTCCACAATTACCACAATTAACGGAATTTATACTATAAAAACATCACCAATTATGGAATTAATTCAATAATTCTTTATAACTTTGTGTGTTTTTAAAGACTATAATCTTCTGTTGAAGTAAAACAACTATTAAGTTACTATATAATTTATTTTTTAAAGCTATGGCAGAAAAAAGAGAAAAATTGTTCGACATGTTTTCTCCTGTGTCTCCCGAAGAATGGAGAGCAAAGGCCGAAGTAGACCTGAAAGGTGCTGACTTCGATAAGAAAATGATTTGGCGAACTAATGAAGGTTTCAATGTTCAGCCACTTTACCGTGGAGTGGACATCAAGGACTTCAAAACAATTGATTCACTCCCAAGTGAGTATCCTTATGTTCGTGGTACACGTACTAACAACGATTGGCAAACCCGCCAAAACATCGATGCTTCTGACGTGAAAGAAGCAAATGCTAAGGCACTTGACGTTCTCAACAAGGGTATTACCTCTTTAGGTTTCAAAATGGGTGAAAATCTCGATCTCGACACTCTTCTTGAAGGTGTTTACACCGAATACGCCCAAGTAAACTTCATCGTTTGCCCTAAGCACGTTGTAGAATTTGCTAAGGCACTTGTAGCATACCTCGAAAAGAAGGGTACTGCCGACAAGTTTGTTGGTTCTATCGACTTCAACCCTTACAAGGCTACTTTCAAGAAAGGCAAGAAACTTTCTGACGACATGACTCAAGTAGCTGCTGAACTTCTCAAGGTGGTGGCTCCAGTTAAGGGCTTGCGTGTTCTCTCTGTAAATAGCGAAATGCTTTGCAACGCTGGTGCATACATTTACCAAGAACTCGGTTACGCACTCTCTTGGGGTAACGAATGGATGGCACAGTTGACCGAAGCTGGTTTCACCGCTGATGAAGTGGCAAACCGCATCAAGTTCAACATGGGCGTTTCAACAGTATATTTCATGGAATTGGCGAAATTCCGTGCAGCACGTATGCTTTGGGCTCAAATCGTGAAGCAATACAACCCTGCTTGCGACTGCGCTTGCAAGATGGTGGTGAACGCCACCACTTCACGTTACAGCCAAACTTTGTTTGACTCATACGTAAACATGCTCCGTTCACAAACTCAGGCTATGTCGGCAGCTCTCGCATCAGTTGACGAAATCACCGTCACTCCATTCGACGCTCCTTACAAGAAGTCTGACGAATTTAGCGAACGTATCGCACGCAACCAGCAACTCCTCCTCAAGGAAGAAAGTCACCTCGACAAGGTGGTTGACCCTGCTGGTGGCTCATACTATATTGAAGAACTCACCATGTCGCTCGCACAAGTGGCTTGGAAGTTGTTCCTCGAAACTGAAGACAAGGGTGGCTTTAAGGCTGCTGTAGAAAGCTACGATGTCACAAACGCTATCAACGAATCTGCTAACGCACGTTTCGACAAGGTGGCTAAGCGTCGTGAACAGCTTCTCGGTACCAACCAATTCCCTAACTTCACCGAAGTATCTGATGGCAAGAAGGCTCTCACTTGCTGCTGCGGTTGCAGCTGCGCTCCTGAAGAAGGTGCTCCTGTACTTAACAGCAAGCGTTTGGCAAGCCAATTCGAAGATCTCCGTCAATCTACCGAAGAAGCAGCCAACACTCCAGTTGTGTTCATGCTCACTATCGGTAACTTGGCAATGCGTCTGGCTCGCGCTCAATTCAGCGACAACTTCTTCGGCTGCGCTGGTTACAAGTTGATCGACAACAACGGCTTCAAGACCGTAGAAGAAGGTGTAGAAGCTGCTATGGCTGCTAAGGCTGATGTTGTAGTTCTCTGCTCAAGCGACGCTGAGTATCCTGAATTAATCCCTGGCGCTCTTAAGGCTCTCGATGGCCGCGCAGAATTCGTTCTCGCCGGTCCTGAAACCGACGAATTTAAGGCTATGGGTGTAACCAACTTTATTAACGTTCGCACCAATGTTCTTTCAACATTGAAGGCTTTCAATGCTAAACTTTTAAAATAATCACGACAATGAGACCAAATTTTAAAAATATAGATATCGCAAATGAGGCTTTCAATGTAGAACACAAGCCTCTCAAACTGGCTGAGCCTTGGAAAAACGCCGAGTTGCTCGATATTAAGCCAGTATACACTCGCCAAGACCTTGAAGGTCTGGAACACCTTGATTTCGTTGCTGGTATTCCTCCATTCCTTGGTGGTCCTTACAGCTTGATGTACCCATTCCGCCCTTGGACTGTACGTCAGTACGCAGGTTTCTCTACCGCAGCTGAATCTAACGCATTCTACCGCCGTAACTTGGCTTCTGGTCAAAAAGGTCTGTCAGTGGCATTCGACCTTCCAACCCACCGCGGTTACAACGCCGACAACCCACGCGTAGTTGGTGATGTTGGTAAAGCTGGTGTGTCAATCTGCTCTGTTGAAGACATGAAGGTGCTTTTCGATGGTATTCCATTGAACAAGATGTCAGTATCTATGACCATGAACGGTGCAGTGCTTCCAATTCTCGCATTCTACATCGTAGCAGGTTTGGAACAAGGCGCTAAGCTCGAAGAAATGGCTGGTACTATCCAAAACGATATTTTGAAGGAATTCATGGTGCGTAACACCTACATCTATCCTCCAAAATTCTCTATGGACATCATTGCAAGCATTTTCGAGTACACTTCTCAAAATATGCCTAAGTTCAACAGCATCTCTATCTCTGGTTACCACATCCAAGAAGCTGGTGCAACCGCTGATATTGAACTCGCTTACACTCTTGCCGACGGTATGGACTACATCCGCACAGGTGTGAACGCAGGTCTTTCTGTTGACGCTTTCGCTCCACGTTTGTCATTCTTCTGGGGTATCTCAATGAACTTCTTCACAGAAGTAGCAAAGATGCGTGCCGGTCGTCTGCTTTGGGCTAAGATTGTAAAGAGCTTCGGTGCTCAAAACCCAAAATCAATGTCGCTCCGTACACACAGCCAGACTTCAGGTTGGTCACTTACTGCACAAGACCCATTCAACAACGTAGGTCGTACTTGTATTGAAGCTATGGCTGCTGCTCAAGGCCACACTCAATCACTCCACACCAACGCACTTGATGAGGCTATCGCTCTTCCAACCGACTTCTCTGCTCGTATTGCTCGTAACACCCAGATCTTTATCCAACAAGAAACATTCATCACCAAGGCTATCGACCCATGGGCTGGTTCTTACTACGTAGAAAAGCTCACCGATGAACTCGTGCACAAGGCATGGGCACACATCGAAGAAATCGAAAAACTCGGTGGTATGGCTAAGGCTATTGAAACCGGTGTGCCAAAAATGCGTATTGAAGAAGCAGCTGCTCGTACTCAAGCTCGTATCGACTCTGGTCGTCAAACCATTATCGGCGTTAACAAATACGTTCTTGAAAAAGAAGCTCCAATCGATATTCTTGAAATCGACAACACTGAAGTGCGCAACGAACAAGTTGCTGGTCTTCAAAAGCTCTACAAAGAGCGTGACAACGACAAGGTTAAGGCCGACCTCGACGCTCTTACTAACTGCGTGAAAACTGGTGAAGGCAACCTCCTCGCTCTCGCTGTACAAGCTGCTAAGGACCGTGCTTCACTCGGTGAAATTTCTGATGCTTGCGAAGAAATCGTAGGCCGTTATAAAGCAAAAGTTAATGTGATTTCAGGCGTGTACTCAACAGAAGCAAACAACAACTCTGACCTTGAAAAGGCTCGCGAACTTACCACTAAGTTTGCACAGAAATATGGTCGTCAACCACGTATTATGATTGCTAAAATGGGTCAAGACGGTCACGACCGTGGTGCAAAGGTTTGTGCTACTGGTTATGCCGACTGTGGTTACGACGTGGATATGGGACCTTTGTTCCAAACTCCAGAAGAATCAGCTAAGCAGGCAGTTGAAAACGACGTTAACATCCTCGGCGTTTCTTCACTTGCCGCTGGTCACAAGACTTTGATTCCTGCTGTAATTGCAGAATTGAAGAAACTTGGTCGTGAAGACATCATGGTAACTGCTGGTGGTGTAATTCCTGTACAGGACTACGACTTCCTCTACAAGGCTGGTGTGGCTGCTATCTACGGCCCTGGTACTTCAGTAATGAAGTCAGCTATCAACATGATGGAAATCCTTCTTAACGAAGAATAATAATCACGTCATACATTCTTTAAAAAGTCCGCACAACGCTGTGCGGACTTTTTTCATTCCTATTTACTTATTAATCCTTGAAAAATTAGTAACTTTGTAATACTATAGTGAAAATTTGAAAAACATGATTGATCGCCAAACTGTTGAGAAAATCCTTGATGCCGCAGATATTGTTGATGTGGTAAGTGATTACGTTGCCCTCAAAAAAAGAGGGGCAAACTGGGTGGGTTTATGCCCATTTCACAACGACCGAAAGCCATCATTTTATGTTACCCGAACTAAAGGTTTTTGCAAGTGTTTTAGTTGTGGCGAAGGTGGTAGCCCTGTGAATTTTATCATGAAGATAGAGAACATGAGTTATCCCGAAGCTTTGCGATACCTTGCAAAAAAATACAACATTGAAATTGAGGAAAAAGAACTCACTGACGAACAGCGCCAACAGCAATCCGAACAGGAAAGTATGTTCGTCATCAATGAGTTTGCCATGGATTTCTTTGAAAAGCAACTCCACGAAACACAAGAAGGCGTGGACGTTGGACTTAGTTACTTTCGTGAAAGAGGATTCAGCGACGAGTCAATCCACAATTTCCATTTAGGATATAGCCCCGACAAGCCCACCGCTTTGCATGATGCGGCGGTGAAAGCCGGTTATAATGAGGAACTTCTCATTAAAGTGGGACTTTGCGGCAAAGACGAAAAAGGACGATGGTACGACAAATTTCGTGGCAGGGTGATTTTCCCTATTTTCACCAAGTCGGGAAAAGTGGTGGCATTTGGCGGCAGAACACTACATAATCACCACGCAAAATACATCAACTCCCCTGAATCAGCTATCTACCACAAGCGCAAAACCATCTATGGCTTGGCTCAAGCAAAGCGTGAAATCGCTAAGCTCGACAAATGCTTTATTGTGGAAGGTTATGCCGATGTGATTTCGATGCATCAAGCAGGATTCAAGAATGTGATAGCCACTTCTGGCACGGCACTCACCAAAGAACACATTTACGCTATTCGTAATCTCACGAACAACGTGACTGAACTGTTCGACGGTGATGAGGCTGGCATCAAGGCGGCAATTAAGGGCGTGGACATGCTGCTCAAGCAAGACCTGAATATCAAAGTTTTGGTTCTGCCCTCACCCGAAGACCCCGACAGTTTCGCACAAAACCATAGCGCATCAGAAATCACTGAATACATCAATCAAAACGAGCAAGACTTCATTGATTTCAAGACCGATGTGCTTCTGAAAGACTGTGAACGCGACCCAATTGCAAGAGCAAAGGCGATAGAATCAGTGTTACGCTCTGTGGCAAACATTCCAAACCAAATCACTCGCAACGTTTACGCTCAAGTGTGTGTGAACAAATTCCACATGTCAGAAAGTGTAATCGTTACCCAAATAGAAAGATACAGGGCGCAAATCAAAGAGGAAGATTGGAAAAACGAAGAAAGGGAGCGTAAACAACGAGAACTTGATGCAAAAAGAAATGCTGAAGCTACTACAACTGCTGTGGAAGTTCCATGGCAAGGTGCTCCACCTCCTCCATTCGATGAAAGTCCTGCAAGTTATCCACAAGAGGAGTATCCTACGCAACCTCCTGTGTCTCGACCTGCACCTTCATTGCAACAACCATCCGCGCACGATAGCGCTTTGCAGAAATGCGAATACGAGGTGATACAATACATGGTGAAATATGGCTGCTCATTCATTTTTGAATATGAGCAAATCACGGTTATTGAATGGCTCACAAAAGAGATTACCGACGACAACCACCGATTCACCATTCCACTTTATCAAAAGTTATATAAACTTTGTCAAGAACTGTTCAGCGATTTCACTGTGGCTTTCAACAATTTCATGCAATCGGTGGAGGAGAGAAAGAGCCAATTATACACGCAAGAGATTGAGCAATTTCGCTCGTCATTCGAGGGTAATGTGGCAGAGATTGAAAGGAAAGAGGAAGAAACTAAACAAGCCGTTGATGCTCAATTTGAAAATGAGATTTCGGAATATCGTCAGAATTTCATTTTCAAGCATTTGAGTTCACACCCCGATGACGATGTTCGCGAGATTGTGAATGAGATTTGCCTTCCAAAGCACAGCCTCAGCAAAATCCACGCCGAGATGTTCTCTCACCAGATGGATTCGCAAAGACTGTTGGCATTGGTTTCTGAATCGCTCTTTAATTGGAAACTCAATATCATTTCATTAAAGACATCCCAACTTCAAGCGGAATTAATGACCGCAACAGAAGACCGGCAATTTGAAATTCTTAGAGAAATTCAAGAATTGACTTCATATAGAAAGGAACTGGCAAAACTTACTGGCGAGCGCGTTGTCAATCCTAAAAACCTGAATTAATTGATTACTATTAATATTTTTCTTATCTTTGTAATATATTGACTTACAAACTATAATTACTGATAAAATGAAAAGGTTACGTTATGTACTCACTTTTATGTGCATTCTTTTGTGCGCATCGCTATCAGCAAAAGTAAAATTGAATCTTACAACAAAGGTGCTGGGAGGCGAATCTTATTATTTATATAAAGTAAAAGGTAAAGAAACTCTTAACGGGATTTCACACAAACTTGGAATCCCTGTTGAAGACATTATTCTTTACAACCCTTCTGCGGCGCAAGGCGTGACTAAAAAGCAGTTGCTGTTTTTCCCTGTTGCTGATTTCACCGACAACAAGAAAGGCACAGTCACAGTCGCTAAGCAGAAAGTGGTGCATCAAGTGAGAAAGGGACAAAGCCTTTACGGCATTGCCCGAATTTACAATGTGACGGTTGACGACCTCGTGGCTGCCAACCCAAACTGCTATAACAACCTCAAAGAAGGCGACGATATCATCATCCCTGTAAACCAACAAGAAAGCGCCACAACTGCAACTACCACAGCGGGCACTCCTGCCACAGGCAATGCCGTTTTCCACACTATTCAAAAGGGAGAATCAATGTATAGCGTGGCTAAGCAGTACAACACCACTATTGAAAACCTGCTTGCCATCAACCCCGGTATTTATCCAAACAACTTTATCGAGGGTGATGTAATCAAGATTATCCCCAACACACCCACCAACATCACTATCCAAAAAGATGTGAAGCAGATGATGAGTTATGTGGCTGCGAAAAACGACACTTACGAATCAATCGCTAAGGCGAACAACGTAAGCGTTGAAGAACTGAAAGCCGCTAACCCAGGCATGAAGAAAGTGAAAAAAGGAAAAACAGTGTATATTCCTAAAGAATGTATCACTACCAGAACGGTCAATAGTGCTGACGCAACAGAGAAGCAACTGGAGCGAACCTATGCCAACCAACTCGGCGATATTTTCCAGAAAGCCTATAAGGCTAAAGTTGATGGTGTAATCAACATCGCCATCATTCTGCCATTCCAACTTCAAAAGCAAAACCCACCACGCCAAGCCTATCTCTACACCGATTTCTATAACGGATTCTTATTGGCAGTGGACTCAATCGGCAAAAATGCCAACAAGAAATTAAATATCAACGTTTACGACACTCAGAACAATTTGAATGTCACCGACAGCATTCTTGCATTAGACGTGATAAAAAAAATGGACGTGATTATCGCTCCATCCGAGCCAAAGCAACTTGAAAGATGCAACGAATTTGGCAAGAAAAACAATGTGTACATCATCAACTGCTTCTCTTCAAAGAACGAGGACTATGCGTCGAACCCAATGATTATCCAGCTGAATATGCCAGCATCGTTTTTGGCATCGGCTGTGAACGAAATGATTTCAACCAAATTCAAAGACTACGAGGTGGTGTTCTTGAGAGACACAAGCAGTGAAGATGCAGAAATCATTTCAGATGTGAAGCAACATCTTAAATCACACAAAATCAAATCGCACACTATTGACGTAATCAATCCATTGGATTTTGAAACCGTTTCCTCATTCATGGATCCAGGCACAAACTATTTGTTTATCCCTACATCTTCAACAAAGCAGTTCTTCACCAAAATCTCCGATGCTCTTGTTGAGGCAAAGGAAAAACGCTTTGACTGTGAAATCAGTTTGCTCGGACACCCTGAATACCTTGCTTCAAAGGGCATGAAAGCCTCTTTACAAAAAATTGATAGCTATGTGTATTCGCGATTCTTCATCGCAAACGATAAAAGAGGTGCCGACATCAAGAATAAGTTTAAGGCTACCTACGGGGAATACATGATTTCCACTACTCCATCACTGGGCATACTTGGCTTCGACCTTGGCTCATATATCATCTCCACATTAGCAAACGAGGGCTCATTTGCCACCTCACAGAAATACTTTGACGGCGTGCAGATGGACATTGAATTGCAACGCAGCAGCAACTGGAGCGGATATATCAACAAGTGCGTTGAGCTCGTACATTTTAATGGCAGTAAAGCCACAGAAAGTATCATTAAATAATGCGAATAACAAATAAAATCATATTATTGATTTCAGCACTTTTAGCCCCAATCGCAATTTCGGCACAAAACCATTATGAGCCAAACATTGCGATTGGCGCGAAGGGTGGCTACACCATGTCGAAATTGGCATTTAATCCATCTGTGCCACAGAATATGCAAGGCGGATTGATGATAGGTGCCACATTCCGATATGCAGAGGAGAAGAATTTCGGATTGATTGCAGAATTCAACATTGAACAGCGCGGCTGGAAAGAGAAGTATGAAGGCACATCATTCCAGTTCAACAAGCAACTCACCTACATTCAAATCCCTGTGCTCACGCACATCTACTTCAGCAGCAATCATTTCAAGGGATTTTTCAATGCAGGTCCAGAAATTGGATATATAATTGCAACCAAAACCAGCTCCAATTTCGATTACAACAACATTGCGAATGTGCCTGACTTCCCCACACAAAACAGGTATAACGACCAGCTCACATTGCCCATAAAAAACAAATTCGATTATGGCATTTCGGCTGGCGCAGGTGTTGAGTGGATAATGAACAGAAAGCACTCCTTCAACTTGGAAGGCAGATTCTATTACGGATTGAACAACGTGTTCTCCAGCAAAAAGACAGACCCATTTTCGGGCTCAAATTCCATGTCGATTATGCTGACACTCGGTTACTACTACCGCATAAAATAAATGACCGATTTGGGTTTAACTGTGAAGGATTTTATAAATCAATTCTTTAAACAAATCATAAGGGTCTTGGCGTGAGCCTTGACCTTTACTTTTTACATCACACTCGCGAATATACGAGATGATGTTCACGCAAGAGCGTTTGCTGAAAGATGATGCCGCCTCGGCGAGTTTCTTAACACGGAATGGAGAACGAATATTCACTTGCTCCATCAAGCCTGCCTCAGAACGGTCCTTAGCCGTTTGAATCAGCAGAATATTGGTAAAGAAATTAAACAAACTGCCAAGCACAGGAATAAGCGGATTGTTTTTCGGATTTTTCTGAAAATAATCCACAATGCGGAATGCCTTCAGTTGGTTTCTACTAACAATGGCATCTTCCAATTCAAAAATATTAAACTCTTTACTGTAGCCAATGTTTCTTTCAATCAAATCGGGCGTAATCGTGTTTTTGGCATCGGTCAACAATTTCAGTTTGTCGATTTCGCCGAAAAGGCGCGACAAATCAGATCCAATGTGCTCAGCGAGCATCGACACCGATTTCTCATCAATATTCACATTGATTGAGCGACAATATTCACGCACAAGTTTTGGCACTTCGTAGTCCCGTACCTTGTTCGACGTATATACCACACCCTTTGTCTTTTTCAGTTCCTTTGTGAAATCATTAGCTTTGATGGAGCCTCCTTTATAGCAAATCACAAGAATGGTGCTATCCAATGGCTTTTGGACATAGAACTGGAGCATATTGATTTCGGAGGCGTGCTTGTTGCCCGCTTTGCCCACATTCTGCGCTTCCCTCAGCACCACCACCTGATATTGCGACATAGCAGGATATTGCTTACATGCGGCAATCACATTGCGCATTTCCACGTCCACACCGTAGCATAATGTGAGGTTAAAAGCCTTCTCATCTTCGGTGAGCGCATTATCCACAATCAAGCCACACAGCTTATCGATATAATAAGGCTCTTCACCCTGGAGCACATAGATAGGGCGAAACTGCTTCTGCTCGATTTCTCTTTTGAGCGAAAAATATGTGATTTCTTCTTTTTTTGGAGGCATTGTATAACTGATATTACCCGATTTTTTGTTAAATTTACAATCAATTTACGATATGTGCAAATCAAATTTGACGATGAAACTCAACCTTCCTCATTATCAATTTAATATAAAAAAGAATGACAAAGGGGCATTGGTGATTTTCGACCATCTTCGCCAGCGATTCATCACGCTCACTCCCGAAGAGTGGGTGCGTCAGAATTTTGTGCGCTTTCTGATTGAAGAAAAGCAATTCCCCACGGCGTTGATGGGAAATGAAGTGTCGCTCTTGCAAAACGGCATCAAGCGCCGGTGCGACACCCTCGTTGCCGACATTGAGGGAAACCCTTTCGTGATAGTGGAGTATAAAGCGCCATCGATTCCAATCACACAAAGCGTGTTTGACCAGATTGTGAGATACAACATGGTGATGAAAGCGAAATGCCTTATCGTGTCGAACGGCTTGCAGCATTACTGTTGCAAAATCGACTATGAAAACAATTCATATTCATTCCTTAGAGATATTCCAAATTATTCTGAAATATAAAAACTGACACTCATTTTGGATAATTATTTGTCAAAACTTAACCCACAACAGAGGGATGCTGTAACATACTGCGACGGCCCACAACTCGTAATTGCTGGTGCCGGTTCGGGTAAGACACGCGTTCTCACCTATAAAATCATACACCTGCTCAACAACGGCTACAAGCCACACCAGATATTGGCACTCACATTCACCAACAAAGCGGCTAAAGAAATGCGTGAGCGCATCTCACTGCTCGTGGGCAATGAAGTGGCGGCGAAATTGTGGATGGGCACTTTCCACTCCATTTTTGCAAAAATTTTGAGATTCAATGCGTCGCATATCGGTTTCAAAAGCGACTTCACCATCTACGACACTTACGATTCCACATCACTCATCAAGCACATTATCAAAGAGAAAGAACTTGATGAGAAGCAATATAAGGCATCAGCAGTACTCAACCGCATTTCCATGATGAAAAATGCGCTCTACTCTCCTGCCGACTATGCGCGCACAAGTGAGTTCATTAAGGAAGATGAAGCGCTCCAACGCCCCAAAATGGCGGAAATATATCTCCAATATTGGGAACGCTGCCGCATAGCTGGCGCAATGGATTTTGACGATTTGCTTTTTTACACAAACATTCTTTTCCGTGACCACCCCGATGTGCTGAAGCAATATCAAGAGTTTTTCAAAACGGTGCTTATCGACGAGTATCAAGACACGAACTTTGCGCAAGACAATATCGTGTATCAATTAGCGAAAAATCACCAATCCATATTCGCTGTGGGTGACGACGCACAAAGCATCTACTCGTTCCGTGGCGCGAATATCAATAATATTCTTTCACTCACCAAAAGATACCCAAAACTGAAGATATTCCGACTTGAACAGAACTACCGATCGACACAGAATATCACACTTGCGGCAAACTCTCTGATTGAAAAAAATACTTCACAAATCAAGAAATCGCTTTTCTCTGAGAATCCAGTAGGTTCAAAAATTAAGATTAAACAATTTCAAAGCGATTATGATGAGGCTTTTTACATAGCCAACACCATACTTGGTCTGAAACAGCGAATGTCGTACAGTTGGAACGACTTTGCCGTGCTCTACCGCACCAATGCACAATCACGCATTTTGGAGCGTGCTTTTTCTTCGGGCGGTGCAAAAGACACCCACGGCAACACGCGAATGCCTATCCCTTACCGCATTTACGGCGGCACCGCCTTTTATCAAAGAAAGGAAGTGAAAGACGCTGTGGCATATTTCCGCTTAGTGCTGAATCCCAACGACGACGAGGCGCTAAGGCGAGTGATCAATTATCCAAAACGCAGTATTGGTCAAACCACCATCAACAAACTCCAAGCAGCGGCCAACGAGTTTAACCTCAGTATTTGGGGCGTATTGACAAAAACTGGGCTGTGCGGAGTGAAATTGAATAAAGGCACACTATCAAAACTGAGTGAATTTAAATCTTTAATCAGCACATTGATAGAACGCAATTCAGAAACTGCCAATGCGCACGAAATGGTGAAAGAAATCATTGGTCAATCGGGATTGATTGAAGTGCTTGCCAACGACAACACTCCTGAAAATGTGAGCCGTGTGCAGAACTTGGAGGAATTGGTGGCAAGTGCTGAAATGTTTGTTAAAAACCAACTGGAAATGGAGGGCGGCAACACTTCGCTGTGCGACTTTATGACAGATGTATCGCTCGCCACCGATCAAGATAAGGACACAGATCACGCAAACGCCGTAACGCTCATGACCGTTCATGCTGCAAAAGGTTTGGAATTCTCGAATGTGGTTATTTTCGGCGCTGAAAACGATTTCTTTCCATCCACTAAGAGCAAAGACTCATTGGCTGGAATAGAAGAAGAAAGGCGATTGATGTATGTGGCTATCACCAGAGCGAAGGAAAACTGCATCATCACCCACGCGTCGCAGCACACGATAAATGGCAAATTAACACCAGCAAATCCGAGTCCGTTCATTGAAGAAATCGACAGCAAATACGTGGAGAAAATCGGCAGACCTTCATTTATGGAGCAGGACCGACCATCAAGCCGACCAAGCGGGCATTTTGTCAATACTTTTGCTTCGTCAAGCCCGAACGAAACGAAAGCAAAAGTAAGTGTTATGCCCACAAAACTCACGCCTATCAATCAGGCTGTGGCGAAACAGGCGCACACACCATCGGCAGCAAGTTCACAAGGTGGTTACACCACCCATACTGTTGCTGAATTGCATGTTGGGCAACCTATTTTGCACCAGCGATTTGGCTATGGCACTATTAAACAAATCGACACATCTTCCGACCACAAGATAATCGTTGATTTTGAAAATTCAGGAGTTAAAAATTTACTTTTAGGTTACGCAAAATTTAAAATCCAATAAAATGAACACCCCATATTATCTCGTTTACGAGGAAAAACTTCGCAAAAATCTTGATTTAATCACACGAGTGATGAATGAAGCAGGTGTGAAAATTATCATGGCATTTAAGGCAAATGCGCTCTGGAAAACATTCCCCATTTTCCGAGAATACGGCATCGAAACCACTGCAAGTTCAGTCAATGAAATGCTATTGGCAAACGATGAGATGAAATGTAAAGCCCACGCCTATTGCCCAGTTTACACCGACACCACCATCAAGCAATTTATTGAAGGGTGTTCGCACATCACATTCAATTCCATTGCACAATACTTGAAGCATAAGCCGACGATTGAAGCCTCTGGTAAAAACATTAGTTGCGGATTGAGAATCAACCCCATGTGCTCGGTCATTGAAACCGACATTTACAATCCCTGCTGCCCCGGTTCAAGATTTGGCATCACAAAAGAGGAAATCAATGAATTGCCCGAAGGCATTGAAGGATTTCATTTTCACGCCCTTTGCGAGTCCACTTCCTACGATTTGAGCAAAGTGCTTGATGCTGTGGAAGAACAATTCGGTGAATATTTGCCAAAACTGAAATGGCTGAATATGGGTGGGGGTCACCTCATGACACGAACAGACTACGATGTGGATCACCTCATCAAACTTTTACAAAATTTCAAGGCAAAGCACCCTAATCTCGACATCATCTTAGAGCCAGGCAGTGCATTCTGCTGGCAGACTGGCGATTTGGAAGCCACCGTGGTTGATGTGGTGGAAAACAATGGCATTAAAACTGCCATCGTTGACGTATCGTTTGCCTGTCACATGCCCGACTGCTTGGAAATGCCATACAAGCCTGCAATCAAGCAGGCGATGGAAAAGGTTGACAGCAATTATCCTACATACAGGATTGGCGGCAACTCGTGCTTGAGTGGCGACTTTGTGGGTGATTGGAGTTTTGAAAAGGAACTTAAAGAGGGCGACCGCCTCACTTTCTTGGATATGAACCACTACACCACAGTGAAAACCAATATGTTCAACGGCATTCAGCATCCCTCTATCGCCTTAAAGCACTTAGACGGACGCATTGAGATTCTTCGTGAGTTCACCTACGAAGATTACAAAAATCGCATGTCTTAATCGTTAAAGGTTGTGGCTAAGGCTTCGGCGCATCGTTCGCCATCGATAGCACTCGACACGATGCCTCCTGCATAGCCAGCACCTTCGCCACATGGATACAGCCCTTTCACAGTAATATGTGAGAGGGTTTCTCTATCTCTTGGAATGCGCACTGGCGAAGATGTGCGAGTTTCCACACCAATCACGATTGCCTCATTGGTCAAAAATCCCTTTGCCGCATTACCGAACACCTTGAACGCTTTGCGCAATCTGTCGCCGATGAACTTAGGCAACCACTGGTCAAGGCGTGAGGGCTGCAACCCTGCGGGGAATGATGACGGTGGAATTAGTTTCGATGGTTTTCCTTCCACAAAATCTTTCATGCGCTGTGCACCTGCTACTTGCGAACATTTGGCTTGCTCAAAACATGTACGCTCCAAATCTTCCTGATAGTGCATCATTGCTAATTCTTGATATTGCTGATATTTTTCAGGCAAGTCTTCGGGATGTATTTCCACAACCATACCCGAATTTGACCAATATGTGCCACGATTTGAAGGCGACATACCATTTACCACCAGTTGTCCAGGGCTGCTTGCCGCTGGCACAACCACGCCACCAGGGCACATGCAGAACGAATACACACCTCTACCATCAACTTGCGTGACAAAACTATATTCTGCCGCTGGTAAATATTCGCCTCTACCCTGCTTTGAGTGATATTGAATTTGGTCGATTAAATGTTGTGGGTGCTCAAGTCGCACACCTATGGCTATGCCCTTTGCCTCAAGTTGAATATTTTCCTCTTTCAGCATAGCATACACATCACGCGCAGAGTGGCCTGTAGCCAAAATCACTGACCCGCTATATTGTGAGCCGTCGGCACATTCCACGCCCACCACTTCGCCATCTTTAAGCGTGAGTTGAGTAACTAATGTGCCAAAATGAACCTCACCACCACAATCTAAAATTGTGTGACGGATTTTCTCTATAATCAAAGGCAATTTATCGCTACCGATGTGAGGGTGCGCATCAATCAGAATATTCTCCGATGCCCCGTGCTGGTGCAAGATGCCCAAAATCCTGTCCACAGAGCCACGCTTTTTGCTTCGGGTGTATAACTTACCATCGCTATATGCACCTGCACCACCTTCACCGAAACTGTAGTTACTGTTAGGGTCGATAATGCCCTCGCGAGAAATTTTAGCAATATCCACACGACGTTCAACCACATTTTTTCCTCGTTCGAGCAAAATAGGCTTAATCCCCAATTCTATCAAACGAAGAGCGGCAAACAAACCACCAGGACCTGCACCCACCACAATAGCCTGACGTGTGCCATCCACTTTCTTATATTCAATAGGTGGTATTAAATGTGAATTGTTGACAGGCTCATCAATATAAGCACGCACTTTAAGATTCACCATCACACGCTGCTTGCGCGCGTCGATTGAGCGTTTAAGGATTCTTACGCCTTTGATTCGGGTGTGGCTAATGTGACGCTCACTCGCAATGAAATGAACGATTTCCTCATTGTAATACGCCACTTTTGGTGATACTCTTATTTGCAGTTCTTCAATCATAACACATTTAATTTTGTGCAAAATTAGTGATTAATAATGAAAATAGCGTAATTTTGCACTATAAACGACAATGAATATTGTAAATATGCAAAACAATAATATAGGTGTACTTTTTGATTTAGATGGTGTAATTCTTGATACCGAGGGTATTTATACAGAATTTTGGGATCAAATTGAAGAAAAATTCCCGACAGGCGTGAAAGATTTCAGTAAAGTAATCAAAGGTTGCTGTCTGGAAGACATTCTCAACAGTTATTTCTCAAAAGAAAACCATGCAAAAATTATTGAAATTCTTAATGATTTTCAAAAAACCATGCAGTATCGCTATTTCCCATACGCTATTGAATGGGTGAAGACTCTTTACGATGCTGGTATTCCTATGTGCATTGTCACCAGTAGCGACCAAGAAAAGATGAATGCCGTGTATGAGCAGCACCCCGAATTTCGTGGCTATTTCAAAGCCGTGATTGTGGGCGAAATGGTGGAAAAAGCAAAACCTGCACCCGACTGCTTCTTGCTCGGTGCAAAACTATTGGACATTGACATCAAAAACTGCTATATTTTTGAGGACTCTATCAATGGACTCAAAGCTGCTCTCGCTTCGGGTGGACATGTGATTGCACTATCCACAACCAATCCTGCCAGCGTGCTGGGTGATGCAAAACTGATTATTCCTGATTTCAAGGATTTCACCATTGAAAAAATGCTCAAATCATAATTCGAGAAAATGAAAATCGAACTCGCAGTAATCGGGAAAACCTCAATCGGCTATTTGAAACAAGGCATTGATGAATACATCAAGCGCCTCAAGCACTATGTGCCTTTTGAAATCAAATATATCGACGACATTAAAAACACCAAAAACATTTCAGAGGACCAACAAAAGCGAACTGAAGGCGCAAAAATTCTCTCGCTGCTCGACAAATCAGATTTTGTGGTGCTCCTTGATGAGCACGGCAAAGAATACACATCGATGCAATATTCCAGCTACATTCAAAAGCGAATGTTGAGCGGATCCAAAAAGGTGGTGTTTGTGATTGGAGGGCCATACGGATTTTCACAAGAGGTGTACGCCCGAGCAAACGATAAAATTTCATTCTCAAAAATGACATTCAATCACGAAATGATTCGCCTGATTTTCACGGAGCAATTATATCGCGCCTACACC
>OCLB01000035.1_pt1 | contig 28817 bp, 27 predicted proteins | sample 1495901 | NCBI WGS metagenome assembly OCLB01 (sample SAMN03418273, study PRJEB22391) | human gut metagenome | biome: human-gut; feature: organic feature; material: feces | host: Homo sapiens | place: Tanzania | collected 2013-01
TCATGCTTTCACCAATCAAAAAGCAGTTGGATATCGGCAAGGTCAAAGCGGATGTCGTAGCGGTCGGCGGTTTCGTCAAAAAACAATGCGCCCTGCTTCATAGTCTTGTCCTCCTTTGGTTTTACAGGCTTTCGCCCTCGTTGCAGGTGTAATCGGGTATGCCGCCTTTCGGCTTCCCCCATGCGCCGCTTGCCATGTCGTGGGCGACAAGGGCGGTATAGTAGCTGTCGATGGTAGACGGGGCGTTGAACAGCACCGCCCGCAGATACTGCTTGATATTGCGGATCTTCGTGGTGTTCTCCCGCATACAGTCAAGGACAAATTCAATATGGCTGCTCGTCAGCTTCATAAACTTGCTTTTGACAAGCTCTGCCGGATAGTCGTCCCCGGCGATGCGGAGCGTCTTTCTCGCTGTGCATACCGTTTCCAGTATGAGGTCAACGATTTCGTCCAGTCGGTCTTTATCCATGTGCGGATCCTGTATGAGAATGTCATACTCGATATTGTCCTTGATGATGTCCCTGTAAATCTCTACTGCGCTCTGTGTTTTCGCTTCCGTTCCTTTCCGTTCCGGCTCTGCCGCGTCCTCTGTAAAAGGTGAGGGGTAAGGGGAAAGGATAGGAATGGAATGGGTATTTGATATATCCGTATTTGATTTCTCTTTTTTTGATAAATCAGTTCTTGATATATCTTTATTTAATTGCGTTGGATTTTCCGATGTCGGATTATCCGTCATCGGATTTTCCAACATCGGGCTATCCGTTGTTGGATTTTCCAATATCGGGTTTTCCAACTGCGGCTGCTCGTAGATGGTGTACTCGATTGCCGCCATTTTCCCTTTTTCGTCGCGCCCCTGCCGCCGGGTGATATATCCGGCTTTTTCAAGCTCCCATACGGCGGTACGGATCGCGTCAATACTTTCCCGGTTGATGCGGGACAGCCCTGCAAGGGTATAGTCCCAGTTGTCCGGCAGGGACAGCATTTGCGAAAGCAGCCCTTTTGCTTTCAAGGTCAAGTCCCTGTTGCGTAGATGGTGGTTGCTCATTACGGTATAGCCGCGGTTTCGTTCCACACGGAAAACTGCCATTGTTCATCACTCCTTTGCTGTGGTTTTGTTACGCAGTAGAAGCGCGTTTTTAAGGGAAAAGGTATAAACACCTTACCCCGTCAAAGCCGCGCCCCAAAAGCCGCTTGCTGCAAGGCTTTTTCCGGCTCTACTGCGTAACATGGGGGCATGAAAAAAGCGGCGTTTCTGTTCTCCCTGTGTGGGATTGAGAAACGCCGCCTGTGTGCGGTACGCTTATGTTTTGGAAATAGCTTGTCCTATCGTTTTTTGATGATATGTTGTTCTTACGCAGTCGTACCATCCGCCGCAAGATCCTCGTTTATGTCTGTAATCGGGTCACCCGTGCATTGTATATATGCAGCCGTAAACGGAATTCCGTTCGGGTCAGCGGGGTAAATTCCGTAACCGTGTATGGTGTAGTAACCTATCAGTCCCGCTTCGGTCAATTCGTCAAGGGATGCATTGCGCATGGACTGATTGATCATAACGCCTATCATTTCCCAGTGTGCGATTTCCTCAGTGCCGATATCGTTCAGTGTTGCCCGAACTCTGTCATCCGGCATAGAGAAGCGCTGTGTCAGATAACGGCAGCCTGCTGCAAGTTCGCTGTCAGGTCCGCCGTACTGTGCCATGAGTGCTCGAGCTACGCGAAGGTCGGGAGTTGTAATATTCACAGGGAATTCAAGCTTTTTCTGATAAATCCACATGTTATGCCTCCTTATTCAAAGGGCCATTCTGAGCAAACCCAACTGCCGGTCTGCGTTGCGGAATGACCGAAACCAAGCAGCGGTCCGTATTGCTGCTCATAGCTTTCGATGAGCGATTTCAACATCGTTGAGTAATGATAATAATCACTCAGCGCATCCGCATCATCAGGGTGAGTGTCAATATAAAGGTTCAGTTCGACACAAACGAACTGAATTTCGCTGATTCTTGTCAGCAGTTCGCATTTCGTCATAACTTTCCTCCTTTATTTATAGATGTTCACGAGTTCGGGATAAAGCGTTCCGACGGCGAGAGCCGCATCGGGACAAAAGCCTTCGGCATAAACCTGATTTTCAAAGCTTATATTGGGCAGCCTGTTCAATTCGGTTTCATAACCGCAGACGCTCAGTCCGTTGCTGACACTGCCGGCGGGAACGGTGGTTGCGTTTTCGAGGATCAAAGCCTCTGCTGCCATGCTGCACCGGCACGGCGTTATATTACTGCTCATTGCGTTCCATACCTCCTTTGGTTTTGCACAATGCCCGGAAGGGTTTGTACAATTCCATGATATGCACAGCGCGCAAACGGCGTGAAAGCGGATAAAACTGCGGTTTGGATTGACGGGCGGTGCCGCAATTATTGTGAGCAGACGAAGCAGCATTCGGCTGTGACGTTATCAGTCGAGGCGTTCCATCGTTTTGAATGCAAGCAAAGTGAGCAGTCTCAGTTTTCTTAATGCAGTACATTAAAGTGTACACATGACGCTTCAGCGCGGTTAATCGTGTTTGTTTTGGCTTGATTCTGCCTTATGTGTGTGATAAAATGGATTTAACGGAAAGATTGCGTAAAACCGCTGTATTAGCATGAATACGGGTTTATACAACGGATGTCATTCCTAAACATTAACAGAATGTTGAACATGCAGCAAAATGGAGGAATCTAATGTCAAAGTTGAATGTTGATCAAAAAACAATTAAGGATCTTTTTCAAGATAAGCGTGCAGATTTTCTGATTCCGGACTATCAACGCCCGTATGCGTGGAGCGAAACCGAATGTCGTACGCTTTGGGATGATATTTTTTCGTTCGCTATTCCTGATGAAGGACGTACAGAATTCGACAGCAACAGTGAATATTTTCTCGGACCGATAGTCACGTTTAAAAACGATGACGCTAAAATGGAGGTAATCGACGGGCAACAGCGACTCACTACGCTTATGCTGCTGCTCCGAGCATTTTATGAAGGCTTTAAATACATGCAGGATAAGGCATCGGTTGCGACAAGGCAAAACATCGAGCGGTGTATTTGGAAAACCGATGAATTCGGTGAACCGAATATTTCTGCATTAAAAATCGATTCGGAAGTTGCAACGGATAACGACAAAGATGAATTTATCGAGATATTAAGAAGCGGCATAGCCTTACCGGACCAGAAAAGTAAGTATGCTGTGAATTATCGGTTCTTTCAGGAATGCGTACATACTTTCTCAAATAAGTACCCGGCTTATTTCGCTTACTTACCTACGAGAATCATGAACAACTGCATTTTGCTGCCAATTGAAGCGGAGTCCCAAGATACCGCTTTGAGAATTTTTTCGACGCTCAACGACCGTGGAATGCCGCTGTCCGATTCCGATATTTTTAAGGCACAGTTCTACAAACACTATTCCAAGCGCGGGAAGAAAGATGAATTTATAAGACAATGGAAGGAAATTGAAGAGCTGACAGCGCGGGTATTTCATCCGCAGCACGGTACGCCCATGGACGAGCTGTTCACACGGTACATGTACTATATCCGAGCTAAAATGGGAATAAAGACTTCTACCACCGAAGCGTTAAGGAAATTTTACGAACGTGATGGTTACGCATTGTTGAAGGATGAAAAAACTTTCGAAGAGTTGATTGTGTTGGCTCATTTTTGGGAAGACATTTCGAACCAGGACAGTGATAGATTCTCTCAAAAAATACTGAGGAAGCTTTTTGTTTTAAGCTACGCACCAAACAGCATGTGGACATATTTTGTGTCTGTATATTTTTTACACAACAAAGACAGTCAAAACCTGCTTGATGAAGATTTTTTCGATGTTTTTTTGAATAAGATTACTGGTTTCATGTTAGCATATGCGGTTATTAATCCCGGCGTAAATGCGCTTCGCACTCCAGTGTATGCCGAAATGACAAATATCGTCAACGACAGACCTGTTTCATTTGCCGGCTTCAGGTTCAACAGGGAAAAGGTGCTGAATGCCTTTAGGAGCTTCAACTTCAGCAATGTTCGTCCTGTTACAAAATCAGTATTGGCATGGTGGGCATATCAAGACAGTGCTCAGGAGCTTTTATCACTTGAGACAGCATTTGAAATTGAGCACATTTACGCCCGAAACAGAGTCAACAGCGAGAATTCGCTGAGTGATTGGCAAAAGGTTGATGCTTTGGGCAACAAAATTCTTCTTGAGAAAAGAATCAACATTCGTGCTTCTGACTACAGATTTACAGACAAGAAAAAATATTATCTCGGGTACATTAATAACCGCGGGCAAATGAAAAAGGGAAGCAAAAATCACGAGCTTTTGCAGCTGGCGAATTCTTTTGCTGATTTTTCCGAAGCCGATATAGATGAGCGCACACAAAGGATATTTACATCTTTTGTTGATTTTCTTTCTCAAAACATGCTTCTTGAATGAACTTGCCGACTTAACAATGTGTTTTAGCCTTAGCACAAGGCTGCTAAAACATAATTTGAAATGCAGGATGCGTAAATGTTTTTTGGACAGATAGGCCCCTGCATTTTTCTTTTGCGGTAAAACCTCAAAGCATTATTAAGAATAGCTTGCTGCTAATCACCCGCTTCCGAATACCGGAGTTTAAATTTGGCCGCGGGCAATACTCTGTCTCTACCCCACATTACATTGTCTGATACTTTTTCATCTTCATCCAATTGACAAACCCGTAAATATCATTCGCGAGGAACGCAACGAAGCAGGCAACCATAGGGAGTGCAGTGTTGCTTCCTGCCGAAGCGAGCATCCAGAGAATTATCAGTACTATGTCATTTGCAGCATACGCAAGAGCATAGAACGGACTCCGCCTGAAGGCGAGATAGGCTGCGAAAAAGCTTGTGGTTACCGAGAGCGTACCGAAAAACAACTGGGCTGTGTTAAAATGCTTCAGGATAAAGTGAAAAGCAACCGTTGTGACGGCCGCAAGAAATGCCATGAATATGCATTCACGACACGAAAGATGATTTATTTCAATCTGCGTTTTGTCACCGTTGAACGGATGTTTCAGCCAGGCAATGACTGCCGCGCCCGCCGCCGGTGCGGACATTAATAGATAAGTAAGCATTTCCCCATAGTACTTCGTTCTGAATGAAATAATACCGTACAGCACGCTGAATACGATCGTCAGCACCTGCCCGATAACATTGCCTGCCGAAACGAAAATCAGCGCGGTGACGCCTACAAGCGAAGCCGCAAGCGACAACAAACTCGATGATGCCTCTGATTTGCTGAGAAAATATGAAGCAGCCACAACAACGGCCGAACAGACCCAAAGAGCAAGTTCGAATGTCGTAAGTCCAAATGCGATTTTCCTTCCGGTTGCTGCGGAGTTGTTTTCTTTTGCAACGATTTTTATGTTTTGTTCCTTCATAATCAATTCTTCTTATCGTTTTGTTTGGTGCATCGCCGCCAACTTCCGTTTTGAATACTGCATTAAAAACGCAGACAAAAAACACCCGCGATGTATCTTCAATGACCTAACGATACATCCGAGTGTTTGCACACTTTCTACCCGGTGGCAGCAATTACCAACTTAAACTCATAAGACAAGAACCGTAAGGCATACGGACAGGCCAAAGAATTCCTGACAGAGCAATGAATGGATTTTTGCAGCACCAACGGGCAATGTCAAGCCTAAGCTGTGCCGCAAAGAGCCGCATTTAAAATATATTATCGGAGACTGAACAACATATGTTGACAGGAGCAGTTTACGGTGTTATATTGTGCATAAACAATATGCACAATTGTTTTGCGTATTGAATCAACAAATATGTGTTCGGTTGTGCTTTCAGCATAACGGGGGGAGTGAAAATGTCGGCTGTGGATTATTCATTGCAAATTGATGAAGCAAGGGAGACTGCGATTTGTGAGGTTCGCGGACTTTCAAAGTCGTACAGGAATTTTTGGCTGAACGACGTCAGTTTTAAACTTGAGCCCGGGTATATCATGGGATTTGTCGGGCGCAACGGTGCCGGAAAATCAACAACAATAAAGTCCATGCTGCGGCTTGTAAAACCGGATTGCGGTGAGGTTAAAATGTTCGGAATGGATTATGCAGAGAATGAAGAAGAGTGCAAAAAGCATTTAGGTATCGTTCTCGGTGAATTTGACTATTATGCAGATAAAAAGCTTAAAACCGTCACGGGTGTGGTCAGGCGTTTTTATCCGGAATGGGATGAAGCAGCATACAGGAGGTGCATTGTAAGATTTGAATTGGATGAGACCAAGCGCGTAAAGGAGCTTTCCGCAGGAATGAAAGTCAAATATGCACTCGCACTTGCACTTTCTCATAACGCACGGCTGCTGATACTGGATGAGCCGACGAGCGGACTGGATCCCGTTTCGAGGGACGAACTGCTTGATATTTTCCGTGAATTTGTCGCGGACGGCAAAAGGAGCATTTTGTTTTCAACACACATCACATCGGATCTTGATAAATGTGCCGACTACATCATGTATATTAAAGATGGCTGCATACTGATGAACGGAGACAGAGAAGAAATCATCGGCGGATACAGGCTTGTTTGCGGAGGAAAAGCCGATATGACACCCGAGCTTGAAGCGGCGCTCATCGGAGTTAAGGAGACTGCGTTCGGCTTTACGGGACTGATTGCAGAGAGAGATTTGAATGCCGCAGACGGACTGCAAACAGCACCTGCCGATATAGAGTCCATCATGCTTTATACAGAAAAGTACGAACTTCATCAGGAGGCATAACATAAAATGAAAAATCTGATTCTGAAGGACTTAAAACTTTCTGTTCATCCGACAACTGCAATTTATGCAGCAGTTGCGGGCGGTTTGATGTTTGTTCCCGCTTATCCGCGCAGCATGGCTTTTCTGTACTCTATAATCGGGGTCTTTATGATATTTCAGTGCGATCTGCAAAATCACGATCGAACGTTCTGCTGCCTGCTTCCGGTAACCAAAAAGCAAATAGCTGAAGCCCGTGTGTTGTCCGTTGTTCTGATTCAGCTCGGATTGATGCTTATCAGCATTCCGTGCGCAGTTGCTGCGCGCACCATCCTGAAAAACATTTCAAATCCCGCAGGGATGAATGCAAATGCGATAATGTATGCCATTGTTCTTATCGGTTATGCCGTTTCCAATCGGATAATGATTCCGAACGGATACAGAAAAAACTTTAAAATTGTGTGGAGCTTCTTCGTAAGTCTTGCTGCTTATATTCTTATTTCGGGTACGGCCGAACTCATGATTGCAGTAACGGCAGGGGATAACGGTCTTCTGAACGGAACTGCTTCATCCGATATTATGCGTCAGCTTCCGCTGCTGGCAGTTGCAGTCATAATTTACGGCATCATGAATGTGCGGACATATAAGGTAGCTGCACGGAATTTTGAGCGCGCAGAGATTTGACCTGCGGATGCGGAAATCCTGCGTGCAAAATGCAAACCTTTTCGGCAGGAAAAGCAGAAAACTATTTAATCAGGAACAGCTTTATGGATTTAAATCTACCGATAATGGGAGCATCGGACACTCCGATTTATAAGCAGGTCTTTGACGGCATTGCGGCACAGATCCTTTGCGGAAGCCTGCCGGGAGGAACATGCCTGCCGCCTATTCGTACAATTGCAGCGCAACTCGGCATAAGCGTTATTACAATAAAACGCGCTTGGGAGGAGTTGGAACGCAGCGGACTTATAACGACGAATGTCGGGCGCGGTTGTTTTGTTGCGCAGCTGACAGAGCAAAAGCGAAATGAAATGCGCATGGAAATCGCGCAGGCTGAAGTGAAAAAATTAATGCCACTTTTCAGGTTGCTCGGCTTGACGGCGGAAGATGCAGTGTTTATCATCAAAAAAGAGTATTCCCGATAACCTGCGGTCGTCAGAAAAATTCGACAAGATTTTTCGCTGCGCTTAAGACCGAATTGCAGGCTATGGATGTTTCACGATATGAGCAACATATTCGTGAATTGCTGCACGAACGACTCTTCCTCAAGGTTGTGCGCCTTGTGGCATTTTGTATGCACGCTGTTTGTATGAGAAAATACGCGCATCCGAGAACAAAGCTTTGCTGAACAGCCCACGACAGCGGCCTGATTCGAGAAGGTGCAGCGAGCGAAAAGAGGCAAAATATATTTAAATCGGGCTTTGAAATATATTTTTCTTTTTTATGTCGAAAACGGGCTGTTTTCTGCTCTGTGTCATCTTTCAAGGCCTGAAAACGATGCGAAAGTGCAAAATCGGGTTGGATTTGGTGCGTTTTGAGCTCAAAACCGCAAAAAGCGCCAAAAGCATAGGATGAACATCATATGCGGAAGCGAAAAAAAGTGCGGAACGGAGTTCGAAAAGGCGAATTGAGCTTCAAAAAGGAGGGTGGCATTTCGTTTACTTTACGTGATAGCTGCGTCCCTTCCCGCCTTGAAGCCGGCTGAGTTCGCAGTCTTTTGCGATAGAGGATTCGGATTCAGAAACGGCATTGGAGAACGGCTGCTGCAAAAAGCGGTGGCATTTGGTGTATTTTGCGTGCCGAAGTCTTTGTGAACTGCGTTGACAGCGGGTTGTTTTTTGAGCGGATTGGTACATTTTAGCTTCCGCATTGCAGTAATCGAGTGCAATTGAAGCTTGCGCAGCAGTAACTGACTCAGGACTTCCACGATTCGGAAAATTACGGGCAAAGCATTGAAAATGTTTGATAAAGAGTCGGTTTGTTTTCTTTGAAAATAAGGTTTGTTCGGAGCATCACGGGCGTCAAAACTGCGGGAAAGCAAAATGCCCGCACAAAAGCACGGGCATAGGTTGTTCAGGTGAATGCAATGAACCGTTCTTTGCAAACAGGTTATGCATTTGTTTTGTGGCCTGCCGAACGATTCCTTTGCAGAAAAGTGCTGCAAAAGCTTGCTTTTCCGCAGAAAGAATCGTTATCGGGCTGCTTTCGGTTTCCGTGACATTTGCGCTCGTCTTGTTTGTCGTCAGGTAAGTGCGCAGCACGAAAAATCCTGCTTTGAATTACAATTTCAGGGTTTAAGTACGGAGGATATTGAATTATCCGTTTCTGATTCTCGTATTTGCGCGGATCTGATTTCGAACGCTGAACGGAAAATGAACTCGCTGACGGGAGGGGGAAACTCGTCTCCGTAGGACTTGAACAGGGCGTGAAACTCTTTGTTCTCTTGAGATTGCCATGCGATTGCAATTGAATATCGCATACATCGCGTAGCCTTAGCGCGGCTGATACCATATTCGGATTCCAAAATCCCGAAAATATCAGAGCCGTGACCGTAATAGTTCATCGGGTTCGCTGCAATTGAGCTGATTGCGCATGCGAGATACCCGAACCCGGCGTGTTGGGGAAAGAACCCCAATCGTAGCAAAAACGCCGAAGACTGCCATAAAAGAACCATATAAAACCTCCATTGTTTTACTTGTTTTTCCTCACAGGCGGGACTTGCTCATCCTCTGTTCTGCTGTGAGCTTGATATGAATTATAGCCATGTTAGGTGATTTTGTGAAGTGCATGGTAAAAGATGACTATTACAAGTGAGGGGTTGACAAACTTTCTAACACGCAGTAATTGCAGTATAATCGCATATTTGAGATTACTTTCAGACATTTTAAAGGCAATTTCGAAACTCTTCCGTCAGCGTTATATATCATTCATCCCCTTTTTCGAGGCAAAAATTCGCCCGAAAAGACTCGAATATACAAACTTGTTCAAAAATGTTTTGGTATATTTTTAGGAATTCGGTTTTCATTCAGCATAACTGTCGGATGTCGCCATGCAGACATATTGACACAAAGCACAAATTAGTATAAGATTATAGTGCAAATGCAGCGGCAGTGCAATTCAACCGATAATACCGGTCATGCTGCGTCCGTTTCAGATTCTGTCGGTCAAAGGCACAAGCCGCAGCACAGCAAAAAATCTTTGGAGGCAAAAGATGTATCCTTATATAAACCTTTTCGGGCTGAGTATTCCGAGTTATGGATTGATGATGGCATTGGCATTCATTGCGGCCATTCTTATTGCATACCATCGAACAAGCAAAGCCGGACTTGACACCGATGCGCTGCTGACGCTTGCAATAATAACGCTCACATGCGGCCTTGCCGGTTCATATCTGCTTTACATTTTTGTTACTTATTCCCTCAGTGAAATCTGGGGAAGCATTGTTGACGGCAGCTTCAGTGTTTTCAAAAGCGGCGGATTGGTATTCTACGGAGGGCTCATCGTCGGCGTGCTTTCCGGTTGGATATATCTGCACGCAAAAAAAGCCAGCTTCTATGAATACGCGGCTGTTATTGTTCCCGCAATTCCGCTTGCCCACGCCATTGGGCGAATCGGCTGTTTCCTTGCCGGATGCTGTTACGGACGCATAGTTGACACTCCGATTTCCGTATACTACCGCAATCCGATCGGCGGTGCACCTGTCGGTGTTCCTGTTTTTCCGATTCAGCTTGTCGAATCCGCATGTAATATCCTGGTGTTTGTTATTCTGCTCATATACACACGCAAACGGTTGAAGGCAGGGAGTGTTCTGTTCCTTTATGCCATTCTGTACGGCATTGAACGTTTCTGCCTTGAGTATTTCCGCGCAGATGAGATCCGCGGAATTTTCCTTGGCCTGTCAACTTCGCAGTGGATCAGCATCGCAATGATAATATTTGGCATCGTAGGTTTTGTTTTGGCTCGCCGCCGCGAAAATCGCATAAACAAAACCAGGAATGATGAACACTCTCAAACCGAACCGTTAAGCGATAATATTCATTCGGAAAATTCGCCTTCCAACGTCGGTTGATGCTCTCGTTTGCTCAGCAGCAACCAAATTGCAATGCATTATTTTAACCGCTGCATTAACCTTGAATAACGATGCACAAATTTTCCGGTTATTTTTACAGGACCGCCGCTCAAGGCGGTCTTTTCTTTAAGCGCACTGTGATATATAATCTATTTTAGTTTTTTTAACCGAAATTGATGTTTTTTATGAAAGGATTCTGTATAATACAACCATAAAAAGAGAAGGGAGAATAACCAATGTCCGCAGAACGATCGATATCCGGCAACACAAGACGGCAGCTGATTTCTGCAATCAAGCAGCTGATGTCCACTCAGTCGTTCCGCTCAATTCGCGTGAACGATATTTGCGACCTCTGCCATATAAACCGCAAAAGTTTCTATTATCACTATAAAGACAAGTTCGACCTTGTCAACAACGTGTTCTATACCGAGTTCATCCTGCCCGCATCCCAAAAGCATTATATTTCTGATTGGGATCTGCTTTCCGACATGAGCCGTTATATGTACGGCTGCAAAGCATTCTATCGAAATGCACTGCTCATTCGCGGACAGAATTCTTTTTATGATTATTTCACGGCAACGCTTGAGAGCATATGCGCAGCACTTGCGGCAAGTTCGCCCGGATGTACCCGAAACTCCGCAAAGTTTCTTTCCCGAATGCTTGCAAGCGCATTTGAGTACTGGCTCAACGAAAAGGATCCCTTAAGTCCGGAGAGCTTCATTGCAACGATTCGTCCGCTGCTGCTCACATCCGGAAATGGTCTTTCGGCAGTTGCAGGCTACGGATCTGACTTTGCCGCACTTACGCCCAACGCCTGACTTAATCCAAACATCCAAGTCGGTTTGACTCAAGACAGGCTCTAAGCATGGTTCTGTCATGTTTTCCGTTCATGCCTCTGTATTATCGGCATGGATAACGTTTGCAATGTTCCTTTGCAGGTTTTTTCCTTCCTGCATTTTCATCGTCGGTACCGCCCTGCTGCTTTTGTTGTTTTTTCGGCAGGGCGGTCTTTGCTTCAAAAGCGCACCTCGGAGCCGCCGAACAGGGTCTTTTCCCTTGTTTTGGAACCCCCACACAAAAAAGAGGCTCTTTTTTCGATAAAAGAGTCCAAAATAAAATATATATTGCGTTCAGGTATTTGTCATTCATGACATTAGTGCTATAATAGTATTCATAACCGAATGACGGCTCACCCCGTCCTTTAAATTCAAGGAGGTTCACTTATGGTCAAACTAACCATTGATGAGAATCGCTGCAAGGGCTGCGGCCTCTGTGTGCGTGCATGTCCCAAGAAACTTCTTGAGCTTGCAAAACAAAAGCTCAACGAAAAGGGTTATCACCCCGCAATGATGACTGACCCCGAAGCATGTGTTGCCTGCGCAAGCTGCGCACGCACCTGCCCCGATGCAGTTATCACCATTGAAAAAGAGTAGGAGGAAAAGAACATGGCAAAGAAATTGATGAAGGGCTGCGAAGCTGTTGCAGAAGCTGCTATTCAGGCAGGCTGCCACTACTTCTTCGGTTATCCCATCACTCCCCAGAACGATATTCCCGAATACATGGCGCGTCGCCTTCCTCAGGTGGGCGGCTGCTTCCTCCAGGCAGAGAGCGAAGTTGCTGCAATCAACATGGTCTACGGCGCAGCAGCTGCCGGTGCAAGGTGCATGACAAGCTCCTCCAGCCCCGGAATCAGCCTTAAGCAGGAGGGCATGACCTATCTTGCAGGCGCAGAGCTTCCCTGTGTTGTTGTTAACATGGTTCGCGGCGGCCCCGGATTGGGTTCCATTCAGCCCTCCCAGGGCGACTATTTCCAGGCAACCCGCGGCGGCGGACACGGCGATTACCATCCCATCGTTCTCGCTCCCGCTTCCGTTCAGGAAACCGTTGATCTCATGCAGGATGCATTCGACCTTGCAGACATCTACCGCACTCCCGTTATGATCCTTGCCGACGGTATCATCGGTCAGATCATGGAACCCGTTGAGTTCCACGAGAAGAAGGAAACCCGCGAGCTTCCCGCAAAGGACTGGGCAGCAACCGGTTGGAGTCCCGCAAGCAATCGTCCCCGTGCAATCGTCAACTCTCTCTACATTGAAGTTGAAGAGCTTCAGGAGCTGAACGACAGGCTTCAGGCAAGGTATCAGCACATTCGTGAAAATGAATCCCGCGCTGAGCTTTACAACACCGAAGGTGCGGAAATTATCGTTTGCGCATACGGCACCGTTGCCCGCATTTGCAAAGCCGCAATCGGTCTTTGCGCAAAGCAGGGCGTTAAAGTCGGTCTGTTCCGCCCGATCACCGCATGGCCCTTCCCCGAGAAGCAGCTTGCGAAAGCAATGGCTCAGGACAGCGTAAAGAAAGCAATCGCTGTTGAAATCAGTGCAGGTCAGATGCTTGAAGATGTCAAGCTGACCGTAAACGGCACCAAGCCCGTTGAGTTCTACGGCAAACCCGGCAGCTACACGCCGACAGCCGAAGAAATTGCAGAATATATCATGAAATCAAGGGAGGCTTAATTATGCAGACCGTATTTAAGAAAACCCCTATCCTGACCGACGCGGTGCTTCATTATTGCCCCGGCTGCGGTCATGGTATCGTTCACAGGCTCGTTGCAGAAGTTGTTGACGAGCTCGGCATTCAGGATCGCACAATCGCAATCGTTCCCGTCGGCTGCGCAGTATTCGGATATAAATACTTCAATCTCGACTCCATCGAGGCAGCACACGGAAGAGCGCCCGCCGCTGCAACCGGTGTTAAGCGCACCAATCCCAACAATGTTGTTTTCACATATCAGGGTGACGGCGACCTTGCTTCCATCGGCACGGCTGAAATCGTTCACGCTGCACACCGCGGCGAAAAGATCACCACGATCTTCATCAACAATGCAATTTACGGCATGACCGGCGGTCAGATGGCTCCCACGACTCTTGTCGGACAAAAGACCACAACCAGCCCCTACGGCCGTGATAAGGATCATTGCGGCAGCCCCATCCGCATCGCGGAAATGCTCGCAACCATTGAAGGCAGCGCATACATTGAGCGCGTTGCCGTCAACTCCCCCGCTAACATCGTCCGCGCCAAGAAGGCTATCAAGAACGCTTTTGAATGCCAGCTCGCAGGCAAGGGCTTCAGCCTTGTAGAGGTTCTGTCCAACTGCCCCACAAACTGGGGTATGAGTCCCGTTGAATCCATGGAATGGCTCGAAAAGAACATGATCCCCTATTATCCTCTCGGCGTTAAGAAAGACATCACCAAGGAGGTATAAGTTATGCTTTGGACTAATATTTTCGCAGGCTTCGGCGGTCAGGGCGTTTTGCTCATCGGTCAGCTCCTTGCGTATGCCGGCATGTATGAGGGCAAAAATGTCAGCTGGCTCCCCTCCTACGGCCCCGAAATGCGCGGCGGTACCGCAAACTGCTCCGTTGTTGTTTCCGATGAACCCGTTGCGTCCCCCGTTATCAACAAGTGCGACTGCGTTATCGCGATGAACCGCCCCTCTCTCGACAAATTCGAGCAGAATGTTCTTCCCGGCGGCAAGCTGTTCATCAACAGCTCCATCATCGACAAAAAGGCAACCCGCACCGATATCGATGTTTACTACGTGCCCTGCAACGAAATTGCAGACAAGCTCAACAACCCCAAAGTTGCAAACATGGCAATGCTCGGTGCGTACCTTGAAGCAACCAAGGCTGTTCAGACCAAGAGTGTTCTTGATGCACTGCTCTATAAACTGGGCGAGAAGAAAGCTGCACTCATCCCCCTCAATGAAGAAGCAATCGAAGCAGGCGCCGCAAGCATCCGTAAATAATCCGGTTTCTTTTTGATATTTTTCAAGTTGAGCACGGACTTATGCTCTGACAGGGCTCAGCTCATGAACCCATGCTGCACCGCACAGCCGCAGATCAGGTTGTGCGGTGCTCTTTTTATATTTGATTCGGCACTGCACCGTTATTAAACTGTTTGATTCTTTTCAATACAAAACAAGGACAAGCCGGATTTGTCTCCGACCGTCCCTTTCATAAAAACAGGCTGTTTTTCAGTTCAATTTTCTTTTCACAAATCAGTTTTAAACCGATTTAGGCTCAATCGCAGTATCCGAATGCGCCGAATGACAGATTTCATGCCATTCACAGTCTCCGCAGACAGTTTTAAAAAGCAGTGCATCAGCCATAATGCATTGAGCTTTTTCGGAAAGTGCTCCCCATTTCAGCACCGTGCCCGGTTCAACTTTCAACAGACTCATTGCCGCCGAGTCATATCTTTTGACCTTTTCGGCGCATCGGCAGCACACGTCATCCGAATTCTGCGGTTCGGTGCGGTTTGGGCAGGCCTTGCAAACGGCATCGCTTGCCGGCACAATTTTGATATCGGCATCAGGTTTAAGTTTCCGGACTATAGTGTTCATATTATCAATAAACTCTTCACTGTATCCGCTTTGCCGATAATTCAGAATGCAAAACACATGATGCGGGCGTAAAATTTGAAAATCATCCATTTATGGCAGTACCCCCGTCACACGCGCACCAGCAGATAGCCATCCTGTCCCATCGGCACTTCACACACGGTTTTGCCGTTAAGGAAAGCATAACATCCGCCGCGCGTATTGTCAGCATCGCATATGCTGTTCACAAGGAAAACGGGACGCGGAATCTTTTTTGCCTGCTCGGCATACTCATTAACAAGTTTTGTGCGCCACATTTCCGTATTGTATGTTACATATACGGGATAAAGCAAAAAATCAAATTTTTCTTTGTTTATCTGTTCAATGTTTTCCTCGTACCATAAGTCCCCGCAAACGGCAAGGGCGATTCGTTTACCCATATATGTAAAGGTTTTGAAACCATCGCCCTCCTTATAGTGCTCATCGGTAATATCATACTCCTTCCATCCTTTTGAAACGCGACGGAAGTTGTTTACGATTTCTCCATTCTTTCCGATGAACATATACGAGCTGTAAATCGCTTCATCGCAGAGTTCGTAATAACCGAACGAAACCGCAACGGAGTATTTCTTCGCTGTGTATCGCAGCATCTTTATCGGCTGTGAATCAACGCTTACAGCAACTGTTCTATCCCTTTCGAAATTCCATTTCAAGCTGTTAAAGCCCTGAAGATAACTTTCTCCGAACGCAACAAGGTCAACTTTTTTTCGGAGTGAGGCAAGTGCCTTTTCAATACGATTAACATTCAGTGCTATTGAATCATCAAGCGTCGGTTGAGAAGCAAGTGCAATTTTCATGTTATTAACGTCCTGTCTCTTTTCGTCAGTGAATTCTTTTTTTCACAAATTTTATGTAAACGCACCGAAATGCCTGCCCCCCATGCACGCTCTGTGCAAAAGGAGCAGGCGTGTCATGCATTAATTTTGGCAGAGAATCAGAATCTAACCTTTAATGCATTTTGTCCGAGTCAATCGGCAATCATTGCTGCGCGAAGAATCATGGTCGCATCGGTGATTGAAACCGTGCCGTTACCGTCAAAGTCCGCCGCAAGGATCTGAGTATCGGTCAGCGCAGCCGTTCCCATTGCATAACGCATTGTCATGAGCGCATCGGAGATGGTTATTCTGCCGTCGTTGTCAACATCGCCGAGAGTGTACGGCGGGTTTACGTATGTAATGGAGATATCGTCAACCCAGCCTTTGTCCTGTCCCTTATTGACGGAACTGTCCTTTTCGTAGGACCATTTGAATATGTAGTTGCCGTCGGAAGGAGCAGTGTACTCATAACGGTTCCATATTGTGGTTTCGCCGGAGATGTTTTCAACGACGTTGCCGTTTACATAGAACTTGAGCTTATCATAATTCGCCTCGCTGCTGACTGCCCATGCAAAAGTGAGCTTATCACCGGCGGAAAGGTGAACCGTATCCATTGTGACGGCGGACTGACTGTTGCCTGCGCCGCTGTTGGTGCTTGCACCCGCAAGACGTGCGCTGAAAGTCGTCATATCAATCTGCCATGCATATGTGCCGGTCGAGACAAAGTTCAGATTGCCGCCCTGCACGTTAAGTGCATCGTTAAGGTCCGGGTAATAGTTGACGGTTACGGAAATCGTTGCGGTAAATGACGCACCCGTGTCCTTATCAGTCGCAGTTGCGGTAACGGTTGTTGTGCCTTCTGCAACGCCGGTTACGGTTGCTTTTGTCATGCCGCCGCGGACGGTTGCAATGTTTTCGTTCGCGCTTGTCCAAACAACTTCATAATTGTTTGCGTTTGCAGGTTCACGAACGATATTCAGTGCAGCGCCGAAACCCTGATAAGTTTCAATTTCCTGTTCCGCAAAGCTTATTCCCTGAAGCTCGACAGGTTCAAGGGAACCGCCTTCACCTTCGGTAATCTGTGCAGTGCTGATGTTGTATGCATAGTCGCCCACCTTTGCATAAACCGTTGTGCGATTGCCGACGTCAAACTCAAGCATGGTGAGTGCTCCGCGGGTCGTTTCTTCAACGGCAGCAGAGGTGATAAGGTTTGTGCAGGCACTGTCTGAATAGATGCCGACATAGGATACGTAATGATTATCGCTTACGTACAGCATAAGCTGACCGTTCTGCATGTTCCAGTAAACAACTTCGGGTTCCTGTGTATCAACGGTTATCGGGATTTCCCAATAAGCGCATTCATTTGCGGAAGGGTTGAATTCATCATAGGAATGCATGTAAGCTGTCATCCTGAGTTTTACGGTCGTTCCGTTAGGCAGGTTGCTGCCGTCCCAATCCGGAAGCTCTTCTTCGTACGTTCCGAGAGGTTCGATATCAGTATACCAGCTCTTTGCACTGCACTTGCGTGCCCACGGCACCTGAAGGTTGTAATACTCTTCGTTTGTCTGTGCGTTCACGATTGAATACTCAAAGTATTCGCAGTTGCGGAGCAGATAGTGGTATGCCGTGTCAACCGCATCCATCTTGCCGTCGCCGTTGGGGCTTATGCTTGCGCGGTCAAACAGGAAGTTTTCAGTGTCGGTAAAAGGATTTTCACCGAATGCGATATAGTTTTCGCTGCCGATGGAAGAACCGGCGGTGTTGATGCCCCATTCAGCGGGAATAGGATCGCCGTTTCCGAGATATTGGTCATAATAGAAATCTCTGTCAAGAACGCTTGCCTTTTCCCAATCGCCGTAGAATCCGAGATAGGGAACCGAAAGGTTCACATCGCCTGCAAGAGTAACAAAGCCCTCTATATATGCACCGTTGGGGAACTTTTCGTTCAGCGTTGCGGCATAACCGCTTACATTAACGGTAACGTTCACCGTTGTTCTGCCGTTCGCGGGAACGGTCACGGACTGAGGAACAGTAACATTCACGTTGTTAGTGATGTTCGAAGCAGAGCCCGCCATAGTGTAATATGACTGTCCTCCGATGGATACCGTGCCGGTGTTTTCAGTCAGAACATAAACTGTGGGAGTATAGGTCTTTGCAGTGCTCCCGAAGTTTACAATATCAAAGCTGAAATTGAAAATACCGGTACGATTGTCGTCATCACCGAGTTCGATTTTCGGACGGAGACTGCCTTCAACCTCAATATAAGCCTTTGTGTTGATTGCAGCAGTAAGATTTGCCTGACCTGCGCCCTGCCAACGGGGAGAATACGGAGTGTTTCCGGACTTGCTGGGAACAGCAGTGCTCATAAGCAAGGTGTTTACCATCTCCATGCGTGCCTGTTCGGAAAGGGACGGGAACGCTGTGTTGACGTACTGATTGACAAGAACCATGCTGCCCGCAATATGCGGAGAGGCCATGCTCGTGCCGCTCTTTGTGCCGTAGTTGCTGTAGGAGTACTGAGAATCCGTTGCCGCACGAATGTTGTCGCCGGGAGCCATGATTTCAGGTTTGATGCTGAGGTCGGCCGTTGTGCCCCAAGAGCTGTAGCTTGTGGGAGTCGCCGAAGAGCTGTTGCTGCTTGCCGCAACGGAAAGAGAACCGCCGAGGGTGCTGGGGCTTGCAACAACGCCGTTGTCCATGTTGAATGTGGGCTGTTTGCTGCCGTAATTATTGCCCGAACCCGCAGTACCGCTGTTGCCCGCCGCAACTGCGCAATTCACGCCGTGTGCGGTAAGAAGAGCAAAAACTTCTTCCATATCTGCCTCACCCTGAGTGAAGCCGTTGTCCGAGCCGAGACTCATATTGAGTGCATCAACTTCGAGCCAAGCGCAGTCTTCAAGTGCCGCAAGGATCTCGGTCCATGCCGCGCCGCCGTTCTGGAAAACCTGCATGGATATGATCTGTGCATTATATGCAACACCGCGTGACGAGCTGTCGCAGCCGGCAGCGATTGAGCTTACATGCGTGCCGTGATCACTGCCTGCATTTGCGTGACTTACATCCGTATTGCCGGCATAATAGTTAAATGTGAACGGAAGCTTTGCGCTGTGGTACAGCGTTGCGCCGGTCAGAGTGCCGTTATAGCGTTCCTCCGCACAGAGATCGTAGCGGTTGAGCACGCTTTGAATTCCTGCCGCATCGAAATGCGGATCCTGCGGTGCGGTTGCAAAATTCGTGTGGTTAACTTTGATTCCGGTATCAATAACCGCGATCGTCTGTCCCTGTCCGGTATAGCCCAAGGCCCACATGTCATCCGCGTTTATGAAGCCCACGGAAGTGCTGAGCTTTGTGGGGTTTCCGTCGGGCTTTGCGTCCTCGGGAAGCTCATATTCGGCTGCGCGATAACAATCCTCAACGCCGTTGAGCTTTTTAATCTCTTCAATGAGACGATACTCTCCGCGGAACGAAAAACCGTTGAACAGAAGCGTGTAGTGATATGAAATTTCGAGATTTCCGCCCTTAACGAGCTTCTTGTTGATTGCCGCAAAAAGCTTGTCCTGCTTTGCAGCAAGCGCTTTTGACATTTCTGCGGAGCGCTCATTCGATACATCGGTCTTTGCAAGAACCGGTGCATCCTTCAGCTTTACGATGATCGGAACGATCTCATCGGGTTCGGCGGCAGGTTCGCTGCTGCGCTTGCGTGCCGGCGAGTCATTTTCAAGTATGCTCACCGGAGCTGCGTTTGCCTCCCTCGGCATGAAGCCGACGAAAGAAAACGCCATTGCCGCGACCATAAGCATCGCGACAAGCTTTGTCAAGGTTTTCTTCATGGATTTCCTCCGTTTTTTATTCAAACGCGGATGATCCGCATTTGTTTCATTGATAATGCAGTGATGGTTTTCCGCCAAAACAAATCAGTTTTCGTCGGCGGACACAATGCCGTTCATCATGTTCCCGATTCGGAAGCATTCGATTTTTAACGCTTATTCCTGAAAAAAGCTGTCAGTAAATTTCGGCACTCTTCTTCTCGAATGCCCCCAACGTACGGAATATTGATATTCGTCATCCCGCACGACAGTTCGCACCTTGAAACACAGCATCCGGCCTCGGGGTCAAACGCACCGAAGACAACCGCCGCAATGCGAAAATTCATTATCGCACCCATGCACATTGCGCAGGGTTCAAGCGTAACGTAAAGTATGCAGTCGTTCAGGCGGCGAGTGCCAAGTTTTTTTGCTGCTGCGCTGAGCGCAAGCAATTCTGCATGCGCGGATGCATCGCTGCGTGTTTCAACAAGGTTGTGTGCGCGGGATATGATTTCTCCGCCGCAAACAACGCATGCACCTACAGGAACTTCCCCCGCCGCCGCGGCAGTGCGGGCTTCATCCAGCGCATCGAGCATATATACCGTTGAAATCTCGTTTTGTTCCTTCATCACTCAATTATATCATATTTTGAGCCGAAATGGAACAACCTAATAACAAAAATGTGTACTTTCGGAGGCAATAATTTTTCATGGATGAACGTTTCCCCGCAATAAAGGCCTGTACCGCAATTTTGCTCAGCACGGCGGCGCTCTTATTCCTGCTTGTTTTTTCCTGCTGCAGCGGTCAAAATTCCGATGACATCAAGCAGGGAGCAAATGCAGATACGATTATTCCCGGCGATGATCCGACTTTCGAGACGGCGTTATTCTCAAGCGGAACATATATTAATTCTGTCGACGTTTCGAACATGACAAAAGACGCCGTGCGCACCCTGCTCTCTCCCAAGCTTGAACGAGCAAAATCCGAATATCACATAGAAATTGAATTTCAGCAAAACGACAGCTCAATCTGTATCATCAACGGAACGGATCTGACGTTGAAAGACGATTTGGAGGCCGTTATGTCAAAAGCACTTGAGTGCGGGGCGGGACAGTATACGACTGCAATCGAACCCGTTGACGACATAAAGCTCCGAAACAGTATTGATTCGGTCGCAAAAATTGCAGAGAAAACACCGGTTCCCGCACAAATCCTGACTCACTCCGCCGCAGGCTGTTCTGAGCTGCCCGTGTTGAAAAAGAATGCACGTTTCTGCCTTACGGCACCCGTCAACGGCTGTCAAATCGACCGTGATGCCGCCGTCAAACAAATATGCAGCGGTAAAACCCGTTTCTCGCTGCCTCTGCATACGGTTTTATGCACCGATAAAATACCCGAAATGCCTGAGCTGCGGGCAAGCTTTTCAACATCTTTTGCCGCCGGTTCCTTATGTTCCGAGAATCGCGTTCATAATATCGCAAAGGGCGCACTTCTTATTGACGGAAGCATTGTTCCTGCCGGGCAAACCTTCTCGTGCAACGATTCTCTCGGAGTGCGAAGCAGGGAAAACGGTTGGCTGCCCGCAACCGCATTTGCAAACGGAGGGGCTGAAACACGGCAGGAGTACGGCGGTGGAATCTGCCAAGTCAGCACAACGCTGTACAATGCGGTTCTGCGCAGCGATCTTGAAATCATTGCAAGAAGCGGGCACACGCGCAAGGTGCGTTATATCGGCGGCGGGTTGGATGCAGCACTGAGCGGCAAGGACAAAGACTTTGTTTTCCGTAACAACACCGATTCCGATATTTACGTTTTTATGTGGGTTGATGAATCGCAAAAAACTTTGTGCTGTGAAATATACGGCTGTCCTTTTCCGTCGGATTTCGACAGAGTGGACACCGTTTCGGAACTTACATCTTCAACTCCTCCTTCCGAACCTCAGTTCGTTCTTGATTCAGCACTTGAACCCGGCGAATGTGTTCTGAAAAGAAAGGCCATTGCAGGCAGCACATATCAAAGCTATCGTGTTTACTCTCTGAATGGTGAAATAATTCGCAGGGTTCCGATCGATAAGACCGAGTACCCCATGCATCCCGCACTGTATGCCGTCGGGCAGGGTAAATCATAACCGTTCGGAGCTTTGGTGCGTTCTTCTTGCGCTTTATTCGCGTTTCCTTTATAATAATGCTCATAATCGCACACCGTAAAGCGGTATTCATCCGCATAATAAGAGCGTAACGGGATAAAGGAGCAAAAATGCAGCCGATGGATTACAATATGGAGAAAGAAGTCGTTACCGATACCGACCGAAACACTTCTCGCAGGAAACGCAGCAGCAATCCGGGGCGCAATGAGCGCCGCGCCGATGCTGCGTATGCCGACAAAAGTTTTGGCAGCTCATATAAAATGTATAATTCGGACAACTCCTATGACGGATTTTCCGAAAGAAGCGAATGTGATAAAAAACAGCCGCTTCCGATGTCCAAAGCGGAGCTTTTTGAGCAGGTCGGAAAGGATGTTCCCGACTTTGTTCTTGTTACGGGGGATGCTTACATTGATCATCCGTCGTTCGGAACGGCGATAATCGGAAGAGTTCTCCTTTCACACGGTTATTCTGTCGGAATAATTGCTCAGCCCAATTGGAAAAGTGCTGAATCGTTCAAAGTTTTCGGCAAACCCAGGCTTGGCTTTCTTGTGAATTCCGGAAACATGGATTCCATGGTGAATCATTACACGAGTGCAAAGAAACCGCGAAGCGAAGACGCCTACACACCCGGCGGGAAGCGCGGGAAGCGGCCCGATCGTGCCGTTAATGTTTACTGTAAATGTATCCGTAATATCTACGGAGATATTCCTGTCGTTATCGGCGGCATTGAAGCGAGCCTCCGCCGCTTTGCTCATTACGATTATTGGGACAACCGTGTTTTACCTTCCGTTCTTGTATCCTCAGGTGCGGATTTGTTGATTTACGGCATGGGTGAACGCCAGATTATTGACATTGCGGAGGCTTTGGACGGCGGCATTGCTGCACGGGATATTACCTATGTTAAAGGAACTGCATATTGGGCGGATAACCTCTCGCGCGTGTATGAGTACACGCTTATTGACAGCTTCGAAAAAGTATCAAACGATAAAAAAGCCTACTGTGCTGCGTTCATGACGCAATACCGCGAGCAGGATGCGATAAGCGGTGCAACGCTTGTTCAGCCGCACGGGAGCGGATTTGTTGTTGTGAACTCACCCGCCATACCGCTTTCACGCAACGAGTTGGATGCTGTTTACGATCTTCCTTATACGCGCCTTCCCCATCCCTCCTACACCGAACATATTCCCGCTTTGGATGAGGTTCGCTTTTCCCTTGTCAGCTGCCGCGGCTGCTACGGCCAATGTGCGTTTTGTGCGCTTACTTTCCATCAGGGACGCGTCATTCAATCCCGAAGCCACGAATCGCTGATTGCCGAAGCCAAGCTTATGACCAAAATGCCCGAATTCAAGGGCTATATTCACGATGTCGGAGGGCCAACGGCGAATTTTCGTCAGCCCGCATGTAAAAAACAGCTTACGAAGGGTGTATGTAAAGACCGAACCTGTTTGGGATATTCACCCTGCAAAAACGTTGAAGTCAGCCATACGGATTACGTTGAACTTCTGCGCAAGCTCCGCAGACTTGACGGTGTGAAGCGTGTGTTCATCCGTTCAGGTATTCGTTACGATTACCTGATGTACGATAAAGATGAAACATTTTTTAAGGAGCTTATTAAATACCATATAAGCGGACAACTTAAGGTTGCGCCCGAGCATATCGATGATCACGTGCTTGAGTTGATGGGCAAGCCCGGCGGCGAACTGTACCAACGCTTTGTTCGAAGATACAGGCAGCTTAATGATGCTCTCGGAATGAACCAATACATTGTTCCGTACTTTATGTCAAGCCATCCGGGCAGCACTTTGAACTCTGCAATCGCACTTGCAGAATACCTGAAGGCGAGCGGGCAGCGCCCGGAGCAGGTTCAGGATTTTTATCCCACTCCCGGCACTCTTTCCACCTGCATGTTCTATACGGGACTTGACCCGCGAACAATGAAGCCGGTTTATGTTCCCGTTTCGCCCGAGGAAAAAGCAATGCAGCGCGCCCTCATGCAGTTCTTCATTCCAAAGAATCGGCCTCTCGTCCGAAAAGCTCTCAGGCTTGCAGACAGGGATGATCTCATCGGCAGCGGCAGGAACTGTCTTGTTCCGGATGTGCATCAAAGCCCGGCACACAGCGGAAGCTCCTCCTCTGCGACAAAAAGAAATCACCGTTCGCAGTATGGAGCGACGGAACATTCGGCAGGCAAACGAAAAGATGCGCGGCAGTATACCCGTTTCGGTTCCGTTGAACAGAGCCGCAGCAACGGGCAGAACAGCGGAGTTCAAGGCAAAAATATGGGCAAAACATCCGATAAGCGTTCAAGCGGGAAGAAGCATCGCTGATGTTTATAAAGCCTGTGAAAACATTTTGTGGTCTTTACTGCGGAATGTTGGCATATTGCGCCGCTTTGTGCTATAATATTTTTATCAACAGCCGCCTTTGGGACGGTTGATGCTGGTTAAAGGATTTTTAACATGAAAAAACAAACTAAATCCACAGTAAATGCCGGTTTCGTGCAGGGAGCTGCAATTCTCGGCATTGCGGGGCTTTTGGTCAAAATCATTGGGGCGGTGTACAGAATTCCGCTTGCAAACATTGTCGGCGAAAGCGGCATGGCGTATTACGAGGTCGCTTACCCTTATTATTCCTGGCTGCTCGTCATATCCTCTGCGGGACTTCCGACAGCAATTTCCAAGCTTGTTTCCGAACGAATAGCACTGGGCGATATCGTCGGAGCAAAACGTGTATTCCGTGCAGCGTTGCGCTTGCTTTTTGTCATCGGAATTGTCACTGCCGTTCTTCTGTTTGTTCTTTCATCACCGATCGCAAACCTTTCCGGTGCGGCACCGGCAAGGTATTCCCTTATGGCATTGTCGCCTGCACTGCTCTTTGTTTCCGTCATGTGCGCCTACCGCGGGTATCTGCAGGGAATGCAGTGCATGACCGGAACGGCAATCAGTCAGATCGTTGAGCAGCTCATCAAACTCATATTCGGGTTCGGCCTTGCGTTTTTATTCGTCAAAACGCGCCCCGATGCCCCTGAGTTGGCGGCAATGGGAGCATTGATAGGCGTCAGCGTTTCAGAGCTTGTTGCGCTTGCTGTCATCAAGTTTTATTATGATGCTCGCATTCGCAATCGCTCTCTTCCCGTCTGCGTTTCAACAAAAGGCGCAAAAAGCGGGCTTCGCGGCTCAATCATCAAGCGTTTGCTTGCAATTGCAATTCCGATAACCATCGGCGCATCAATAATGCCCGTTACGGGAATTGCAGACTCCGTGTTCATTATCAATTTTCTTGAAAAGCACGATATTGCAATGGGTATTGCGGAAGAAATCGCAAACGAAAATGCGCGTGTTGCATACACTGTTCTCCGCAGCTACGTCACTCCGCTTATCAACATGCCGGCCGTGCTGACACTTTCGCTTTCAATGAGTCTCGTTCCCGCAATCTCCCAAGCCGTTACGCGTAAGGAAAAACGCATTGTTAACGCTGCAAGCAGAACGGGCATCAAGCTTGCCATGTTTATCGGTGCACCGTGCGCAGCAGGACTGTTCATTCTCGGCGGTCCGATAATGTCCCTGCTTTATTCGGCTGTCCGCAACAATCAGGACAGGTTCATCCAGGCTCAGCAGGTTATGTATATCGCTGCCGTCGGGGTTCTTTTCCTTTCACTTGTTCAAACTCTCACCGGCATAATACAGGGTCTCGGCAAGCCGCGCGTTCCGGTTTATTTCCTTGCTCTCGGCGGTATTGTTAAAGTGGTCAGCATGGTGATTCTTATGCAATTCACAAGCATGGGCATTCTCGGGGCTGCATTGTCCACCGTGCTCTGCTATGCGGTTGCAGGAATTGCCGATACTGTTTACGTAATACGCAAAACACGAATGAACATAAGCTATACGGATACATTCGCAAAACCTCTGTTTTCAAGCATTGTCATGGGCTTCGCCGTCTTCGCTGTGTACACTCTCGGTTCAAAGCTCGGACATCCGACACTTGCAACGCTTGCCTCGCTATGCGTCGGCGTGGCAGTATACGGAGGACTTATGATCCTGCTTCGTCCGTTCAGCAACAGTGACCTTGAATTCCTTCCGAAAAAGGATCTGTTCAGGCGTATTTTCCGTGTTATCTGATTCGAATTGCATACACACTTAACGGGTTCATTTTTTGGTTAGGAGGAAGCAATGCCGGACTACAGACGTATAATTGAAGAGCGGGAACGTCAAACGCTTTCGCCCTATGCAGCCTTGAGTGCAGAAACACGCGGTCGGGAATATCCCATTGACCCCTGCCCTGTTCGCACCGAATTTGTACGTGATCGCGACAGGATAATTCATTGCAAGAGTTTCCGCCGCCTTAAGCATAAAACGCAGGTGTTCCTTTCACCCATCGGTGACCATTACAGAACGCGGCTTACGCACACATTGGAGGTTGCTCAAATCGCCCGAACGATTGCCCGCGGACTTCTGCTCAATGAGGATTTGACCGAAGCCATAGCCATGGGGCACGACCTCGGGCATACGCCTTTCGGCCATTCCGGCGAAAGCGTCTTGAACAGAATCGTTCCCGGCGGCTTTGAACACAATAAGCAAAGTCTTCGCATCGTTGAAAAGCTTGAAAACGGCAAAGGACTCAACTTGACTTTTGAAGTTCGCGACGGGATTCTGAATCATAAAAAGAGCGGGCATCCTTCAACGCTTGAAGGTGTTGTTGTGAGCCTTGCCGACAGGATTGCCTATGTTAATCACGATATAGACGATGCCGTTCGCGCAGGACTCCTGTCAAACGATATTCTTCCCAAAAGCTGTATTGAAGCCATAGGCGCAACCCACGGCGAACGGATAAACACCCTCGTTCTTGACATTCTTCAAACAAGCAGCGGCAAGAATCATGTTGAAATGAGCGGCGAAATCAGCTCCGAATTTGAGAAGCTCCGCCAATTTCTTTTTGATAACCTGTATCATGATTCCGCCGCAAAAGCCGAGGAAGGCAAGGCGGAAGGTGTTATCGAACGGCTGTATTATCATTATCTCAAACATGTCAGCGAGCTGCCGCCGGAGTTCACAAAGTATATTGATGAGGACGGCCCCGACCGCATTGCAGCGGATTATATCGCCTGCATGACCGACAGATACGCCGTGCGCGACTACACGCGCCTGTTTGTCCCCGCCGACTGGGCCTGATTTGTCGAATTTGATTTGCGTACATTGAACACAAAAAGAAAGGCAGCCGCAAGTCGTTGCCTTTCTTTTTTATATTCCAGAAACGGTGAATACATAATTGATATATGCGCTGTTCAGGCCCAGATTTCAGTTCATTGCCCTTGAAAGCAGAAGTTTTGCCGCTTCGATATAACCCTGCTTTCCCATTCCGCATATCTGCGCAATGCAGACAGGTTCAATAACGCTGACGGCACGAAAAGGCTCACGGGCATGAATATCGCTCAAATGAACCTCCACAGTCGGCAGTCTGACCGCCTCTATTGCGTCGCGGATCGCATAGGAATAATGCGTGTATGCTCCCGGATTGATTATGATTCCGTCAAACTCGTTCATTGCGGCATGTATTGCATCGATGATATCACCCTCGTGATTGGATTGGAACGCTGCAAGTTCCGAACCGCAGGATATGACATAGCCATTCAGTTCTTCCGTAATCGTCTCAAGTGTATCCGTTCCGTATACATTCGGAGAGCGCATCCCTGTCAAATTCAGGTTTGGACCGTTAATAACAACAAGTTTCATTTTTTTGCGCCTTTCGTATTGTTAGCAACATTATAGCACAATTCGCTGCGTTATGGTATAATCAAAAGCATGAAAAAGAACTTGAACAAACTGCACCCGAATACATGCCGAGCTCTGCCGGAAGCTGCCGAGCACGGTACGGCGGTCTATGCCGTCATAGGAGATCCGATTGAACACAGTCGTTCCCCGGAAATATACGCGCCCATGTTCGGGCAATTCGGCATCAATGCCGTTTTTTTGAAAATCCGCGTAGCAGAATCGGAATTATGCCGCATACGCTCAATCGTGTCTGAGCGTTCACTGAGCGGATTTGCCGTTACAATGCCGCATAAAAAGGCAATTATTCCGCTGCTTGACGGGATTGATGAAACTGCCGCCGAATGCGGCTCGGTAAACATCGTTACAATAAGCAATAACGGAAGCACCTTAGTCGGACACAATACCGACGGCGACGGTTTTATAAACGCGCTCAGGGAAACCGGAGCCGGGCTGAGCGGTGCGCAAGTTGTCATTCTCGGACACGGCGGCGCGGCAAACGGCGCAGCCGCTGCGCTTCTTCGTGCCGGAGCCGAAATCAGATTCGTTACCCGTGATAAGAAGAACGGAATTGACATGCTTTCCGCAATTAAACATGCTGAAACAGAATCCCGTCTTCTTTCTTCTGCCGACATTCTGATTAACGCAACTCCTATCGGTATGCATAGCATGAACAGCGACTGTTCCGATTATGAAGAGACCTCATTTTTGAATTGTCTTAAGCCCTCTTGCATTATTGCAGACATGGTCTATCGAACAAACGGCACAAAGCTCGTGCAGGATGCCGTACACTTAGGCTTGACCGCCTTCGGCGGAGAGCGAATGCTCTTTCATCAGGGGAAACTGGCTTTTAAGCTTTGGACCGGGCTTGAATATATCCCCGAAAGCTGAATTATCGCTGTTCGTCTGTAAGGTTAAAACCGTATGCTTCTTTCAGATTCAAGCAATTATGCAAAAGCCCGCCGCAGTCAATGTTATTGATATAATCCCCATAGAGTAGACACTTGAAAAAACAAAAGAATTCAAGGCTACA
>OCLB01000042.1_pt1 | contig 27161 bp, 24 predicted proteins | sample 1495901 | NCBI WGS metagenome assembly OCLB01 (sample SAMN03418273, study PRJEB22391) | human gut metagenome | biome: human-gut; feature: organic feature; material: feces | host: Homo sapiens | place: Tanzania | collected 2013-01
CCTTTTCGGGGGGGACTTCAACGGCGTGAATATCAACGACATTGAGCGGCATCATCTGCGCCGCAATATCGGCATCGTTTTGCAGGAACCCTTCCTTTACTCCAGAACGATCATGGAAAACGTTCGCATCGTCAACCCCGACGCGGCCGATGAAGAAGTGTTTGACGCCACCCGCGTTGCATCGGTGCATGACGTTATTCAGAGTTTCGAAAACGGTTACGACACCGTCGTCGGCGAAAAGGGCGTTACATTGTCCGGAGGACAGAAGCAGCGCGTTGCAATTGCAAGAATGCTGATGCAGAAAGCCCCAATCATCGTGCTTGACGACTCGATGAGCGCGGTTGATACCGAAACCGATGCGGCAATCCGCGATGCACTGCATTCGCGCCGCAGCAGCTGCACAACATTCATCATTTCGCACCGTATCACAACGCTCTGCCGCGCAGACAAGATTCTTGTGCTTGAAGGCGGCAGGCTTGTGCAGACGGGAACACACGAGGAGCTGCTTAAGCAGGACGGACTGTATAAACGCATTGCGGATATTCAGAATCTGCTTGAAGATGAGCTCCGATCCGAACAGGAGGAAAACTAATGTCAGAAGAACTTACCACCACTGCTCTTAAAGAAGAGGAGTTTAATAAAAAAGTTGACATGAAGGTCTGGAAGCGGCTGCTTGCTTACGGACTGCGTCAAAAAAAACTGCTGATTCCGCTGATCGTGTTCATGTTCATAGTTGCGGCTATCGACCTTGTTTACCCGCAGCTGAGCAGATACGCAATCGACAGCATAATCATGCAGGGTGATATTAAGCGGCTCATTCCGTTCGCCGCAGTGTATTTTATTGTCATTGCGCTTCAATCCTTCGGGACTGTGATGTTTATTTCACGCGCCGGAAAGCTTGAAATGGCGATCGCTTATGATATTCGTCAGGACGCATTCAAAAAGCTTCAGGAGTTGTCATTCTCATACTATGACAAGACCGCAGTCGGCTACATCATGGCGCGAATGATCGGCGATATTCCCCGCCTCAGCGACATGATCGCATGGAGTCTTACGGATATTCTCTGGTCAGGCGGCTTTGTTATCGGCTGCACCGTCATGATGCTTTCAATGAATTGGAAGCTCGCCCTTCTCGTGCTCATTGTTGTTCCGCCGATTGCGATTCTGTGCGCATGGTTTCAAAAAAGAATTCTTCAGCAGCACCGAATCGTACGCAAACAGAATTCCCGCATTACAGGTGCATTCAACGAGGGCATCATGGGTGCGGTCACGACGAAAACGCTCGTTCGTGAAGAACGTAATTTTGAAGAGTTTAAAGCAGAATCCGGCAAAATGCGGAAAGCCTCAATCCGGGCTGCCGTGCTTTCGGCAATGTTTACCCCCATCGTTATGACTTTGGGTTCGGTAGGAACCGCTCTTGCGCTTTACGCCGGCGGGCGCACCGTTATCGCACCCACTGTATTCGGTGCGGCAATGACCATCGGTGTGCTTTCAACCTTCATTTCGTACACCACCAACCTGTTTGACCCGATTCAGCAGCTTGCAGGTATATTCGCGGAAATGCAAAGTGCGCAGGCGAGTGCCGAACGCGTTGTTTCGCTGCTTGACACCGAAAGCGATATTACGGACACTCCGGAAGTTATTGAAAAATACGGTGACTGCATGAACCCCAGACGCGAAAACTGGGAGGACATCCGCGGCGATATTGAATTTCGCAATGTGAGTTTTGCATACAACGGCGGCGAAAAAGTGCTGAAAGATTTCAGTCTTGTGGTTAAACAGGGCGAAACCATCGCACTCGTCGGCGAAACAGGTGCCGGCAAGAGCACAATTGTGAACCTTGTTTGCAGGTTCTATGAGCCGACCGAGGGGAGCATTCTCATTGACGGTACGGATTACCGCGAGCGCAGTCAGCTCTGGCTTCAGGACAGGCTCGGCTATGTTCTGCAAACTCCGCACCTGTTCTCCGGAAGCATACGGGACAATATTCGTTACGGCAAAAAGGATGCAAGCGATGAAGAAGTCCGTGCTGCTGCAAAAACGGTTCATGCCGATGAATTCATTGAACAGCTCGAAAACGGCTATGATACCGAAGTCGGCGAAGGCGGCGCAAGGCTTTCGACAGGTCAGAAGCAGCTGATTTCATTCGCAAGGGTTATCCTTGCCGACCCGCGTATTTTCGTTCTTGATGAAGCAACGAGCTCCATCGATACCGAAACCGAAGTGCTTATACAGAGTGCGATCCGGACCGTTCTGAAAAACAGAACAAGCTTCATTGTTGCTCACAGGCTTTCCACAATCCGGTCAGCGGACAGAATTCTTGTTATCCGCAACGGAAGAATCACCGAATCCGGCACGCATCGCGAACTGTTGAAACTCAAAGGTTATTACTATGATCTTTATACCACTCAGTTCACGGAAACAAGCACGGCGAGCCTGCTTAAATAAAGCACACGGCATTGCAGAACGGCTGCACTGCATGATATAATGGCTGCGGCGTAATCGCCGCACTGCATTTTCTCTTTGAGAAATCAAACCCTGCGGCGGTTTGCGCACGGCACAGAATGAACCCCGTTTCGGAGCATTCCAAAGCCGAGCCTGACCGCCGCTTTTTGACTGCTCGGCAGCGAAAGCGCACCGGTTGATCTTTGCGAACAGATTTTTAATTTCAGATTCAGATATTGAAAGGAATGCGAATTTTGGATTCAAACAATACATTTTCGAGCGAGACTTTATCCGATTTGTCCCATGACGCACAATGTCCGCACAAGATTTGCAGCGGCAGCGGCATCGAAAGCAAACTCCCTCACGCATTCATCAAAAGAATGCGCACCGATTTCGAAACCACGGCTGAGTATGAGCGTTTTATTGCCTGTTATTCGGATGCACCCATCCGCGCAATGCGTATAAACACACTTAAAATCTCAAAGGAACGCTTTCTTGACCTTTGTCCGTGGCGAACCAAGCAATCGGAGCTGCTTAACGAAGGGTTGATACTTACCGAAAACCCGGAGCATATCGGAACGCATCCTTATCATATTGCCGGGCTCTTTTATATGCAGGAACCCTCCGCCATGAGCGTTGTCGAAGCTGCCGAAATAGCTCCCGGAATGCGCGTGCTCGACCTTTGTGCCGCGCCCGGAGGCAAAAGCGGAGGAATCGCCGCAAGGCTTTGCGGCCGCGGAATTCTTGTTTCAAACGAAATTATCCCGAATCGCGCAAAACTGCTTGCCCGCAACCTTGAGCGGCTCGGAATCGTGAATGCCGTTGTAACATCCGCTCATCCCGATGCCGTTGCGGAAGCCCTGCCGCAGTATTTCGATCGTGTTGTTGTTGACGCCCCCTGCTCCGGCGAAGGCATGTTCCGAAAAGATCCGACCGCAATTGCCGAATGGTCACCGGAACATGTTTCGGCATGTGCCAAGCGTCAGCAGCAAATTCTTGAAAGTGCATGCCGCTGCGTTGCGCCCGGTGGAAAGCTTATCTACTCCACATGTACATTCTCACGCGAGGAAAACGAAGATGTAATTGAGGAGTTTTGCCGTATGCATCCGGAATTCACTGTTGAGATGCAGCACAGGCTTTATCCGCATACATGCTGCGGAGAAGGGCATTTTGCTGCAAGACTGCAAAGGAACCGCAGCAGCTTTCCCGACACTTCCGCATTAACGGCTTCCGCGGAATCTGCCTGCACCGCACAAAAAAAAGCAGGGACACGCAGCGGACGTGCAAAACGTTCCGACTGCACACCGGATGCTGTTGCCGTGCCGCGGATTAAGGATAAAGCCGAAATTGCGGCGCTTACAGAGTTCCTCAGGGATTCCTTTCTTGATTTCAGTGATGAATCAAGGTTAAATGGATTTCTTCATGAAATTCGCCGTACGTCTAACGGCAGAATTGTTTATGCACCGTTCACCTTTCATGAAAACCTACTCAGGCTGCGCATACTGTCCCTCGGGGTTGAAGTCGGTAAATTGCTTAAAGGCAGGTTCAAACCCTGCCACTCGTTTTTTGTTGCGTGCCACGGACTGCATTTTCGCAATGAAATCAGTTTATCATATGATTCGGATGAACTTCGCCGATATCTTTCCGGAAATACTTTACCCGTTCCGGTCGATATGCGCGGTTTTGCTGCGGTTTCTGTTGACGGCTGTACACTCGGTTTCGGCAAGGCTGTTGACGGCGTGCTTAAGAATCATTTTCCCAAAGGACTTGCGGTTGCCGCATTTCGTTGATGCAGTCGACGGAGCTTTTGGCAACCGGTTGTTTTCTGTGCGGATTTTTGTGCCGTGCGACTATGTATTGACAACAAATTGATCGGATTATGTCCTTTTTTGTGTTGCATTCCGCACCCTGTTGTTATATAATTATCGCGTCTGGATATACCGGTTCGCAATACTGTTCAACTTATACGGAGGTAAAAATATGAGAAACGGAAATTCATCACTTATTCCTTCAATGAAGGCAAACACGCTGGCCTCGTTGGTTTATCTTTTCACTGCCGTGTTCGGCATTCTGAACGGCTTCTGGGGCTTTCTTGCCCTCGTAACGTTTGTCTGCGCTGTTGTGCTGATTTTCATTGAAAAGAACTCATTCGTGCGCAGAGCGTGTGTTCAGGTTATCTTTCTTCATATTGTCACATTTGTATCCTCGTTGATATTCGGAATCCTTCTCGGAAAATTCGGGTTCTTCAGGACTGTGCATTGGATCATATGCACAATTGTTGCGCTGTTCACGCTTTACTGCTCCTACCGCGCTGCAATGGGCAACAGATCGGATATTCCGTTTATCGGAAACATTGTTGATTCTGTTTGTTCCTCCTTGGGCATATGATTTGCCAAGGGCATTGTTCACGGGGCACCGACGGTCTCCACGGCGTTATGTTTTTGTTCGGCAACCCCGCAAAACAATGTATTTCCCGCATAAACGTATATAAATGATTTAATCGGCGCATTACTATGCAGGCACCGATTAAGAGTTCGGTTAACACGCGCACAATATAAATAAGGAGGTTTCAAATGGCTTTTTTTGATAAAATCGGCGACAAGGCAAAGGGTCTTGTTGATTCCGCAAAAATAACATACAAGGTTTCTGAAGAAAAGAGCAAGCTTTCAGAGCTTTATGAGCATCTTGGGCTTTTGGTTTGGGAAGCACACCAAAACGATGCCGAACCACCGGCAGAACTTGTTCCCGTATTTGACAGGATACGCGAGATTCATGCCTCCATTGAAAAGCTTACGGCAGAGCTTTCGAGCGTTAAGTCCAAAATCAACACTAACACTGACGGCAACAGCGACAGCAACGGAGAATGCTGCTGCGGCTCGAATGATTCCTCCACCGAGTTCGCCGAGGATTCGTTCGACAATCGAAGCGGTGATGCCGCAAATGAGTATGAATGCAGCCGCGAAGATTTTCATGCCGCTGACGGCACAATTAAGTGCCCGAGCTGCGGCCGTCAGATTGATAAGCTTTCCGCGTTCTGCCCGTGCTGCGGAAACAGGCTTCCCGCCGATGACTCCGCAAAACCCGATTGTTCGGCAAAGCGTTATTGCGCTGCATGCGGTTCCGAGTTGAATTCCGCTGCTGCATTTTGCCCGCACTGCGGAGCAAAAAATTGACGATTTTGATATATTACCGCATTGCTGTTGACACGGCTTTATGCATCGGTTATAATTAAGTTTGTTTAATATTGCGTTGACGAAGAGGAGTAGCACTCTGTCGGCAAAAGAGATTTTTCCCCTCGGCTGAAATGGAAAATTGCAGGGACAGTGTGTGAAGGTCGCTTCTGAGCATTCGGGGGTAGCAACCCGAACGGCACGCCCCGTTACGGCGATTCAAGTGGAACGCATTCGTTCGGCATTCTGCGCTGCGATTTTCTGTTTTTGATGATTGCCCGCATCCGACCGGCCGCTGTGTTCAACAAAGGTGGTACCGCGAGCGCACCTCTCGTCCTTTGAAGATGAGAGGTGCGATTTTATTTTTCGGAGGTACTTAAAATGTGCGATCATTGCAGCAATCAGGGCATTGAAAACGCGGAGAAAATTGCAGACACCGCAGCTGCACCCGACGAAATGCCCAAAACCTACGACCCTTCTTCGGTTGAAGAAAGGCTGTACAAAAAATGGGAAGAGCGCGGATATTTTCATTCCGAGCCGAATCCCGATAAACCACCTTACACCATTGTGATTCCCCCGCCCAACATCACGGGTCAGCTCCACATGGGACATGCACTTGATGAAACCATGCAGGACATACTGATTCGCTACAAGCGTATGAGCGGTTTTGAAACACTCTGGCTGCCCGGCACGGATCATGCATCCATTGCAACCGAAGTTAAGGTTGTTAACAAACTTGCGGCCGAAGGCATTTCAAAAACGGATATCGGCAGAGAGGGTTTTCTTGAACATGCTTGGGCATGGAAAAAAGAATACGGCGGACGCATAGTTACTCAGCTTCGCAAGCTCGGTTCTTCCTGCGATTGGGAGCGCGAACGCTTCACAATGGATGACGGATGCAGCAGAGCAGTTACGAAAGTTTTTGTTGATTTATATAAAAAAGGTTTGATTTACCGCGGCGACCGCATCGTCAACTGGTGTCCGCACTGCAAAACGGCGATTTCCAATGCGGAGGTTGATTTTGTTGAACAGCCCAGCAATCTTTGGCATGTTCGCTATGATGCGCCGGACGGCAGCTATTCCATCATCTGCGCAACGACCCGCCCGGAAACCATCCTCGGCGACACAGGCATAGCCGTTAACCCCAATGACCCGCGCTATACGGAAATTGTCGGCAAAACCGTTGTTGTGCCCATCATCGGCAGGGAAATTCCCATAGTTGCGGATGAATATGTTGAAATGGACTTCGGCACCGGTGCCGTTAAAATCACTCCGAGTCATGATCCGAACGATTTTGAAGTCGGTCAGCGCACGGGGCTCCCCCGCATGTGTGTGTTCACGGAGGACGGGCATATCAACGAACTCGGCGGGAAATACGCCGGACTTACAACCAAAGAATGCCGCAAAATATTTGTTGAAGATCTCAGACAATGCGGCGCACTGGTTAAAATCGAGCCCTACAGCCACAACGTCGGCACATGCTACCGCTGCGGCACAACTATCGAACCCATGGTCTCCAAGCAATGGTTCGTTGCCGTAAAGGATCTTGCGGAGCCCGCCATTAAGGCGGTTGAAAGCGGACGAATTCGCTTTGTTCCCGAAAGATATGCTCAAACGTACTATAATTGGATGTACAACATCCGTGACTGGTGCATTTCCCGCCAGCTCTGGTGGGGACATCGCATTCCCGCGTATTATTGCGACTGCTGCGGAGAAACCATTGTTGAAGAAAACGCGCCCGAACGCTGCCCGAAATGCGGCAGTACAAACCTGCATCAGGATGTCGACGTTCTTGACACATGGTTCTCCTCGGGCATGTGGCCGTTCTCCACTCTCGGCTGGCCGGATAAAACCCCCGAGCTGAAGTATTATTACCCAACATCCACCCTTGCCACCGGCTATGACCTTATCTTCTTCTGGATTGCAAGAATGATAATGTTCGGATTGTACGTTATGGGCGATGTTCCGTTCGACACTGTCTATATCCACGGCATGGTTCGCGACGAGCAGGGACGAAAAATGAGCAAGTCCCTCGGCAACGGAATCGACCCGTTGGAAATAATCAAAGAGTACGGTGCCGATTCCCTGCGTTTCAGTCTGACTTCCGGCACTGCCGCGGGCACCGATATGCGCTATCAGCCCAAAAAGGTTGAGGCTGCACGCAATTTCTGCAACAAGGTTTATAACGCTTCCCGCTTCGTGATGATGAACCTCGGCGACGGTGAGCTGCAGCCCGTTGACATGAGCATAACCGACGTTGCAGATAAATGGATCCTGCATCGTCTGAACGAAGTTGCCGAAGCCGTGACTGCAAATCTCGACTCGTTTGATCTGAATCTTGCCGTTGACAAGATTTACAGCTTCATTTGGACGGAGTTCTGTGATTGGTACATCGAAATGGCGAAACCGCGCCTTTACGGCGAGGATGAAGCGCAAAAAGCAAATGTTCGCGCCATCCTTGTTCATGTACTCAAAAACAGCATGAAGCTGCTGCATCCGTTCATGCCTTTCATCACCGAGGATATTTACACCCGTCTGCCCGGCAGCGAGGAAACCATTATGCTCTCCGCATGGCCGAAGGCTGATGCTGCATTCAGCTTCCCCGCCGAAGCCGCCGCCGCCGCCGGACTTATGGATATGGTTCGCGCAATCCGCAACGTTCGCGCAGAGATGAATGTTCCCCCTGCAAAACGGGCGCATGTAACGATCGTTACAAATTCAGCAAACGAGGCGGCATGCCGCGCAGCAGCACCGTATCTGAATAAGCTTGCCGGTGCAAGCACGGTTTCCGTACAGCTCGACAAGTCCGGCATTGACAGGAATGCAGTTTCGGTTGTTTCAACGCTCGGTGAGGCATTTATGCCGATGAATGAGCTTATTGATATTGCAAAGGAACTCGACCGCCTTGCAAAGGACAGGAAGCATTGGCAGAGCGAAGTTTCCCGCGCCGAAGGCAAGCTGAATAACCAAGGTTTCCTTGCCAAAGCGCCCGAAAAGGTTGTTGAGGAAGAACATTCAAAGCTTGAAAAGGCAAAGGAAATGCTTGCAAAGCTTGAAGCACGCATTGCCGAAATGCAGAGCATGTAATCTTGCCCTAAACATTAAGCTTTAAACAGGCCATGACCGGGCATGATATCCCGTCAAACAGCATTCGCTTAACAACGCCGAAGGATTCCCGCACGGGGATCCTTCGGTACGCATAATCTGCAAATATATTGCAAAACACGCAAATGCTGAAAACCAATGTGTTTACAACGCTGATTTTTTATGCTATAATTAGGAATAGTGTGTACGCTTGTGCGCGTTTCGCTTCCGATTCCGTGCACAGCGCAGCCAGGATTGATAAACAAATGTTTAATTATTAATTACCACGAGAGGGGAAATAAACAACGATATGAAAAACTATCAAGCTGACAGCATCCGCAATATTGCCGTCCTCGGCCACGGCGGAGAAGGCAAAACCACTTTGACTGAAGCAATGCTTTTTAATGCAGGGCTTCTCGACCGCATGGGCAAGGTTGACGACGGCACGACCGTTTCCGACTATGATCCCGAAGAAACCAAAAGACACATTTCCATCAGCGCAGCTGTTGCTCCCTTTGAGTGGAACGGAACCAAAGTAAACCTTATTGACGCTCCCGGTTTCTTTGATTTCTATGGCGAAGTATACGAAGCAATGGCTCTTGCTGATTCCGCAATTATCGTTTGCAGCGCAGTTTCCGGTCCCGTTGTCGGCACAGAAAAAGCAATGAGCATGTGCAAAAAGGCAAATATGCCCCGCATGATCGTCATCAACCAGATGGATCGCGAAAACGCAAACTTTGACAAGGCAATCGAAGGCCTGCACGACAAGTTCGGCGTTACCTGCGTTCCCATTCAGCTCCCCATTATTGAAAAAGGCGCATATGTCGGTTACGTTGACCTGACCACCATGACCGCAAAGAGATTCGACGGCAAGGGCGAAAAGGAAATCGACATTCCCGCTTCTCTCGCAGGCCGTGCCGAAGAATTGCGCGAAGCTCTTATGGAAGCAGCCGCAGAAGGCGATGAAGAGCTCATGATGACCTATCTTGACACAATGGAACTCAGCCAGGAAGAGATCATTCGCGGTCTCAACCTCGGTATTGCAGAAGGTGCCGTAACTCCCGTTTGCTGCGTTTCCGCACTGCTCAACACCGGTGTTCACACCCTCATGAACAACCTTGTTCACTATATGCCCACAGCTGACAAGGCACCCATCCGCCCCGCTGTCAACGCCCGCACAGGCGAAGCCGTTGAAATCAAGCGCGACGGCAAGTTTGCCGCTCAGATCATGAAGACCGTTGCTGACCCCTTTGTCGGCAAGATCTCCATCATGAAGGTTTATGCAGGCTCCATTGATGCAACCTTTGCAGCATACAACCCCAACGCCGAAAAGAGTGAAAAATCCGGCGCGGTTTACATGATGCGCGGCAAGAACCTCATCAACGTTGACAAGCTCTGCGCAGGCGACATCGGCGCAATGGCAAAGCTTCAGTTCACAAACACCGGCGATACTCTGACCGACCCCGCAGAACCCGTCAAGTTCGCACCCATCGAGTTCCCCGCTCCCTGCATTTCTCTTGCAGTTTCCGCAAAGAAACAGGGCGAAGAAGATAAAGTCTTTGCAGGCATCAACCGCCTCACCGAAGAAGATCCCACCATGGAGATCGAGAAGAATGCAGAAACCGGCGATGTTCTTATCAAAGGTCTCGGCGAAATGCATATTGACGTTATCTGCGCAAAGCTCAAAAACAAATTCAAGGTTGAAGCAAGCCTTGCAGATCCCCGCATCCCCTACCGTGAGACTATCCGTACCATGGCAGAGGCTGAAGGTAAGCATAAAAAGCAGACCGGCGGTGCAGGTCAGTTCGGCGTTGTTCAGATGCGCTTCGAACCCTCCCCCACGGGTGAATTTGAATTTGTTAACGCAATCGTCGGCGGCGTAGTTCCCAAGGAATTCATCCCCGCAGTTGAAAAGGGTCTCCGTGAAGCAATGGTCAAGGGTGTTCTTGCAGGCTATCCCATGGTTGGCATCAAAGCTACTCTTTACGATGGCAAATACCATCCCGTTGACTCCAAGGAAGTTGCGTTCAAATCCGCAGCCCGCCTTTCCTACAAGGCTGCCTGTGCAAAAGCTTCCCCCGTGCTTATTGAACCGATCTATCGTTACGAAGTTCTCGTTCCCAACGAATACATGGGCGATATCATGGGCGATATGAGCCGCCGTCGCGGTCGTCTCATCGGCACCAACCCCACTTCCGAGGGTACCGTTGTTATCGCGGAAGCTCCCTTGAGCGAAATGTTCAAGTATGCAACCGACCTGCGCAGCATGACTCAGGGTCGCGGCTCCTTCACCAGTGAGTTTGTTCGCTATGAAGATGTTCCCGCAAACGTTGCTCAGAAGATTATCGAGTCCGCAAAGAAGGACGACGAGGACGACGAATAATTTTTCGTTGCAGGCTGATTTATGCTCAGCCGAATTTAAATCAGCTTAATCAGTAATTCAAACACAGGGACATTGCACACGCAATGTCCCTGCCTTTAAAAAAGAAAAGGAGCATGTTCTAAAAATGAAAAAAGCTCTCGTTGCATATTTTTCCGCATCCGGCGTTACCGAACAGGTTGCCGAAAAGCTTGCGTCCGCAGCACATGCCGACTGCTTCCGTATTCAGCCGAAAATCGCTTACGCAAAGGCTGACTTGGACTGGACAAACAAAAGCTCACGCAGCTCAGTTGAAATGTCCGACCCTGCATCGCGCCCCGAGATTGTGAACGAAAACCTTGATGTTTCGTCTTATGACGCCATATTCATCGGCTTCCCCATCTGGTGGTATGTGGCTCCGACAATAATCAATACATTCCTCGAGAGTTTTGACCTTTCGGGAAAGACAATTGTTCCGTTTGCAACTTCAGGCGGAAGCGGAATGGGAAAAACAAATGCCGGGCTTGCATCGAGCTGCCGCGGCGCAAAGCTGCTTGACGGCAAAGTCTTTAAAATGAACGTTACAGTCGAAGAGCTTGCAAACTGGGTAAAAAGCCTTGGAATTTAATGATGATCACTGCATTTCAAACCAGGAGCACGGCTTTGCAATTGAAACCGAGCGTTTGATTCTTTATCCGACAGCAAATGAATCGATGGAGCTCCTTATTGCAGCGGAACATGATGCGGAAATGAAGCAAGCCTACTCCGAAATGCTTCAGGGTTGTGTTCAAAACCCGAACGAGCGGATATGGTATGCGGTATGGTATATCGAGCTGAAAAACTCTCCGCGTACCATTGTCGGTGATTTCTGTTTCAAAGGGTTGAATGCGGACGGAACGGTTGAAATCGGATACGGCCTGTATGACGGCTGCTGCGGACGCGGATACATGACCGAAGCTCTTGAAGCCGTCTGCAAATGGGCCGTTCTCCAACCGCGTGTAAAGCGAATCGAAGCCGAAACTGCTCCGGAGAACAATGCTTCCCAGCGTGTACTGTTCCGCGTCGGCTTTATGCCGACGGGTGCCATCGGGGAAGAGGGTCCGCGGTTTGTTTTTTTGAGTACACCAAACAATTAAACCGTATACAATAAAGAGAGCATTGCTCAATGCGGCAGTGCTCCCTTTGTTTTTTCAGTGTTCAACAGCAAAAACGGCTGACACAGCTTCTGTTGTTTTTGAATTCATCTCAACCCGACGCGCCTGTAAACAAGATCCAACGTTTTTTCTGCGGCTTCGGAAGCGCGGCGTGCACCGTCCTTTGTTATGCGCTCAAGCTCTGCCTTGTCCGCCAGTATGCGCCTGTACTCTGTCTGCACGGGTTCAATCTCGGCAATAACCGCATCCGCAACGGCGGTTTTAAGCGTGCCGTAACCGCAGCCTTCAAATTCCGCAACGGTCTGTTCTATTGTTTTTCCTGTCATCGCACTGTAAATGGAAAGCAGGTTGTTCATGCCGGGGCGTCCTTCTTCATATGCAATTCGCCCTTCGCTGTCCGTAACTGCGCGCTTAAACTTCTTTGTTATCACCGCCGGTTCATCGAGAATCGAAATATACGAATTCGGGTTGGTGTCCGATTTGCTCATTTTCTTTTCCGGATCGGTAAGGCTCATTACTCTGCCGCCCACTTTCGGAATGTACGGCTCGGGAAGTTTGAATGTTTCGCCGTAGGCATTATTGAAGCGTGCGGCAATATCGCGTGTTATTTCAACATGCTGTTTCTGATCGTTTCCGACGGGAACCAGATCCGCCTGATAAAGCAGAATATCCCCCGCCATCAGCACCGGGTAGGTATACAAACCGGCATTGATATTGTCGGCATGCTTTGCACTCTTGTCCTTGAACTGAGTCATCCTGTTCAGCTCGCCCATATATGTGTTGCAGGCAAGCACCCAATTCATCTCAGCATGTTGATGCACATCACTCTGGATGAAAACGGGCGAAGTTGTCGGATCAACACCGCATGCAATAAGCAATGCAGCCATTCCGAAAGAACGCTCAAGCAGGAGCTTGGGATCCTGCCTGACGGTCAAAGCGTGCATATTGGCAACGCAATAATAGCAGAATTTGTCATCACTCTGAAGAAGCTTCCAATTGCGCAGCGCCCCGACGTAATTGCCCAAAGTTGGTATGCCGCTCGGTTGAATGCCGCTCAGGATAATCTTTTTTTCCATGATTCCAATCCTCCTTGTTTTTATTTCTATAATTATACATAAACGGACGGTTATTGCAACCGCCCGTTTAAAATATATCATTCAGGCAAATCTAACCGCTCACATCGTTTACAGATGAAGCATATCTTATTTCTGCCCAAAAATCAGGCCGCTATTCGCAAATGGTCAGATGCCCATTTCTTCTTTGACCTCTTTGAAGCATTTTACTGCAAAATCGAGGTCTTCTTTTGTGTGACCTGCGGAAACCTGCGTGCGGATCCTTGCCTTGCCCATGGGAACAACGGGATAGCAGAAGCCGACAACGTAAACTCCCTTTTCAAGCATGCGCCTTGCGAATTCCTGTGCTACCTTTGCATCATAGAGCATGACGGGAACGATGGGATGGGTGCTTTCGGGAACATCGAAACCGAGCTTGCCGAGCTGCTCACGGAAATAACGTGTGTTCTCGTGAACCTTGTCACGGAGTGCAGTGGATTCGTTCAGCATATCGAATACCTTGATGGATGCTGCGCAAATTGCGGGTGAAAGCGTGTTGGAGAACAGATACGGACGGGACTTCTGACGAAGCATGTCAATAACCTCCTGACGAGCTGCCGTGTAACCGCCGCTTGCGCCGCCGAGTGCTTTGCCGAGGGTGCCGGTGATGATGTCAACACGGCCCATAACACCGCAATGTTCGTGAGTGCCCTTGCCGTGTTCGCCCATGAAGCCGACAGCATGGCTGTCATCAACCATTACAAGTGCGCCGTATTCATCCGCGAGATCGCAGATTGCGGGCAGGTTGGCAATGAAACCGTCCATGGAGAAAACGCCGTCGGTTGCAATAACTTTGATTCTGCAATCCTTTGCTGCTTCAAGCTGAGCCTTAAGGTCTTCCATGTTGTTGTTCTTATAGCGGAATCTCTTTGCTTTGCAAAGGCGAACGCCGTCGATGATGCTTGCATGGTTCAGCTCATCGGAAATGATCGCGTCTTCCGCACCGAGAAGAGTCTCAAACAGACCGCCGTTTGCATCGAAGCAGGAAGTGTACAGAATGCAGTCATCCATGCCGAGAAAATCTGCGATTTTGCGTTCGAGCTGCTTGTGGATCAGCTGAGTGCCGCAAATGAAACGTACGGAGGAGAGACCGAAGCCCCACTCATCATAGCTTGCCTTTGCTGCTGCGATAACCTCGGGATTGTTGGAAAGGCCGAGGTAGTTGTTTGCGCACATGTTGAGAACGCCCTTTGCAACGGTAGTGTCGATGCGAGCCTTCTGAGGGGTTGTGATTATGCGTTCATCCTTGTAGGTGCCCGCTTCTTTGATGGAATCAAGTTCGCTGCGAAAGATTTCGTATGCTTTTTTCATTTTTTTACCTCCGAAAAATCAGTTAAAACATAAATATTGTCCGAATCGGCAATGCGGCGGTTACTTTGTCCAATCGAGAACAACCTTGCCGCTGCTGCCGCTGTTCATTGCTTCAAAACCCTTTTCAAAGTCACGATAGTTGAACCTGTGAGTTACCATCGGTGTGAGGTCAAGACCTGCCTGAACCATTGCGCCCATCTTGTACCAAGTTTCGAACATTTTCCTGCCGTAAATGCCCTGAATATTGAGACCCTTGAAGATTATCTCGTTCCAGTCAACAACAGTGCCGGGGCCGGCGATGCCGAGAAGAGCAACCTTGCCGCCATTGCGCATGGAGTGGATGAGCTGGTTGAGTGCTCCGCCGTTGCCGCTCATTTCAAGTGCAACATCGAAACCTTCGACGATGCCGAGCTCCTTCATGACATCCTCGAGCTTTTCCTTTGCAACATTAACGGGACGATTTGCGCCCATTTTGCGTGCAAGCTCAAGGCGGTATTCGTTTACATCGGTGATAACAACGTTGCGGGCGCCGTTGTGTTTGCAGATGCCGGCGGCCATCATGCCGATGGGGCCTGCACCCGTAATCAGAACATCTTCACCGACGACGTCGAACATCAGTGCGGTGTGCGTTGCGTTGCCGTATGCGTCAAAGAACGAGATAAGATCATCGGGAATATCGTTTTTATCCATGGGAATAACGTTGGTTGCGGGAATGCAGAGATATTCTGCAAAAGCACCGTCACGATCAACGCCGACACCCTTGGTGTGTGCGCACCACTGTCCGTTGCCGCTGCGGCAGTTGCGGCAGTGACCGCAAACGATATGGCCTTCGCCGGAAACACGCTGGCCGACATAGAGTTCTTTTACGCCTTCGCCGAGCTGTGCAATTTCACCGACATATTCATGACCTATCGTCATTGCGGGATGGATATGCTGCTGTGCCCAGGGATCCCAGTTATATATATGAACATCCGTGCCGCAAATTGCGGTTTTGCGAATTTTGATGAGGACCTCGCCCATTTTGGGTTCGGGCACGGGAACCTGCATCAGTTTCAGACCTTTTCCTGCTTCTGTCTTTACAAGAGCATCCATCATTTTTGTCATTGTTTTTTCCTCCGAAATAGGATTAAAATTATTTGCCGAGCAGCTTTTCTGCGGCTGCGAGCTTTACGCATACACAAAGCACCTGCATCGCCTGTTCAAGTTCGTTAAGCGGCGGGAAACTCGGAGCGATCCTGAGGTTGCTGTTCGCAGGGTCATTTTTATAAGGATAGGTTGCGCCCGCATCGGTCATAACAACGCCTGCATTTCTGCAAAGTTCATGCACGCGCTTTGCACAGCCTTGCTGAACAAAAAGACTCACGAAATAGCCGCCCGTGGGCTTGTGCCAAGACGCAATGCCGAGCGGAGCAAGTTCTTCCTCGAGGCATTTGTTGACGATATCGAATTTGGGTTTCAAAATCGCGGCATGTTTTTTCATGTGTGCAAGCACACCGGCTGCATTTTTGAAATAAAGCACATGGCGAAGCTGATTCAGCTTGTCGAAGCTTATAACCTGTGCCGCCAAAAGCTTTTTCATATAAGCCATGTTGGTTTCGCTGCAGGCAAAACATGCAACCCCTGCACCCGGGAAAGTGATTTTTGACGTTGAGGCAAATTCAAAAACTCTGTCGGGATTGCCCGCTTTTTCACAAATTTCAAGCATGTTCGCGAATGGAACAAAATCGCCATCAAATTCGTGTACACAATACGCATTGTCCCAAACAAGGGTGAAATCGGGAGCCGCAGTTTTCATCGAAGCAAGGCGTGCAATCGTTTCATCGGAATAGGTGATTCCGTCCGGGTTTGAATACTTCGGAACGCACCACATGCCCTTTACAGCCTCGTCATTGACAAGTTTTTCAACAAGATCCATATCCGGACCGCTTTCAAGCATCGGAACGGTTATAAGCTCCATGCCGAATGTTTCTGAAATTTTGAAATGGCGATCATAGCCGGGCGACGGGCAAAGGAATTTGACTTTTTCAAGCTTGCACCACGGCTTTTCCGAATGCAGCAGGCCGTGGGTATATGCCTTTGAAATAAGGTCGTACATCAATGTGAGGCTTGCATTTCCGCAGGCAAAGACCTGTTCGAAACGCACACCGAGCAATTCGGCGAAAAGTCGGCGGCATGCGGGCAGACCCATAAGCTCGCCGTAATTGCGCGCTTCAACTCCGTCGGGTCTGGTGTCCGCAGGATCGATATACATGTTCAACAAGTCGTCGGAAAGTGCAAGCTGCTCAAGCCCGGGCTTACCTCTTGACATGTTGAGGTTCAATCCCTGTGCCAAACAATTCTGATACTCGGCAAGCACTTCGGAATAGAACTCCTGAAGCTGCTGCTCGGTCATTTCATTCAGTTTCATAATCTCCCCCAAAAGGCGAATAAAAAGTTGATTTCAGAAGCCCGCAGCATCGTTCGGATTTCGGCAGCGTACATAAAACTGTCCGCCGCACAAAAAGAGATACCCCGTTTCTGAATTTCGGCAATGCTTATTGTGCCGGGCGAATCGGCGGAAAATGAACGCCGCCAAACATCGCCATAATATGAATTATAGACCTATCTGCAAGCTAAGTCAACCTATATATTGAGTTTCCCGACAAAATTTTTCCCGAGTGCTTTGTTTTTCGCCGTCTTATTATACGGAAGTGAATCTGCGGAGAGTGTTTCCGTTTTCGGTATTGCTTTCACAGACAAAAATGATATAATTGATTTCGGAAAAGCTGATCCGAAGGCGCCGACGAAAATTTTTTTTGCAGGATGCGTTAAGCTTAAGCCTTTATCAGCAAAACGGAAAGAAAAGGATCGGAACGGAAGAAATGAACGAAATAAAAAATACGAAATCAGATTTCGAACAAAAAATCGATAATCTCAAGCAGATGCTCCAAAGCAGCAGGCGCGTTGTTTTTCTCGGCGGAGCCGGTGTTTCAACAGAAAGCGGCATTTCGGATTTTCGCAGTGAAAACGGAATTTTTAAAGCCATTCAGCAATTCGGTTACCCTCCCGAAGAGCTGCTTTCGCATACATTTTTCGTACGCAAGCCCGATATTTTCTTCAGATACTATAAAACGCTTCTTCTGACAACTGACGCAAAGCCGAATGCCGCGCATGCTGCACTTGCGAAACTTGAGGCGCAGGGCAAACTAACAGCCGTTGTAACTCAAAATATCGACGGGCTGCACCAGCTTGCGGGCAGCAAAAACGTTTATGAGCTTCACGGTTCAATTCATCGCAATCACTGTATGCGCTGCAACAGATTTTTTGATGCCGAATATGTAAAAAACCACAGCGGCATTCCGTACTGCCCCTGCGGCGGCATGATAAAACCCGATGTTGTGCTTTATGAAGAATCTCTCGATCCCGATGTTCTTGCGGGCGCAGTCGCGCATATATCCCGCGCCGATATGCTTATTGTCGGCGGCACATCGCTCCAAGTCTACCCCGCCGCCGGACTTATTAATTATTACTCCGGCAATAAACTCGTTTTGATTAACAAAACAGTCACTCCGTATGACAGCTATGCAAACCTTGTTATCAATGACTCGATAGGCAAAGTTCTTTCCGCAGCCGTTGAATGAGACGATAAATCCCGCGGCAATTCACGGACAGTGAAACGACCCGCCGCCGCGGTTTTGCGGCGGTGGGTCTTTTGTTCAGTTTGCCGTAAGGAACATCAATGCATTATCAGTTTGGAAAGGCAACAGTGACGGGTGTGTCGCTGTATCCTGCCGTTCTGCCTTTTCCAAAGACTCCGTAGCTGTTCTTACCCAAAGCGTAGAGCTGACCGCTTGTGTCAATACATAAATGTGTTCCGCAGTCGTTCTCCACAGTCACGGAAGAAAACGCAAACGCTGCAATATTATCTGCAATCTTTTTCAGTTGGAGATTGCCGTCACCATCAATGTAATCCAAGTAATACAGCACGTTGTCGGCATCAAGCAGCACAAACCCTGGCCATCCCCCATCGTAATCAATTTCGAAGCTTGCAACGTCTTTGTATCCGTGAGCAATTTCAGTTCCGCTGGATGTTTCATCTTCAGAGAACATTTCAGTCGACCACAGCGAATGATCTGTTTTAATTACATAGCAGTTCGCTTCACTTTCACATGCGCTTATTACATCATCCGTTATATAATAGTCATCATATTCGACTGAACATGACCAAAGCGAGCCATCGGTCATTATTGCGAGACTTCCGTTCAGAATCCTGCTTACTCCTGTCGCCGCCTCTGCAAATCCATTGCCGATTTCAAGCATTCTTCCGTCGGTCGTAAGTGCATAGTATGCATTCGTATCCGCGATTCCGTCTGCAACCTTCACCGGTGACAAGCGGTCGATCGCGGTGCCGTCGCCGAGCTGCCCTCTGTCATTTGCACCCCATGCCCAAAGTGTTCCGTCCTGCTTCACGGCAAAAGCAAAGTTCTCCCCCGCCTCTGCCTTTGAAACATCGTCCATAATCTTGATGTATTCAGCAGAACCTTGGGTCGTGCCGTTGCCGAGCTGTCCTCTGTCATTGATGCCGCAAGCCCAAAGGCTGTGATCGGATTTCACAACGAGAGCAAAACTTCCTCCCCCGCCGACAGTTACGGAAAGCGCATTATTCATTCCGGTTACGGCGACGGGCTTTTCTGTTTCAAACACCGTCCCCCCGCTGCCCAGCTGCCCGTATCCGTTGCTGCCCCACGCAACAACCTTTCCTTCCGTTGTTACGGCAAGCGCATGAGTTCTGCCCGCAGACACGGAAACAATGCCTTCCATCACAACCGAAAAGTTCTTCAGGTTCGAGTCAACCGATTTCAAAAGCTGTCCCGCTTTGTTAACAACGTAAAGAGGCTTATCTTCATATTCCAATAAATCCCGCGAATACGCAGCGGCTGAAATCACATCGTTCATTATCCTTGTTGTCTGTGTGTCATCACCGAATTGACCCGATTCTATCAGCCACAGCGAGCCATCCTTTTTCAGCGCAAGGCATGACGCGTTGTATCCTTCTACACCGTGAATTTCTTGAACGCCGTCCATAACTTTTTTTGCAGACCTCGTGACCGCATTCATTACTTCAACAATTCCGTCGGGGTTGAGGATAAACAGTACTCCGCTATGACCTGAACCGACTTCAACCGCAGCAACGTCAGTCTTAATCACTCTGCTCGACGGACCTTCTTCGCTATAAGCTCCTCCCCAAACGATAAGTGCTCCGCTTGTGGTTACCGCAGCAGAGAGACCTCCTCCGGCGGAAGCTTGTTTAATATTGCCAATCATAAAAGTAGGCTCACCGATATTAGTGCTTTCTTCATAGTTTGACGGAGAAGTTCCGGTTATCTGTCCGAAAGAGTTGCAGCCCCAGCCATACAGCGAGCCATCCTTTGCAACCGCAAGCGTATGCGTCCATACTTCCGGAGTTGATTCATCAAAGGAAGCTTCACCGCTTGTGCTTACGGAAACGATGTCGCTTAAGATCTTTTTCGGAGCCGCGTTTCCCGCAAGTCTTGTTCCGTATTTTGCTCCCCATTCCCAAAGTGAACCGTCCTCCGTTATCGCGTACGAAACGGAATTGCCCGCAGCGACCTGCACGTTCGTATCAACCGTTATCTCCGGACTCACCGTTCCGTACATTGTATAGAACACAAGTTCGGGCCTGCCATTGTCGGAATCTACCGACAAAAATATCTTGTACACTTCCGAATTTGAAGCTTCCTCTCCCGAATTTCGAATTTCAAGCAGGAACAATTCACCGCCGCTGAGATCGACCTCGGTCGGTTTGTTGATAGTTTCCTGCAATACGAGCTCAAGTTCCTGCTGTGAACCGTCGGCTGTGTTCCTGTTTACTATCTTGCTGAGTTTCAACGTGCATTCGCAGTTCGTCAAATCCAATCCGCGAATGTCGAGGGTGCATTTCGGCTGCACGTTAACAAGGCTGCCGTCACGCACCTCGCCGTTTCCGGCATTCTCAGGTCCCGGTGTGGTCGGAACTTGCGTAATCGGCACCGATGTAGGTGTTGAGCTCGGTTCTGTTCCCGAACCGACTGAACAACCGGAAATAAAGAAGATAACGGCAAAAACCAGAGCCATTGCAGCTTTAAAACAACTTGGACGGGAAGACTTCTTTTGCATAAAACAAAACTCCTTTGCTTTTAAATCGGAAACCATGTGAATGCGTTTCTGTTGAAGATATGTTGACTTTCAACGTGTATATTTACATTATACTCATTATTTGAACGAAATCAATAGGGCAATTAATATATTTGAGCATTTTTTTGCTCCGGCGTCAATGCGCATGACAGCATCGTCGAACTCATTGACAACAGCGGCAGCACTGTTATAAAATATACTCAGCAGTCCAAAGTGACAGCAGCCGAACCGCCGAAGCATTGAAACCAATTGGTTCTGCTTGAACTGCTTTTTGGCTGAAACCCCACGGCTTGAATGGCACGGTTCCTGAGAATATGCGCACTATCATGCTGCAGAAAACAAGTTTGCGGGAAAGTATAAACATTTTCATGTGTGGTTTGGAGAGTTAGCATATGAAAGTTCTTTTTAACTCGATTATCAGGACGATGTATTCAGGCTGTTACTACAAAAAAGGCAGCAGAGTTATTTATCTGTACAATATAAAGCAGACCGGTGACAATCAAACGGTTATCTTTTTCGAATGCGAACATATTTCTCGCCCCAAAGAAATAACTGTCCTGTACAATGAGTTTCGTCCTATCGGCGAGCCCAAATCCGTCAACATCATTGATTTTGAGCTTGAGTTTAGATATGCAAACAATCTCAATCAGAGATGCCTCGGCTGCATTTATTGCAAAAATACTGATATGTTCACAGATGTAAACGAACGAGCCGACTCCTGCGATGTTCGTTACGCAAAATCCTTGCTTTGCGAGCTGAGGCTTGCATTTGTTACGTTATCCGCAGTAAGTTTGCTTACATGCAACTGCGAATATAGGAGGGCTGAACCGCCTGAGTTGATAACATGCAATGCGGGCATAATTGACTTTAAAAAATCCTTCTTGAAGATTGTTGAGGAATGCAGCAAACCTATCGGCAGTTCCGATCTCTTGGCAATGTCACCGGAGCTTTTTGACATATTATTAAAAATGCTGCACCCGGATGATGTGATTTTCTTCGGAAGCGGAGATTCTGCCGGTAATTATCGCCCTGTGATGCATGAAAGTGTTTGGGATTACCTTGCATTTCCCGGAGAAGATGCTGACGTCATATGCATACGCGCAAAAAATGCGTCAAAAGAATTGTATGCATATATGATGTCCGAAACATCTGAAACTCCGCGATATGCTTTACTTTTTCCGTCAATCAGCACTGCGTATTACGGAGACGATTTAAACATTGGCGGTTCATGTGCTTACAGCTATGGTTATGCTGTTTATGCACCTCAAAACATTGCTGAGCAAATTCTTGCGAAAACGCAGGAGTGCAAGCCCATACAGCTCAATAATGATTTGAAGCTTTAAGCGCTGAGCGAATGAAACTGCTTGAAACCCCGTAACCGTCTATAACTTTGAGGTCGAAGACTATCACACATACTATGTCTCTGCAAATGCAGACTCGGATGAGTTTGTGTTGGTGCATAATAGCTGTAGTGGAGTAAGCAGAAAAGATCTTGATAAAGCTGCCGGAGACTTAGGCTATTCAAAAGTGAGGGGGCAAACTTCACACGGCCAACCGATATATTATAACAACAGAGCCAATAAATCGGTTAGATATATTACGCCTGATGCGGATGCACATAATGGAGGATTTTGGAAAGCAGCAAACTCGATTAAAAATCTTGCAAGCAAGGCGACACGCACAGGAACATTCACGAAAAATATGATATGGTTAAAAGATTGATGGAAATCAGACTTTCAAAATACGATCCAAAGTATCGGAGAAAAGGCAATTATGCCAAAGACGATTGGACTGCCGTTAGTGATATTGGAAAAGTGTTTGACGATGGCACCAAGTTTACCAAGCGTCAATATCTTGAATGCGAGCAAAGGTATGTCGACTGCATTCTTGAATTACTGAGGAGATGCGGACAGGAGAGATTCAACATAACAAGCTATGAAAAGCATAGCTTCGGATTGAGGTCGTTGCTTTGTTCGATGCGATTAGACCGCAAACTTAGAATAACAAAGTGGAAGGATAAACAAATTCTTGGAGGTAAAGGTGTAGAATTGTTTATTCGTGATTGTCTTCGTGAAAACTGCTGGGGTAAGCTCGAGAACAAGACAACATATATTCATTTTGGCTATGATTACTATGTGTATATTGGTGTTGATTTGCCCCCTGCATGCGTGGCGTGTACGGTGGACAAATACGGTCTGTTTTTTGAAGTAATGAAGTCGCCTTATAGTTCTGACTAATTGAATATACTGATTATTGCTCGCGCAATAGACATAAATAAAGCTCATTGACAGCAGCGGCAGCACTGTTGTAGAATATGCTTACCTCAACAGCGATTTAGCCGCTGTTGAAGTTTGATTCTTGGGGCAAACTGCTGTCAACCTCGGGCTCACTTGCGTCCACACTCGGAAAGAATAATCCCTTCCGTTACCGTGGGTATGTCTATGATGAGGAAACCGGCTTCTACTACCTCCAAAGCAGGTACTATAACCCCGAAGTCGGCAGGTTCATTTCCTCCGATGTCCTCCTCTCCACCGGCCAGGGCGTAATTGGGCATAACGCGTATGCGTATTGCGGGAATAACCCCATTGTTCGGGAAGATACTCAGGGCAATCTTTGGGGATTGATTGCGGCGGCAGTCGGTGCGGTTGTAGGTGTTGTCAGTAAAGTAGTTACGGATGTTGTGTCATCGGTGGCATTAACTGGCGAAGTGCACTTAAGTAGTTGGCAGGACTATGTTGGAGAAGCTGTCGGAGGTGCAACAGAGGCTGTCCTTATAGCACATGGAACGCCTCCTACAGCAGCTGCAGCGATTGGTAGTGGTCTATCAACGCTCGTCGGTGAAGGATTGTCGAAAATTACAAAAAACGACTACGAAAAATCATGGGCTGAAATTGGATTGGATACTCTCAAGGATGTTGCTTGTGGGGCTGCATTATGCGGAGCTTCTGAAAAGCTACCCACGATTAAGTTGAAGGGATTGAATGCTGGTAGAAACAGTTATAGCTCGGTTTTTAAATCAGGAATGACTAAATTAAAAAACGGCACAGCAAGGAGAATGAGTCTAAAGGTATTTGGAAAAGGCTTAGCAGTAGAACTGTTTAACGGAATAGGCGGAACCATATTAGATATTCATGCTGAAATTATTGAAGGGAGAAAATCATGTCGCTTGTATTCGTGCCTGTAATTATCATTTTTTCATGCGGAATTATCTACATAGTGAATGCAATCCGCGGCATACCGTTGACATACACAAAAAAGGGACGTGGTGAATACGACTGCATCTCCAATTATTTTTGGGGAGCGTTAATGGTGCTTTTTATGTTGGCACTGTTGATTGATGCTCCGGATTATTTCAGCGGGAAATGCAAAGATGGTAAAGCTGTTGTTCTGAAAGATTTGTCGAGTCGTCGTTCCGGCTCTTTTGATTTGAAATTCGAGGATGGGGAGATTGTGCGTGTTTCAACAATTTTTCAGCGAGCAGCTGTTGGAGAAAATATCGATGCAACGGTTCTTCCTTCAACAAAATTCGCCTTTATACACAGCCCGAATTATCGCGGAATAGGTGTTGTTGAAGCATTTTCTGTAATTGCACTGATAGGATGTTGCTCTGTTTGGTCTGCACACAAGAGGAGGAAAAGAACACAGAATGTTGCGAAACTGTTTTGCATGAGCACGAAACCCACATCAAGCATTGCTGCCAATAGATTTTGGGTGTCAGTACTCATTGCTTCCTGCTCAATTATATTTCCGATATGGATAGTGAAAAATGCGGCAGTGTGGAAATCGGTTGTGTTTTGCATTGTTTCGGCCGCAGCGTCAGCCGTGTCGGTGCAGCAAATAACTGTATCTGTAAAGGAACGGGAATATGTTAAAAATCATTCCGCTCCCAAGCACTCAAAAGAGAAAGAGGATTGGTCAATAGGCAGCATTCTTGAAAGAATTCGGCAGGAAGATATTCTTGATGTGACGGCTTATGTTGACGGTAAAAAGGTTAAATTCGGAGCCTGTTCGGATTATTTGGAGGAAAACGGCTTTTTCGATAAAGGATATTTCATTGGAAAACAAACATATGATGATTATGCTCTTTTTTGCTCCGAGTTGGATAAGCTGCTCAGCAATCGTGATGTTGTGATAAAAAGAGTTGAGTGATTAAAGTTAGGTAATGTATGTTGAGTGAAGAAAAAACGATCGAAATTGTTAATAAATATTTGCAACGTGCCAATGAAGCGAATATTCGTAGATCTTTTCCTGTTGTGGCATCAAAGATTTACAGTGATGGTCAGTTGTGTGAACGTATAATGGATTATTTGGGAGATGTGTATACCTGTGCCGGCTTAGATGAAAACTATGAAGAAAACGCATGCGGCGCAGAAATACAAGAGGCAATTAGTTTTCTTGCTTTTTGTAACAGGAAAGTATAGGTATAGTACAAAGCACGTCACGGCAAGTATCGGCGCAACCGGTGCAGTTGTAAGTGCCGCCGCTACTGTAGAAACTGTTGGCACATATGCTGTAGGCTCATGAGTAGGAGCTTGTGCTTTAATCAATGCGGGCGAAATTCTTACCGGAACGAATGTAATTCGTGATGGACTGACTTGGAGGTTTAAAAGACATGGCAGGCAGATCAACCTTTGGTACCTGAAGTGAAGAGTATGACCATACAAGAAATCAAAAAGTACTTAAAAAAACATAATCTTTTAACGTTCGAGTACGGCTCCGAATTTTACTCAATAGAGAGAAGTCGCTCCTTGTTTTGCACGCAATACAGTCTGCTTGATACAGATGCCCTACCCCAACGACGAGATTCATTAGAAAAACTGTGTGAACAGGTTTATATCGGTAATGGTGTCCTGTTGAGTGAAGCTATACATTCCATTGGAATTCCCGAACCCGATGACTCTTCTTGGAAAACTTACAAAGCTGTATTGCATAGTGCAATTGTATGCGGCAACGAAATTCATTTTTTCTTTCGTGGAAAAAGCTATTGGATCGCATATGCCGATGATGAAAAAGCTCATTTGAGCGACAACACCGGTAATACTCAATGGTTCGATTCCTGTCGCGCATTATTTAATGATGCTCGCATCGATGGTGATGTCCTTGAGGATATATGGGGGGAAGTAATTGTGGATTCCTGTTAAGACCCAACGTTCAACACCTATTACCTCCGCAATGCCCAGAGCGATATCGTCAAACTCATTGACAAAACCGGAGCAACCGTTGTAGAATATGCTTACCTCAACAGCGATTTAGCCGCTGTTGAGGTTTGATTCTTGGGGCAAACTGCTGTCAACCTCGGGTTCACTCGCGTCCACACTCGGAAAAGATAATTCGTTCCGCTATCGCGGAGGCAATTTGCAATACTGTTCGTAAAATTTCCGGTCCGGATGCGAAGGTGTACGACAATGAGTTTAAGATCGCATTGCGAGTAGGCACCCGACCATATAAATATAATTTGGCTACCGGTCAGGTGTATTATGACTATCATTTTATGCGGCAGACTGATACCGGACAATGGGCGGAAAAACATGGGTATGGCGGGGCGTCGGTCCTTTGGGGTGCAGGAATGACTCCGGATACGATTCCTTGGACTCTATGCGGCGTACCATACTATGACAGCGCAATAATCTACTATGCATTAGGAAATTGAGGTGTACTATGAGGTCAGCAAAATATTATTTCGCAGCAATTGTTTTAATGATGCTGCTTGTAATCTGTTCTTGCACCGCAGGAGGAACTGATTTGAACATTGAGATATCCCAGCCGGATAAAAGTTTGGCTGATTTGGCATCTAAAACCTATGATGAAACAGACTTATCGGAACTCGCCGAGTTCAATGGTTTGTTGAATGAGCTAAACACCAAATATCCCATTGAATGCTTGCGGAAAGATAACGGAGTGTACCGAGTATCATATCTTGGTGATGAGCGTATTGCCGTACTCTTGTTTGATAGTTCGGGCAACAAAATTCTTGGCAATACTTACAGAACGCAGCTGTTAAAGTCTGATTTTAACGGACTGGCGAAAGGTCAATCGTTAGACGCGGTAAGAGCGATTGATCCTAACGGTGAGTATTTATTTCTTTATACCGGCAGAAATGATACACCGAAAGAATCCTTGCATTATACCAAGGATGGGTATTTAATCACCATCCAATATGACGCTTCATGCTCAATTATAAGCATAAATGAAGAGTTGATTTAAGGAATATCCGCAAGCACCTTATTTCGGCAAGCAACCGTATGAATAAACATAACCCCGGAGGGAAACTCCCTCCGGGTACAAAAAACAGCCAAAACCGGGTTCTACTACCTCCAAAGCAGGTACTATAACCCCGAAGTCGGCAGGCCGT
>OCLB01000043.1_pt1 | contig 26692 bp, 39 predicted proteins | sample 1495901 | NCBI WGS metagenome assembly OCLB01 (sample SAMN03418273, study PRJEB22391) | human gut metagenome | biome: human-gut; feature: organic feature; material: feces | host: Homo sapiens | place: Tanzania | collected 2013-01
ATTTACATGAATTATGATAGATGATAAAATAATAAATTTTATTACTGATAATTATAAAGAATATAATGAATCGTTTAATATAAATGATTATAGTAATGAACAATTATTTACTGATGTTCATACTATAGAATTGTATAAAGTATTTGATACCATAAAAACATATATTATAAAATATTATGTTTTATCAGATAATTCTGTAAATATCCCATTGTATTTTAGTAAAAAATACAAGGATTTTATTAATTTTTTAATACCGAATACATATATATTAAAACAAACAATATTATATAACTACGAATTATCAGATAGTGAAATAAGTCAAATATATGCTAAAATATTCGAAGACATATAGAAGATTTAAAAATATTTATGTATCTTTGTGTAGACATTTCAGATATATCATATATAAAAGATTATATGGAAAAGAATTATTGGGGTCTAGTACATCCATTTACAACTGATAGATGTGTAGAACGACTTATAAAAGAATATAAAAAACATAAGAATCTAATTATTGCATTTGATTTTGATAATACTGTATTTGATTATCATAAAGAAGGAAATCAATATGAATATGAAGATGTTATTGAATTACTTAAAGAATGCTATGATTTAGGTATGACACTTGTATTATATACATGTGAAGAGAATATAGATAAAATAAAGTGGAAAATAAATTGGTGTAAAGAATATATGAAATTTACACCACATTATGTGAATAAATCTCCTGTATTGAGTCAATCTTATAAGAATGGTAAAATATATTACAATATTCTTTTAGATGACCGTGCAGGATTATTTGAAGCATGGTCTATATTATCTGATGTTGTTTCGTATATAGAAAAAGATAAAGGTTTAATTAAATAATTTAGAAAAAGTATGAAAATTATTAATCTTCTTGATAGTTATAATTCAGAAGTGAAGTATGAACTTACTACATTTCCGGATGGTGAACCACATATTAAGTTCCTTGATGATATTGATCGAAAGGATTCTTATAATGTAGTATGTAGAATTACAAATCCTACAGAATTGTTTGTAGTTATGCAGGTTGGACATATTTTGAAGCGACAGGGAGTATTGTTTAATCTCACTATTTTGTATCTCATGTCTATGCGAATGGATAGAGTTATTAATTTCAATGAAGCATTTACATTGGAAATTGTTGCAAATATGATTAACAGTTTCGAAGCAGAGCATGTATACATTTTTGAAGCACATTCTGAACGTACATTTAAATTGATTAAGAATTCAGAACCTTATTATGCACTTAAGATGAATAGTGATTATAATAAGATGCGTGAAGATTTGTATGAATCTGAGAATTCTGTTATTTGTTATCCAGATCATGGAGCATATGAGCGTTACAGTAAGAATTTCTATCCTACATCTGCATACCTTTGTATGAATAAGGTTCGTGACCTTGATAATAAGGGTGTTATTAAGTCGATGGAAATTTCTGAAATTCATCTTCCTCTTATGACAGAAGATGAAGTAAAGCAGATTACTATTATTGATGATTTGTGTGATGGGGGCGGAACATTCTGTTGGGCTGCTAACATTCTTCGTGAACGATTTGGAAAGGATGTAAAGCTTAATATTTTTATTAAGCATCTTGTAAATCCTGTAGGTCTTGAGAAACTTATCAATTCATTTGATAATGTTTATATTACAGATTCTTATAAGGATTGGGAATCTAAGGTAATTATTTTAAATGCGCAAGAGAAAGTACATGTTATTCATTTAGCATGAATTTAATAAATGATATATAGTCTGAATGATTTTATTATAAAGTTATTCAGACTTTTTCATTTTTTATTATATACATTATATAACAAAAATTTGACTATACATGGAAAAGAATTTTAATAACGAAATTGATGAGATGGATGATGTTTTGAATCCTGATGAAATAATTGATGATACTAGTTCAGATACTAGTTCAGATATTAATGATGACGCTATTGTCACAGATGAAGATGATAATGAATATGTTTCGAAGGAGTATGCAGATAAACTTGTTTATGAATTGAAAGATGCAAAAGCGAATGGTGAAACATGGAAGAAAAAGTATATGTATGCATTATCAGATTTTGAAACATATAAGAGAAATTCACAAAAGGATAAGCAGAATACATTGAAATATGGTAATGAGAAAGTAATTAAGGATATTCTACCTATTATCGATGATTTTGATAGAGCATTTATGCATATGGATGAAGAAACAAAAGAAGGCGTTATGCTTATCTATAAGAATTTTATTTCTGTATTAGAAAAGCATGATGTTACTATTATTCCTGCAGAACCAGGCGATAAATTTAATGAAAATATTCATGAAGCAATTTCTGTAGTTCCTGCAATGGAAGATGAGCAGAAAGGCACAATTGCAGATTGTGTAACAAAGGGATATATGTTACTTGATAAAGTTATCAGATATTCTAAAGTAATTGTATTTAATTAAAATAGAATATCATCATTATAGTTATATGGAGTATTAAATATATCATCAATATTTAATTGTTGAAATTGCTTCTACTATATACTCATATCAAAATCAAATCTATTTTCAGATTTATTATATTTTGCTATTGTTTTATCAAAATCAAATTGATTATCAGTATCAAATATTGATCTGAGTGTATAGTTTTTACCGTTATGTCGTAATGTTTTAACAAATTCTCTATTAGTTGGATATTTTCTATTCATATTAATTATATGTTAATTATAATATATTTATTTAATGCTAATGAATATTAAATTTTAGATAGATATTTTCATATTTGAGAAAAAAGTTGTATCTTTGTATCATAATTAATAAAATAGAATTAAAATATATAATTATGGAAGAAAACGTAGTAAAGACAATTAATTGGTTTGATATTAAGGATGATGTAAAAATCATTAAGGAAGATAAAGCATCAAATCGTATTAATAACCGTAAAGTGGTAATGCATCATAAGAATAATGTTAATACACTAGATGGTTCTATTAATGTAAATCATGCAATTTGCAAGAAGGTTACTGCAAAGAATATTGAACCATTTGAAAGTATACTTGTATATAATCCAAATGATAAAGTAAAGTATCATTGTGATGGTGGTATGTTCAATGGTAAAACTATTTGTGTGAAATGCCGTTCAAATGCATATAATTTCGGAGGTAATTTTACATTTACAGAAGATGATTTATCTGCAGATATGATTGCTGTATATTACTATGATCCAGATACTAATCTTGGTCATTGGTTTCTTTGTGATAGAAGTCGTTTGAGAAAGAATAAGATGAGAAAGTCTCAGAACATTTATATTTGTCATCAGGATTATATTAAGGATCATGCTTGGTGTGAATATACAGTAACGTTTGATAGATAATTTAAATTTTTTGAAAAAAAGTTCTCAAAATTACAGACTTTTCAAAAAAATTTAGATATATATAATATATAGTAAAAAATAAAATAAGTAAAGAGATTATGAAAACTTTAAATATGACATATGGTATGCATCCCGTTTGTGGTATGGTCCACATGTTCCCATGTGGAGGTGGTCGACCTATGTCTATACTTGAGTGTTTAAAGTTTTCTTGTATGTTGCAATCATAACCGGTTAACTCAACATATATACAAATTTAACCTCAAGTAGAAAATTGATCAAAATTCTACTTGAGGTTTTTCTTTTTATGGCCCGTCTGGTGTAATTGGAAACACGGCAGATTGTGGTTCTGCAGTACAGGGTTCGAACCCCTAACGTGGCCCAATTTATATTTTATTTTTCAGGATGTAGCTGGTAATTGGTTTCCAACCGAGTTTGGAACTCGGATTAAGTTATGCAGGTTCGAGCCCTGTCATCCTGACTTTTTATACGGGTAGTAGTTCAGTAGGTTTAGAATGCTGCATTTGGATACTGACAACGAAAGTCAGACAAAAATGAAACTTCGTATAACATATTGGTTAATGTTTTAAATGTGTAGTTCGATTCTACACTACGAAGCGATGCAGTGGTCGCAGGTTCGAGTCCTGTTTACCCGACGGAATCGATAAATCTGATATTATCCTTACGTAATTAATCAGCTTTAAAACTTTAGATGGTAAGGCATCTATATAATGGAAGTTCACGCCTAAGGGAAGATTTATACATTATAATTTTACTCTGTTAGCTCAATTGGATTAGAGTGATTCGCTACGAACGAATAGGTTAGGAGTTCGATTCTCTTACAGAGTACAAACATATATCTCTATAGTTTAAGTGAATAAAATAGGATTTTCCTAAATTCCAGTTACTGGTTTGATTCCAGTTAGAGATACATTAATTATTTTGATAAAAAATAAGAGAAATATATAGACTTTTATTTGATTTCAACATATACATTATGTTAATTGAATGAACAGTTAATAATTAATAATTAATAATAAAAATACTATTAAAATGTGGGGTTTTGAGTGCCCATCATTTAAAGAGTTTCGAGAAGAAGATATTGTATGTAAAAGCATTAAGTTTCATTTAGCTGATGAAATGTAGTCAAGCGTGATGGTATCGATGTACATGGGTCCATCCGTATAACTTCAGGGAATCGCAAGCATTAATCTTGGAGAGTACAGTTTTTAGTCTGAAATGACGAATTTTCCTACTGGTTGCTCAATATGATATTAAGAGTCGGAGATAATTATTTGTAAGTTCCACAATTACAAGAGGAAAATGGAATTAAGTTGTCGGAATAACGTGATTATTCTATGTGCGAGTAAGAGAATGAAAGTGTATTATATGTATGGTGTACGTATGCATATAGAAACAAAGCAAATAATAACCCTTAGAGAATTTGCCGAGAAAAGGACATTAATAGTATTTATAATTTGCGGGTATAGCACAATGGTTAGTGTGTCGGTCTTCCATACAAGAATAAACTTGTAAAATTAAACTATATGCTAATAAATGTGGTATTACAAAATAAGAGTTCGAATCTCTTGCATATAGCAAACCGAAAATGTCGGTTCGATTCCGATTACCCGCTCTTAAAAAATCTTCCAATTAAAATGATTATTATTGTTTTTTATTATTTACTGATAGATAAATATTAAAATTAATTTTAATTTTATGGAAGAACATGTGGGAAAATATATATGTAAATTTTGTGGGAAAGAATTTGATAATCCTCGTAAATTAGGTGGACATGCATCTAAATGTAAATTAAATCCAAATTATAATACAAATATTACAAATATAATATTAAAAAGGATATTACCTAGATTTACATATACATGTAATTGTGTGGTATGTAATAATACATATAATATAACATGTACAGAAAATGATTATAATAAATAGAAATATCGATTAACATGTTCTGATAAATGTTCAAGTATATTAACATAGTTAAAAACAAATAAAGAAGAAAAGAATAAAAAAATATCTGATACTGCAATTAAGAAAATATTAAATAATGATAAAAAACTTCTTTATAATGAGAAAAACCGTATTCGTGGAATAAATTTAGTTAGAAGTAAAGAAAAATATAAATCATATAATTTTAGAGAAATACAATTATATGAATGTGATAAATGTGGTTAGAAACATTGTACAAATGAGATATGTAAAAAATGGAATTTTTAGGCAATTTTAACATTAATTAAATATTTTAAATTTAATCCATAGGCATTAGGTACAATTGATTTTTTTAAGGAATTAAATAGAATAAAGGCAGATCTCGAAGATATTTATATAAAAGAAGGCAGTGGAGGTATTTTAAAAAAATATAATTATCCAGAGAAACATATAGGTAATATATTTAAACGATTTAATATACAACGAAAAACAATATCAGATGCTGTAAGTTTAAATTATAAATTAGGTAAATTAGGAAATCAACATAATCAAAATACATAGTTTAAAACAGAATATCATAATACATGGGATAATAAACAATATTTTTTAAGAAGTTCATATGAAACTGATTATGCAAATATATTGGATGAATAGAAAATTACTTATTTAGTTGAAAGCATACGAATATAGTATTTTGATACATAGAAAAATAAGTAGAGAACTGCTATTCCTGATTTTTATTTACCAGAAACAAATACAATTGTTGAAATTAAATCATCATGGACTTTAGATATTCAAAATATGAAAGATAAATTTATTGCATATAAAAAATTAGGTTATAATACCAAATTAATATATGAACATAAAGAAGTTGATATAAATACAATTATTAATTAAAATAGAACAAAGATAAAATTAGGTATACATAGTTTTATATCGAAGCTTTATATTACCATTAGTCGTAATATTCAAATCGTTCGTTGACATGGTTATTCCGTGATGTTAGTAGTAAGTTATAATCAATTTATAGCCAACGGAATATTAATAAAAACGTACTCGGCGTTTAAGTTGAATGTACCGCGCTGCCCGTATGTTGACATTTAATTATGCATTTAATTATATCGAGACATATGTTTTAAAAACTTATGGTACCACGAGTGTTTTCTACGTCGTTTCACTCATTTTTTGGATATAATAATATATGAGAGTCATAACAGCAAATTTAGTTCTATTGTTTATTGGGATAACATAAGACTCTTGAATCAATTATATTAGGGGAGATATTACAGCAAATTATTATTTAGGATCATACTTTTAATATGAAATTCTTGTCTCCTGTTTATTTGGGTAAATGCCTGAGTGGTCGAAGGGAATGATCTGCAAAATCATTATTATACGTCGTGTGTTCGAATCACACTTTACCCTCTAATATAAAATATTTCCGTGGTATACAGCACGTAAAAAGAGGTTGACTTGTATATTCTATAGACCTACTGTATAATAATATATATGATGTACATGTGAAACACCATGTTTTATTAAGAGTTCATTAACTGAGGTTAATTTTGAATTGCACTGATATTAGATGCATAATATATAATGAATATAACGACGGTACTGTGAAATGACTATTATTTTTAGCTGCTTGGAAACGGCGTACGGAGTTTTTATAATAGTGGAAGTAATGATAAAACAGTTAAATGTAAATCTTTCTGAGACAATGGGGACAACTTGTAGTAAGAGAGTATTTTTGTTGATATAGTTTAATGGGAAAACACCCAAATCCCAGGGATAAGAGATAATACTTTGAAATAGGTATTAGAAGATTTTAGATGGTTCGATTCCATTTGTCAACTCAAATAATGAAGTGTGTAGTTTAATTGGTAAAACATCCTTTGAATAGGACTGTGCGCAGATAGAACATAATGTTAGTCATATTAATCGCATTATTGATAATGATGTTGGTTCGATTCCAACGACACTTCCTAATAAATAAAAAGATCTCGGTAATTAGATAAAACATTATATGAGTGAAGCAACTCACCATAACTGCAGATAAATGAGTGAGGGACATAAGAGTGTATGAAGAAAGATGGACTATGGACACCACCATATAATTGCGTTTTCAATAATAGTAAAGTAAACTTTAGTATAAGTTCCATTAACGCTAAAATAGAAACATTGTTATTGAAGTCTACTATGCGTGCGATGGTGGGTGATACCATTGTAGTTCTAAGGCATTGTAAAACGTTTTATTTATTAATTTTTATGGCGAGATAGCTTAGTTGGTCAGAGCGCAGGATTCATATCCCTGAGGTCGTGTGTTCAAATCACACTTTCGCTACTATTATTTTTTGATTGTTTATTTTTATAAGAGGTATATCATTTTTTGGTATATCTCTTTTTTATTTAGGAAATAATGTGTATCTTTGAATTGTTATTAATAAAATAGTAATAAAATGAAGAAATATAAAGTATATCAACTTCGTAGAGAAAACGAAAATATAATTGATGATTATCATGAATCATATGATGCAAGAATGAAAGTTATTGCAGAATATGAGATTTCATCTGATAGAAATGATCCCGTTATTATATCAGAAGATATATGGCAAATGTGTAATGTTCATTGTTGGGATCATACATGGTCTAATGGACAAGTCGTTAAACGAGATGATATTACATTAACACCTACATCTGATTTTGATGGATTTGTTAATAGTGATATTGTAGTTGAAACTGCAAAAGGATTATATTTAGTAGAATCATGTGGATTTATGAAAGTAGATTCATTGAATTATGCTATGCATAGAATTACTGTAAGATTTCCATTTATCTCTTATTATGATATAAGAAATAAAGAAGATTTTAATGAAGATTTACTTCGTGATATTCGTAATGAAATTCAGAAAGAATATCAGAAGAAACTTAATGAAGAATAATAAACAAGTATAAACAATTAAAAAGTAATATAATTATGGAAAAGTTTAGATCATTTATTAAAAAGCATTTGGTTATTAGTATTATCATTAGTGTAATTATTTACCCATTATTAATTATTTGGCCTATTGTCTATTTTGATAAAATAGTAAAACATAAAAAACTATTATATTTGGGAATATTATTATTTTTTATTTTTATTATATCTGGTATTAAAAGTGTAAAAAATAATACATCTACTGAGTATGATTATGATGCATGTGAACATTATGCAAATATTCTCATTAATAATACAAAAAATGATAATGGTTCCTTTAGCAATATTGATGAAACTAAATATGAATTATATAGCGATTCTTTACAAGTATCATTTAATAAGTTAAGTGATAATGATAAGGTTGTGATGTTTGATAATTATTTAGAGACAAGTGATACGGCTAAATATGCTTTTTGTAGTAATGTAAATATTGGAGAAATTCCATTAAATAAAAATCCATATGATTATGATTCATGGCTGAATGCATGTAGAGAATATATTTGTAATATATTATCTGCACATCATTTTGATACAGATGAAGCAGATATTACACTTACTGCTCCCGTAAGATTGAGAGTATGGGAACCAAATTATGTAATTAGAGGTACAGTAAAATATAAGAACTTATTTAATGCTACAGTAACAAATGAAGTGGCATTTTTATTTAATAGACATGGAGATATGTTAAAGAAAGAAATATATTAATTTTTTGGAATTTTTTTTCATGAATATTTTTTTATTTGGAATAAAACATGTATCTTTGTAATGTAAATAATAAACAAATAATAAACAATTAAAAAATAAAGATTATGAATACAACAGTTAAGATTTCTCCAGCACAGGTTTTCCCAGTAGCTAACAAGATTCGTGCAGCAAAGCACATCTCTATGAAGGAAGCATACGCAGAAGCAAAGGCACAGCTTATTGCAGAAGCAGAGAATGCAGTGAAGGCTGCAGAGACAGTAGTAGAAACACCTACTAATGTAGTTGAGACACCAGCTAATATGACTTTGCATACAGAGTTAGTAGAGAAGATGAAGAACGGAAACGTTAAGTTTGTATTCTTCAATAACAAGAGTAAGAAGATTACAACTACCGGTACTCTTGATATGTCAAAGGTTCCTACAAACCGTGAGGTTCAGGGACGTAAGACTGCAAAAGATGAGAATACTCAGGTATTCTATGATGTTCGACATGGTGTATACCGCTCTTATCAGAAGGATAAGTTGGTAGAGATTATTTCAAAGAAGAAGTAAAATATCTTATATATGTTAAAGAATAATGGTGAGTTTCTTGTTAGTAGACAATTCACCATTATTCTTATATAATATATAAATCAATTCGAATAAATATAGAAGTGATTTTATTTAATATGTGAATTGATAATTTGTGAAACATGTGTCTGACGGAAAGCACATGTATTTTTCGTGCAATGTTCAATTTTAATTAATTTTAATTTTGATAGGTTAAAGGAGTAAGCCTATAAGCGCGGAATAATAAAGTCGTATTGAAAATCAAATTTTGATTCCATAAAAGTTGGAATATGGTTTTTGAAGGCTAAGATGAAGTTATAAAGAAGTTAACATATTATATATGTGATATATGTATATGTTATTTCTTTTTCATCGAATAATAAAAAATAACATAGAAACAATTAATTTATGAAGAAAAAAGTGATATTAAAGAAAATTTTATTATTTACGCTATTGTTTTTATTACCTTTCATATCAATAAATGCCGCAACTATTGATAGTAATAATAATGCGTATGAAGAAGTAAATACAAAAACAACAGTAGTTAAACATACAAAGTCTAGTATTGAAAATTCGCTAGTGGAAGAAGCTAGAACATATATCAAGTCGTTATATCCTGGTTGTCCAGATATAATTCCTAGTTATATTGTCAAAGCAGGTTTAGCAAATAATATTGATATTTGTTTTATGCTTGCTCAAACACAGTTAGAAACTACCTTTGGCAAGGCAGGTGTAGGAAGAACGTGTTCAAGACGTTCATTATTTGGTATCGAGAAAAGATACTATAAAACATATAAAGAAGCAATTAATGCGTATGTAGACGTATTGACTTCAAATTATTTAGTAAAGGGCCGTACAGAACAACATTTGTTGAATAATTATGTTAATAAAAGCGGTCATCGTTATGCTGGTAATCCTAAGTATGAATATTATCTTAAGAAACATTATAATACAATTGCATCTACAACAAAAATAAAGCAATTGCAACGCCAGTACAAGAGATTATAATTTCGAGTAATCTCAAATCTTCTCGCAAATCAATTTATATACATATTAAATATTAGTTATATTAAGGGGATCCATGTTACGTTTACATGGATCCCCTTTTTTGATAAATATAATAAAGAATTTTTATTAAACATATGGCTTTATATTTAAACAATGCACAATATGGTTCAGGTAATCAATCTTCTCAAGATACACTAATACATAGTTATAATAAATCCTTTTTTTCTGATTATAATCATGCAAAGACAGTGTTATTATAGAAAGTTATGAAACCAGGTGAAGTAACATTTGCTTATTATTATGATTCAAAAGTACCTTATGGGTAGAATGTTATTTTTGCGGTTGGACCCTTATCTGACGCTGGTTGTAATACTATATTTAAAAACGCTGATGAAATTGACAGTGTAAAAGACGTTTTAGATGAAACTATTGCAGATATAAATGCAAGTGTATCTAGAATGGAAGATAAAGTTGATGGAATCATTGAAGAATGTAGAACACCTTTATTAACAAAAATAGAAAAAAACAGCAATGATATAGTTAGTATAAAAAGAGATATATCTACAATTAAATCTGATATAGTTAATACTAATGATACATTAACAAGTAATATTAATCAAGTAAATGACCAATTAACTGCATAGATGTCTCAAGATAAAACAAACCTTATTAATAAAATTAATGATACATCAAATAATATAGTTAAATATATTGATAATACATCTAATGCTATTATTAATTATATTAATAGATCAGTTTCTCTTGCAGTAGGAAATGTAACTACTGATTATACATAGAAAAATGATAATACATCAATGACATTGGGTAATGCAATTTCTACATTAAAGTTAAATATAGAAAATTCTATTTCTGATTTATCTGGTAAACATGATAGAGATATTACAGGTTTATAGAGAATAATTAATGAAGCAAAAGGTAAAGTAACAGAAAATGCTACTACATTATCACAATATATACAATAGAATGATAGTTTTGTAAGAAAGTTAAATACAAGTATTAATAATGTAAATAATACGTTATCTGATCGTATTGATGCTTTACGAGGAGATTTTGAAGCATTGGAAATACCTAAAAAATTTGCTTTATTTACAGAAAAGATTAATACAGTAACAACTCAATCAAATGTAGATCATGAAAAGCTTAATGCTATTGATAATTTAAAAAATCGTTTATCTACATGTGAAGGACGATATGAAAAGCATTTTAAGATGGATATGGTTCAGTTAAATGGAAATATAACAGATATAAATACATCTATATCAAAGATTAAAGAGAGTATTGACAATATTAAGATACAAACAGGTACAAGTGAAGGAACTGTATAGGATAAATTCGAACAAATAAGTAGTCAACTTTTTGATATAAGTGAACGTCTATCAAAGATAGATTCATCTATTAATACCCTTGAAACTAAATTTGCTGGAAATGAAACATATCATGATGAATTGTTAAGCGAATTATCTTCATATAAAAATTCATTAGATTATTAATAAAAATTAAAAATATATTATATTATGGAATATAAAAGTCCGTTATTAAATTAGATAATTTCTATATTAGACAAACGTTCTGAAGCTGGTGAAAAAAGAATTAAGAAAACAGAAGATTATGTTAAGCGTTATGATACATCTATTACTCGTCATATAAACAAATAGGTTGAAGATCTTAATACATCTATAAAAACAGCAACAGATAAAGTTGTTAGTGATTTAAATACAAGTATTAATAATACTGTTGATACTATATCACAAGATATTTAGAATGTTTCATCAAATCTTAAAACTGCCATTGAAAATATTTATTATAATATTAATACATCTATTAATAGTGGTACAAGTAATACATCTATATATCTTATTGGTTTAAAAACAGAGTTAGAAAGAGAAATAGGTAAAGTTGATACAAAATATAACATTAAAGTTACAGGTTTATCAGATACATTAAGTTAGAATATAAAAGATGTGTCAACTAAGTTAACACAGAAAGTTAATACAATTGATACAAAATATGATTCGAGTATTTCTAACTTATCATAGAAACATGATAGTTCATTTATATAGGTTACTAATTTAATTTCTAGTTAGGGAACTTCAATTGGTAATAAAATTACAAGAGATATTAGTACAGCAAAATAGGAATTAAATTCTAATATATCTACTATATAGAGTAATTTAAATGGTAAAATTGATAATACAAATACTTCTATTAATTTATAGTTTGATAGAGTTGCGGGAAAACTAGAACATTAGAATACTTCAATAGATGATATATCAATACGTTTAAATAAAACAGCAAAAGCAATAGTAAAAGCTTTAAATACATCTGCTAATGATTTATATAATATTACATCTGATATATCAACAAAATTAAAAAGTTCAATAGATGGTGTAAAAATAGATATAACAGAAAAATATGATGCAGATATTAGAAAGTTAAATACATCTATTAGAAATTTAGATTTTGATACTACTAACTCATTAAATACATTAAATACATCTGTAACAACATTAGAAACAAATTAGAAAAAATTAAATACATCATTAGCTAGTTTACGTGAGTCATTTGATAAATTAGTTGATACAGAAGATATTAATGGTGTTATAGATACATTCAGAGAAGTTGAAGATTTTTTATCTAATATATCAGATGAAAAAACATTAACTGGTATGTTAACTGAATTATAGACTGGTATAAATTCACATATTGATGCAAGTGTAAAAGATTTAACCGATACTATTGATAATGTTAAAGATGAAATTGGAACAAATATTAATAACAGAGTTAATGCATTAGAATCAACACTTAATACAACTGTAAATACAAAACTTACAGAAATTAATTCATCTATTAATGATATTAGTACACGTTTAAATTAGTCAGTAATAGCTCAATAGACATATGTATCAGGAGAAATTGGAAAAATAAATTCTTCTATAACTGCTTTAAATACAACAATTAAATAGAATGTTGATACATCTTTAAAAGCAATTCAATCTAAATTAGATACTTCATTAAAAACTGTTTCTGATTCATTGACATCAACAACAAGTAGAGTTGCTAAGTTGGAATTAAATAATGTAACTGGAGTAAAAACCGTAACAGGTACGAATACAAAATTATGGAATGATACAACTGATAGTATAAATGAAGATTCATATGTTATTAATAAGTAGACATTAACAACAAAAGAAAATAATGTTGAAAAAACAAATGAATAGAAATTAGTAAACAGTAATATTATAAAAGAAATTAATAAATCTGAAAAAGCTGTTGCTGCAAATTTATTATCTGTTAATAATAATATTGCTACTATTAATACAAAATTAAGTAATATTAATTCAAGTATCGGTGATATATTAAATTCTTCATATATAAACAAGAAGAATAAGTATACAACAAACGGATTTAGTACAATAGGTGGTTGTTTAGATTTTATTATTAATGATATGTATTATACTGCACCTGCAGCTGTAAATGTAACATATACAGTAACACCTACTTCATTTATTAGAGGTAAGAATACAAGCGTTACATTTAAATATACAGTTAATAATTATCCTAATAATATATAGAGTATTACATATAATGGTGCAACAAAAACAGAAAGAACATTTACAGAAACAATTACAGTAAGTAATTCAGTATCAAGAGCATTATCTGTAGTTTCTAACTATGTTGACAGTAAGGATGCTAGACCAACATCATTTAATAGAACATTAACTGTTTCTGCTAATTTAGAATTATATGTTTGGACATCAACATCAACATCATTTAATAAAGCATATACATCTGCTAATATGCCAGCAGGATATACAACATATACATATAATTCTGGTAATTATAGTATTAATGTAAATAATGGAACAACTGCTAAATATATATTCTTTGTTTCTGATAAGAACTTAGTCGAATCTAAATTCTTTGTATATGAACACGGTGGTGCCCCTACATTAGGTGGTGGTATTACAAATTTAGGAACAATAACAATATAGAAGTATGATGTTGCATAGACATATTACTTATATAGATCAAATAATGTTCTTAATGGTAATTGGGACATTAAATTTTAACAATAAATAATAAAACTAATTAGTATAATTTTATATGGCTATAAAACTTCCAGATACGCTGAGAACTGCAAATGATACCTATCCTATTGTGGTCTCAGAAGAAATAAAAGGTGGTATTCGTGGAGTTTAGACAGTAGAAGATTTAAGTAGAATAAATAACGCATTGATTTCTAATGGTATGTTAGTATGGGTAGAAAAATCAAAGAGTTATTACAAATATACAAATGGTACATGGTCTATATTATCTGCTTCTGCTTCAGGAACTCCATTACTTACAACTGCATAGATAACAGCATTAAAAAATCAAGGAGTTTTACCTGATAATTACATTTGGATTCGATCTAAAGATGATATTGATTTAGAGGAAGAAGGTGTTGTAAATAAAACATATACAACTTCAAAGAATGGTAGTTATGTTGATATATTATTTCAGGCAATAAGATAGTTACAGACAGAAGTTGCTAAAATGAGAAATACATTTAAATACGGAATGTATTCTTGTACAAATAAAGAAATGGCAGTTTCTAATGTTGTTAATGAAATGGTTGCAACACCTGCAGATGAACCTTTATGGGCAATAGAAGAAGATGGTTTATCTTATGTATATGCAATTGATTTTAAAGATGGATATAATAAAGATGATGCTTCAAAAAACACATTCAATATTATATCAGAAATTAACGGATTAATTCAGAATGTTAATGGTACTTATTATGATATTTCAAGTACTAATAAACAGAAAGTATATTTTACACATAAGAATACGGAACCGATAGATGAAGAGGATATAGAAGATATTAATATATATAAGGATGACAAAGGAAATCTTCCAGAATATGTAAGTACATTGGAAGGTATGAGTGATCCAAAACAGTTTATTTATATGACGATAACCAATAAAAAAGACAATGGAAAGTCTTATTTATTGGATTTCTCCGTACTTATAGAACCGAAAAGAGACGTGTCCATATCCTTAGATGCGTAGCGTTCTCCAATAGATAACATTAATTTCACAAAGTTAATGCCTAATTATGTAGAAACAGTTAATGTAATGTTATTACTTAACAGAAAGATGGTTAAGGAAACAACAGTCGGTGATAAGAAAACATATACATGGTATGGAAATAATTATTTATATGTATCTATTAGTGATTATTATACAAATGATGTAATTATCGAAGGTTATTATAATAAGACTGATGGAAAACTTTATAAAAATATATAGGATTTAGGAGATCAATATTATTTCAGTAAAGTATATTTTGGTATGTTAAAATTAAATAAATTTAACATATATTCAAGATATTAGGACTTTACTAAATTTATTGGTGAAACTGATAAAGTTGTTAAACCTAATATACCTAATGATAGTGATTATAGATATAAAGTTGCACATATAACAATTCGTTCAGTTTCAGATGAAACCGAATTGAAAGAAATAAGACAGTATCTTCCTAATAATGAATTAATATGGGAAGAAAAAAATAGTGTTTTATGGATAAAATCAAATAATAAAGTAGTACAGATTGGTGGTACTAGTAATTCAAATAATAATGGAAATCAAAATAACAATAATAGCGATAGTATGACACAAGAAGAATTAATAAAAGCCCTTAAAGAAATGGGTATTGTTTATGATTCAAATAATGGATTAGAATTAGAATAGGCAAAAGTTGAGGATATTACTTTTATTAATTCTAATTTATCAGACAAATATGTTTATTCAATAGATTCTGAAGGTAATTTACATTCAACTGTTGTTCCTAAAGTTTCACTTAAATCAAGAGTTGCTAACAGGAATTTATATGAAACATCTAAACCTGGTTCTACATTTACACCAAGAGGATTTGTTGCAAATTTAGTATGCGGTGAAAAAAATGAACAATTAGGAATTGATAATAATTTAAATGCAAGTACAACAGGTTCAATATTAAATGAATCAGACCGTATTCATATATCTTAGTTCTATGCACCATTATCAACAGATATTGCAGAAGGAAAAATAGGATGTTCTCATGCATTCATAGAATTAACTAATACATCTACTTTTGATTTTTAGTTAGATGGATGTTATTTACATTTCTTCAGTCTTAGTGATACAGGTGTTACAACATATTATAATTTACCATTGAAAGGTGTAATTCCAGCAGGTAATACATTCTTAATCAGGGGTAAAAAATATGCAGATTATAAGAATTCAAATGTATTCATAAAAGTAAGTACATTTGATATGGAATGGTTCAGTGAGAAAAATGAACTTATTGATTTAACTGTAGATACAACATATAATGGATATGCATTAGCATTAACATATGGTAATACTGTTGTTGATAATGGTGTAGAAACAGAAATTTCACCTATTACAACATTAGCAAAAATAGATGTAGATAAATCTTACAAATATAGAGATAATTATATTGATGGTATTATATATTCATATAAGGTTGCAAATATTCCAAATACATATAGAACATGGGCAATATTTAATGCAGGATATAACGTATTATCTAATAGTTTATTCCGTGAAACTTTCTTACTTGACCCAGCAAAACAAGGTTTCCAAGCACTTTGCTCTAATGCGAAAGATTCATCAAGAGCTCGTCACGCAAAGAATACAGACTTTACTTTATTATCTCTTGCTAATGAGTTTATTGAATTCCCTAAATCTGATTCAGTAAAAGCTGTTTCTGATTATTCACCAAGAGCGTCATTTGAACATAAAACTGTTATTACAGAAAAGAGTAATATCGATTTAAATAAGCCAAATATGATCACTTGTGCATTTGGTATTAATATGTTAACAACACGTTGCTTTAACTGGATTTCTGGAGGTATTTTTGATGAATTTATTTGGGTTAGAAAGAAAGGAAGTAATACAGCATGGAAAGATTGTGCAAGATATGAATCATATACAAGTTCAAAATGTAGTGTTGTAACTGAGCGTTCTACAAGTGAAATTACAAAGAAAACATTTAGTGAATCTGATACAGCATAGAAAGAAGCAAAAACATATATTTATGACAGAATAACTGGAATATTCCCTGGTACAACAACACAATATACCGCACATAAAGTTATTATTAATTTACCAACACCGTCATCTGGTACATCAGAATATGAATATTGTGTAGGTCGTGCTTTACTTGATGGAAGTCCTGATCCTGCACACAGTAATGTAAATGAACTTTATACATTTACTATGTATTCATCAGCATATGTTCCACGTATTTATCAGACATCAGACCAACAGGGATTCCATTGGATTGAATATTAGGTTTGGGCAGGCGCTGCTAAAAAGTTAAATGAATATATTAATAATACAAAGGGAACACAATATATGCCAGTATTAGTAAATACCGGTGATATGACACAATCAGGTTCTCGTATTTCAGAATGGTTTGATTATTATGAAGCAGGTAAATGTTTATTCAATCATCTTGAATAGATGAATGTTGTTGGTAACAATGACTTAGCTAATATAGATCCTACATTATTAGGAAATGGTGATGACTCTGGTAAATCTAATTCATTCTATTTCCATGTATTCTATTGTTATGAAGTAGATAATTTTGGTAATACTGCATACCCTATAGTTAATAAGAAGTATATTCCATCTTTATATTATTTCGGAACAAATGATTACAGATTTATTATGATTAATTCTGAAATTACTACTAAATGTTGTAGTGACTGGTTCGGTATTAGTAATTATAATATATACACTGGTTATACTATTGGTTCAACTGGTAATACGTATAAAACAGATAATACATGGACACCAATTTATGATAGATTATTTGCAATCATGAATAACTTTACTGGTAAACAATTTATTACTGCAGTTCATGAAATGCCATTTACAGTTATTACTAAGGCAAATATTAAGTATGATACAAAAATAATTGCCGCACAACGTAGTGCATCTGGTACATCATTGGTTGGTTCTCACTTGAATTCAATAACAGCTGAAGACACAGGATATGGATTTAACTGGTTCTCGCGTTTACTTGAATATTTTGCAAGTAGAGGTAAAACTAAGTTATGTATTGGTGGACATAAACATACATATGCTATGACATTCCCTATTAGAGAAAATTATACATATACAAATAATGGTGTATCAGTAGATTCAAAGATTACACCAATGCCTATGTCTGCAACACTTAATAATGCAATTGAAAAATCTGTAAAATGGACAAAGAAATATACATATAATTCTGAAACATGTACATTTACAGAAAGTACATCTGGCACAAATGTTGTAAATACAAGTAAATTACCATATATTCCAACAGATGTAAAATCTATGACATATACAGGTTCTACAACTATTGCACAGGCGGCAAAAGCAGCAAACGGTTTCTTGCCATATCAATATTTAAATACATTGAATACAACAAATGCAATTACATATTTAATGTGTCAGGCAACTGGTTATAAGTATTCATCAAATAAAGAATTACCTGCATATACACAGGCATTCTCTGAACTTATACCATAGACAACAGAAGCAGAAAAACCTGCAAATACATAGAAATTCCCAATGTTTATAGATATTGTATTGAATAATACAACTATTTCTTATAAATTAATAAGTGTTGCTAATGTATTTGATAGTGCATATTTATTTACACAACTTACATATGGAAAAGCAGATAGTGAATTAAAATATATGAAGATCAATGCCGGAACTTTATATGGAAGTTGGCAATCAAATTCAACGAATTTAAAAACACTTTAATAAAAATTATTACTCTAATATAATAATATGAAATATAATGGAACTGATAATATTATAACTGATAATGATATTCTTGTTACTTCCGGTAGTGGAAGTAACAAGGATCTTCATACAGTTATTGAAGAACAACAATATGATATTGACACCTTGAAATCTAACGTTAAGTGGATTTATAAGTATGGTGGCGTTGGAAGCGGCTCTGGTGGTGGTTCAGGAAGTGGATCAGGTTCCAGTGGTAAATGGTCATTCGATGTAAATATTAATGACATACCATTGAATATCAATTCAACAATGGATTTATCAAAGAACTTGATTGGTGATATAGCTCCTGTTACAGTATCAGTAACAATTAAGAATCCTTCTGTAGGTGGTTATCAATTTAAATTGCAATATGGTTATGATGATGGATTATTTTAGACATATCCAACATTCTTAACTACAGAGAATTCATGTTCTGCAACATTTAACCTTAAAATTTCTAAGAACTCACAATTAGTTATAAAGGTTACAGATATTGATAATAATTATAAGCAATCTACTTTTAAATACTTTATTTATGGTCTCGATTATTCATTAACACCAATGACATATAATAATAGCGGTAATTTATATGAACTTAAAGATACTGACTATAAACCTAGTTTATTTCCACAAGGTGTTATTTATAGATTAAAGATTAATAACTTTGGTGGATTCCAAATTAATTATAATGTAACTAATACAATAAGTTATAAAATTATATCTATTAATGAACAGGATTATACAAAATATAATACTGATAAAAATGCAGGTTCATACTATGATGCAACAGATAACAGTGGTTATTTATCAAATAGCGATACTACAATAACATTAGATTATTTAATCACTAATGCTACATTAAAAGATGAACTTAACTTTGGTTCTCAAACATTTATTGCGAATATCAATAACTTAAATAACGGTTAGATTATACATAATGAAGTATTATAGGAATACTCAATTGTCCCAGATACTAATCAATATGTTATTTGTTTGACAGAATCTATTAATGGTAAAGTATATACAGATAAAACAGGAATTACTACAGAAGATGCAGAAGCTAATGCTTTTTATGCTGGTGATTATATTTCATTTAAATTAAGACCATTTAACTTCGCATCTGATAGTATTACAATTAACTATACTTTAATTAATGAAGATAATGGTATTAATACATCAAGTACTATTAACTTAAAAGCAGGACGTTATACATCTCAAACTTTTAACATATATACTGGTTGGAATAAATTAATACTTAATAATGATATTGTAAAATACTATTATGGTAAAAAAGTATCTGCAGATGTAAAATGGTATAATAGAGATGGTAATGATAACTCTAAATATAATGATGTTGATGTATCATATGTACGTTTTTATGATAGTATATCTGAAAACATGAAAAATGATCCATATTTTAAATAGTTATATGTTAATAATTATTTAGAGTTAACACGCGATATAAATGCAACTGATAAAGTTATAGATTTATATAAGAATAAAACTATTAATATTAATAATTCAAATGATACCCATTTTGCATTTGGTATACAATTATCTGCATCTAATGATACAAATGATGTATTGTTTGAATTAAAAGATAATGCTCATGATACATTATTTTAGATAACATAGAGTTCTATTATATGTAATAAATTCACAAAAGATAATGATATTAAAGTTTATATTCCAAAGGAAAATAATTATGTACCATCAGATTTAAGTAAATATCACTTAGTAGATATTCATATTAAAAAGCTTGAACCATATACATTAACAAAAACAGTAAATAACACTACCTCTGTTGATATGCAATATTATTTAAATGATTTAAAAGATGATATTGATGTTACTACATCAACAAAAGGAAAACAATATGTTATTGAAGTATATATTGATGGTATTACAGAAGGTGTAACTAAACAGTATATTGTAACATTCCCAAATATTTAGTATATATATTTAAAAAATGTAAATGTTTCATATACTTTATTTGAACTTGGTAAATTTAAAAATAATAAATTTAGTTTTAACGACATTGATGCATGTATATATTACTATACATATAAATATGTAATAACTAAAGGTACAGGAGTAACTGAAAAAAATATTAGTTTAATATCACAATTATCAACATTAGACTATAATGCAACTGAAAATAAAAATGATTTAGCGAAATAGCTTGTATTACGAAAGCATAATCAATTATGTTTATCTAAAGACTATGTAAGCTATTTGAAAGCATACTTATAGATACCTATATATATAATTAATGTTGCACATACTCGTGAAAATGATAATACCGTTTCTATTTTCCAGTGGTTAAATGCAACATATAAAGAAACAGATAATATTGAATCATGGCCAATACAAACAACTAGTGTTAATGGAAAACATAAAACAGGTATTACATATGTTGCACCAGATATGAAAGATGGTGTTGAAATAGAATTCCCAGATGATGATGCATATACGCAGGCATTATTTAAATTAGATATTCAGGGTTCATCAACACGAGAAAACCATGGTAAAAACTTAGATTTGAGTTTAGTAAATAAAGATACTGTTACAAATACAAAGTTATTATATTCACCAAACTTTAAAGAAAATGATAGTGATACATATTTACCAGAATCTAAATTTACGTTAAAAGCCGATATTGTCGACTCTGGACATTCTAATAATACTGTAATGGGTAAATTCATTAATGAAAATACATAGAAGTTTAATACAGGTTCAGACGGTCAATATAAGAATTATATTAAAAACTGTCTTGAAGGTTTTCCATGTGTTGTTATATTAAATGTAGATTATGAAATTGCAGGTTCAACATCAGAATATTATTTCTTAGGTATATATAATTTCAACTTAGGTCGTGGTTCATATTCTAACTTAGGATATGTAAACAATTCTATATTTAACGCAAAATTGGAATCAGTTTCAAACAATAAACCTTTCTTATTCTTTAAAACTACTACAGATGAATATGAGTTAAGAACTGATTTTGGTTGCGCCGAAATTACAGGTAATGACCCTAAATTTGATTTCTCTCAATGGGATGATACTATATTATATCCATTTGAAAATGAGTCTGGTAACTCATATATGTGGGATGATATTGTTACAAGTCAGGAAGGTGCATTTAAACTTGCATTGAAATATTTTGTAAGAGATATTGCTATTACTGGTGGTTATATATTTGATTATTTAGGTAAAGGAGCAATAGACCATGAGATATGGGATCAGAAAAAATGGGGTTATATCGGATGTGTACCAGATGTTAATAGACAATATAGTAGAAATTCATAGGATCTTAATCATGCCTCATATAATCCAAATATTAAAGTACCAGACAAAGGATCTAAATGGCAAATAATTTTCCAACGTACAATGTAGGATGGTTATGAATATAATGGTAATACATCATATTCTAGATTAGATTATACATCTGCTGTTGAATATTATACTATTTGTATGGCGTTCGGTTTGGTTGACTCTGTATAGAAAAACTTAAACGTAAAAACATGGACATTAAATAAAAAGAATCTTAAAGAAACAGATCCAGATGAAAAAGATTTAACACGTTCTAAATTCTATGTTTCATTCTATGATATGGATACATGTTTAGGTATTGATAATAACTCAAATGATACAACAACATTCTGTTTTTCTGATTATTGGCAATCATCTGAAACTGAATAGAATGATATACATGTACTTACATCTATTAATTAGTATAGAGACTATTTTACAAATATTGACCCTATTACAGGTAAGAAAAATGGTGAAATTGGTTATGATATACCTTCTTCATTCTTATTTGGTGTTGCTAAGTACGGAACAGAAGTATTCAATACTGATGAACAATTAAGTTTGGATTATTTGGAATACCCAACACCAACATTATTATGGATACGATATAGAGCTAGTAATACAGCTGCATATGATAAACCTGGTACAGGTTCATTACAAAGTGCTGAGTATTTTATGAATACTTATTATAAAAAACATTTGGAAGGTGTTAATGAATTAGTATTTAATTTAAATTATAAAGCAAAATATCTTGTATATAATATATAGGAAGATTGGACATTTGATCCTAATAATAAAGATAAATTTATTGGTACATATACTATTAGTGATAAATCTGAATACGACAGTAAATTCCATGGTGATATAGAAAAATTCAGAGGTAGATCAATATATCGTGTATATGATTGGTTAAATTCACGATTACATATATTGGATGCTTATTTCAATTTATATGATGGATATGAACTTTTATCTGTAACTGATGTAGAAAGAGACCATCAGTTAGTTAAAAATGAGAATAATATGTAGCTTGTACAATTACGATTAACGGATCCAAGAGTTAATGTTTTAGCAAAATTATTAAATTCTGCTAAAGATATAAACATTAAAGATCAGATCTTTAAATCTGGTGGTGATAGTGATCCAAAAATTAATTTCCCTGCAACACCAATTACACTTCAAGTTAAAGCATAGAATTATTCACCTATTATGTTTGACGTTGGTGGTACAATTAAAGCTAAATATTTGTTGAGATCTTCTGCTAATACGTATTAGATAACATTTAGTGGTTCTGGTAATATCGCATTTGCATTATATGGTTCTAATTAGATAACATATATGAGTAATGTTACATGGTATACACCTACAAGTATGATAATTAAATCAGATAACCTTACAACTATATATGGTAATAATCCAAACTATAATGTCGCTATTTCAAAAATAGAATCACCTGCATTGCAAAGTATTGATTTAACAGGATCTAGATATTCAGGTTCATTATCATTAACAGAATCAAATAAATATGTAAACTTATCAACAATTAATATATCAAATTCATAGATAAACTTAACTGCTACTGAAATTAATGTACAGTCAATTAATGTAACAAATGTATATGCTACAAACTGTGATATATCAAAATGTAGTAAATTGAAAACATTAAAATTAAACGGTTTAACATTATCTAACCAACTTACATTAACTGTTAATTATGCAAGTAATGTTTTATTTAATGAAATTGAAACAAAATATTTTACTGTAACAAGTTCTGTTGTAAATCAAAATAACACATTAGTTATTGATGGTTCAAAAAATAAATTTCAGACACTTAAGGAGTTAACAATATCTGGTTTTGCAAAAGTAAAAATTTACAATTGTCCAAAATTAGAGAGAATTAATATTTCTGAAATTATTTCTGGTGATTCTACAAAAGATATATATTTAACTGAATTAGCAGTAATTAATTGTAGTACAGATAAAACTGTTACAACATTTACAGTAAAATCAAATACATAGAAAACAATAGATTTACATTTGTTCAGTAAATTAGCTCGCGTATGTTTTTATGGTACATAGAATTTTGAATAGGTTATTTTACCAGAAACATTGGGATTATATGGAAGTGAATTCGGTAATTGTAAATCATTGAAATATGTAGATGTTCATACAAATGCAGGTTCAAAAGCAAGTAAAATTATAATAAAAGGTTATAGTCCTTATAGATTATATTGTGATGAGAAGAGTTCGAGTGATGTAGGATTTAATGCATATACCGTACCAAATGTAGGATGTTTCTATAATTGTTATGAATTTAAAATGGAACGTTCTATTAATGATAATTCTATAACACCTATAAGAGTTGATTCTTCTGTAACTGCATTAAATTGGTTATTTGGACTTGACGATAAACATGAAAATATAAATTTAACTAAAATAGCTAATTTTATAGATAATATTCCGGATAATAATAATATAACAAATATTAATAATTTCTGTATGTTATAGACTGGTATTCAATTAACAAAAGAACAGTTTGTAGCAGATGGACCAGATAAAGCGACATTACATTTAGGAAAGTTTGCAAGATGTACAGACTTAATAGATGCATTCTGGTTTACTAATATCTATATTAATAAATGGATTTGGTATAATAGTTCAAAAACATAGATATTTGGAGCAACAAGTATTAACAGATTATTCGGTCAAGGTTCATTTAATGTTTACATGACAATTGATTGCTTATATCCTATTATAAATAAAATTACATACTTATTTGCTACTGCAGAATGGTAGAGTATCATTTATCCAATATATTCTGGAAAGTCTTAGACATTTAATATATATACAATTCTTACTGAATAGAAAAAGAAAGAAACTGCATGGGTAAATAGTGATACTTATACAAAACAATATACATTTAATGGTACAATAGGTGAAATAATAACAAATACTCCTATTCCTGCACGTGCATTGTTTGTATAGGAAAATGCCTCAAGTCATACGGTTGATACAGAAGATAATAAAAATGCTATTTATCCTGTTGCAATGACTAATTTTAGTGGCGTGTCATTATGTGCTAGTAATGTAATATGGGATTTATATGGTTTATTTAGTAAAAAATGGAATATAGATAATATTGATTGTTTCTAGACTAATTCATTATATATGCCAGTTGAGTATGAAGATTTATTTAATACTGCATTTATACCAGAAAAATTAAAAAATATTGGTTCAAGCTTACGTACTTCATTCTCTAAAGATAAAGATGTTGATTATGATAGATTTTTAGATTTCAAAAAATTAATTGCGAATTATAATGCAGCTGCACCGACATATGCGTTGTTTAATAGGCGTGATGGAGATGATTTAAATTGTCCAACCGGATTAAATTTTACAAAATATATTTCTTCAGATTTATTTAAAGAATGGATGGTAGAAATATTTAAAGCTAGTAATTCTCACGGTGTTATTAATTTATTTAAAAATTGTAATATATTTGTTAGCACAGCAGAAGCAAAAAATAATTGTGATTTTAGTGTTTCAAAAATATTTGAAGATTGTGGTGAACATGTAAAAATAATAAATGAAAAGATTCATAATATATATTGTTTGTTCTATAATATGCATGCATATGTAAAAGGTGCAAAAGTAACGAATGAAAATATACAATATATGGAATTTGGTACAGACTTATTTACATATCTTCCTAATATAACTACAGTTGCATATGCTTTTTATAATAATTATTGGAATAAAGCTATTCCATTTAATATGTTTAATAAACGATATAAATGTGATGACGTATATTATTATTTGGAAGTAAATTAGAAGGGTGAAATAGCAACAGAAAATGATACACAAAAAATACGTAAACGTATAAAATATGTATCATATGATTATAAACAGGTTATGAACCAAATAAGTGGTTGTTTTGCTGGTTTACATTTTAAACCCGCAGCAAAAGATTCAAT
>OCLB01000049.1_pt1 | contig 25927 bp, 27 predicted proteins | sample 1495901 | NCBI WGS metagenome assembly OCLB01 (sample SAMN03418273, study PRJEB22391) | human gut metagenome | biome: human-gut; feature: organic feature; material: feces | host: Homo sapiens | place: Tanzania | collected 2013-01
TTATTTTTATATTCTATAAATCTTTCCTCATTATTCATTTTAGATCAATATTATGTTTTTTAAATAATTCAAATATTTTATTTAATAATGTTTTATTATCTAATAATTCGGAACTATCCCATTCAGTATTAAGTACATTAAATTTTCTTAAAATTGTATTAGCTTCATCTGAAATATTGAAATTCTTTCCAAATCTTTTATAAATATTAATTTTTGGTGCGATCTGCTCATTAATATAATTTTCTATATTAATCAATAATGTTTTAATTTCTGCATTATCCCAATCATATTTTTTCGATCGTCCTAATGTTTTAAATAAATCATCTTTTTTCTGACCGCCTTGTCTATATTCAGAAATATCATATTTAATATTATCAAATCCATAATAATTACATAAGAAATTTGTCATATTTTTTTCTACATCATCATTATCAATCGGTGATATGAAATATACATTTCCAACAGGTTTCTTTCTTTTAGATTTGATAATTCCACGTTCACCAGTTAATGGACGTAATACTCTACCAATAGTTTGAATTATATGTCTATAATGCTTATGACTGCCATTATTTGCACTCCAAATTACACAATCTGTTAATGATTTTATATCAATTCCTTGAATAAGTTGTCTTATATGTAATACAAAACAATTTCCATCATATGTATCTATGTCATGAATAAATTCTGTTATGTCATTATAGTTACTTTTTGATTCATCTATATCATATCCATATTCAGAACAAGTAGAAAAAACTTTTATATTTGAATTTTCTGATTCTAATTCTTCACGAATATTTTTTAACTGTTCAGATGATGTTAATGTAACTAAAATTTTATGATTAATATTGGGATTTTTATTAATTGCATCATCCATAATTTTAAATAACATATTAACAGTTATGCATTCCGTAGATGTTTTTATATAATTAATATATGGAGGTAAAATTATATTTTCATTTATTGCATCTATTGGTTTCTTATGATATATATAGTTGGTTTTCAACTTTTTAATATCTTTTGATTCATTATTCAACTTATTAACAATATCCATATCGGGTGTTGCTGAAAATGAATACACTTTATATGAAAATTTACATAATTTTTTAATATCAATATATGGCTTATTATCATCTTCATTATTATGCATTATAGATAATAAATGAGATTCATCAATATATGTAATATATTTTATATTATTTGATGTATAATCTTTTAATCTATTAACATATTTTGATAATGATTTATGACAACTTGCAATAATAGCAATATTAAATGTATCTTTCTCTATAAATGTTTTTTTAAACTGACTAAATGATTTAACCGGAATATTAGAGTCTAATTTTTGATAATTAATACCAGTATCAGATGAATTTATAAATAATACGATCCTTTTGTTTTTATAAATAATATTCATAATATCCATTAAATCTGAAATAAACTGTTGAGACAGCTTTAAAATAGGACATGATATATTAAATACTAATTTTTGACCATATATATTTGTATCAATTGTATTAATAATATCAGAATATACAACAGCAGATTTTCCTGAGCCTGTAGGCATACACACAGTACCAAATCTATATCCCGTATCGTTAAGAATATAAGGTAATGTCTTACTATTGTACATATCAATCAAAAATTGCATTTTATTATTTGTTGTATTCATAATCTTTATTTTTTAATTGTTTATTATTTCATTAACGATACAAAGATACACATTATTTCCTAAATAAAAAAATGATAGACCATAAAAATCTATCATTTATATATTTGTTTAAAGGAATATTTTTACAATATCACATGCTAATCCTTCTCTATCTCCAACAGGAATATAATTCAATATAATATAGTTCAATAATCTGGAATAAGAATAAAAATTCTTACTCTTATACATCATCAAATCATAAACCTGATTTTCATTCAGATACTCATCAACAAGCCAATCAATCACATTTTCAATTTCATTATTCTTGACGAAATTAATGATAATATCAAAATAAGTCGCGCCTAATTCAATAGCCTTATTAGCAAATGAACTGTATCTACCGAAATTCTTATTTCTGTAATCTTCAATAGATAAAGGTCCTTCTCCCGTTAATCGTCGTGCGACTACATATCTGCGAATTGCCTTGTTCATATCCTTAATAAGTTTGCACATCTTAGAACCATCATCATTGGTATCGATAAGTTTCTGAACTCTCTTAAAATCCTTATTCTCAACTTCTGTATAAACCATAATTATAAAATCTTTATTAGTTAAACAAAAATTAGCATATGAAAATTCATATTATTTATTAACCGAATTTTATATGTCTAATATATCATTATTTTATATAGTATAATAATTAAAAAGTCAATATATAAATAAAGAAAAATATATTTTTAATAATGATAAAGAAATATCCAATTTTACACGGTGCATGTATTGATAATTTTCATAAATTATATAATGCAGATTTATATGAATAGTATGGTATATTAAATTATGAAGATCCAACATTTCGTTTAAAAATTGAAGTAATTGCTACGGAAATATATAATACTATAAAAAATGCAACTAAACCGTATTATAAAGAATTTTATGTAAAAAATGTGTATAATTTTATATGGAAATTAAATATTGTCGTAGATTCAACATTTAAGTTTTTATCAGTATTTACTCCTGAAGTTGAATTTAAATATAATTATTAGAATCATATAGTTGAACATGCAGCAATATTTATAAATCCATTAAAATTTTATAATATAGATTCTCTTGTATCTGCAATATTTCATGAAATAAAACATATATTTGATCATACAATAACAATTACAAATGATATTCAATAGAAAGAAGTATTATTTAGAGATTATTTGGTACAAGAATATTAGTTATACGATAACCCAGAAATAACATTCACATCATATAATAAAAATTTAATACAAAATAATGAAAGTTCTATTATGGAATATTTTAGTTCTTTTATTAATTACGTTGCATCTTCAGAATGGACAGCATATTTAGAAAATATCGATAATAGTTATAAACATGAACTAAATAATGTTAAAAGAATAAAATTTTTAAAAGAGAGATATTCATATATAGAAATTAAAAAGTTTATATATTTAAATATTCAATCCGGTAATTTCTTATTAATATATTATAATATTGAAAAATATATTAATGATATATTAGAATTAAAATTAGATATTATAAATAAAAAATATCAGCAAAATTTTAAAGATATTTATGGTGTAAATACTATACAGCAAGTATTAAAAATATATTTAAAAAGAATACAAAAAGTAAAAATACGTGCAAAGAAAATATTTAATAATGCATATAAAAATTCATAGTTAGAAAAAATAATAAAAAGTGAATAGTAAAAAATCAATATATAAATAAAAAAATTATTTTAATATTATGATAAAGAAGTATCCTACAGAATTTTGCTTAAAATATTTAGTGCCACATAATATACGAAGAAATAATATTAAATATACCGTTCAAGATAGAAAATATCTATACATGTTATTAAATAAAATGAATAATAAAAAGGTTGAATATTACACATAATATTCAACCTTCATATATATTATAACTTCTCTATAATCTTATCTCTCTCTTCTTTTGTTATTATAATAACAAATTCCTTATTAGAACCAAAATGAGATCTGTTTGTCAATGTTTCTTTAATATATGGAACATATTTAGTAATCAAATCATCAGTCACAAATAAATATTTCTCACAATCATAATTCTTCAAACAAATATCTATCCAACCATCACATCCACGGTTAACAGACTCAACACCAGGCCAATTCTCAATATTCCCATATGGTGAACATGTCAATAAACACTGATACTTACCGGTATTCGTACAACAATCAGCAATTCCTAAATCACATGTAACATTACATAATAAATCTGAATCAATAACAGGTTTCAAAAATTCATATATTTCTTTACTTTCCTTAACACTCGATTCACATAAATCCCTGCCTATATATGATTTACAACATGCCAATGTTCCAATCATTCTACCACTATATCCAGAAAACGGATCAAATATTGTATCAAACTTATTAAGATATTTCTTTACAAGATACTTTGCAAGATCAGGCTTAAAATATGTAACTGTCTGAAACATTCTAGATGCATTCAAACCTATTCCATAAATAAAATCAGGCACATAACATTCATCAATAAAATGTTTTCTTCCTTCTGATTTATACCAATCTGCAAATTTCAATCTGTTAACAAGAAGTTTCCTAAATAATTCCTTATCAGACTTAATCTTATTCCATCCTTCATATGGTGATATACTGTTCTCAATATGTGCATATATAATAGACTTATGAAACATCTTTATAATCTTAGATGGTGTTCTTAAATCTCTATCCTTTGATTTAATATACTCAAATTCCTTTATACATTCTTCTTCAGTAACAGGATGTACAGTAGAAGGAGGAAAATATATATCCTGAATCTTTTCAAACTCTCTGTCTAAATACTTATCAACAACTTCATTACAATGTGCAGTAGTACAATTCGCACTCTTACATAAATTATCTTCCGTTTCTTCTTCACCGTTTACAATAACCGGTTTATATTTAGGTTTACTTAATAATTCAGAAATATCAGTATATTTGTTAACCGCTTTCTCTTTCTTCTTTTCTTTATGTATATCTTCTTTTTTAACCTCTTTATGTTTAGTCTCTTTGACTTTCTTTTGTTCTTTAACCGGAAATACTTCTTGTATACTGGTTTCTACTAAATTCTGTTTTTCAATGATTTCATTTATATTGTCATCAACAGTATATTTAACTAACAAAACAGGTTTATATTTAAAACGCGGAGCTTTACTGGCACAACTTGTAGAACAATATTTCGTATACAGTTTTGTATTCTTTCCAATCCAAATAACAGGTTTTCCGCAAACAGGACATTTAGGTTTCTCATAAACACATTTCCTTATTCGCTGAACAGTCTCAAGAATTGAAGATGAATCATCAAATCTATTATTCAAATAATCTAATATAATAGGATTATCTATAAGTTCAACATACTTGTCATATATGATATGATTAATAACAACATAATCATTCATATATTCAGAATTATCTATAGACTTCTGCCATTCCTTAAATCTATCATCTCGATGTTCTGCTATTTTAAAACTGTCTTTATATTGTTCTCTACATAATGAATTATGTTTACTTTTACATACAGATGAATCACATGTTTCTTTATAACCGTTTCCTATTCTTCCACTCCATCTTGCTTTCCTACCACAAAACTTACATGTCACAACAGAATGCAAATCATGAATAACATAATATAATCTCTCTAATATATCTTCATGATGTGTTAAAAAATCAGTAAACTCATATACTTCTTTATTTACATCTTCATCATTTTTAACTATATAAATTAACTGTCTTAAACTTATTTCTTTATTATTATATTGTTTTATATAATCACTTAATTGCATAATAATACTTTATTATTTCTAATATAATATTTATATGTTAAAAAAACTCGTTTGTTTTAACAAAAATATAAATTAAAGTCCATAAGAAACCAATCTTATGGACTTACTTTTTATATATAAATTTTAAATTTCCTGGACCAAATATTCTATAATACTTCAATGAATGCATTATTTCAATTTCTGTTAAATGCTTATCATATCCTAATGATACTAATTTACTCTTTGTATAATTCAATCGATTCTCTCTTATATTGTTTACAACCCACCAATATTCATTATCAATAACTTTATCTATATAAAATCCACTATTAATATATGATGTTCCTTTTAAATCTATCCATGATAAATCTGCATAACTATATATTGAATTTATATTAAACTTATTAATAACATAATTCATTAATTTAGAAAAACCGCCTATAACATTAATATATTTCTTTGTACATAAACGCAATAATTCATATGAAACTTCATCTTTATTATTACCAATTAATTTACGAGATTTTCCTAAACCTACCACTTCAACTAACTCATCATTAAAAAATAATCCTACTTTTATTGAAGCATTAACAGATCCATGTAAATGATTTTCATTACAGAAATCTCTATATAATTTAGGAGTCAATTCTTTAATTAAACATTTTCTTGCATATATATGTTTATTTAATTTTAATTTACTAGATAAACGACTTAATATAATATCTTTCTTATAAATATCATTCCAATCATCTTCCCATATATAAATCAAAGAATAACCGCAGTTTTCAATAAATTCTTTCTTCTTATAATGATAAAAATTATCTTCTTTCTGTAATTCTGAATGCCAATATAATCCATTACAGTCTATTGCTAAATTTAACTCAGGAATTAATATATCAACTTCAAAATGTTCTTTACCATTATAAATATGTTTATTTGTTATGACAGAATATTTTGTTTCTTTAATAAGATTTCCTATTTCACTAACTACTTCTTTTTCAAAATTACTTCTGAATGTTAATTCTTTATATTCACATTTATTACAATATATATGATTACTATTCCTATAGTAATAGTTTATTGCTTGTCTTGTAATTTCATTTATATGTCCACATTTATTACATTTAATTTTAAATAAATTATTATTATTTGAAATATATGTATAATTTAATTCCTCAATCTTTTTAATAATGTCATTTAATGTGTTTTCTTTCCGTGTATCAGTAGCGATTTTTGCAAATTTGATTTTTGCATCATCACCATATTTTTCATATATTTTATCTCTTACATCTTTAGATGATAAAGCATATTTACAACCATATTTTTCTAATGTTGTGTTCTCTCTGTTTTGTTTTGCTAAATCAGTCTGAACACCACATGATATACCATTATGTTTCTTTTTAAACTCATCAAAAAATTTCTTTTTAAATTCGGGATCTTGCATGTTATGCGTATAACCATTATGGTTTTTTGCATAAGTTTCTCTCATTTTCTTTTGTATTTCTGCAAAATTATGATTAAACTTATTTCCGTATACAACGGATTTTGCACGACATTCATTTGAACCACATGTAGGAAAATATCCATATGTAAATTTATGAAATTTTCTGGATTTTCCACAATGAGGACATTTCTGAATTTCTGTTATATTATGATACCAGCAATATACACGTTCTGAATTAGAAGGATTATGTTCATCTAAAAAAGAAGTATTCTTCTTTAATATATCCAATAAATCTTCATGGTATCGTAATAAATTATTAAATTGTCTTATATTAAAATCTTTTCTATAGTCATCTAAATTTGATTCCATTTAAGTATAATTATACTTTTATATATTATACATATATAAAAAGAAAAGTCTCTAAGAAATAAATCTTAGAGACTTTATATATTTGTTTGATAATTTTATCAAAGTCCAGCAACGTCAACACAGAATGTAATATACTGAGTTTCAGGATAGAAACCTGCGTCAACAAGAGCATATCTTGATTTTATCATTAACTTTGGAGACATTGTTCCTTCAGCGATAATCTGAACTGATTCAGCCATTACGTACGGACAAAAATGAACACCTGGCTCATCTTTACCACCCTTACGACCAACAAGTACACGGTTATCAGAACCACCCATAAGAGGATCTACATAGATTGTCAAACCGAACATTCCACCGATAGGATAAAGTGAACCACCATTCTGTGAAATTGTGTTAGCAACAGGAGAGAATGTATAGTTAGCATTGCTCTGAAGAAGAGTTGCGATTGTAATGTTAGTTACTGCGAATGTAGCTGCACCATAACGACCTCTCTGAAGAATCCAGTTAGAAGCTGCAAGGAAGTTAACTGCTAATCTCTTAAGAAGAGTATCACGGTTTTCAAAAGCAGCACCAGAAGGAATATACATTGGCTTGTAAGGAAGTGCAACGTTTACATAGCTCTTATAAGCAACACCAGTAGGATCATTCTGTTCTGACTGAGGAATTGCAAGAGCAGGAGTCATACGAACACCAGAAGTTGCAGTATAAGATGGGTCAAAACTCAAGTTCAAGTTAGCTGCAGGACCTTCAACCTCAACAAGCTTGTAGTGGTTCTTCCAACCAAGAGCGAACAAACGAGATGTGATATGACGGTTAATAGTTGCAGAAAGCTCATTGATACCAGCATTTTCTACCATCTTAATAACATCAATACCCCACTGTTTCTGAAGGTCTGTTACCTGTTCCTGAGTTACAGCGCAACCAACCATGATTGTACCAACCTGTACATGCTTTGTAAACAACTGAAGTGAAAGTTGACGAGCCATTGTCTGCTCACCAGTACCACGACTCATTGGTTCATAAAGTGTAGTACCATCCTGATATGTACCATACCATGCATCACGGTCACGTTCACCAGCACCAGTGAATCCCTGGATCTGATCCTCAAGCATTGAGATAAGACGAGGAGCATGAAGTGTAAGAACTACATTTACTTCTTCAGCAGAACCTACAGGAGTATAAACTGCAGAGAAATCAAGTGCACCACCATTGAAATATGCACCGAGTGACTGTGTACCAGAAACAACCTTGAACATTGGGTCACCATCAATACGAGACCAACCAACGAACTCAACAACAAGTGCATCAGCACCACCAACATGTGGATGTGAAGAATCGAAATCCTTGAAATCTGTAGCAGATACAAGAGTTGTACCAGCAGGCATTGCAGAAGCGCCCTTTAACATACGCTTAATCTGTGCAGGAGAAAGCTTAACAGCAGCAGATGAATCAGTTGTAGAACCATCAACAACTGTAGCCTCACCAGGAGCGATAGAAGCCTTGAATGCATGAGGAAGACCATACATCTCAAAAGGAGCATTTGACTGTGAATTTGCCATAGGATTCTGAGTTTTAGCAGAATATGCAGGTGTAGCACCGAATGGCTGCTTTGAACCAGAATATACATAATCCATATAAGGAAGAACACCAGTAGGACCGTCAAGTGGAGTTGTATTTACAAGCTCGAAACCGATAGTCTTAGCAGCAACCTTAAGAGCAAGAGGTAACAAAGTAGGATACTTATCACCAGAACCAAGGTTCTTATTATCTGCGTAGTCAGCACCAGTTAAAGCAGGTTTGCCAGCAGGAACTGGATCACCAACACCAAGTGTGTTATAAAGGTTATTATATGGTTGATATGTTCCACCGAATTGTGAATATGCATTAGATGGCATTACAAATGCGTCCTCATTCAACTTAGCTGTATTATGTGCAAGCTGAGACATCCAAGCAAGTTTATCAGCATCTTCAACACCTGTAATCTTCTTAATAGTAGGTGCCCATGATTCGTAGATAGCTTTGTCGCTATTCTTAGCAGTTGCACGATTTACATATGATTCGTAAGCCTATGCAACAGACTTATTACTTTTGATTTTCATATTAAAATTTTGTTTATTAATTTTTTGTTAAATTTTATATTGAATTTCTTAAAATATTTATCTAAGTTATTTTTTATAAAAAATTTGATTTAAAACTTATGTTTAAATATTTATTCAATATAATAACGGTAAATATTTGAATTTACCTGTGTAATTGTTAACTCAGATTACTAAATCAAATTATTTACATAACGAAATCACTATATTAAACGTTTGATTTCCATATAATTACACTTTTTTATTTATAAGTATATCTTATTAAAATCTAGTCTTTAAATATAACCATTTTAATTTATTATGGTTAATTCAGTAGAATTAATTATAATAATTAATTTATTAAGTATTCTGTTGTATATGTTATTTATCTAATTATTTATCTATATTAAAATAATTAAAAAAGAAATTTACTTAGAAATTGTATCATTTTTTGCAAATGCTCTATCTTGTTGAACTTTTACATAAGTATCATAAAAACTGATAGTATCAGCTGCAAATTTAGTATTTAGTTTTTTATGTATATCTTTTACTTCTACACGAATATCTTCTATTGATTCTCGCATAGCAGGTTTAGTTACACAAATATCCCATATAATAGAACCAAGCACGAATAAAATTATCAATATAGAACCTATGCAACTAAATGAATTATAACATTTTTGTGTCTAATTAGTATCAATCATTTTTCATTAAAGAGATTTAATTTTAATTTGTTATTTCCACTGTATTAACTCTTTAATTATTTATCTTTAAATTCTAATGAATCTGCAACTTCAATTTTTTTGAATTTTGCACTGTTATTACAACGTTCCATTGCTCTCTTATATTTTTCGCCAAAAAAATGATATGTATATTCATTTCGTTCTTTTAAGGCTTTAATATCTAATAGCATTGGATCTGCTGGATGATTCTATGAAACAAATCGATAAACTAAATCAAGTTCTAATTGCATAGTTTGATATGCATGTCGATTAATTTCTTCTTCTATATTTATCACTTCTAAAAGATAGTAAATATCATCTGCATAATCATCTTTATCTACTGCATCTTCAACTACAACTTTTACATTTTTTACTTCTGTTCTTAATTCCTATATTTCATTTGTATATATCTTAGAATAACTAAAATATATTACACCCAGTAAAATGACGATACCCAGTAAATTTCTTAAAGCTTTTGGAATCTTAAACAACTAATCAATAAACTCTTTAATTGCTTCCTGATCTCCAACTTTTTTGAAAAAATAGGAAAGAATCTAAAATATATACATTTCTAATTTATTTAATTATGTTATTTTAATATTTATCAAAAATATATGTATAAGAAAAAAGGTTAAGATTCCAATAAAGAAATCTTAACCTTTAAATAACATTAATATCTATATTATGGTACTAATATAAAATTACTTTGAAATATTCTTTGAATACTCTTCAATAAGTGTATTCAGGAACTTCTGCCCATCAAATCCGACATTAAGAAACTTCAACAACATTGGTGAATAACCAGACATAAAAATATTTCCATACTTATCTGTCTCCGGTGATGTTGTATTTCGAGAATTGAAAGACCACCAGACGAGCTTTGTATGCATTCCATTCTGCTTGAAAATATTCATCATCTCATCCTTTGTTTGATTTGAACCACTATCAAATTCCATATCTGATAATACGACAATCCAATCTGGTGCATTCTTTGAATCAAGTTCCTTCAACTTTGCGCATACAGCACCAAAGTCTGTATTAGAGCAATCGCCTGTATACATTGATTCAAGCTCTCTCTTATATGGAGATTCCTCAAAAAGATGTTGCTTTGCAAATTTTGGTGATGTTCCCCAATAACCACCCTTTACATAAGTATTTTCTGCACCAAGCTTCAACAATACAGGGTGTGAAGAAAAGCTCAAAACTGTATCAGGTGCATATGTTGAACACTTTGCAAGATAATGACCTACAGCTAAAGCCTTTCCATAACTATCATTACTATCTTGCATTGAACCTGATGAATCTACAACAGGAATCCAACTTCCTGAAATTTTCTCAATCTTTGAGAAGAACAAATCAGGATCAATCTTATCACGATTCTTGTAAATGTCATAAACATTTGTAGTAGAAATCTTCAATTCCTGCTTACCTGAACGAACATCTTCCAAATACTTCTGAAATCTTACCTTTGTATCTTCACCTGTTGAAAATCTCTTAAAATACTTAATCATTGCAAGTGATGGAACCTGTGAGAAAATAATCTCTTCCGTTCTATGTCGTGACAACTTATTTTCTGTTGTATCAGACTTAATGAAATGTCCATAAGTCTGCTTATTCATATGAAACTGCTTTGCAATCTTACGAGCAAGCATCAAGTTCTTAGATGAATAGCGAGGCATCCACTTCTTACAAAGTTCATTACCATTCTTAATTTCACTATACAAAAACTCACACATTTTTGCAAATGAAATATCTCCCATCTGTTCCCATCCAATAAACAAATCATCGAAACGACCAGCTTTTACTACATCAGATGGTGTTACCTCAGTCAATAACATAAGACGACGACCAAGTTCACGTCTACCCAATCCAAAACGAGGATCTCTCATCATCATAGCAAACAACTTTGCAGTCATTGAAGTTCCAATATATGGAATTTCATCAAGATGCTTACCATAATATTCTGACATAAAGAGAATATCCAACATAGGATTCATTGTGGTGTTATATGCATTATCACCATTCTCTGTAGTCTTCATTGCAAAAATTTCTTCAAGTGTCATAATCTTTTCTTTTTAAATTTTGTTATTACAAAAGTTGTTTAAATATTAATTACCAAAAATATTAAATTAAAAATTGCGGACTTAACTTTCATTTTTAATAACAAACAAGAGTCTATTTACCATATCAAGGATTATCTTACAAATAATATATTTTCTAATTAATTTGCTGTTTTGACTCTCATGTATTTTTTATATGAACAAATATGTATTTTGTCTATCTAACGAATATTTTTAATTTTTATTTGCACTTGGTAAATGTCCATGTGAAATACACCATAACATTAAATCATATACAAGTGAAATAAGTTCATCACCTTCAAGTTCAGGATCTTTAAATTCATGTTTTTTTATTTTAATGTGTTTATATATACCTTTTGTATTAATAGGTTTATATAATACTTTATACATATAATCAATATCTTTATTTTCGTCTTTTTGTTTAATTATATGTAATTTTAATGTATGGTAATTTTTTGTTTCTTCTATATTAACCGCATTATATTCATTATCACAATATATAGTTGATGGGAGTAAATCTATCATTTGTTCAAGTGTCCAACTTCTATATGATAATTTTGTATTAATTCTATAATAATTAGAAGTACCAAAATGTAAATCATTGTATGATGTTGTACGTTGTGTCAATACTAAATCAAATTCATAGCTTATATTATCAAGTGAATTAGTATGTGAAAAACACATATGAACATGTTTATATGATGGAGAATATCCGCCATATACATCATTTATTTTCTTTTGCTCACTTTCTGTTAACCACGTTCTCATATTATTATAATTAAAAAAGAGTAGATACATATTGTTTTTATGTACCTACTCTTTATCATATATATTAAATATTAAAAAGTCTAATTAGAATTAAACTAAAATACGAATTGCATGCTTTGGTAATTGTGTTACTTTACCTGCAACTGTACAATCTACAAGGTCTGTATCATCTGTTGTATCGACATATGACTTAGGATTTACTTTAATCTTACGTAATGGTTCATCATTTTCAGAAGCAATTACAGCAGGAATCCAATCTTCAACATCAATGTCGATATTGTCTTTATGCCATGTTTCTTCTTTATCACCTACATAAACTCTTACGTCATCTACACCTTCTAGAATATCTTTAAGATTTGCTTTAAATCTTTCACCATTCAATGTATTTTTCAAAACCATTGAATCTACTACAATATTACATTCAACTGTTTTTCCATTTAAATCCGCCATTTTTTCAGCTTTAGGATTTTCTGGTGTTTTATTTAAATTATTCTTATCGAATTCAAATTGATCTGGTGTATTGTCAATATCCTTAAATTGTGAAGGATCTGGTTTAATATCCTTTGAAGTTACATCAATTGTTTTACCATTCTTTGTAATTTTCAAATTTTGTTTATCACCAGTTTCTTCATCTACTGCAAATACAGTCCATGGTTCATTTTTATAAAGAACTTTATCGTTTACTTCATATTCAATAACTGCACCTTCTTCTAAGAAAGGATTTTTATTGTTATGTTCAGTAACAAGATTTACATTAGGAAGTTTTGGTTTTACTGCTTCATTTTCATCCTGTTGTGGATCTAATGCACCGACTAAACCATCTTTCTTTTGTTTATCTTCGATTTCCTGTTTAAAATCATTTTCTTCTTTTGTTCCATATTTAGCATCATTCGCTACTTTAGAATTATCAATGTCATTATCGGAATCAATCTTTGTAGAACGTTTAATCTTACAATTTTCATTCATATACTTATTATTACTGTCATATGATTTTCCAGTTAATGCACTGAATATAGAAGATATAATAAACATACAATCATCATTATCTGTTATATTATAAGATGTAAGTTGTTCACCTTTATCTGCATAATCGACTTTTAATGATTCTATTGTTTGTCCAGGAACTTCATCTTTAAAATCTTCAATTATTTGATAAAATTCTTTTGCATCACGGTAATAAATATCTGCACCAATTTGGTAAATTGCATATGATTCAGAATCACCTGATTCATAATTATCAGAAATAATAAAATACTTTACCGTATCAGAATCATGCCCTTCTGTTGCTAAATCAGTAACTATAACATTATTTCCGTCTTCATTTGCTTTTTCAGCAGATTTTATTGCCTTTACCTACATTTTACTTAATGTATCATAATCTGTTTCTTCATTATAATCTTCTATTGGATTATTACCAGTAGAATCGGATGTAGAAATCTCGTTTGTGGTACTTCCATCAATTATCTCTTCTGTGAGAGGAGTACCTTTCTAATCCTTTGATTTAGAAGCCTTGATGGTAGCTTCATTTAAGAAAAAACTTTTACCTGACTTATTTTTAAATACAGGAGTAATCTTAATAGACTTATGTTCTTTAAGTGGTTTCTTTACTTTAACTTCTTTTGATTCTGGAATTTCTGTTCCATCAGCAGAAGGTGCAGGTAATTCGATTTCTGTATTTCCTGATTTATATGTAGGAATAATTACAGTTTCTTTATCATCTGATTCATCATCATCTGATTCATCGTCATCAGATTCATCATCATCTGAATCATTTATATCAGACATTTTAAAACCAAACATATCATCATCGTCATCACTTTCGTCATTATCATCATCTGATAACTTTGTTAATGGGAAATCCCAATCATCATCGTCGTCATCATCATCTGAATCTAATTTCTGAGAATATTCTTCACGATCTTCATCATTTCCATCTCTTAAATATGCTGTTTCCCAATCATCATCGTCGTCATCATCATCTGCAAGTTGTGCAGCAACAGTTGGACCTACTTCTTCATTTGCAGGTTCAGCAGTTTCACAAACATTACTATAATCAGGATGATTCTTAATTGCATCAATAACAGCAGCATAAAGTTCATTTGTCATAGGTTCGTTATCAAGAATAGGATTATTATCATCATCCAAGTAGAACTCAATTGTCTTGTTCTCTACATACTTCTTACCTGTGCCATCAATCATAGGAACAATTACAATAACAGAACCTGATTTTTCTTTCTTACCATCCTTAACATTCTCATCAAACATTACATCTGCAATTTTATATGAGAATTTAGGTTGATATGTTTCTTCTTTCTCATCTTCAACTGTTTTAGGTGTATTAGCTGGAATATCTTCAATCTCTGAATTTGTTCCAAGTGGATCTTCTGTATCACCACCAAATACATCTGTTGCTTCATCACCAGGTTCAGTAGTTTCATCATTATCTGAATTATCACCCATATCAACAGTTGTCATTGAATTATATGTATCTTCATCATTATCTTCTGATGCAGTTTCTTCATTATCTTCAGAATTTCCAAATTCATCTTCATCATCTGTTTCTGTTTCTGTTTCATCAGAATCTTCTGGTTCAAATATATCTTCGTCATCATCAGTAGAATCTGAATCATCAGAATCATCATCAAAATTAACTTCTTTAAATGCTTCTTCATCATCTTCATCTGAGTCTTCATCAGAACCAAATACATCTTCTGAATCATAATCATCCTCTGAATCTTCAAAATCAGTTTCATCTTCATCTGAATCATTATCTGCATCAATTGCATTAGCAGCTGCATCATCAAATCCAGTACCATCAGAATCTTCATCATCATCTGAATCATCATCTGAATCACTACCAAGGAATTTTGCAAATTCATCATCAGTAACACCTTCATCTGACTCTTCATCATCAAAATTATCGGTTGCTTCAGAATCACCGTCTTCACCGCTTAATGGTTGTGAAAGTTCATCTTTTGATGCATCAACTTCTTCATCAGACATAGGTTCATTTGGATTTTCCTTTGTTACTGTACCATTATCTATTGAATCATCATCTGCTGTTTCTTCATCATCAGTATCATCAGAATTATCTTCACCAGTTACATCATCTGCTTGCTTTTGCCATTCCTTATATTCTGCTTTAATATCATCAAGTTTCTCTTCTGCATCTGCAATAGCTTTTTCAAGTTTCTCCTTATTTTCATCAGATGCTGACTCAAGCGCTTTATTAAGTTTTTCAATCATATCCTCATACTTCTCGATAGAATCTTCATACTGATTCTTTGTCTCATTAAGTTTAAGAATAATCTTATCTTGAGATGGAAGTAAATCACTGAATAATGATGATACATTAATACCCATATGTTCATTTAACTTATTCTTACAGAAAATAGGATTTACGTTTCTGTAGAATGTATGCTGACCAATTGCATCATTATGTGTTGCAATGAATATATTCTGATCAAGTTTAAACAAATCTGCATTAATATTATTATTCTCATTAAGAGTTACATGTTTAGCCCAATCAATCTTTGCAATATTATTGAAATTCTCCAATAAACAAGAACACATAATATAGAAATTTGTATCATAATCATCATACTTCATACACATTTCACGTAGATTACGAAGTGTTTCTTTTGATTCTTTATGTCCATAAATATCAACATAACCTTCAAAAATTGTTGCATACTTATCATTACTGTGAAGTATAATATGATCTTCATTTATTTCAACATGTGGATCATTTACAAGACGACAAAGTTCAACAAATCTCTCATCAAGTTGATCAACAAGTTTATCTTCTAACACAGCAATGTTATTTCCTTTCTTTACATAGAACTGTCCGTTAACATTGAAAATTGCTTCATTTTCTTTAACATACTGAACAGGTGTATAGATATTAGAAACTGATGCATTTTCTCTAATAATATTAATCTGATCTTTAATATTTAATGCTTTCTCTGTAAGTTCATTCGCTCTGCGAGAATTATCTGAATAGATAACATTAAACATTTCATTGATATAAGGATCAGAAGCATATGGCATTAACGCATTACGTAATTGAACCCTGTTAATAGCATTAGGTTCTTTTACATAACGAGCAACATCTTCTTGAATAAGGTCTACATAAATGAATGAAGAATGATCATCCTTCATTTCCTCTAAAATTTTAGTAAGTGTAATCTCTTCACGTTTTGAATCTACCTTTTCTGTGATAGACTTCATTGCCTTACTAACAGGAAGCAAATAATTAAATTTAGATACATTCTGAAGGAATGTTTCATAAAGTCTCTCTTCATATGCACCCTGATTAATAGCGTTAGAATAAAGATTAATAACTTCCATAAGACGCTGATTAGATGAAGCGTCTGAATGACGAATGTTATTAATATGTTCGGAAAGATTAATTCCTTGATTATTTGCAATAGCATTTAAACAGAATTCATCTTTTTCTGTTAAACGTGCTTTTTCATCTTCATCAAGTTTCTCATCAATATAACGCTGAACCTTTGAAAAAATCTGGTCCATTGTTTTCTTATCACGTTGTTCCTGAAGTTTCTTTTCAAAATTCTTTACTTCAGACTCATTAACATAATCCGCATGGATAAAATTAGCAGACATAGAAGATTCTTCGGTAAGAAGAATATTTAATTTAGTTGCAACTGGATCACCATCTTCTACGAGTGGAGACAATGCTTCAACAAGATTATCCTTTGTTTCTTGACATTTATTTGCAACATATTGATTATACAAATATTTGATATTATCTTTTGTTAAAGGATTATCAATTTGTTCAATAAGTTGATAACCTACAAGATTTGCTCCATCAGTTGCCAATGTATTATTCATCTGTTCAATGACAGTCTTAATAGATTTATTACCTTTTGCATATTTAGCAAGTCCTTGTCCAAACTGCTCAAAAAGCATAAAATCCTGAGCACCATTTGCAAGTGCATTATTATAGTTAACCAAATAGCTCATTAATTCGGGGTTCTTATGTCCCTCTTCAATAAGTCCATTTACATATCTATGAATATTGAACTTAGTGGTACCATCGAAGTTTTCTGTATCTCGATTAAAACTTTCTTGAATAATATTACGAACGCCTTCTAAAAGCTCGTTTTTATTTAATTTTCCCATTAAAGTTTAAATATGTATTTTTATTTTTATTATTTATTATCGAAAAAATTAAGCATATTTTCGAAAATATGCTTAAACTATTAGTATTGAATCACTTACACATTTATTTTCAGTATTATAGTGATCTCTTAAAATTAATTTTACAGTTTTTGTATTAACATTTCTTGGATAAACGAAACATTCAAATTCTATAGGATTATTTTCATCTATCATGAAATTTTTAAGATTTAATTTAGCAGGAACTTCCTTTAACTATCCTTTATTATCTTCATATGATATTATACAGTCAACCTGCGGTTTTGCTGTTATAAAATATCCTTTATTTAATACATAAACAGTAGATTCATCAACAATACGTGTTTCTGGATCCGGATACATATAAATTTCAGGATTTGTATAAACTGTACATTCATCTGTATTAGGTACTAAAATATCAATACGAGATGGATTCTCAATAAAATCTAATGGAATTCTCCAATGATAGAAATTATGATTATCGACGGAATCTAAAAGAAACTGTTCACCTTTATCATCTTCATATAAAATATCAACTTGAAGGAGATCTCTATCTTGATATGAATATTTCCATTCCACAAGAAGATCTTGACCAGAAACTAGAATCATATCTTCAAAATCAGTTACCCAGCGTAATGGACCTGTTATTTTTTCTGGATGTTGTCTATTTACCCATATAGCATACCCCATATTATTAATAGTATTATCTGCAGGTCTTTCATTATATCTGTCAAATATAGGTTGATATGTTTCGCACTATATTGTAAATGGAACCTTTATCATCGTATCAGATGGAAGTTGGCCGAATGTATAAGTGCCTCCTGCAGTTGGTTGATATGCAGATTCTGGAAATCCTACACGTACAGGTACAACAGTTCCTTTATAGTTTATATGAAATGTTAAATTTTTATAAAAGAATTCTCGATATGCCTGATTTATTTTCATTGCTTCATTCATTGTTGAACAACGAATTTCTACATTAAAACTATATGTTAACGGCATAGAATATAGATACGAAACATATGATTTAAGTTTTCCGTTTTCTCTGCGCGTATATTTACCCATTACAAATCTGTTTGTAATGTTTCCTGATTCTATCTATACACTTGACATTGATAAACGTCCCTACGGATAAAAATCAAAATTACCGTCTATTTTTTGTAAACCAATATCTGTACATTCATCACTTGTAAAATTTGTATAATTATCTTGAATGAACTTTTCTGAATTCTGATTTGATCCGCCGAAATCATAAAAAAATGGAACACAAACATTTTCTATTCCTTCTTCTGTATCATCCCATCTCTATTCGTAAAATAATCTTCTATTAAATACTTTTAATAAACCTACGAGAATAGCTCTATCAAAAACATCTGTTGTATTTCTTGTTTCAAAAAGCTATTTAGGTGTTAATTGTGTTTTTGACATAATAAACTAAAATATAGTTTCAATATTTATTAAATAAAAATGTGACTTATATCTCGGAATATAAGTCACATTTTAATATTATCTTACTTCTTTATCTAATAAGCATAAACCTGATTTATAAAATTTCCATATATTTATGGTATATATATGATCATTTGTTTCTTTATCATCAAATTCAAACATATATCTTACTTTCATATAATTACCGTGTTCATCTTTTCCTTGTTCATCCTTAGAACCATAATATATAGATGTCATATAACCATATGTTGGAACATTATAACCTTTATTCTGTAGATAACGGAATGTTTCGCTATTAATAATAGTTTCAATTTTAATCAAATCTTTAAATGTATATTGTTCAAAATTATTATCTATTACAAATTGTTTAAATAAATCTTCACTATATTCAAATCCTTTATATTTTGATGGTTGTAATATAGCTGGATATGAATCTATTCTATATCGTTTAAATCCTAATTTTTTAAGGAAATTTAAGAAATCATCAAATGATTTTAAAGTATCAAATACAGATGGATGTTCAAAATTTATATATGATGCTTTCCATTCTTTTACTTTTGATATAGGTATAGGTTTCTAATCATTTGCACTAGACATAATAAAAGTATTTACATATGAACTTAAATTATCAGAAGTTATAGGATAATCATCTGTTGAATTCATAATAATATCTTTCATTTTTGATGGAATTCCATCTTCGAAATCAATAAATACTTTTTCAACTGTATAATTATTTTTTATATATACATTCATTAAAAGATATGTATTAATGTATACATAACGTCTTTTAGTTCCATATGTAACATATTCACAGTCATTATCATCATTTGCATATATTATAATTTTATGAATAATATTATCAGTTACATATATTGAACATATTTTATGGTTTCCAATAGATATATCTACACAATCATATGAATCATTTATATCATAACCTGTGAATTTACATCTAATTTCATAATAATCTAATTTCTTATATGAAACTAATTGTGTAATTGTTGATATATATAATTCTCCTATTTTATACAAATTTTCAGCATTATCTAAATCTGAATAACCTGATGGGTATTCAGTTTTATTCCATAGTTTATTTTTTAATGTATTTAATTCATCATCGATAACCTTCTATGTAAACACAGACTATGTTGCATCATTATCCACAATATCATCAATATCATCAAATAAACTCTCTATTAAACGCTTTATTAATTTATTCATAATTATTATGTTGTTTGTGTATATTTTTGTTCTATGACTCTAATAATAAGTTTTATATCATCAGTACTATTTATTTTTAATATAGGCGAATAATTTATTACAATATCAATTTGTTTATTACTATCAGTTGGCCAATTATATGTATGATTAACATATGTTTCTTTCATTTTTAATTTAAAAACTCCATCTACTATTTCACATATAAGATGATCCGTTGTTGATGTATTTATTGATATTGATGTAATTTCATTATACTGCAACCCTTTATCTAAACTATGAAAATATGAGTATAAAAATGGTTTAAGTGTAACTTTTTCGTCTTCAATACTTGAAGTTATCTATGTCTTATTTATAGTTTTAGTTAAAAGTATGAGAGGATTTGAAAAGAACTAATATGCTTCACCATTTATAATTAATGCTGTAACATTTAAATCTTTAAATGTTCGATCAAGTTTATAATATGTTGCTGTGGTTGTATAGTTATCAGTTACATCAAGAATAGACGCATTAATAAGTGTAGTTGGTGTAACATATGTATATCCATATAATGTTTTTGGAGTTAAATTACCGGTTTGACGTTTCATATCATATGTTAAACGTCCAAGTAATGTATAATGAGATTTATTTGATGAAGAATGTGAATTTGCTGTACCACCTTTATCCATTACTACTGATTTTATAATAACTCCAGAATTTACAGGAGTATCAGTTGTTGAATATATAAAATCCTTTAGTGATAAATTTGGTGTAGTTCCTTTCATATTATATGTATTATATGTAATTTGTAAACGTCCATTACCCATCTTTGAAAAAAAATGACCATATAAGTCAATATAAATATATCTACATTTTTTCTATAGTTTTTTATCTGTATAACTATTTATTGTATTTATAATATTTTTTAAATTAATATATACAGATTCATGTTCACCCTGCATGTTATCACCTCCAAAAAGTATTATATCTTTATATGTAGTGTTACCTGTTCCTATGGTCTTATTATATCCAGCGGTCAAATTATTTATAAACACATAACTTTTATTAACATTATTATTTGTATCTATAGTTATATTTTTATATGGCATTAATGCATCAGTTTTTGTAGTTATATGTGTAATAGTATCCAAATCATGTCCAAACTAATTATTCATTTTATCTTTATCTGATGTAGAAGAACCTTCATGTGATAAAAATTCATATTTAAATATAAGGAAATCAAATGGAGACATTGCAATATTATATGAACTATTTTGCATTACTAATATTTCAATAGCTTCTACATTTGGTAATTCTGCGTTTGGTAAATGAAATGTTATTTTAAAATTAACATATCTTTCATAATCATATGAATCATTATTATTTGCAGAAAAACGATATTTATTTACTATTGTATTATTAGCCTTATCTACTGTTGTATCAACAAATGCAAAATTAATAGGCATTTCATATATCATATCTCCATCATCATATTTAGAATATTCTACTGTATAATGTGTTTTATCCAAATCTACTTTAGTACCATCTTTTACTTTTGCATAATACTATATATATAAATAACCACTGTCATCATATGCTAACTCTAATTCAGTTTCATCTTCTATTTTTGTTGAACCTTTTATATAATATGCACTTGCATATAATTCAAATACAGCTGAATCTTGAGTCAGTGTTATACTCTTTTCGTTACCTTCATATGTTGCAGTAAATGTATATGATATTTGTGTAGGACTATTATTTAATCCAAAAGTAACATTTCTAGTTATATAATCGCCTTCTTCTACTGGACCACCTACACTTATTATATAAACTTTATTATCATATGAAAATGTTACTTCATCATTCAATATATGTTTACCATTTAATAATCCGCAATATTTTATTGTTTTTGTTTCTCCTACGATATTAACAATATTTTGTTTTGACTAATCAGTTTCACTATCAAATATAGATACACCAAATGTTGCTCCTTCCTATGTTATTGATAACTTCGCCGAAAGATTTTGTTCATTTAAATTATAACTACATTCAAATTCATATGTTATAGGAACTTTAGTTTTATTATCTTTAACTGTATATTCTTTTCCATATTGATATTGTAGTAATCCTGATGGGGTTGTTGAAAAAAGAGTTAATCTGTTATTTCCATTTTCATCTTTCGTTTTATCTTCATTTGTCTATGTTATACTAAAATTATTAAGATCTACACCTTGATAAATTTTACCATCATTATCTTTTTCTACACTACATATAATTTTTATATTTGATGGTGATAATGGTGATAATGTAAGTGGTTCAATTGTCGCGTTTAACATATAACTTGACTTACCCTATGTGCATGTTAATATTTTTTTATGTTCATCATCTCCAAATTGAATAATAAATTTATATGTTTTATTACTTGTTGTGAGATTTGGACCTATAGAATAATCAAATGAATATTTTTTTGAAGTACTATTATATGAAACAATAAAATTATTTTCACCTGGCGTAAGTTTTTTACCATTTAAGATATATATAAATTTACTGATTGCATTTACACCTAAATCTATTATTTCACTATTAGTATATGTTAACCAAAATGTAATTTTTACTGTGTCACCATTATTACTTATTTCAGATTTATCTATCTCCGCATTTAATGTACATTTGTCATCTCTACCAAATGATGTTCTTATTACTGTTAAATCATTTGTTTTTGTGTTATCTTGATCAGTACCATTATAACAATAATAAAATTTATATGTTTTATTCTCTGGTTCAATATAAATATCAGTTAAATTATACTCTGATTTATATGTATTTAAACTTGAATCTAATGTACCTCTATTAATCTAAAAAGTATTATTATCATTAAATTTAAAATATTCAGACTATGTTGGTTTTAATTCACCATTTAATAAAATTCTAACATGTAAATTTTGTTTTAACTATTTTTTTGCATTATAAGTTATTATTCTACTACTATCTGATAGTACACCTGCATTATTATTATCAAAAAAAGCATTTAACTTAAGTGAAGCACCATCCTAATATATTTCAATTCTATTATTAACATTATCCTTATAATTAGTAAATGCATTCTATGTATAATAATAATCAGTTCCATTTATGTTATCATCAGTAAATTGATATGTTATAGATTTAGTTATTATTCTTTTTGTCAAACCATCATTTTTATTTACACCAAATGTAATTTTTAAATATGATGAATCATTAAATGTTACTTCTTCAGCATGTGAAAATGCAATATTATTATCAATAATTATACCACTAATATTTACAAAACCTCGAAAATGTGTTTTATCTAAATCTATATATGTTTTGTAACTATTACCGTAAATATAATTAGCATTATCTGGTAGCACTATTATAAATACAGTTCTATAATATAATGTTACCTGATAATCTTTTGAGGGTATTCTTTTATCATCAGTACCTATTTTTAATATACTTTTATTACCGTTATATGATGAATCTTTATCTGATCTATATTGAATATATGTACCGCTTAATGTATTTTCATTATCTGGTGTTGTTTTAATTTCAGGCTTATAAATATTTAATGTTTTAAAAATATATTTATTTCTATCACTATTACTATTACCATTACTATAATACTACTTATACATAAATTGATATGTTATATCTTTAGAACATATATATCTTAGTATCGTAATTTTACCTCTATATGTATAATCTTCTTTATTATATGTTGGATTTTCATCTACATTTGGCTATACAACAACCCAATAATCATAGCTAATTGAAAACTCTTTTCTCTAAAATTTTGATATATCTATTTTTTTAAGTGAACCATCATCTTTATTAATTTCGCATACATAACATTTATAATAAAGTATATTATTAATAAATGGTGATATACATAATTTTTTTGATTCATACTCTAATAAAGTTGAATAACTACTGTCTTTATATAATTCTACATATATCTATAAATATAGTTGTTTAATATCATAATAATTTGTTGAATCATGATATTTTACTTTAATACGAAATGTAATATTCTTCTTGGAAGTTATAACATCTCCGTCCATATCCTATGGATCAACTTTTATAATAGACTAAGATTTATTAACTAATTTTCTATTACTTTGTATCACATGTATATAACCTGGTGTATTATCATCATATGTATTTGTAAACTATACATTATCAACTGATGTTTCTAAATGTTTATTATCTAAATAACCATCTTTAATAATACCTACACTTATTACTTCAAATTTATCTTCACCTAAAGCAGATACATAATTTGAACTTGGTCTAATTTCACATGCATATACTACTGATTTCTATATTACATCATGAGAAACTGTTTTTGAATTATATTTTACTGTAAATGTTAAACGTCTATCTACATTTTTATCATATATATTTTTACATCTTATATTACTTGCAACTACATAATTAATATTATTATATGTTATAATTTCATATTGTATATCTAATAAATTAACATCATTATTATCACATGTAATTGTATATAAATTTACATCTTCTACTGTAATATTTTTTTCCGTATCAAAAGCTCTAAATGTTAAAATTATATTATTATATTCTGGTATACCTCCAATTATATCTGTACATTCATCATAGTTAATTTCCAAATTAATAGAAAGTACACCCTATGTTAATGTACATGAAGCTGGTTGAATATCAAGATTATTATCCATATTAAAATTTATAGTCTTTGTAATAGAAGCACGTTCATTTCTATCAAAATTAATATCTAATATATATTCATCGTCATTTAATGTAGCATTATTATATAATACAGTGTCAACTAATGCATTTATTGTATATGTCGTAGAAATATTATTTTTTATATTTGTAACATTTGTAATCTTTACAGAATTCTTTTTATCAATCTCTATTATACCATAATAATGTAATCTTATTGTTTCACCAAATGCAGAAACATTATATGTTCCATTAGTAGAAGGTGTTTCTGTTGTATTTCTATCTAAATATTCTACGTAATACTATAATTTTATTTTTGATTTATCTTGAATTATTTGTTTTACTGTACTTTTTAATTTATTAGAACCATTATCATATACTACATTAACATTTAAATATCTTTGTTCACTTGTATAATTTTCATCTACATTTATAGTTGTTTTAAATTCACCATCAACATATATAGTTTTAATTACAC
>OCLB01000052.1_pt1 | contig 25255 bp, 42 predicted proteins | sample 1495901 | NCBI WGS metagenome assembly OCLB01 (sample SAMN03418273, study PRJEB22391) | human gut metagenome | biome: human-gut; feature: organic feature; material: feces | host: Homo sapiens | place: Tanzania | collected 2013-01
CCTGTATTGCCCTGTAAATCGCATTTTTTTGGTGTGGTTTGAGTTTTCAATGAATAAGCCAGCAGCTACAATATATTTCAGAGGTTAGTATTATCATTATTTTTGGCCTTTAAAAATAACAAGTAAACAATAGAAAATGTATGAAGATGCAGATGTTTCGATAGTTAATAGAAATATGTCTTCTGTTGATACAAAAACAGTAGAGAATTCTTAGTTAGTTCTTATTCATACTATCAGATCTACTGATTTGGCAAATTTAATTATAAATGATATTGATGATTTAATAACAAATAAATTCGAATTAACTGATTATGAATTATATGTATGTTCAGAAGGTTTATCATATGCATCAAAAGGTGATGCAACACTTAATCTCGCGACATATAAAGGTGTTTTATTGTCAAAAATATATGAACATTATGGTGATCATCTTACAAGACTTTATACATATTCTCCTATCACACTCAAAGCAACTGCGGGATGTTCATCAAAAGAAGACCGCGCAGATAAAACAAAGATGATAAAAAAATACATCACGTAGAATAATGATATAAAACTTCGTCTTTGTCTTGCAAACGGTTATATGAAAGCAAAAACAAATTATATAGCAGGTATAGATGATCTTGTAGATTCATATTGGGCATTAAAAACCATGATGCAAAAAGAAAAGGTATTTTAATTATGGCAACAATATTAGATATAGATTTAACAAATTCACCTGGTAGTTCTTATGATTTCTTTTCTAATAAAAAAATGTCTGCAGGTACTGTTGAAACTGCAGATATGAAAAAAGGTCAACATAAGACAACAGTTGAAATGGTTGATATTAATGCATATGATTATGGTATCATTGATGTCGGTATTGTTTAGTTTGATGATACACTCCCATATACAAAGAAAGTAGAAACTGCGCAAGTAAGAATAGAATATTATAAAACAGAATTAAAAGATGCAGAATCATGGGTTAATGCATTACAAACTGAAATTAATAAAGTAAACAGTGAATTAACAGAATATCAAGAGCAATATGAAGAAGCAAAAAAACAAGATTCACATTCAGCTCTAACAACTAATCTTAAACAAATTGTAAAGAATTATAAAGAATAGTTAAATAACTTAAATACTGAATTTTCTAAATATAAAAAAATTACATAGACTCATCCTAAATTAATTAAAGCATATACGAATTTTTTTAATGATTTAACTAAATATGGTGAAAAGAAAGCAATAACCCGAGTAGATGAATTTGGTAATGTAGAAGAAGCCGAATAGGTTGATCTTGATAATCTTGACATAAATTAGGCACCGGGTATGGCAATATCTGGCGCAATTACTGATGCAGTAACTCAATATCTGGAAGTTACTATATAGTCTTTAATTGCAGGAGGAGCTAGTAATTTAATGAGTAGTCTTGGTATTAATCAGGAAACATTAGGTATGGCTTAGAGTATTCTTAATCTTATGGATTCTACGTTATTCAATATTACTGGTATTATTAAAATGTTTCCTAAAAATATTCAAATGGTACCAAGTGCAAAAATAGCAATGGGTAGTATTTGTACATCATTGAAGGATATGTATCAGGCAATTTATACAGATTTAGAAAATCAATATTATGAAACTATAAATGATGCTATTACAAATTTACCTTCAATGCAAGAAGCATTAAAAGATGCATAGGTACTTTTGATGAATACTATATGGGTAATGATAAATGAACAATGTATTAAATATACAGGATATACATTACCTGAATTATATTATATGTGTTCAGATTATATTCATAAGTATAAGGCATGGAAAGAAGCTCGTAAAGAACAAAAACGTAGAAAGAAAGAAAAAGAAGAACAAGAAAAAGAAACAGGTATTCAGCATTCTTCTGGAGGTACAATATCATCAAAAATAAATGTGGATGTTGATCCTGATATTATAAAACAATCATTAATGGATGAATTAGCACGCGCATCTGATTTAATATATAATTCTTTTATTATAATACAAATAAAAGATTCAATAGATGAAATTAAAATGTTAATAGACCAATTTAATAATGTTGATTTAGATGTTTTAAGCGATGGTATAGATTCATTTGAAGATTTCATGGATATGTTAGTTGAGATGGGACTTGATTCTGATGGTGCTGTTATTTCATTAGAGAAAGCAATTCAAGATGGTATTAATCAATTCTCTGGTAATTTAACAAGTTTATAGAATTAGATAGAAGCACAAGCAATCTCATCAGGACTTCGTATAGCATCCGACATCGCATCAAATACAACAATCAGTACAGAAATAAAGGCAGAGCATTTATATGACTTTACGAATGATTTAAACACGTTTACGATGACTCTTAATATATATGCAGATCCAACAACAAAGAAAGCAAAGAAACAGTTAACGAAAGTTTTATCAAATGCACATCAAAAAGATGGTACGAAAATATTTGATGCCTCATCTGTATTATCTATTATAAATGCAATAGATGAAGGTTATGTAATGAGAAAGGATTAGACTATTGAATTATTAGAATTTACATTTAAAATTCATTTTGAGTTAGATGGTTTTAATAAAACATTAAAAGAGCAAAAGGATGCAATAGATGAAGCTAATAGGATTGCATAGGAAACTGCACAGAAAAAAGAAGCAGAAGAAGCAATATCAAAATTTGAATTAGGTATTGTAGAAGAAGAATATACAGGTGATCCAACAAAAGCAACCCAAAGACCTACATTTCAATTAGTTCATGAATTATTTTCTATATTAAAAGAGATATTTCCATAGTTAAAAGTTATACTCAAATTAATTAGGAATTATAAAATCAATAAAGCAAAAGTAGAAGCGAACGCATCTGGAAATCTTTTAGGAATGATAAAAGTAATTGCAGCAATTAATAAATTATTTAAAAAAGCACATAAATCAAAAACAAATTTCTATACGGTACGTTCATTGAAATTGTATGATTATATAACTAATAGTATAACAAGTATAGGTACTAATATTGAAATTAATATAGGTATTCCTGATACACGAAAACTTTATTTATATTTAAAGAATACTAAATCTAATTATGAAATAATAAAATAGGATTTACCAACTATTCTTTATATTGATCAAGATGCAATAGCAGAATAGAGAAATGCAATGAAAAAAGATTTAGATAAAGCAGGAAATTATTTTGATGATGCATCTTTATTTGTTCAATATCCAGATTCAAAATATCAAGATGGTACGTTATTAGGTTTAGATAAAGTAGAAGATGCAGATACTGAAATTTATTATTCTGATTCATCATTACCATTGTATGGTAGTCAGATATTAAGATGTTACGGAAAAGATTATGATTTATACACATGACAAACGAAGAGAAAATATATTTAGATGACTTAATAACAAAGGCATTAACAATAGATACAGATGAAATTGAAGGATAGCAAACAATAAACCTTAATGATATAAATTTATGTGCTGTTGATTATGCAAAATCTGATATTACATCAGATTATGATGATTTTATGAATATTGACGGTATAACAGATTTATCAGTATTACAAAATTTATATAATGATAAAGATTTATGGAAATTAATTACAACTCCACCTGAAGATGTTCCTGATATTTTATCTGATATAGATACAAGTACAAGAGTTATAATTGAATTTTCAGATGCAACTGTTAAAGATCCAAATCCTGTTGAATATACATTAAATGTAAAACCAGGTGATACTATAGATAATAATACTATAATAGGTTCTGTAAAACAAGAAGGAAAAATGAAACCATTGAAATCAATCTTTGAAAAAGGACGTGTGATGTCATCAAATAATGGTGAAGATTATTTCAGATTGTATCCATCAAAATGTAACAGACATATTGTATTAGAAAATACATTACTTGGAATGAATGAGGATTTTAATGTTGTTGAAGATATATCAGCAGTTAATGAAGAATTTCAAAAAGAAGGTTAGTTATATGCATTAATAACAAATAATTTATGTTAGTCTTTATTACCTTGTGTATTAGCACGAAGATATAGAGGCACATATACACGTAAAAGTACAGCAAGCGGTAGGTATCAACAAAATTCTAGATGGTATCTTGATTCATCTGATATAAGTTATGATAATTTAGATATTTCTATAATAAGTGCAAATAAAAAGGAAGGATTTAAGAATAATAAAAAATATGATACATCTTTATTTACATTTGATATAGTAAATGACAAATTAAATACAGGTGTAACTATCTTTGATACATCTATTATGATGAATTTAAATGAATCTCAAGATGAATTCGGTTCATCTATTATAGCAGAGGATGTAACAAAGAATGATATGAAATCCTGGAGAAAACGTGCAAAGAAAAAGAGAAAAAGGAAGAAAGTAAAAAAAGAAATTAAGGATAAGGCATATAGACAGACAAACCGTATTAAAACTGCAAGTAATCCTTATGAAGCAATACAAAAAGAAAGTAAACGATTATTAGACGCGCGTGAAAAATATGTAAATGATATTATTAAAATATATAAATCATTGGATACATTACCATTATGCAAATATGATAAAAATTATACAGACTGTAAATTCCTTATTAATGACCATATTGATTCAGACGTATATAAAAATGTAAAGCAATATGATAATGATTTTTCATATATACCTATTGGTGATGCTGATAGTTATCAGAATTATTATTATAGTTTGTTAACTAATATTAATTTATTACCTGGAACATCCGATAAGTATTCATAGGAATTTTATAATCTTATAACTGATATTATAAATAAACGTTTAATTGTTGAATAGAGAAAAGATTCTGATTTGATGTTAGATTTTATGAATTTATTCAATGATAATGTTAAACATATATTCAATAATATCAATGGAAAAAATGTATCTGAAACTAAAATTAAATAGGAATTTAACAAATTTAAATAGTTAATATCTTCATATGTATAGAATGAGAATAAAGCATATAAGGAAAATATAACTAAATAGTTTACTGTTGATAATAAAGAGAAATACGGTTAGGAATTAGATGATGAAGCTATTCAGAATGCAGGTGAAAAATATACAGGTGATAATGAATATAAACAAATATATGATTATATTGCTTCATTATATAAATATGATTCTGATGAAGATTCTGATGCACCAAATGAAATATGTTCATAGTTAGCTACTATGTATACATATATAAAATCTTATGATAGTTAGAAAAATCCATATAAAGAAACAGATAAAGACAAACCTTATATATATTTAGAATTAGTATAGGAAGAGTCAAAAAAGATAAGGGAATTTTGGGATAAGGTTATTAAGGAATACGAAGATTGTACATATGATAAATGCTATAATTCATTAGTAAATCTTGCTGATAAAATGGATGAATATGCATAGTGGCCAACTCCTTAGGATATTACAATTGATAATATGTATTATCAGCATTACTTATTTGAAAATATATATCCTCCTGATTTGGATAGTTCTATAAATGATATAAGTATAGGTGATTACAATTTTCCAGAAGAAGTGGAATTTCCGGAAATACCTGATGAATATCCAGTAGATGAAAATTGGGCATTGGATGAAATGAATAAACATGAACAATTACCACCAGATGATATAAATGCGATTACAATTAAGGATTATCCATATTGGAAAAAATATTTTGCATTAGCTACACTTATATGTATTGTACCGACATTCTGGAATTGCGGATTAGACATATTTCCATTTATTTAGTGTATTCCATTACCATGTATATTCATAGCTATTAAATCAGTATATATACCTATATTTAATATAATTATGGTATTTGGTATCGGTATACGCGGAATGTACCCTTGGCCAATTATTTTATATGTAAATGTTTCAGATCAACCTATATCTATATTAACACCATTAATCGCTGTATTAGACAGATTAAAAAATACTTTTTATGGTAAATTAGATTCTATTGAACAAGTACCTATTCAATCACTTGTAAATGCATACATAGCAAAACTCAATAAGGAAATTAATGAATTAAAGAAAGAAAATATAAAATTAGATAATTTCAAAACTGTCATTAAAGCATTAAAAGTACCTAAAGCTGAAAGTATCCAGAGAGAATTTGCATCTATTGTAGATCCATCTATTGATATGCGATAGAGACTTACAAGAATAGAATCATTATCAAGAAAATCAAAAGCACAATATTTACGTAAATAATTATGGAATATACAAAAGATAAATTTTTAACAGATATTAAAAAAATGAATAAGACAAATGACAAATATGAAGATAAAGCATATGAGTCTATTGTAAAAAATTTATTTTTATAGGGTAAACGAGGTAAAGAAAAAGCTATGGGATTAGATGAATATGATTCTGAATCTAATTCTAAATTAACATTAATACCTGGACATATCTATATGTTTAAATATGTTACTGATACTACAACAAAATATAATGATGGTAGAGTAAAGTTTGAATATTATGATACATTACCATTAGTATTATGTACCGGTAATAATAAGAATATCATATAGGGTATAAACTTAAATTTATGTAATTACGGTTTACGTACTTTAATATTAAATGATATTTATAATTTAGATCCTAATTTTTTTAATAGTAATGCTTCTATACAGGCACATCAAGGTTAGTTACCAATATCATAGAATATCAGTAAATTCTTTTTACATGAAGGTGGTTAGACTAAATTACTTAATTATATCAAAAAGAAATATAATCTAAAAAATGAGGGATTTATATTCAGAACATATAGTATAAGTAAAATAAAGGATATAAGATTTATTGAACCATGGCAATGGCAATATATTCCATTTTTAAAATATAAACAATCTGTTAAAGAATCTATATTAACAATGATATAGAATATAACAGGAATTAATAAAATTAATATTTAACGATAAAAATGATTTATTTCATATCAGGACATAGAGATTTAACAATAGAAGAATTTAGGAAATATTATATTCCAAAAATTGATGAAGTATGTGCATTTGATAAAAATGCAAAATTTGTTGTAGGTGATTATTGGGGTGCTGATACATTTGCACAAGATTATTTAGTCAATATAGGATATGGTGATAATGTAACTGTTTATCATATGAATGATAAACCTATGTACATAAATAAATTTATTACACATACAAAACCTAATTATAAAGATGATATTGACAGAGATTCTGCAATGACACATGACAGTAATTTTGATATTGCTTTTATAAGAGAAGGAAAAGTAAATTCTGGTACAGAACAGAATATAATGAGAAGAATAATGTTTAAATAATAAAAAAGGAGATTAACTAAGAATGTTAATCTCCTTTTATAATTTAATTTAATGGATACAAAAATTTGTTTATTGATTGAATTTGACTTATGTTAAATTTCTATTGAATATCTTTTGATTTAAATTCATATTGTCCTTCCTTTTTAACAGAAGGTCTTCTTAACATTAAGACAACGTTATATTGTTCTTCATCATTAAACATCATTCGAGGATATATATTGTAACATAAGTTATATGGCATTTTATTTATATCTAAAACTCCATTTTCTAATGTAACAGCATTATCAAAATCTAATTGTTTAATATATTGTTTAGATTTTGAACTTTTTACTTCCTCATTATTTGTTGTATAATATGGATAACACCAAGATAATTGATATAATAGCTGATTAAACAATATAGGAGGTGTATATGCATCTCGTTTATCTGGTCTGTTTATGTCATATGTTTTAACTTTATTACGACTTAAATCAAAGAACTGTAATTCATTCTATTGTTTTACATCTGTTAACGACATATATTGATTATATTGATTATTATCAGCAGAATTTGGTAAATATTGGTAACCATTTCCATATGTCTCTATATGTCCTCTAAACGGATTATCTGTTTCATAATGATATGATTTATCATATTCATCATTCCATTTCATCATAGATTTCAAAAGTGAATCCGTTCTTAAATTTATATCATTATACTGATGAATATATACAGCAGAATTATTATTTAATTGACTATACTATGATGCTAATAAACGCTAATTATTATATACAAAACTATATTGATCATTTAATAAACGTGGTGTAAACATATTAGAATTAAATATAAGTCTAAGATAATTTTCAGTTATATCATCTGTATCTTCACATAACCATTTATTTTTATATAACTTATTTGGTAATAAATTATTAATATCATTTATATTCTATGTGAATATTGATAATGTTTTAATATTATCTTGTAAATATCTATTTTTAAATGCTATAGAATTCCAGTTTGGTATTTTATATGCTTTATTATTTACCTTCTTCTATGAAATCTCATCATATCTATATGGCATAATAGCGATATTTGTAACTTCGCGAGAACCGAACCATTTTCTTACACCGATAGCATTTGGATGTTGTAAATATCTTGTCAAAATAGGAGATATATTCTATGAATATGATGCTATATATGAAATAGGTGCAATACTTAATTTAAGTGTATTTGATTCATATAAATTATCTTTATTTATATCTTTCGCATTTAATGTAAATGTATGCTTATTATCAGATGTGATAATTTGAATTTTATCAATAGTATACTGTAAATTAAATGTGTATGGTTCAGGATTCTATGATTCCATATATATTCTTAAATACCATATACCTGACATTGCTTCATCAATAGTAAATTCATAAAATTCTCTATTACCATCTGTCTATGATACTTTAACAATAGTTTGATCATCAAGTTCATTTGCAGTAATATTGTAAATATCAATATCAGGTTTATATAATGTATATTTAAATATCCACTCTTTTATTGTATTATCATCTGCTGTTAATGATGGTTTATCAGATATATTTCTATTGATATAAATTCTTAATTTAGGATCAGGTAAATATTCTTTATATAATCCCCAATCATCATTACTGAATTTATCTATTTCTAATGTCATGAAAGTTTGGAATTGATTACATAAAATACCATTTGAAGAATTATTAATATTTTCTAATGATTCCAAATCATTATAAATATTCATTTTAACTTCTGGAATAGTTCGTTTTTCAGTATAACCTTTTAATACTCTATTATATGTAACCATATTATTATACACTATTTTATCATGATTTGTAGATTCATCAATCGTATAATCTGTATTATCTTCTATTGTATTATATTTAATGGTATATAATATTTCTGTATTAGGTATACTTATAACACTACCATCATATATGCATTTTAAGAATTTATCATCTTTAATTTTATCAATAACATCAGTTTGAATATCTTGTTTTGATACAGCTATATACTTTACTTGATATATACCAGTATTTTCATTTAATATAACATTAGTTTTACTACCATTTTCATATACATAAAGATCATATAACTTCGTTAATTTATCTTTAAATTCTAATGACATAACATTATTATCAATAGTAATATTAAAAACATCATCATAATTTAAAGTTCTATTTAAATCTTTGTGATTTACCTATACAAATGACGCATCTATATCAAATTCAGATGTCTGATAATTAAAATCAGCACGAGTTAATTTACTGAAATATTTAATACCATACTTATTTCCTATATATTGCTGTATAATATGATGTCTATATTTCTATGAATCATTATCATATTGATCTAATGATATTTTCAATACAGATGAATCTGAATAATCAAACTATTTTGTGTCAATTCCAGAATAATAACTTGTATCAAAATAATCATTAAATTTTGCTTTAGTCTATAATGTATTAGTCTTTCCTTCATATATTAAAATAGACGAATCTATATGATATTTCTTATAATAATAACCTGTACTTACATCTGTAACCTTATCATATACTTTATATTGTTCTACTTCTTCTGTTTGGATAATACCTTTTACATTTTTGTATATATTAAATGTTGCTTCATTTACCGTTTCTGGTAATAAAGACCTTACATTTTCCAAAGTAGATGTATCCCATGTATTAATAAGAACTTGTTTAATCTCAGAAGATGTTACATTTTTATAACTTTTATTATTATAATCTCTAATATAATTTCCTTTATCATCTATTTTTGGTACTCTTACTTTAGATAATGATGTATCTGTAAATGTTCCTTTTATATAATTAGAATAATAACGAGATCGAACTCCTGAATTTTTATTATTCATATCATTATAATTATAATACATATGAATATATCCATATACATAATCATCTTTAGAAACATCAATGTTATTATTAAAAAAATCATCAATGTTCATAATAAAAGACTATGTACTGGAATCATAATTATCTTCTGTTAATGTATAACAATTTCCGAATGAATTTAAAACTAATTCATTATTATATAATGTATTTAATGCTTCTATATTACCTTTATTATTATTTCTAACATGTAAATTATCAATATATAAATTATTAGTTGTAGATATAGACATATTAGAATTTAAATATGACTATATTTCAAATAAACGTGAATTATAATTTAAATTTAATAATACTTTCTTATTTGTATTTAATTCAGAAGTATACTTATTAATTTCTCTACCGTTATTAAAATATAAATATGTTTCCTTTTTATTTAAATATCTTTCAGGAATCATATAAGGTTCATCTGCAACATCAATATTTGAATCTGTTAAATCATCGACTTTTACAGGTTTGCTATTACTATTGTTTATTACATATTTAACGTTTATAGGATAATTATTATATAATTCATTAGCAGTAAACATACCATGTTTTGTAGATGAATCCATACCTGCACCAACAATATTCAATCTATTAAATTTACCTTTATTCACAGTAAATGGTTTTTCATATGTTATACTGTTTGCTAACTATGTAGATGTGCATGTTGTTAAATCCTCTGTAATTTCTATTACGCAATCAATAGAAGAATCTTCTAAACTACTATTTAATATATAAAGTAAATCACCTTCATTATATTTTGGGTCTAATACACATGTATCTAACGTATATGTTATATCATAATCTTTATCATCATAATCAATAGAACTATTTTTTAATGTGCTTGCGTCAATATAACTAAAAAATGAATCAAAAGTTCCAAAATATATAGAATGACCAGATTTACCTTTTTTACCTTGCTAACCTGTTACGCCTATTCCAGGTAATCCATGTTTATATATATTACTCATTTTTCTATTAATTATTCTTTTTCTTTATACCTGATAATACTTTTCTATCAATAGTAACATATGCTTCTATACCATTAATTACAGATATAGCTACATTTGGTAAATCTGTATATTGCACTTTATTAATTAAATCATTTAATTTTACATAATCATAATCCTATCTAAAATTATAATCCATAATTGATGGTATTACTGTTGTAAAATCAGAATGTTCTTTATTTTGAAAATGAATTACCGTATTTCCGTTATCATATGTACTGACAAAATCATTCCATTGATTTTTATCTTTTCCATTGTTAACATGTCCAAATGATATTTTATAGACAACTCCATAATATATAACAGATGTATCCTTTTTAGTATAACTATATATAGATGCATCTAATGTACATGATAAATCTTTTGCAGAAGCTATATAATCTGTAATTGTTTTTGATTTATTATCTGCAGTTGTATAAACTGGAGAATATTCATTATTTACATTATTTGTATTATTAAACTTAGTATATACATTAGCATTTAAATAAACAGGATATTTTGAACTTATCATAAATCCATTATATTTCTTACTAAATTTAATATCTAAATTCATATCATGTTGACCACTATATAATGACTCTAAATTAATAAAATTTATATCATTATCTGTATCTTTGGTTGTATGAGAAACAGTTAATATACCACTTCCATTTGCCTTGTCGTCATCAGATATAATAAATTTATGTGCTCTAAGAGTGCCAGAATTTTTTGTATCACTGAATATATCAGAATTGTTTATAGAATTGAATTTTCCTATATATTCTAATTTATCATTTGTCCATTTTTGATTAGTTCCATTATTTATATCTCTTATTAATTGATTTATATCTTTCAAAAGATATACTTTACCGGAAGGATCTACAAATTGATCACCATTTACGAATTTTCTCTTTAACTATATTTCTTTATGCTTTACAGGTAACATTCTAGACGTAATTTTTCTGACGAAATCAAGGTATTCACCAGGGAACGAGTATTCACTGAAGAATAAACTCGTTCCTGGTGTACCTTGTTCACCGTCTTTACCTTGTATACCATATGTGGCAATACCAGGTGCATATGTATCATTATGAAATCTCTAAGAAATCTGCATACTTTTTATCGTTTATAAATTTTAACAGTTGGATATATATTCTTACCAGTTGTTTCATTCAGTACAATAGTTAATGTATTTAAATTCTCTTTTGTTTCAAATTTAGTTGAATAATTTTCATACTTATTATATGTACTTAAATTATCTGGTTTTTCTGTTACTATATTTATAACTGAATTTGGTTCAGTATCTTTTGAGAATAGTTCAACTTCTATTTTTGATTTATCATTATAATAAACAGATAATGTATTATTAATGTAATTCTTCTATCCTGCATATTGTGAATCCTTAAAATATACCCAATTTTCATTAAACTGACTATTATTTATAAAATGATTAAATATTGCAGAAGATATATTAATAGTTATCGTTGTAGTTCTCTGATTATTATCTGACATATTAAACGATGCATCTGAGAAGTTAATTGTTAAAATATCATTTGCTGTTGAATATGACCATTTATCAAGTAATATATATTCATTGTGAATTACCATACAATGAGACCCAAAGAATGACTTATCATCAATACCAGTTTTATGTCCATCAATACCGTTATATTCATTTTCTGAAGTATATTTTCTATAATAGTTATTATCCCATGTAGCACTTAATAATGACCTTTCATTTATTAAATAATAATTCTTATTTAACTTCTGTAATTTTGTATCCTCAAATACTTTATTACCTGTATAATTCTTAATTCTGTTAATTGATTTCAATTTTGTATTTGACTGTAATAAATCAACATTAAGAATATCTTTCAATTCATCATCTACATAGAAATCAAACATATTATTTGTATTAGGAGTAAACCAACCATAATTAAACTTAATCTGATTAGGTATCGATAATGTAAATATTAAAGGATTATATTCTTCTGTATTCTATATATGCTTTACTTCAGAATTATCTGGAATAATATATACATCCACATCATTTGTAAATGAATTTACATATCGTGTTAATTTATCTTTTGCTGATTCTGTAGTTATCAATTTAGTAATATATTTTTTGAACTATACAAGATTATTACCTGTTATCAATTTTGTTCTTTTTAATAAGTTAGTCTATGTGTCTTTATATGCCATAATAAATTGATTACTATTAAGAATATTAGATAATTTTAACTATGTTGGATTATACTAAGTTCTATTTATAGTTGCTGCTAATTTTGTTTCATTCAATGAAATTTTCTTAGGATACAATACATTAGATATATTTAATAATTGTGCTGTAGAATTTTCTTTTAATGTAGTTAAATCAATAACACGTTCTAATATCTATTTTGCTGTATGATTATAATCACCATCAGCTTTTGTTATAACATAAGAATGACTATCAGATGAAATAATATCTAAAGAACTTATATTTGTTGGTGTATTAACAATAAAACCAGATTCACTATTATATAATAAGCCTCGATCATATACATTATTAACTGAAACGTATTCATTACAATCAATAGTATCTTCCAATGAATATGTTACGAACTATGGTTTATTTAAATCAATATCATTTTCAATCATAGTAACATTAGGAATATCATACTATACAAATAATGAGCTCCACATATTATGTCTATCAATAATACTTAATAATTTTTTATGGAAATTATTTCTCTTATGTGATAATATACTATTATTTGTTGATGCAACTGTTTTGAAATCAATATCATATGGCGAATTTAATACTGCATAATCTGCATAACTCTAATATTCATTATCCGTTAAATTCTTTATATTATTTGTACCTTCATGTTGATAATCGATATAGAACTAATGGTTTATTAATAATATAAATTTTTCTTTCAATGAAATATAAAGTTCATTAGATTTTGTTAAATCATAATCTGTTAATACGAATGCTTCAAAACCTGAATAATCTTCAAGATGAATATAACTATTAATGATTTTTGTATTTAACTTAATATTAAATTTAATTCCAGAGAATATAAATTCAAGACTCTTAATATTTGAATTATAATATACAGAAGCTGTATCTATATTCGCATTATCAATTAATAATTTTTTAATAGAATGCTATACAGAACCGTTTAATATACTTTCTTTATATGTTGTAGATTCATTATTGATATATAATACATTATCTACTTTATTAGTTACATATTGATTTGTATCATAATCCGATGCTGTATAAATATTTTCACAGAAATTACCTTTTACTTCATATTTTTCATTCAATGTATTAACATCCAATATGTTATTATTATCATAATATTGACCGTTTGATTTCCATAAACATTGTGTTAATGGAACAATAGGCCATAATAATTCACTGTTATTTGTATTTTTTGGATTTGCAAAATAATTAGTTGACTTTAATTCTGGGATTTCTGTATCATAATTATATGTCTAATATTTCTGTTTATCTACAATCTTTAATACTGTATTATCTACAAATGAAATATAATGCGTAGTTTTTGTCATCTGATTAGTTGTTGAACTAATATAGATATTTCTAGGTGTTACTAAGAATCTTGAACCTTTTTGAGCATTACCTCTATTAAATTTCAATTTACCGTTTATAACTTCATACATAATACCGTACTGTATTCTATAATCACTTTCATCTGTTGCAATAGAAGTACCTGCGGGTATATTGATAATAAGATTATCTTCATTATGTAATGTTCTGCTTAAATCTATTGTTGTATCAATATCTTTAATATTTGTAATACCCATAATAGAAATAGAAACAGCTGTTGGTTTATATAAATGTATTTTATTTGTAATTAATAAAGATTCATTTATAGTAGAAATCATACAAGTATCAACATCATATGGGTTTGTAATAACACAAACATTCTGTTCAGTATCAATTATTTGCTATTGATCATCTATTGTGAAATTCTTATATGTATCAGACTCGAATATATTATTTCTTAAATAACCATTTATAATATTAAATGTATTTACTGTATCATAAATACCGTTTACATTATATACTAATGGATATTTAACTTTATTAATTAAATCTGCTATATCTGTATTAATCTGATATGTATAATTTAATTTTTTTGTAGGTTCAAATTTAACTATATTGTTATATCTCCATCCTAATGTTTCAAATGAATAATTTGAAAATGCGCAATAATAATTATCAAAGAAATCTGATTGATTAGTTAATGCATGCATTTCATAAGTCATATTGTTATTAAAATATGAAATTGTATCAGATTTTATATTATTAATATCTGCACTCTCTACATAACAATGCCAACATTTAATATCTTTATTATCAACATATGTTATCCAATCATTTTCATCATCATGTGCCAAAGAATTATTCTCAATATGTTTAATTTCTTTATGTGGCAAGAAATCAAGACTATCTGTATATTCTTTATTTGTAGTATAAATAATACCATTAATACCAGTATATGCTGTATAATCATATGAGAAATCATCAAATTTCGGTGGTAATATATGCTATACATACATACTGTCATATGATGATATTATAGAAATACTATTGTCATTATATGATTGAACTCTAATAATATCTGTGTTGAATTTTTCAATACATTTGATTATACGGTTTATCTGTACATCTAATGAAGCTGTTATATCATTATATTCAGTATCTTGAGAATAGAATGATATTCTGTAGAAATATGTATTTTCTGAATATCTGCATTTTTGTTTACCTACATATGGATTAATGTTATAATCAGTTTCTAATAAACGCTCATCATTTGATGCAATAAGTTCATAAACAATATGTTCTGTAGTTAACTAATTTGTTTCATAAGTATTAGCAATATTAGTAAATGATTTATTAACAATAGGATAATCTAATGCTATGAATTTAATATGTTCACCACATTCAATAGGTTTATGGAAATGTAATACCATAAAGCTTTTATCATTTTCTTTATCAATATTAATTTCAGTTGAATCTAAACTTATTAAATTAGAATCAGGTGTATTAGTAACATAATTCTTAAAGAATTTCTATAAATCTATTTTTGTCTATACTCTACCTACATTATTATTGGTTATTGCAAAGAATAATCTATCATAATAATTTTTATTAAAAATTGTATTGAATATATTTTCATCACCTTTATATATGTTTCCTTGTTCATCATATTTTGTCAATACCGTATTTCCTGTATTGTTTTTAGATGAAACTATATAACCATAATTAATAAAATCATTAGCTGTTAAATATAATCCAAAATAACGATGCATTGAATATTCTTTCATGTCATCATCATTAAACATAAATTCAAGATTTATGATATTAGAATATATAAGATTATGACGTTCAAAACCAGCAATAATATAATTATTAAACATTTCCTGTTTATTAGGAATATCAGAATTTAATATTTTAGAACCGAAATATGTTGTTTCTGACTGATTTACAAGAATACCGCGTTCTACTGAGATTCCTTTCCATATATTATTACCTTGTCTGTAATAAGGTGAATTCTAATTATAATCCTATTCTATAAACTGTAAGTAACATTGACCATAATTAGATAACATATTCTTATAGTTATTGAGATATTGACCGATTGATGTTGTTGTTCTTAAATCATATGTCTTAATAACTTTAGAATCTTTAATTAATGTTTTGAATTTCTCTATATCATTAATATCTTTTCCTGAATATGTTTCTTCATTAAATACATCATCATATCTAAATATTGCAAAGAATTCTGGTATATCATTTCCTATATGAAGAGGTGCAAGTATTTTCATGTTCTCTGAATAAAGACTATCTGTATTTGTTTCTGCTCCATATTCATACATAGTTTCATATTGATCTTTATAATCATTGTAAACCTTATGAGCTTTAAGTGAATTTTCTGGAAGACCAAATAAATTCTTTATAGGAATATTTTTAAATACTTTCTTTATATCTCTTGGATAATTACCATCTGATGAAATAGGATATTTTCTAACATTCTTATTATTTAATACAGGATTAGCTTTAAACGTATCAAGATATAATTTATAATCAGTATCGACTACTAATTTAACATTACCTGATAATTTTGGATTTGCGCGTAATAACATAGATGAATGATGTTCAGTATTAAGTTCATATCCTTTATTATCATAATTTGTAAGATGCTTTTCATTTTCATCATTTGTAATTAATAGTTCTCCTGTTATTTCATCACCGTCTTTATGTTTAATTGTTAAATTTATACTGTTAGATGTTTCCTTTGGATAATCATCATCTAAACTTAATGTAAATATACCTGGTTCAACATTGGATAGTAATGTACCATTAGTTAAATCTTTATATTTAACACCATTAATACGTAAATAATCACTAAAATTATTTTTATTAATTTTTATCTCATACTTATATTGTTGTGTTGTTGTATTTGATACTGCATATAAATAACCATTATAAATTGTATTACCCTATAAATTATTAAGTCTATTATTGTATATTGGTGTATTACCATTTATAGTATTATTAAATCTATTATTGTTTATTATTGTACCGTTTATATTTGTTACAAGATTATTAAATGGATTATTTGGACGAAATACTGCTTCTGTAAATTTATCTTTATTTATATTAATATCAATTTCGTCTTTAATAAATTTAGATTTTTTATTAATAGTTAATAATCCATTTTTTCTATACATTAAATCTGTAATAATATCAGTTGAATTATCACGATATTCATATTCAACTTCATCCTTATTCTAATAATCATATACAGATGTATCATATGCAAGAAATCCAGAAAATACAGGATAAACACCATATCTAGGAATTTGTACATTTATATCATTATCTAACAATGAATTGATACAATATTTTGTTTCTATACTATGTCCTTCCTCATCTTGAATAACTTTATAGTTATAAATTAAACTTGAACCATCTAACGGTTGTACTTTCATATTTTTATCTCTATAATATATAGCACTAATATCATAATCAAGTGAACTGTCAATATATGTATATTTTCCATTCGTATCTTTATCTAATACAGGAATTTTTCCGTCATTATCATTTTTTACAAATGATGCATTTATTGGATAATAATTTTTATTGTTAATATAATATTTTTGATATACTGCTCTATATGATGAATCATATTCAACTTCTTTTGCGGGAAAGGTTAAAGGAACATCAATGTTATTAGTACCATACGCTGAAGTATCTGTTGAATTTATCTATGAAAATGAATATGGTGTTTCATAAGTCTCTTCAAGTACGCGCAAAAATGGAAAATCTCCCCAGAAATTCGGTAACTCTACAGTAACAGTATGCTTATTTGACACATAAAAATTACCTAACCATTTAGCTACAGAATAACATAAATTATATCTATTTTCAAATGCAACTTTATCTGCATCACTTAATATTTTTTCATTTATAACCGATGAATCTTCCAAAGCATTTATACAATAGTTATCTAATATAAATGTATCTATCTTAAAACGATTCTTATTTTTACTTACATCTTCTGCACCATTAAAATATATTCCATTAGGGAAATATTTATCTTTATGTTCAATATAATCATTAATATTCTTTGACCCCTTAACATAAAATGCATAATAATCCTATTTTGTGTCTTTATCTATTTTATATGTAATATTTCTATCTTTATTATAACTAGCATATACAGTAGGAGACCAAATATCAACAGGTTTATAATCAATAAATCTAACATATACATATTTTGTTTTATATCCTATATATGCATCTTGTTTTACAATTACTTCCTTATATGCACTAACTGACATTAATGATTTAGGATCTGTAAATGTTGCATCTATTTTAAATTTTACAATATTTCTTTCTTCCATTGTAAAATTATCAGGTACATTAAATATATTCTTATGATTTTTATCCTGACTTTTTCCATCAGTATTTGGTTCTAAATTTGGTAATAATAATTCTTTAGAGTTATTTTTATCAACTATATTTTCAGAGTTTTCAATATTATATAATTCTGGTGTAAGTCTAAGAACAAATGGATAAGTATTTGTATTACTTACTTGTTTTCTCCATCCATTTTCTGTTGATTCTGTCTATCCGTTAGGTATATAATTTTCATTTATATGTGATTTATTATCACTCCAATAAATTCTAACAGTTATTTTATAATTAGCTAATGTATAATTATAATTCGTATCTCTACTATCTCTTGCATTTATAAATACACCTTCATCATATGATGTATTCTACTAAAAATAATTATTATAGTAATCTGGATCACTCGAATACTCAGCTGCACCACTTGATTTTGATGGTTTTATTTCATTATATCTTATTTTATCTGTATTACAAGAACTATTAATACCATAAAAAGGTAAATTTTCAAAATATGCATCTATTTCCATACGTACAGGATATGGATAATCTACATTTACATGTTCTTTATCTTTAAACTGAAATGTTGCTGGATCATATACATATCCCAATTTTTCAGTATCCATAATAGGAATAGGATATTCCACATCTTCATAACCATTCAATAAAACAGATGTATTAATAACAACATCTTTTTTATTAGGTGTTAACTTAAATAAATATTTCTTCTATTTTGCCATTTGTATCCTTAAATCAAATTCGTTTCATTATTTATTAGATGAAAAAAGAGATATTACTTTTTAATTATGTAATATCTCTTTTATTTTTATATTATTCATCTTCTGACACACTAATATCATAATTAATGTAATTAATACTTGCAATATCACCCAAATATCCTACATTATCAAACTCTTTATCAATCGTATCTACTTTATCCTATAATGATATAGATGTAATAACTTTTGTTCCTGTTGATTCATCTGTATTTTCATATGCGATATTCTTTGCAATATGCTTAAAATACAAACCATTAACAGAATTACTGTTTGGTATTGTATCATCTAAATGGGATGTAACACCAGATGAACTTAATGTATTATTAATTGCAATAGTTAATGCGTCATCATTAACATCTTTAATCAAATCTGCAATTTCATTTGTAGATGAAAGATTATCAGGAAATGATATAATAATAGAATTAGACCAATCGGATCTTAAAGGATTTGTTGGATAGCCAGCTTCTGATATAGATCTTACTTTTATTTCTACACGTTCACCTTTCTATATAGGTATATCAATCTGATTAATATTTACTTCTGTCGAATCTGCTACATTTTCTACTACCCATTTATATCCATTACCGTCATTTACTTTTGTTTTCATCTAAGACTATGAAATATTCCAATCTGAAAAAGTACCAGTAACACTTGAACCTGTGTTCTGATCATTATAGGTAAATGTATTTAACAATACAGGTGTATTATCTTCTTTTACATAACGGTATGCAATATCAAAACCTATAATTTCTTCCTATAAACCAGAATTTCCAATACGTGTTTTCTATACAGGTATAGAGAAGAAACCTCTGATTCTATATTTTGGATCAGTCAATAAAGCACCATTAGATCTTACTTCTGACTAAAAAGCAGATACATTACTTGAATAACTTGATTGAGCATTCTACAACTCTAATGTTTGTGTGTTTATTTGCTCCTGTTTCGCATTATAATCGCTGATGTTAGTAATATTCTATAATTCAGATTTGAGGTCCGCTATGGCTGATTTAAGACTATCTATCTTAGTCTTATCATCTGCTATAAGTGCGGCAGTATTCTTAATTGTTGTTGTATCAATTGCTGCATTAATCTGTGTATTAACCTGAACGACTCTCATATCTGATTCAGATAATGTTGGTGCATTTGGTTTTTGTCCGCTCCATGCAGTAACAGTTCTTTCCTTTGCTTCATCTATCATCTTTGCACCCCAGTCAACTACATAATTACTGTAATATTCTGTTAATGATGTTGATGTAACATTACCATTACTATCTTCATATAAAAGATTATTTGTATCTACTCTTACAGGTGTTGACCATGTATCTGCCTATAAATTATATGCTTCGGAAATTCCTTTTACATATATAATATCATATTCATTTGCACCAACTCTCACTGAAATTATCTTACTTCTGAAAGGATCTTCATAATAATTAAGTGTTGCATAAACACCAGGTAAAGCTGCACCTACAATTCGTTTTAATCTGACTTTACTTGAATTCTAATTAATTGCAATGATTTCAAAAATAGAATCGCTGTATGATAACTAATCACCAATAGATAATATATTATTCTTTCCCTAATCGATACCATCACTTGAAATGGTAGAATATGTTATACTGTCCAATGTATACCATACATTTCCGTTAATAATATCAGGATCTTGTATAATCTGAAATGTTCCTGATTTTGTATTTCTCACTAATGGTAACTATACAATTTCTTCGTCTTCTGAATATGAAATATTACTATTTGCTAATAATGATTTTAATGAAAGATAATCATATGTTGTTGTAGATATTTGATTATTCCATAATGTTGTTGCCGCATCATCATTAGAATTAAGAATGACTCTAACAACTTTAACTCTATCAGCATCATCATCAATCTAACCAGTTAAATCAATATCAACTGTTAAACCAGGAAACATTAAATCTTCGAAAAACCAATTTGTATCTAATTTAAATGTAGATGGATCCTGTAAACCATTTATCTAATCTGGAGTTTTTGGTATTGAACTTAATTTAATTGTTCTTCTTGAACCGTCATTAAGATTAATTGTACCTTTACCAGTTGAAATTGTATTAAGAGATTCTTCAACAGATTTTAATCGATTAACAATAGATGCATAACTTGGTAACTAATATCTTGAATTTGTTCCCTATGTATCTTGATATTCATAAGTAACGAAAGTATCATTTGTTGTTAATGATCTTTGCATAGCGGATAATAATGAAAGTTCATTAGTTTGCTATGCAATTGTTTTTCGCATATTTTCTGCAAAACTGTTTATATTATTATTTGTACTCATTTTAAATATTATCCGTTATTTTTACTTTCTAATTCTTCTATTCTCTTATTTAATGATTGAATATATTTTATCATTAATGGTATTAATGCTTCATAATTCAAAAATGTAGTATCCTTTTCATTATCATTATTTGGATCACCAGTTCTGTATACTAACTTATCAAATCCAAAACCTTGCAATATATATTGTGGTAATTCTATACTTGGATATACATTATTATTATATGTATAATAATTAACATTTATACCATTTATAATGTCATTTATATTTCCTGTATCTGAAGACCATTCACCTAATGCAGTATCTGCTTGTGTACTTACATTAAAAATAGGTTTATATACCGTAGGAACATTATAAGTATATTCATCGTTTAATATTTTAATTGGTGGCGTATAAGTTGAACCTTGATATTCTTCAGTATTAATAAAATCAGTTAACTGTTTATTAAGTTGAATTCTAATCATGTTATTACCATCATTGACGCTTGAGTCAATCGATGTGTCAGTAATAGGTTGAATAATCTTTGTTCGTATATTCTATGAAACTATACCAGATGTTTTTGATCCGTTTAAATAACCATTTAATTTAGTTTCTAAATCCTATAGTTTTTGTTTATTTTCATCAGTCAACTTAAGTGTTGTCATATATGCATCTTGTATTGCCATTGTTGATTGTACATTTGTATTCATCACATCAATAGCTCTATTAAGATTACTAACAACATCAGAAAAATCAACACTGTTTATAGAAGACATTGTTGTATTATCCTAAATCATCGCATCTGTATTGTCATATACAGATAATGTTTTTATATTAACACGGAATGAATAACTATTACCAAAGAAATTTGCTTTATTTGCACCGCCGAATGATTTCTTCTTAATTAAAGACGGTATTTTCGCCTAACCATTCTATACACTTGATGGTGAATCTAAAAATACAATACCAAAAAGATTTATAGCATATGCAGTTTTAGTTGTATCGTTCTAATCATAAACACTATAATATAAAAGTATTGCATTAAAACCAAATTCACATGGGTTTGTTGTAATATCACAGTATTTTCCACTAAACTATGTTTTCTAATCAATATTAACATCATCATATGAATTAATCTGAATATTTTTATCATTAGTAAACGTTCTACATGCAGACTATATTTCATTAATATCTTTTACTATTTCATATGCATCATCCAATTTATATGAAGTACCACTATCATCATATCTTGGTTTTACATCTGATAATATTTTTAATGTATCTACATTATTCTTTCTTCCTTGCAAATGTTCTGAATCACCTGCATTATATGTTTTACCATATATATAATTTGTTTCTGCTGAATCCTAAACCTGTTTAAAAAATACAGGTCCATTTCCATAACTTGTAGGTATATTAACATATGTTTCGTTAAACATACCGAATTCTGTACTTAATGAATTACCTGCATCTATTGCACCAAAACACTATACTACTCTATTTGTATTATCTTTCTCTTTATAGTAAACATCATTACTATTTTGTGTTCTGTCTAAATTGAGTTTAGAATCTTTAATATGTCTTGTTCCGAAACTTTTTAACCAATGGAAAAATGCTCGTTCTGTAACAGTATGATATTCCTGATAATTATATGAATCTTGATTTAATAATGTACATTCAAGATTCATCATATAATTCTATAAATCAGTTGCAATAGCAATAGATTCTGTTTTTGGATCTGTATTACCAAACATTACAGGTAAATTAAGTAATGCATAATGTGACATTGCAACACCTGTTGCTCTGCTGTTTAAATTTAAACCAATATCTTCATTAGCAGATGGAAAAACATATAAAGTTGCACCATTATCTCTTAATGGTCTTAATAAAGGAGTTCTAATCATTTTCGTAAACTAATAATTTTTATTTTCTTTCAATCATAATATCATCAGCAGAACGAACAGAATAATCCAATACATCCCATGATGCTCCAAATTGTTCATCATTACTAATACACTTTAATGTAATTCTATTTAATTCATCTTTTGATATTCGTAAAAATTTCTTTTCTTCTCTTGATAATATAACTCTATAAAAACCTTTTGATTTAGTATCATTAAATCTTAATTTAACAATAGAACCAGGAATTCCTTTTATAGATGAAGTATTCTCATCATTTATAGTAACAATATTTGCATAATCATAATATGTATAAATAAAACCCTATGTAATATCATTATATTGATACTATGGTAAATTCATTCTTTTTAACTATAATTTAGTAGCAAATAATAAACTCTAATCAAATGTAAATGAATTTGAATTATTTACTGACTGATTATTTGAATTATTACTTGCACCGTATAATCCAATATATCCTTCATCCTCAGAATAACTCTAACTAAACTGTTTCTTTAAACTATCAACACTACTTATAATCTATTCTAATGTATCTGCTAATGACTAAACAGTGCCATTTCCTAATGTAACACCTATAGCACCAGAATTATGTGCATACTTATTCATATCAGGAGATATTTTATCATATGGAACTGTTTTCAATAATCCACCATCATTATAAAGATAACGACCGTTTAATGCATCATGATTTATACCTTCATTATTAGAACCACCTGATCTAATAACTTGTTCTAAACTTTTTATATTTTTCGTTTCAAAATCTTCTACAATAAGTTTTTTAAACTAACCTAAATTAGATTTAACATATGATTTATTATCTGATACATTATCAATATTTTTAATTATACATTCACTTGATGAATCATACATCTTATCAATATAATCACAAATCTTTGTATTGTTATCATTAATAATTTTTGGAAGCTATCCGATCATTGTTCGAATAGATATATCATGTAACTATTTTTTTAACCCATTACTCATATCTTTTTATCAAATAAAGATTTTCATTTACTTATTTATTTAGTAAAAATATAACATATCAATTTAAAATTATTATAATAAGTAAATATAAAACTTTATCATATATTTTACTAATAATAACTAATATTGTTTTATATACTATAAAATAAAAATATGATATAAAAATA
>OCLB01000054.1_pt1 | contig 25184 bp, 20 predicted proteins | sample 1495901 | NCBI WGS metagenome assembly OCLB01 (sample SAMN03418273, study PRJEB22391) | human gut metagenome | biome: human-gut; feature: organic feature; material: feces | host: Homo sapiens | place: Tanzania | collected 2013-01
CTGAAAAACTCACGTCGTCAAGGGTAAATGCGGGATAAAACGATAACCGCCGTCACGAAAAGGTTTTACGAAAACTTTGACGACACGGCGTATCGCGGCTATCTTGAAAAATTCAACCTGGACGAAAACAAAACCGTAAAGGCGTTGTCGCAAGGAATGAAAGTCAAGTATTCGCTGGCGCTTGCCCTGTCGCACAACGCCGACCTTTTGATTCTGGACGAGCCGACGTCGGGGCTCGATCCCGTCTCGCGCGAGGACCTTCTGGACGTGTTCTTGTCGCTTAAAGACGACGGGAAAACCATACTCTTTTCAACGCACGTAACGTCCGATCTCGACAAGTGCGCCGACGACATTACCTACATCAGAAACGGCAAGATTTTTGCAAGCGAACCCACCGATACGTTCAAGGAAAAATACAAGCTCGCATTCGTTAAAAAGGACGCTTTCACGGACGATATCGCAGCGCGCTCGCACGGCGTGAGACGGCTGAAAGACGTGTTAAGCGTGTTGATTTCTGCCGATAAAGCCGATGTTTTGAACATTGAAACAACCGACGCGTCGCTTGAAGACATTATGGTGCATCTTGAAAAGGAGGAATTATGAAAAATCTTGTTTACAAGGAATTCCGCCTTGCGGCGCACCCGACGAACTACATTTTTTTGTCGTTTGCCTTCATGCTGCTTATCCCGAATTATCCTTATCTCGTGTCGTTTTTTTACACCACGCTCGGCATATTCTTTATGTGTCTTTCGTCGCGTGAAAATCACGACCCGGAATACAGCCTTAATCTTCCCGTAAGAAAGCGTGACCTTGTCGGCGCAAGGATACTCACCGTCTGCATTTTCGAACTTCTGACGATTGTCGCGACGATTCCCTTTGCCGTCCTTCGCTGCACTGTTTTAAACACTTCCTTAAATCAGGCGGGCTCGATGCCGTCGCTTGCTTTTTACGGAATCGCGTTTTTGTATTTCGGCATATTCAACCTGGCGTTTTTCACGGCGTATTATAAAAGTCCCGAAAAAATCGGCAGACATTTTGCCTTGTCGAGCGCACTCGGATTTTTAATCGTCGCAATCGACGTCGTACTTGCACACGCGCCCGTCGTAAAAGACGTGTTTCTGACGACGGACGACTCTCACCTTGCGGCAAAACTCGTAATTTTGTTTGCGGGTATTATTTTTGGCGCAGGACTCACCGCGCTTTCGTATAAAAAAGGCGCGAAAAGTTTTGAAAAATACGATTTGTAACGTTTTTTCGGACGCAAAAAAACCGCCGTTGCACGGCGGTTTTTCAATGCGCTTTTGTTTGTTTTTTATTATTTGATTACTTCAAGTCCGCCCATAAACGGCCTTAAAACTTCGGGCACCGTGACCGAGCCGTCGGCGTTCTGATATTGTTCCACAAGCGCGGGAAGAATGCGACTTGTCGCAAGTCCGCTGCCGTTCAACGTATGCACGAAACGGGTTTTGCCGGTTGCGGCGTCGCGGAAACGGGTGTTGTTTCTTCTTGCCTGATAGTCGCGCGCGTTCGAAACGCTTGAAACTTCCTTGAAAATGCCCATCGACGGAATCCAGACCTCGATATCGGTCGTGCGCGCCATCGACGCCGAGCAGTCGCCCGCGGCAAGTTTCGATATGCGGTGATAAAGCCCCAGCTTTTCGACGAGTCCGCTTGCCTTGTTCACAAGTTCTTCAAAGGCTTCGTCGCTGTGATCGGGGTGGGTATATTGCACCATTTCGACCTTATTGAACTGATGTCCGCGGATCATACCGCGCTCTTCGCTTCGATAACTGCCCGCTTCCTTTCTGAAACACGGGGTGTATGCGAACATTTTCATCGGGAGTTTGCTTTCGTCGATGATTTCGCCCGAGTAAATATTCACGAGAGCGGTTTCCGCAGTAGGCAGCATAAAGCGGTTTTTCTTTCGGTCTTCGTCGACGTCGAGCCAATACACTTCGTCCGAAAACTTGGGGAATTGTCCCGCGCCGAATCCGCAGTTATAGCCGAGTTGCAACGGCGGAAGAATAAATTCGTAACCGTCTTTCAGGTGCTCCGAAATAAAGAAATTCAGAAGCGCCCATTCCAGCCTTGCGCCGACGCCGCGGTACATCCAGAATCCGCCGCCCGACAGTTTCACGCCGCGTTCGTAGTCGATAAGATTCAAACTTGTGCAAAGGTCGACGTGGTTTTTGGGCTCAAAGTCGAATTCGGGCATTTTGCCGATGACTTTTTGTACGGCGTTGTTTTCCTTGCCGCCCGCAACGAGGTCGTCGTCGGGAAGGTTGGGAAGACACGCGACGAAATTGAAAATTTTCTCTTGCAAATCGTCGATTTTTTTGTCGTCTTCGGAGATTTCTTCGCCGATTTTTCTCATTTCGTCAAAGATTGCGTCAACGGGTTTGCCCTCTTTTTTCAAGCGGGGAATGTCCGCCGACACCTTGTTTTTTCTTGCTTTCAGACTTTCGACGTCGGAAATAAGCGCGCGTCTTTCGGCGTCCCACGAGAGAAGTTCCGAAAAATCGACGTCGCATTCTTTCTTTTTCAAAGACGCTTTCACCGCGTCGGGATTGCTGCGAATCAGGTTAATGTCAATCATATCTGTCTCCTATATTACGAAGTTGATAAGGCGATGGGGAATTACGATAACTTTTTTCACGGTCGCGCCGTCGAGAAGGGCTTTGACCTCATCGGAATCCATCGCGATTTTTTGGATTTCGTCTTTGTCCGCGCCGGACGGTACGACGATTTTCGCTTTCACGCGGCTGTTGATCTGCACCGCGAGTTCGAGTTCGTCCTTAATAAGGGCTTTTTCGTTGACTTTCGGGAATTCGGTATTGAAAATCGTGGTTTTATTGCCCAAAATTTCCCAAAGTTCTTCCGTGAAATGCGGCGCGAACGGCGCAAGCACTTTCACAAGGTCTTCGACGCACTCCTTAAAGACGGCGTTTTTGTCGGACACTTTGTTTTCGTAATCGGTAAGCGCGTTCGTGAATTCCATAATACGCGCGATCGCCGTGTTGAACGCAAAGTTTTCGGTGTCGGCGGTGACGCATTTTATCGTGTTGTTTCTGACGTATTCGATATTCTTTTCGGCAGCGGTCAAAGGATTATTGTTGTACGAGAACGTGCGGCTGTGGCACACGAGCCTTTCAACCCTGTCCATGAAACGCTGGATACTTTCAAGCCCTTTGTCGTTCCACGGTCCGCCTTCGACATAGGAAAAACCGAACATAAGGTAAAGTCGGAAAGCGTCGCTGCCGTACTTTTCGATGAGAGTGTCGGGCGAAATTACGTTGCCGCGGGACTTGCTCATTTTTTGTCCGTCGGGCCCTAAAATCGTGCCCTGATGCACAAGCGACTTGAACGGTTCGTCAAAGTCGAGATATCCCATATCCCTCAACGCTTTTGTGAAAAATCTTGCGTACAAAAGGTGCATGCACGCGTGCTCCGCGCCGCCGATATATTTATCGACGGGAAGCATTTTGTCGACTTTTTCGCGGCTGAACGCTTCCTTGTCGTTTTTCGGATCGACGTATCTCAGATAATACCAGCTGCTGCATACGAAGGTGTCGAGCGTGTCGGGATCGCGTTTTGCGTCCGCGCCGCATACGGGGCATTTCACGTTCATAAATTCGTCGCACTTTTTCAGCGGGCTTTCGCCGTCGGGCGTGAAGTTGACGTTGTAAGGAAGTTCCACGGGCAAATCCTTTTCGGGGACGGGCACCGCGCCGCAGTGCGGACAATGGATAACGGGAATGGGCGCGCCCCAATAACGCTGACGCGAGATAAGCCAGTCGCGCAGACGATAGTTGGTTTTGAGTTCCCCTTTCCCTTCTTTTTCAAGTTTTCTGATGACGGCGACGCGTCCTTCTTCGGTGGTCATACCGTCAAATTCGCCGCTGTTGCACATTATGCCGTAGTCGGTATAAGGCAGATCGTCGGGCGAACCGTCCTTGCTCCTTATTACTCTTTCGATGGGCAAGCCGTGCTTTTTCGCGAAAACGTAGTCGCGGTCGTCGTGCGCCGCAACGCCCATAACCGCGCCCGTGCCGTAACTTGCAAGGACGTAATCGGCAACGAGAATGGGGACTTCCCTGCCGTTTATCGGGTTGATGGCGTAACTTCCCGTGAACACGCCCGTCTTTTCGCGCGAGGACGAAAGACGTTCAATCTCGTTAATTTTGCTGCACTGCAATTTATAGTCTTCGACAATCTGTTTGTTTTCTTTGGTGACGACCTTATCGACAAGCGGGCTTTCGGGCGCGAGAACGACGTACGTGATACCGAAAATCGTGTCGGCGCGCGTCGTGAACACGCGGAAACTGACGTCCTTGTCTTTCACTTGGAACTCGATTTCGCCGCCCGTGGATTTACCGATCCAGTGTTTTTGCATAAGTTTGGTTTTTTCGGGCCAGTCGAGTTTGTCGATGTCGTTCAAAAGTTCTTCGGCGTATTTCGTGATGCGGAAGAACCATTGCGTCAGATTTTTACGGACAACCGTCGTGCCGCATCTTTCGCAGCAACCGTCGACGACCTGCTCGTTCGCAAGAACGGTCTGGCAGGACGGGCACCAGTTGACCGGCGCTTCCTTTCTGTACGCCAGGTCGTGTTTATACATTTGCAAAAACAGCCATTGCGTCCATTTATAATACTTCGGATCGCACGTGACGACCTCGTAATCCCAATCGTATGTCGCGCCGATGTTTTTAAGCTGTTTTTCCATCGTCGCGATGTTTTTCAGGGTGCTGTCTTTGGGATGAATACCCGTTTTTATCGCGTAGTTTTCGGCAGGCAGACCGAACGCGTCGAATCCCATCGGCTGGAACACTTCGTAGCCCTGCATACGCTTAAAGCGCGCGAAACTGTCCGACGGCCCGTAGTTGAACCAGTGTCCGACGTGCAACTTTGCGCCCGACGGATACGAAAACATTTCAAGGACGTAATACTTCTTGTCGATTCTCGACGGATCGAACTTATAGGTTTTTTCCTCTTCCCATTTTTTATTCCATTTTGCTTCGACTTCGAGCATGTTCATATAGGAAATACCTCGTTTGAAAAAATATATAAAAGATTATAACAAAGTAAATATAATAAGTAAACAAAAATCGAACGGATTTTTTCATTTTCAAAACCAAACGCCCCCGACATCTCGGGAGCGTCTTGATTTTCATTGTTTCGGATTTTGAAAAAATTATACGTTGAAGCGGAACAAAACCACGTCGTCGGGTTGCATTACGTAGTCCTTTCCTTCGCTTCTCACCTTGCCTTTTTCTTTGGCGGCGTTGAAACTGCCAAGTTCCAAAAGCGTAGGATAATCTACTATTTCCGCACGGATAAACCCCTTTTCAAAGTCGGAATGGATTTTTCCTGCCGCTTGCGGCGCTTTCGTTCCGCGCTCGATCGTCCACGCCCTGACTTCCTTTTCGCCGGCGGTCAGATAACTGATAAGACCAAGGAGTTTATAGCACGCCGTGATAAGTTTCGGAAGCGCGCCTTCTTCGATTCCCAAATCGTCAAGGAAGGCTTTTCTTTCGTCGTCGGAAAGGCTTGCAAGTTCTTCCTCGATCTTTGCGGAAATCACGACGACTTCGCTGCCTTCCGCCTTTGCGTATTCTTCGACGGCTTTCGTATATTCGTTTCCGCCGGTCTGGTCTTCGGACACGTTCGCGCAGTAAATGACGGGTTTGTCGGTGAGCAGGAAAAAGGATTTCACAAGTTCCTTTTCGTCATCGGACAGTTCCATCGTCCTTACGGGTTTGCCGCTTTCAAGCCATTTATAAATGCGGGTTAAAAGATTTGCCTCTTCGATAAACTTTTTGTCGCCGCCCTTTGCCATGGATTGCGCCTTTGCGATGCGGCGTTCCACCGTTTCCATATCGGCGAAAATAAGTTCCAGATTTATGGTTTCGATATCGTCGACGGGATCGACCTTGCCGGAAACGTGCGTTACGTTTTCGTCGTCGAAGCACCTTACGACGTGCACGATCGCGTCCACTTCCCTGATGTGCGACAGGAATTTATTGCCAAGACCTTCGCCTTTCGACGCGCCCTTGACAAGCCCCGCGATATCCACGAATTCCACGGTTGCGGGGGTGATTTTTTTGCTGTTGTAAAGCGCCGCGAGTTTTTCAAGCCTTTCGTCCGGCACCGCGACGACGCCCACGTTCGGCTCTATCGTGCAAAAAGGATAATTCGCGCTCATCGCGCCTGCGTTTGTAATTGCGTTGAACAACGTGCTTTTCCCGACGTTGGGGAGCCCGACTACGCCTAATTTCATATCACACCTCTTGTTTTTGTCGAAAATATAATACAACATTTTTATTTTGTAGTAAAGAGAAAGGCGGCACTTTGGTTTACAAAATATAATTGCTATGATAAAATAATTTAAACTATTTAAGCATAAAAGCAAACAAAAAGGCAACTTATGGATTACAAACACGAGATTTCGCAACTTATCAACATCGACGGCGTCGATCGGCAGGACGTCGAATCCCTTATTGCGGTGCCCAAAGAAAGCGGCAACGGCGATTATTCCTTGCCGTGCTTCCGTTTCGCAAGGGTGTTAAGGAAAGCCCCCGACAAAATCGCCGAAGACCTTGCAAGCGATATCGTCGCAAAACTCAAACGCATAAACTGCATTCACGAAAGGATTTCCGCCGTGCGAGAGTCGGTAAAAAGCAAATCTTCTTTGCTCGATCTTTTGCCCGAAAACGAAAAGGACGATTTCCGCGCGGAGTTTTTCTCACTCGGAAAGTCTTTTGAAAAACTTTTTGACGACGTCAGTCAGTCCGAGCCGAAAAAACGCGCCGACGCTTTCTTTTATCTTGCGTCGCTTGCGAAATTTGTCGATAAGGTCGAGGCGAAAAACGGATATCTCAACTTTTACCTTAACAAAAGCGCGTACAACAAAATAATTCTGGACAAAGTCGCCGCGGAAGGCGACAAGTACGGCGCGTCCGACGTCGGCGCGGGCAAAACCGTCTGCATCGACTATTCGTCCATCAACATCGCAAAACCTTTCCATATCGGCCATCTTATGACGACGGTCATCGGCGCGGCGCTTTATCGCACGTTCAACTTCTTGGGCTACCGCGCGGTCGGCATAAATCACCTTGGCGACTGGGGGACGCAGTTCGGCAAACTTATCGTCGCATACAAACTCTGGGGCGACAAAGACGACATCGAAAAACGCGGTATCCGCGCCCTGCTCGATATTTACGTCCGCTTCCACAAAGAAGCCGAAAAGGACGACTCGCTGAACGACGAGGCAAGACATTACTTCAAACTTATCGAGGACGGCGACAAAGACGCGCTTGCCCTGTTCAACTGGTTCAAAGACATCACGATGAAGGAAGTAAACAGGACGTACAAACGTCTGAAAGTCACCTTCGACAGTTACGCCGGCGAAAGCTTTTACAACGACAAAATGCAGCCCGTCATCGACGAGCTTAACGCAAAAGGATTGCTCAAAGACAGCGAGGGCGCAAAGGTTGTGGATTTGTCCGCATACAATATGCCGCCGTGCCTGATCTTAAAGGCGGACGGCGCGACGCTTTACGCCACGCGCGACCTTGCCGCGGCGTTTTATCGCAAGAAAACTTACGACTTTTATAAATGCCTGTACGTTGTGGCTTATCAGCAGAATCTGCACTTTAAGCAGTGGTTTAAGGTCGTTGAACTTATGGGTTACGACTGGTACAAGGATTTGGAGCACGTCGCTTTCGGTATGGTTTCGATGGAAGACGGCGCAATGAGCACCCGCGAAGGAAAGGTCGTGTTCTTGGAAGACGTCCTCAACAAAACCGTGGAAAAAGCCCGCGCAATTCTGGACGAAAAATCGAAAGGTCTTGACGACAAAGCGACGGTTGCCGAAGATATCGGCGTCGGCGCGGTGGTGTTCTCCGCCCTTTACAACAACCGCATAAAAGACGTCGTTTTCAGCTACGACCGCGTGCTGTCGTTCGAGGGAGAAACGGGACCGTACGTACAATATACTCACGCGCGCTGCACAAGCGTTTTAAGCCGTGCGGAAATTACAAAGGACGTCGATTACTCCGCCCTTGACAATGCGGAAGCGAACGCCGTCGTGAAAGCGATCGCGGCATTCCCCGACGCAGTCAAAGACGCCGCCGAAAAGTACGAGCCGTGCTATATCTCGCGCGCGGTGATGGCGGTATGTCAGGCATACAACAAGTTCTACTTCGAGCACCGCATTATCGACGCGGCAGAACCGCAAAGAAACGCAATGCTCCTGCTCACAAAAGCGACGAAACAAGTCATCAAAACGGGCTTGACGCTTTTGGGCATCGCCGCCCCCGACAAGATGTAACGCGGGCGTTTTGCGAAGCGCCCCCATTTCTTACGTCATTGCGAGGCATTGCCAACGGTGATGCCGTGGCAATCTCCCGGAAGGGACACCTTATAAAAGCGATGATACGATGTTTTTGCCTTTGGCAAAAGCGATGCACCTTCGGCGCGATGTGTGCCTTTGGCACGTTGTGGATAGTTTTATAAATCGTGCCCTGCGCCCTTTTCCGCGCAGGGCTCTTTTTTGTGTCGCGGCACGCTCTGTTGCCCTTTCAAAAAACCTTTCGGGACACTGCTTCTTCGCAAAACATTGACTTTCCACCGAAATGGTGATATTATGGGCAGGAATAAACCTAATTAGGTTTATTTAATAGCGGGGAAAACTTGTTATACATTTTGCTTATTTTTGACACCCTGCAATAAGTTTTTGCGAGGTTTGTTATGAAATCCAACAAAAAAAGAATCTTCCTTGTTTTTGCCATTCTGACAATGGCACTCCTTTTGTCGTTTGTTTTTGTCGCTTGTGGTAAAACCCCTGATAAAAGCAATGTTGACCATGGCGAAAACAGCAATATAGAAGAGTACAATGGGATAAAATTTTTATTAAACGATGACAAACAAGGATACAGCATTGTTGAAATGAGTTCTTGTTCCGATGCGGAAATAATTATTCCGTCTGAATACAAATCAAAACCTGTTACGGGCATAGCCGGGATGGCTTTCTTTGGCTGCACAAATCTTACAAACATAACTATTCCGAACAGCGTGACGAGCATCGGCAATTCTGCCTTCGGAGGTTGCATCGGGCTTACGAGCGTAACAATCCCCGACAGCGTGACGAGCATCGGAGAACACGCTTTCTGGGATTGCAAAGGATTGACAAGCGTCACGATTGGAAGCGGCGTAACAAACATCGGCGATAATGTCTTTAATGGTTGCAGTGGACTTATGAGCGTAGTAATCCCCGACAGCGTGACGAGTATCGGCAATTATGCCTTTGCTGGTTGCGCCGGGCTTTCGAGTATAACTATTCCCGACAGCGTGACGAGTATCGGCGATAATGCCTTCTGGGATTGCACGGGACTTATGAGCGTAGTAATCCCCGACAGCGTGACAAGCCTTGGTCTGGGTGCATTCCGAAAATGCACCGGCCTTACAAGCATTACAATCGGCAATGGCTTAACGAGCATCAACAATTCTTCCTTCAATGGTTGCACCGGCCTGTCGAATGTTACAATTCCTGACAGCGTGACAAGTATCGGTTGGGGGGCGTTCAATGATTGCATAGGCCTTACGAGCGTGACAATCGGAAACAGCGTGACAAATATCGACTATTCTGCTTTTGATAATTGCTATCGCCTTATTGAAATATATAACAAATCATCTCTGAACATAACCCCAGAAGGTCATTTCGGAAGCTTTGTATATAACGCAAAGAACATATATACCGAAGAAAGCGGAAGTAAACTTTCAACGGATGAAAACGGATATGTTATATATACGGACGGAGACGAAAAGATTTTGGTCGCTTACACCGGCACTGAGACAGAATTGACGTTGCCTTCGTATATAACACAAATTTATCAATATACTTTCTATGATTGTAACATTATTACAAGCGTGACGATCCCCGACAGCGTGACGGACATAGGATATGCTGCTTTCTCTAATTGCGCCAGGCTTACGAACGTGACAATCCCCGACAGTGTGACAAACATCGGTTGGGGGGCTTTCTTTGATTGCTGCGGTTTGACGAGCATAACAATCCCCAGCCGCGTGACGAGCATTGACAGTCAGGTCTTCTATGGTTGCAGCAGTTTGACGAGCATTTCTTTTAACGGAACAATGGAAGAGTGGACTGCCCTCTCGAAAGGAACATCTTGGAATTACAACGTGCCGGCGACGGAAGTTGTTTGCACGGACGGGACAACTTCAATCGGTAATGCCGGATAATTAAAAACACGAAAAACAAAACCCTGCGGGTGCAGGGTTTTGTTTTTGTTTTAGGGATAAATGATAAGGAAAATTATGTTTTATTAAATGACTTCCGAGTAGCCGTTGTTGTAGGTGAGTTTATAGCCGCCTTCAACCGCTTCAACGGTGATAAAGCCTTTTACTTTGCCCTTTTCGTACTTAATCTTGAATTTTCCGTCCACGTCGCCTTTGATGATTTTATATTCGGTTTCTTCGGGGGCGTTTTCGATTTCCATTTTGAAGGATACTTCGGTTTTGCCGTTTTCGTCTTCGATTTCAAGCTTGAATTCGCGTGCTTTCTCGCCGTTTTCGTAGATTTCGTATTCGTATTCGACTTCCTGAGCGCCGTTTTCAACTTCTACGGATTGTTTGATTTTGACGTAGTTCAAAGGATTCTCCCTGCTTTTGGTGGTGAATTCGATGGAAGTTTCTTTTTCGTCGCCTTCGGTTTCGATTTCCTTTTTGCCCGTTACGTCAAACACTTTGTCGTCAAAGACCATAACGCCGGACAAAGTCGTGGACACTTCGGTTTCTTCCACGCCGTCGTCGATTTCGGTTTCGGTGACGGTGTTGACTTCCTTATAATACATTTTTGCGGTGATGCCGGTGTTGCCGACGGTGACCGTCATGACGAAAGGATAATCTTTATAAAGCCCTTCGACGTCTTCGTTCTTTTCAACGGTTTGCGTGATGCCGCCGCCCGAGATAACGTCGTCAAACATGTTCAGACAGTCTTTGATGCCGCTTACGTCCGCGTCGGTTATGACGCCGGGGCGGGTTGTTTCCGCCGCGCCGGTTGCGCCGCTTTCGGTCTGATCAAGATATTCCGCACCGGTCAGCGCGGAAAGCGCGTATACGTCTTTTGCGTTGACTTTGACTTTCGCCGCGTTACCGCCGCCACCTTTGACGTCGCACGCCGTGAGCGCAGCCGTCATCGTTCCGACAAGAGCGAGCGCACATACTATTGATATTATTTTCTTTTTCATAAGGGGTTACCTCCTGTTTATTCTACTTAATATACGGACAAGCCCTTAAAAAATTCTAACGTTTTTGAAAAATTTTTAATCGTCCTCTTCAAAAAGCCTTTTCTTAACGATTTCGAGAAGTTCGGCTAAAATATCGCCGTAGTCATCGTCGTCATCGTTTTCATTGATTTTTTTAAGGCTTTTTTGCAGTTTTTCTTTGTTTTTTTCAAGGTCTTTAAAATACTCGTTGATTTCTTCGTCCAAAACGTCGTCGACGTCCGCTTTATAGGCCGTGCAATAAACCCTGATTGCTTCAAGCGCGGCTTTTTCTTCCTCGTTTCCGTTCAGCGTTCCAACCTCGCGAGTTTCGTGCTCATACGGAAGAAGCATCGTTAAAAGATTTTCGATTTTTACGATTTTTTCTTCTATTGCATCTTTCAGTTTTATTCTGAACGCATCGACCATTTTCTTATACTCCGCGGCGTTGTTTTTGTTGTAATTATCCTCGATTGCGTCGATTTGCTCATCGCTTAAAATCATCGCGGAAACGTCCTTGTTTTTGTTTTTGAACAGGTTGTTGACGACATCTACGGCGTGACGCTGTTTTTCGTCGATGCGTTTGCCCGTTTTTTTGTCGGCGACGGAAATTCTGACTTCTTTATCCTTTATAAGCTTTGCTTCGTCCATTTTTTCAATAAGATAAGTTGCCGCTTCGTCGATATTTTTGCCGACAAGGTTTTCCTTATACAATAAAATCATGCCGTCTTCGTTCATGCCTTTTTGCGCGGTAACGACGTCCCCGCCGGACACGTCGAGCCTTACGGACGGGTTGACGTCGATAAACACGACGTAGTCCGACGCGTACGATTTGGGCTTGGACGTTTTTGCGATAATCGGCGCAAGCACCGCAATCATCGCGATAAGCGCAACGGACAAGACTGCCGTCGCCCACTTGAATCCGTTTGACGATTTTGCGGCGGGCGCGTTCTTCTTTTCAAACTGCGAAAAATCGACGTCTTTCCTGATTCTCTCTCTGACGTCGGGGGACTTTTCGTATAATTCGTTTATAATCTTGTTTTTATTTTTCATTATAAACCTCGCCGTAAAACGTTTTGACTTTTTTGATAATCTTGTTATATTTCCAGTTTATCGTGGATATGGGTTCGCCAAGCATTTTTGCGACCTCGACGCGGCGGTATCCGTAAATCGTCGTGAGTTCCAGTATGCGGAATTCGTCGTCGCTTAAATTCTGCCTTGCGTGTTCGAGAAGCGGAAGATCCGAAACGGTCACGTCTCTTGTCGCGATTTCAACGTCGTCGATATTTGCACCCGCCGCCCTTGTCATTCGCCGCGCCTCGTCCAGCGCCTTGTTCTTCGCGATTTGCAAAAGGTACGAAAGCGGGTTTTGCTCATCGTCGATTTTCGCAACCGAATTCAGAAAAGCGACGTACGTTTCCTGCATTGCGTCCTCGACAAGATAGTTGTCCTTCAACACGCCGCGTATCACGTAATACACCGACGCCCTTGTCAAATCGTAAATCTCGTCAAAATACTCGGTTTTGCCCTTTTTAAGTTGTCTGATAGCGCGCGCTACCTTTTCTTTCAACATGACTCTACTTTATATACGGATTATCTCTTGAAAATTTCCAACTTTTTTTCAAAATAATCTTAAAAATACAAACGGGGACTCCGAAAAGCCCCCGCATTTTCGTTTTTTTGCCGTTTATCCGAAGATATACGTCCTTGCTTCCCACGGACGGGTAACAAAGCCGTTGTTTACCACTTTGTTGTCCTTGTAGTTTCCGATAAGTAACTTGCCCTTTTCAAGGTCGAAGCCTTCGGGCGCCTTGAACCTGACCGCCTTGTCCGAGAAATTCAGCACGACAAGCATACGTTTCCCTTCGTAATTCCTTTCGTAAACCCACAGGTTTTTGCTGTTTTTATAATGCAGTTTATAGTCGCCGTAGATTATAATCGGGTTTTCTTTTCTTATCCTGATAAGTTCGCGATAGTAGTTAAGAACGCTGTTTTCGTCGTCAATCTGGCTTTCGACGTTGATATCCTTATAGTTTTTGTTGATATGGAACCAGGCGCGGTCTGCCGTCGTGAACCCGGCGCACTTGCCGTCCGTCCATTGTACGGGGGTGCGGGCGTTGTCGCGGCTGCCGTATGCAAGCATTTTCATCGCGAGCTTTTCGGAAAGACCGAGTTTTTTCATTATGTCGTGCGTGCAGAACGCCGCAACGTCCACGTAATCGCGAATGTTTTTAAGGTATATGCTGGTCATGCCGATTTCCTGTCCCTGATACACAAACGGCGTGCCCGACAGGAAGAAATACGAGTTTGCAAGCACTTTCGCCGACAAGTCGTGATATCTCTTTTCGTCGCCGAAACGGGAAACCGAACGGGGTTGGTCGTGGTTTTCCATATAGTTTGCGTTCCACGCGACGCCGTACATTTTGTCCTGCCACGTCGACATGACTTTTTTAAGTTTTTTGAGTTTGAATCCCGTGTGCACGCAGGCGTTGCCGATGCAGTCCGCTTCCATATGCTGGAAATGGAACATCATATTAAGGTCTTGTTTGTCGCCTTCTTTTATGAATTCGAGGGCGATATCGGGCGTCATCCCGGGCGCTTCTCCGACGGTCATGCAGTCGTATTTGCCCCAGCCTTCGTTTTTGAACTGTTGCAGATATTCGTGGAGGTGCGGTCCCCTGTTATAGTGCGTCGTGCCGCGCATGACGGGTGAAAGCGGATTGCCGTTCGGCAGCCCTTCTTCCTTGCTGATATAAGTGATAACGTCTTCGCGGAAACCGTCCACGCCCATATCGAGCCAGTATTTGTAAATGTCGATGACTTCCTGTCTTACTTTCGGGTTATCGTGATTCAGGTCGGGCTGTCCGACGGCGAACAGGTGCAAATAATATTCTTTTCTTTCGTCGTCCCACGTCCAGGCGGGGCCGGGGAACGATGACGTCCAGTTGTTGGGATAACCTTTCCCGTCCTTTCCCGTGCCTTTGCGCCAGAAATAATAATCCTTATACGGGTTGTCGTCGCCGCCCATGCGGGACTTCTGGAACCATTCGTGTTCGGTCGACGTGTGGTTGACGACAAGGTCCATTATGACTTTTATGCCCCTTTCCTTGCAACCTTTCAACACCGCCTTGAAGTCGTCAAGGGTGCCGTATTCGGGCGCGATGTTGCGATAATCGGCGATGTCGTAACCGAAGTCGCATTGCGGACTTTTGTAAACGGGCGAAAACCAGATGGCGTCAATACCCAGCCATTTCAGATAATCAAGCTTTTCCAGCACGCCTTTCAGGTCACCGATGCCGTCGCCGTTGCCGTCCTTGAAACTTCTGGGCCAGATCTGGTAAACGGTCATTTCCTTGTACCAACACTTTTTGATATCCATAATTTTACCTCTTTTTAAGGATAGTTTGTTATAAACATATATTATCAAATAAAGCGGCGGCTTTCAACAGATTGCACAAAAAAAACCGCGTCCCCCGACAAAAAAGTTGTGTTTTTTTTATAATATGATATAATCGTAATGGTTTTCTTAACGCTCCTTGGCGAGGTAGCCCGTCGGAGAAGGTAGAAAAGTGCAAAAGCGTAAAAACTTGTTTTTATATTTCTTGCTTGCTTTGGTCACCATCGTCTGGGGCTTGGGCTTTGTATTCACGAAACAGGTGTTGCCGTATGTTTCGCCGTCGCTTCTGAACGTGTTGCGATTTTCCGTCGCCGCGCTCATAACTTTCATCTTATTTTTCAAACAGGTAGTTAAACTTAATATAAAGCAGTGTTTAAGTGGCGTTTTGGCAGGAACGCTTATTGTTTTCAGTTTTGGCTGTCAGACTTATTCAATGGTTTACACGTCAGCGACAAACACGTCTTTGATGACGGGGCTTTACGTCGTGATGGTGCCGTTTTTTATTTGGGCGGCGCACAAAAAACGTCCGCCGATCCGCGCATTCGTCGCGGGATTTCTGGGCTTCGCAAGCATTGCGTGTCTGGCTTTCGGCGGCTTGTCGAAACTGAACTTCGGCGACCTTCTCGCGTTTTTCTGCGCTGTGGGATTTGCCGTCCATTATCTTGTCCTTGACAAAGCGACGAAGTCCACGCCCGCAGGCGCGCTGACCTTTGTACAAATGCTGACCGCCGCCGTTTTGTTTTTCGTCGTCGGATTTATCGTCGACGGCAAAGCAATGCTGAATTGCTCTTTCCCGAAATCCATTATCCTTCCGCTCTTCACCCTGTGCGTGTTGAATACGGCGTTTGCTTATATCGTCCAGACGCGCGCGCAAAAGACAATCGACGCGTCGAAAGTTTCGCTCGTTTTGTCGTTTGAAAGCACGCTGGGCGCGGTGTTTGCGGTGATTCTGGGCGGCGACAAGTTCACCTGGTATCTCGCCCTTTCGATAATCGGAATGACGGCGGCTATCCTTATTGCCGAGTGGCCACAGAAAAAACAAACGTCGTCTCTTCCCGACATCGAAACGAATAATTACGACTTTTCCGCAATATCATCTTCTGACGACCAAATAAATTTGCCATAATTATTGACTTTTGGTTTTCAAGGTAGTATTATTCCTTTCGAAAAAAATGTTTGGAGGTTTTTTATGCAAGACTTCGCAAAAAATTATATTAAATCATACGAAGGGCTCGGCAGATGGGTCAAGTTCCTTCTCAATTTCCTTTGGGCAATCCCCACGAATCTTTATCGCCTTTCGAAAAGCATCGTGAAAAAAGATACGATCGGCGCGGTTCTTTCCGTCATTCTTCTTGTCTTCTGCGGCTGGTGGGTTATCGCGGTCATCGACTTCGTAACAATCGCTCTCAAAGACAAAATTTATTGGTTCGACTTCAACGAAATGAAACTGTACGCCCTTGAAGACAGCACGGATTCGTCCGACGACAAACCCTCGTCCGACGACAACAACTCGAACGCCGACAAAATCGACTGAAAAAATCAAATCAAAAAGAAAAGACTTGCAGCAGACGGTTGCAAGTCTTTTTTTATTACGTTTTTCTATTTATTTCCCGCGGGCTTCCTTCGATTGTCTTTGCTGCGACTTCGTTTGTTCGATACTGATATTCGATACGTTTACGGACGTTCTTTTTACGTTCATAATTCTCCTTTATTAAAAAAACCGCGGTTAAGCGGTTTTTGGTCAATCTGAGGTACTGCCGCGTTTTTCGCGGAAATTAGTTTGATTTTTCTTTGCGCGTTCGATTTTCTTGTCGGAAGTCCTCATTGAAATTTTGTTGAATTCCAAAAGGTTTTTGCTGAACTTCCATTTGCCGTCTTCGATTTTCGACGGAGTTATTCTATACGTCAGGTCTTCGCGCTTCGGATACAGCATGAAACTTACTTCCGCGGGCTCTTCAAAAGACAGCGTGCCAGTCGAGTCACCATACGTCGGCAGTCGGAAATCCTTGACGATAACCTTCTTCACAACCTTGCTTTTTTCCGCGTCGAATTCCAGCGTGAAGTGAACGTCGTACGAGGTTTCTTCGCCGCCGACGGGTTTTAAGATCACCTTGCCCGTCTTTTCGCTTTCGCCACCCTTATACAACACAAGAAGATAATAGTCGAATTTATCGGCGTAATTATACGTTTTTCCGTCGTACGAATTGTAAAACATACGGTCGACTCCGTACACCCCGTAAACTTCTTTCTCTGCGCCGGTATTGAATATGCAGCCCGTAAAAGTCAGCGCGGTTGTTACAATAAGTATCGCGACAAGCGCGACAGAAATCACCTTTTTCATGCTTTTATTGTATATGTTTTGACCGTTTTTTGCAACTATTCTCCCCTTTTTGCATGTTTTTCGCCCCTCTGCACGGTCTTTCACGAATTTTTTATTCCTTTTTTCTTATTTTTGTTTGACAAACATTCAATTATAAGATAAACTAATTAAGCATTTGATTTTTATGCAAACGGCGCGGGGTAGAGCAGTCGGTAGCTCATCGGGCTCATAACCCGAAGGTCGTGTGGTTCAAGTCCCACCCCCGCAACCAACTTGGCGGCGTAGCTTAGATGGTTATAGCGGCCGGTTCATACCCGGCAGGTCGTTGGTTCGAATCCGACCGCCGCTACCAAATGTAAACACCGTAAATTGCAACACCGCAAGGTGTCGGGTTTATTGAAAACACGTTGAAAGTTTACTTTCAAAAGCGTTTTTAATAAAAACGAGAAAATGCGAAGCATTTGCAATTTACGATATATACATCCCCACAGGCGGAAAGACACGCAGTGGCTTACCGTCGCAGGGAAACATCCCCACAGGCGGAAAGACGCATCGCGGCTTACCGACGACGGGATAAATAACAAACAACACGTTCCTTGAAAACTGAGCTATCCTTTAACGTTACGAAAGGTTTGTTTTCCCCTTGGTAATCGCCTTCGGCGCTTTCCAAGAAGCCGGTCAAAGCCTGCGCTTTGCCCGCCCTATGTTTTCTTTACGCCGTCTTTGCGTAAACGCAAACGCCGAAACAAAACATTTGTGAAACAAATCGCCTAATTTCGTGGCCCCTTGGTCAAGTGGTTAAGACATCGCCCTTTCACGGCGGTAACATGGGTTCGAACCCCGTAGGGGTCACCACAAGTTGGGGGTATAGCTCAGCTGGGAGAGCACGTGCCTTACAAGCACGGGGTCACAGGTTCGAGCCCTGTTGTCCCCACCACATTAAAAAACGCGCAACATTATATGTTGTGCTTTTTTTATGTGTCGGAAAACAATTTGCGGGCTCGAATAAGGCGGTTTCTCCGCCTTTGCTCACTCCGTGCGCCCCTGTGCCCCGGTCACACTGCACGCTCGCTTCGAAATGCAAGCATTTCCGCTTCGCTGTTGACGAGCCCTGTTGTCCCCACCACATTAAAAAACGCGCAACATTATGTGTTGTGCTTTTTTTATGTGTCGGAAAACAACATCGGGCGAGAACCCAACCGAACAGTGGGCGTTCGCACTTGAAATGCATATTTTAATTTATTTGAAAACTTTGATATCGGGTTTTGATGAATAGACGTTCCATTGCGGTTTGCCGTCAACGTTGGGATTTTGCGATTTGGCAAAAGCGGAAAATCTGTCAACCATTTCGTCGGACAAGTCGTAATCGGCTTGCGTAAAAGGACGTAAAGAATCCCCGAGCGAGCCGAGCGCATACCAAAGATCGCAGGAATGAAATGAGGCGTTATCGGGTGGCAACAGCCGCGTGAGCGAAAAAACGTAACACGGCGCATTTTTTCTTTTTTGTTTTCTTGCAAACGTTCTTGCCATATGATTGAGCACGGGCGGTAACAAGTCCTTTTTGACTGTTCCGAAGATTATCGGGACGTCTGTGTCGTACTTTGCGTTTTTGACCAATTCGTTGTCGATCACGGGCTTTGTACAAAGTGCTTTCCCGAGCGTATGTTTTGTTTTCCACGCCGTCCAGACCTGCTCGACGGGCAGTGTTTTGAACTCGTCAAAAGAGTTTGCTCCGCTTGCTTTCACGAGTTTTTTCCAATATCGCGCGTTCGGCATTGACAACGGGAGTATCGCCATGCGTTTTCCGCCGCCGGACAACATAATTGCGCCCTTGACTTTGCCTTTGAGATAGTCCGAGCAAATCAACGTTTGTATGCTCATCGCGCCTGCGCTTTGCCCCATAAGAGTAATGTTGTCGGGATCGCCGCCGAAAGCACTGACGTTGTGCCTGATCCACTCGATAGCGGTGTATTGATCGTACAATCCGAGATTCCCTCGGCAATGTTCCTTATCGGCAAAAAAGCCGAACACGTTGAGACGATAATTTATCGCAATGAAAATCGCGCCACGCTTCGTGTACGCCGAGCCGTTGAACTGCATCTCGTTTATGCTTCCGCCCGTGAAACTTCCGCCGTGAATAAACACGATCACGGGACAGTTTTTGGCGTTGTCGGGCGCATGAACGTCAAGGATAAGGCAATCTTCGCTGTAAGTAAACTCTTTTCCTTTCCTGAACTCCTGATAATAAAATCTGTGTTCTTCGTTCCAGAACGCGCGCATTTGCGGACAGCATACGCCTTGTTTTGTCGCGTCGAAATCACCGCCGAAAGACCTGACTTCGGCGGGCATTTCAAAGCGTCCGGCTGTTGCGTATTTTATACCCCTGAACCGCAATCCGTACGGCGTAATTTCGCCGATAACGTTGCCGCAAGGCGTTGGTATCGTTTTAGTTTGCATTTGCAATTCTCTTTAACATATTCATCGAAAACTCGACGCTCTTATACGGATTCGGTGAAAAATCAAGCTCTACGACGGCGTTCTGAACCCCGCATTTTTCGGCTGTTTCGAGTATGCTCTTAAAATCGAGCGTGCCCTTCCCCACCGCTCTGAAAATTTTGTTTTTGTAGTCTTTGAGATGGAGCGTATTCACCCTACCTTTCAACTTTTCAAGATACTCTTCAATGTCCTTTCCTGCAAATCTTATCCAGTACGTATCGGGAATAAATTCCACGCGCGGATCGGTATGTTCGATTATATAGTCGTATATAACCTTGCCGTCGATTTCGTCGAATTCAAACCAGTGATTATGATAAGCAATCGTCATATCCTCTCCCGCAAGCTTCTGCGCGGCGGAATTAAGAAAGGAGATAAATTTGTCCAGATCTTCAAGTTTTCCGGTGCGGAACTTTTTGGGCATCATGCCGACGCCCAAACGATTGCAACCGTAAATCCTGTGCTCGGCGATAAGCGCGTCAAGGTCGTTTTCAAGCCTGCCGAAGTTATCATGAGTTATGCAGACCGGCAGGTCGTACTTGTCCGAAAGCGACCTGATATATTCGGGTGCGACGGGTTTTCCGCCGGACAGTTGCACCACTTGCGCGCCCGTTTCTTTCGTGCGCTTGAACACTTGTTCGTATCCTTTTTCGTCTTTCAGATACTTTCTTAAAGAAAACAATTGTACGCCGTATTTCATACTTTATCCCTCGCTATTATCATTGTAAATACCATTTTGTGCAATTTAATCTATTTTTGTATCAGTCGCTTCTTCGGCTTCTTCTTCAAGTTGCGCGCACGACTCGCCAAGGTTTTCTATGCCTCTTGTATTGTCGATTGCAATCGCGTTGCTTTCGAATGCGTTTTTGAGATGTTCTTCTTTTGCAATTTGAAGATCGGCAACTTTCTTTTTGGAAAGCGGATACCATACAAGCAACACGACAGCCATAATTCCAAAAAGCACCGCCGGGATAATGGTTGCCATATCGTACATTATTTCAAGGTTTTTCGTGGTTTGAACCGCACCTTTCGTATAGTCGTAATGCATGCCGAGAAGCGCGCCGTTTACGGCGATTGCCGCGATGACCTGCCCGAGCTTTCTGAAAAACATAAAGAACGCATAGGCGGTGCCGTCGTCACGACGTCCCGTTTTGACCTCGATATCGTCGATTGCGTCGGTTGCCATTGACCAGACCTGCAAAATGATGAAAGTAAGTCCGCATCCGCTTGCAAAGCAAAGCACCAGGAACAGATACGCCAGAATGTTCGGGTTAACCGAGCGCAAAGCAAACATTCCGAGGTTTGCAACCGCCGCGATAATCATACCTATTCCGCAAAGTTCTTTTTTGCCGAATTTTCTGACGAGTTTCGGGGTGAAGAACATAAAAACAACCATCGGCGCATAAGTGCAGGCAGTAGAAACAAGGTTCATCCAAGGCTTTCCGAAATAGTCGTCGAACAGGTACAAATAAAAACTTTGCGTGAACATTTGTCCTGCAAGCAACAGCATACTTGCCACGCTGACCGCCAGAAACGCCCTGTTTTTGAACAGGCCTTTTACGATTTGTTTCGTCTCGCCTTTTGCGACTTTTTCTTTGGGCTGAGCGATGACTCTTTCCTTGTTCATCATAAAAGCAAGGATAAGCATAACAAGCGCAACCAGCGATACGATTACGACGCCGATTATTACCGGCTTATACTGCATCTCGGAAATAACCCTGCCCGTCTGTTCGTTGACGCCGATTTTTTTGTAACAAAACGACGCGATAAGCACCGCCGGAATACTTCCGACGCCCGCCCCGATTGAACGGAACACCGAAAGTTTCGTGCGCTCTTTCTCGTCTGTCGTAACGACCGACGCAAGTCCGCCGTACGGAATTTGGAGCATCGTGTAACTCATGCCGAACATCACGTATGTAACCGTTGCATAAATGCAGGTGCCGACGTAGTTTTCTTCGCCCGTAAGCCCCGGCCATTTGATGAACATCAGCATTGTCGAGATAATCAACGGACCCGCTGCCCACAAGAACCACGGACGATATCTTCCCCATTTGGAAAGTTTGATTGTGTCGCACAATCTTCCCATAATGGGATCGTTGATTGCGTCCCAGATTCTCGCGCCGATGAACATAAGCATGATGAACAACGGGCTTAAACTGAAAATGTCGGTGTAAAATTTTTGCAAGAACGACGTGACCAGCCCGAAAACGAGACAACACGCCGTATCGCCCATCGCGTACCCGATATAATCCTTGTTTTTGAGTCCGCTCGTGCGCGAAATGAAACTTTGTTCCGTCGCCTGTGCGACGTTTGAAATATCGCTCATAATAACTCCCTTTTTTGTGTGTTTTGATTATTTTTTGCCGTTTTCTTTTTCGGCTTCCTTGCGTTTTTCAAGCTCGCTGATATACAGATCTTCATCAAACGGAATCTGAACTTCCTTATGCGTCCAGCTTGCAAGGTGGATTGCATTGGAGAAAGTAAGTCCGACGATACCCTGTTCGCCGGGAGCCGTGAATTTGTCCGTCTTTTTGAGAAGATAATCGGTATAGTTTTTGATTATGCCGATGTGCTGAGGCGGATATTTCGTGACGGCAAGATAATGCCCGATTCCGCGATACTTGTATTTTTTTGTTTTCGGCTTGCCCATAAACACGGTGTTATGTTCCGAAAAAGCAGGCTCCATTTCTTCGTTTTCGGTGAAGACGAGCTTGCCGTTTTCAATGACGATTTTACCGCCTTCCCCGGTTATTTCAAGGCGATTCGTGCCGGGCGCGTCGTGAGTCGAGGTGATAAACACGCCCGTCGCGCCGTTTGCGAACTTGCAATAAGCCGTCACGTCGTTTTCAACGCTGATATCGCGACCGACGGTCGACGCCGTTGCCGTTACGCTGACGGGAAGCCCCGCAAGCCAGGTGAACAAATCGAGCTGGTGAGGACATTGATTGAGAAGTACGCCGCCGCCTTCACCCCACCACGTGCCGCGCCAGCCGCCTTGTGCATAATACGCACGCGGACGATACCAATTTGTTATTATCCATACGATACGCGTGAGTTTTCCGAGTCGTCCGCTGTCGATAATCTCTTTGGCTTTTATGTACAACGGATTCGTGCGCTGATTGAACATCATTCCAAAGAGCAGTTCCGGATGCTTTTTCGCTTCTTCGTTCATTTCTCTGACTTGTTTTGTGTAAACGCCCGCAGGCTTGTCGCAAAGCACGTTCAGCCCCGCTTTCATCGCGTCGATTGCGATTTGCGGGTGAAAATAGTGCGGGGTTTCGACCATAACGACGTCGATAAGTCCCGACGCAAACATATCCTGATAGTTATCAAAGACTTTTACGCCTTTGAGGTTTTCTTCGGCGTACTTGCGACGTTCGGGCAAAATGTCGCACACCGCCGTAAGCTTTGCACCTTTTACGAGTCCGCTGAGTTTGGTGAATATCTTTGTGTAAAACGTGCCTTGTTTACCGATTCCTACAATGCCATACCTGATTTCTTTCTTATCCATTATTCCACCTCTTTAAGTAGTTTTTTCAAATTGTAGTATTGCCACAAGAAAACTTGTTTTCTTGACGCGCACGCAAAATAGTTTCTGTGCATTTTCTTGTCGATAAGCCTGAACGCCTTGAAATAATCTTTCATCGCAAGTGCCGCAAACGGGACGAAATTGACAATCGGCTTGAATATCGCGTATTTGAAAGTATGCGGTTCAAGCGTCATAAAGCCGTGATAGCCCCGCTTTTTCAGTTCGCCCAGAATGTACGGATAGCACCCTTCGCCCGTGCCGACGGGGACTTCGACCTTGTATTTCGAGCAATCTTTGATATGATAATAAACGACGTAATCTTTCAGCATATCGAACGCCGTTTTCGGATTGACGTCGCACTGGACGTAGTTGCTTGCGTCAAAACACAAAACGAAATCTTCATCGTTAATCGCGTTGTAAATTTCCAGCACTCTTTCGGGCACGTCGCCGTAAACTTTTTTCTCGTTTTCGTGCAGAAGTTTCACGCCGCTGCCTTTGACGATTTTCAGCATTTCTTTGAGGCGGGCAATAACTTTCTCCGTGCAATCTTTCGGATTTTTGTCGCCGTAAAAGAAGGAGAATACCCTGATGTATTCGCAACCCGTAAGTTTTGCGATTTTCACGAGTTCCGCAAGTTGTTTCTTTTGTTTCTCAAAGCCTTCTTCGTCGTCGATGCCGACTTTTCCTATCGGCGAACCGATGGACGAAAACTTCACGCCTTCCTTTTTCAACACGGGGAAAATCTTTTCCTTGAATTCCTCAAACGTATAGTCCGCAATGTTCTTGCCGTCCACGTTTCTCGGGCACATATAAGTTTCGCCGAGTTGGTGTAAAACAGCGATTTGAGTACTTAATGCACTGCTTATTTCATCATAAAACCCTGATATTGTAATTTCATTCATAATAGTATCCTTTTTATCTTTGCACTCTTCCGCTTGCGTTTCCGTTTGCGAGTGCTTCGACTTCTTCTTTTGAGACCATGTTGTAATCGCCCTCGATCGAGTGTTTCAGACAACTTGCGGCAACTGCAAATTCAATCGCGTCATTCGCGTTTTTACCTGCCAGCAACGAATGAATGAGCCCTGCGCCGAAACTGTCCCCGCCGCCGACTCTGTCCACAATATGCATTGCGTATTTCTTGCTGAACACCGCTTTGCCGTCCGTGTACAGCATTCCCGACCAATTATTGTCGTTTGCGCTTATGCTTTCTCTTAACGTGATTGCAACCGCCTTAAAGCCGAACTTATCGACAAGTTGTCTCGCAACCGAAACGTAACCTTGTTCGTTGAGTTTGCCGCTTTCGATATCGGTGTTTTCCGCCTCGATTCCGAACACGTCTTTTGCGTCTTCTTCGTTTGCTATACATACGTCGACGTACTTGCAAATCTCGCTCATAACTTCTTTCGCTTTTTCCTTGCTCCAAAGTTTTTTGCGGAAATTCAGGTCACACGACACGGTTATTCCTTTTTCTTTTGCGATTCTGACAGCCTTCAAGACAATGCCTGCAAGCGTGTCGGAAAGCGCGGGCGTGATTCCCGTAAAGTGGAACCATTTTGCGCCGTCGAAAATTTTGTCCCAGTCGAAGTCGTCGTCGGTTGCGGTTGCGATTGCACTGCCCGCCCTGTCGTATATGACTTTGCTCGGGCGTTGGCTCGCGCCCTTTTCGCAGTAATAAATGCCCACTCGCTCGCCGCCTCTTGCGACAAACGACGTGCCGACGCCGAATTTGCGAAGGGAGTTTATCGCGCTTTGTCCTATCTCGTGGGAAGGAAGTTTGCTCACAAACGAAACGTCGTCGCCGAAATTTGCAAGCGACACGGCAACGTTCGCTTCCGCACCGCCGAAAGTCGCTTCAAGCCTGTCCGCCTGTACGAACCGCAAATAGTTTTCGGGTGCCAGACGAAGCATTATTTCTCCAAACGTCACAACTCGCATATCTTTACAATCTCCTTACAGTTTTTTACGATATCGCCTTTCATCATAAAAGAGCCGCCGACGGCGTACACCTTATCGAAATCAAGGTATTCTTTCAAATTGCTCAAATCCACACCGCCCGTCGGTATAAATCTGACCTGCGGGAACGGCGCCGACAACGCTTTCATCGCTTTCAGACCGCCATATACGCCCGCCGGAAAAAACTTAACGACGTATGAAACAAGTAAT
>OCLB01000060.1_pt1 | contig 24445 bp, 22 predicted proteins | sample 1495901 | NCBI WGS metagenome assembly OCLB01 (sample SAMN03418273, study PRJEB22391) | human gut metagenome | biome: human-gut; feature: organic feature; material: feces | host: Homo sapiens | place: Tanzania | collected 2013-01
CGTTGCCGGAAAATCAACCTTGACCTTTTGGCAGGGTTTCGTGTATTCGCCGACAACGGGTACGGGTGTTGCGGGCGGATAAGTCGGGTTTACAAACGGAGTGGCCGTTTCTTCCGGAGCGGGTGTTGCGGTTGCGGAGACTGTCGGAACTTCCGTTTGCGGAACGGGGGTTGAATTCGAACCCGTCTGCTTTGCGGGCTTGCCGCTGCAAGCCGAAAGAGTGAGGGCAGAACCGAGCGCGAACGCAGCGGCGAATGCTGCGGCAAGTGTGCGCTTTGCATGGGTGCGGAGGGCATGAATGATATGTTTTTTCATTTTTAAAACCTTTCTGTCAAAATTAATTGACTTTTCTTAAGAAGTTGGGAACGAGCCTCGTTTCCTGCTCCGATAACTATTATAGCGAGGTGTTTTGAAAAATGCAATGGTTTTGCACCCCCGAAAATGCAAATGTCGAAATATTTACAAATATCGTTAACAGATTGGCCATATTTTCTTAATAGTTCGGCCGCAATTCGGTATATGCTGTCGTTCGACAGAAAAAATGAACAGCACCGCCTGCGGAAAATTCCGGCGGGCGGTGTTGCTCGGTAAAGGTAATGAGAAGATGGCGTATTAAAAATAGGAATGTGCTGACCAATTCACTTTTATGAAAGGGAATTCAATCAGCACGCCCGCAATTCCGACGGTCGGATGCGGCTCAAAGCGAGTCGCCGAAATCCATGCGGAATTTTGCTGCAAGCTTCTCCGGCCAGTCGGACACAGAATTCAGCTTGTCATAGAAATTGTGCGGTCCTTCGGTTTCGAACTTCAGCCCGCCGATAAGCTCCCTGTTGTCATACAGCCAGCAGATGCGGTCAATGAGATAGTTCATCTGCGAAACGGTGTATACCCTGCGCGGCACGGCAAGGCGAACGAGTTCCATTGCGCCGTAGGGCTCAACATCCGCATCATCCCACGGCTCATCAATTGCTCCGCGCTCCATGCCTCTTGCGCCGGAAGCAATATAAATTGCAGCTGCAAGGCTGCCCGCCGGATAGTCCTTGCGGGCGATATGCGGAACAAATTTCATTGCGTCGAGGTGACAGCCGAGACCGCCGGGCGGTGTGACAACGGGAATGCCTGCATCTTCAAGCTCATTGCAGAGATATTCAATGAATTGCGGGCCCTGAGCGATAATATTTTCATCCATTGTGTCGTCAAGACCGACGCAGATAGCTTCCATCTCTTTAACGCTCATGCCGCCGAAAGTGGGGAAGCCCTCAAAGCTTGAAACGAAGGTTTTGATATGCTCGAAGAGCTTTTTGTCATTAAGAATGATTGCGCCGCCCCTGCCGAAGCCGAGTTTGCGTGCGGAGAAATAGATGATGTCCATTGCGTCCGAAAGGGTGCGCACGATTTCACGAATGCTCTTGTCGGAATAGGCGGTTTCGCGGGTTTTGATAAAGTACAGATTGTCCTGAAGCAGGCTTGCGTCAAGAATGGAAAGCACTCCGTATTTTTTGCACAGTTCGGATACTGCAAGCATGTTATCAAGCGCAATGGGTTGGCCGCCGATGAGATTTGTGCCGGATTCAATGCGGACAAAGGCGATATTGTCGCCCTGCTCTTTGAGCACGCGCTCAAGCTTTTCAAGATCGAAATCGCCCTTGAACGGGTTGGAACTCTGCCTGTTAAGCCCGTCTTCCTGCAAACAGATAACGTAGTCGCCGCCGCAGTATTTGATTTTGCCGACAGAGGTGCCGAACTGGAAGTTCATCGGAACGATCGAACCGGGCTTGGGCTGCACGAACGCAAGCGCAAGCATATGTTCACATGCGCGGCCCTGATGAACGGGAAGAAAATAATCCTTGTTGAAAATCTCTTTGATTTTGGCAGCAAGGCGATAATAGGTTGCACTGCCGGCATAGCTGTCGTCGCCGACCATCATCGCGCCGAGCTGTTCGTTGGTCATTGCGTTGACGCCGCTGTCGGTCAGCATGTCGAGATAAACATCCTCGCTGCGGAGGCAGTATGAATTGAAGCCCGCTTCGCGAATTGCGCTGACACGTTCTTCAACGGACGGGATGCGTGTTTTTTGAACGATGCAAATCTTGTGCATCTCAAGGGGCAGGGATTTTCTGCGGTAATATTGAACCTTATCCATAGAATCTCCTTTCGGTCAATAAAATCATTCCGGTGAATGACTAAACAATCTGTTTGGATATAAACGCCGGCTGCATTCGTCCGTACGGATCGTGCAGTGTTCCGCCGATTACCCTGCTATTATACGCAGCAGTCGGATCGGGTGCAATTCAGGAACATGCGCAATTTCCGTTTGTTAACAGTTTTGCCACAATTCAAACTAAAATTATACTCAGTAATGCAGAAAATGCATTAATCAATGAATACCTCTCACTTTGAAAAACAAAACTGCGATTCGAAACTTCGGAACAATGAAGCTCGAACCGCAGCTGTCGGCGGTTATATCCTTTTTTCGGGAATCAAATGATTCGGAGAAATTCGCATTGAATCATTCGGTAATATAGGCCTTTACAAGTTCGTAAGTGTTTTTTACGCCGTCAATGTGGGAACGTTCATATCCGTGGGAAGCGTAAACTCCCGCTCCGATAAGTCCGTGGCGCAGATCGTACCCGGCATCAAGCGCCGCATCCGCATCGGAACCGTAGAAGGGATAGACATCAAGCGCGTAATCAAGATTATGCTTCTTTGCAAGCTCAACAAAACGGGACGTAACATCGTAATTATACGGACCGTGTGAATCCTTTACACAGATGGAAACCTGATGTTCCTTGCATTCAAGTCCGTCGCCGACGCAGCCCATGTCAACGCTGATGATCTCTTCGGCATCGGCGGGAATACCGCTTGAGCAGCCGTGGCCGACTTCTTCAAATACGGTGAGATAGATGTAAACTTTGCGGGTCAAAGAAAGCTTTTCTGTTTTAATTGCCTTTGCAATGCCCATGAGAATCGCCGCACTGAGCTTGTCGTCGAGGAAACGGCTTTTAATATAGCCTGTTTCGGTGATTCTTGTGCGCGGATCAAAACAGACATAATCTCCCGTTGCGATGCCGAGTTTTCTTGTTTCGTCGGCGGAAAACACTTTTTCGTCAAGCACAAGCTCCATGTTATCGTAGCTGCGCTTCTGGCTGTCGTATTCGCCGTTGACGTGAACGGAAGGGTTGTTCATCTGGAAACAGCCTTCAAAAACCTTGCCGTCACGGGTATAGACACGTGCATTTTCGCATTCGGCGTTGTTTGCGTTCATGCCGCCGATGCGGGTCAGCTTAAGCCTTCCGTTGCTCTTGACTTCGGATACCATTCCGCCGAGGGTGTCAATGTGTGCAGAGAAGACAACCGGGCTGCCTTCGCCGCCGAGACAGCAGAGCACACAGCCCTTGCGGGTAAGCTCGGGCTCAAAACCGAACTCGCGGAGCTGCTGCATGATGTAATCCGCAGCTTTGCGCGTAAATCCGCTCGGACTGTCTATTGCCATGATTTTCTTCAGTTCATCAAGAATATAGTTAAGCATTTTTCCTCTCCTTATGTAAAAACATCATTCGTTTAACAGCGCATCCGCAACCTGAAAAGCCGGAGTGCTTTCATCGATTCCGTTCAGCGCGTTTTTTTCGGTTTCATCGCCCTCATCAATCGGGCTGTGCGCTTCGGTGTGTGTGCCCATGTTGATGAAAACCTGCATAAGCTCAAGGATTTCTTTTGTAAGCGGTTCGCCCTCGAACGCTGCCGCAACACCGATTTCGGATTCGCCGCAGGCGCGTACGATTTGAACAAGTTCCTCAAAACTCATTCCGGGAACATACAGGCTTTCAAGATAGTTCTCAACGCCGTAGCATTCAAACCCGTGTGATTTAAGCTTTGCAAAATCGAGCTTTTCTTCAAACTCGGCGGCGAAAAGCTTGCCGTCAATCGACACTTGCAAAAAGTCAACGGCAATATCGCAGATTCCGTTCACGGTCAGAACAGGGATGGGATAGTATTCAAGAAAGTTGTCCCCGTTCACGGTAACGGTGTGGCGGTCATAATAGCCCCATTCAACATTGTAACCGAGCTTTTCAAGCGTGTTGCGCAGCATGATGGCACGTTCACTCAGTGTACGGTACGAATCGTTGATAACGTTCACATTCTTAGGTATTTTCATAATTCAGGACTCCTTTTGCAGTTTGATTTCTTCAGACAGAAACGTAAAACCTGTTTTGCGCTTCGTGCAGTTTTTTATATTCGCCGCCGGCGGCGAGAAGTTCATCGTGGGTTCCCATTTCGGCAATTCCGTGTTCGTCAACAACGGCAATTTCATCCGCATTGCGAATTGTGGAGAGACGGTGCGCAATAACAAGCGTTGTTCTGCCCTTGCTCAACCTGTCGAATGCCTGTGTGATGCGCGCTTCGGTTGCGGAATCCAATGCGCTTGTTGCTTCATCCAAAATGAGAATCGGCGGGTTTTTCAGAAAAATCCTTGCGATGGAAACACGCTGTTTCTGCCCGCCGGAAAGCGTTATGCCGCGTTCGCCGACGATGGTGTCATATCCGTCGGGCATCTTCATGATATCGTCGTGAATTTCCGCCGCAACGGCTGCCTGTACGATTTCTTCATCGGTTGCATCGATTCGGCCGTAACGAATGTTTTCTTTGATGCTCGCGGCAAAAAGGAACACATCCTGCTGAACGATGCCGATATTGCGGCGCAGTGATGAAAGCGTAACATCGCGAATATCAATTCCGTCAACGGTGATGCTGCCGGAGGTTATATCATAAAAACGGGGCAAAAGGTGGCAAAGAGTGGTTTTGCCGCCGCCGGAAGGACCGACAAGCGCGAGTGTCTGTCCGTGCCTGATGCTGAGGCAAATGTTTTCAAGCACATTGCCGCCGGAACCGTATGCAAAGGAAATGTTTTTGAACTCAATGTCGCCCTTAACGTTTTTGAGCTCAATTGCATCGGGTTTATCCTGAATCTCGGCTTCTGTATCGAGCAGCTCCGTGAAGCGTTTAAAACCGGCCATGCCCATTGTGTATTGCTCCGCAAATGCGGAAAGCTTGCGTATCGGGGTAACAAACGATGAGATATACATCATAAAGATGATAAGCGTCGTTGTCGTCATTTCGCCTTTCATAATGAGCACACCGCTCACGGCAAGCACAATGACATTGAGAATGGTTGTGAAAAACTCCATTCCCGCCATGAACATGCCCATAGTTTTGTAATACGCAGATTTGGAGTTGACAAAAATGCCGTTTCCCTGTTCGAATTTTGAAATCTCATAATCTTCATTTGTAAAGGCTTTTGCAACCCGTGCGCCGCTTATGGAGGATTCGATCTGCGAATTGATAACCGCCATACCTTCTTTGACCTTACGCGAGGTGCGGCTCATGCGCTTCCGCAGATTCATAACGAAAATCAACATAACAGGAACGACGGCAATAAGAACGAGCGCAAGCCTCCACTCTATTGTGAGCATTACAACAAACGCGCCGATGAATGTCAGCATGGAAATGAAAACATCTTCCGGACCGTGGTGAGCAAGCTCCGTAACGTCAAAAAGATCGTTTGTGCAGCGCGACAGCAATTTGCCCGTGCGTGATTTGTCGTAAAAGCTGAAGCCGAGCTGCTGAAGATGCGTGAAAGCATCGCGGCGCATGTCGGCCTCAATATGAACGCCGAGTCTGTGCCCGAGTGCCGTGACGATATATGTTGCACCGGTGCGAAGGATATAAAGCAGGAAACATACCGCCATAAGAATGAAAAACGGGCGGTATTGCGGCGCGGTTGCGGAAAGATAGCGATCCAGTGCCAGTTTGGACAGCAGGGGATAGGCGATGTCCACGGATGAAATGAACAACGCACAAAGCATGTCGACAGTGAACATGCCGATATGCGGCCTATAATAGGAAGCAAAACGCTTCAGGTTTGATTTTTTCGCGGTATTGTCTGTTTTATTCTTCATGGTATCAGTCTTTGGTTCTTTGATTTCGCTTTAATTTACTGTGCATCATTCGCCGTGCGGCGGACGACGGCGGGGTGAACGCACCTACTTGCTGTCTTCATCAAAAAAAGCATCATTGCTGATTTGTGATTTGTCAATGCCGGTTTGAGGCTTGACAGGCATTTTTTTGCATATCCCAAGCAGGATGATTGCTGCCGCAAACATCAGAACAGGTATAATTGCATTGATTCGCAGCACCCAAATAAGGCACAAAAGAATGAACGCGGCTCCTGTTAAAACAAGAGCGATTATGCTCAGCGCGCGCCGCATACAGGTTTCCTCCGATAACTGTTTTTTCAATCGCATTTTACCATAAGGTGTGGTTTTTTTCAATGAAAAACAATATATATTCGCAAAGGAGTTTCGAACAACATGACATTCATGCAAAGGGTGTTGACAACACGGCCGAAACTGTGTATAATATCAGGAGCAGTACAGTTGCAGAGAGGTTTTTTGTGGACAGTTGCGACAGCAGCGACCGAAAGCGTCAGCATAACCGAATACGGAACGAACGGGCATAACCGAACGAGCGCAGTTTGTTTGGCTATGTTTTTTGTTACATTCAAATAGTGTTCGCGCTTTCCGCACACAATTCTTCCTGCGGCGAAACTGCCGGAAAAATCGAATTTGAAAGGAATCTTGAAAGGATATCTGACTATGACAGACATCGACCCGCTTATACGTGGATTTTTCCACGCACAAGACGCACTTACCGCCGCGGCAAGCAATAATGCCGGAACCATTATTTGGCAAATTGTCTTGCAAATTGTACTCATTGCATTGAACGCAGTTTTTGCGTGTGCTGAAATCGCCGTGCTTTCCGTGAGCGATGCAAAGCTTGCAAGCCTTGTCGAAAGCGGCAACAAACGCGCAAAACGCCTTGCAAAGCTGACGAAGCAGCCGGCGCGCTTCCTTGCAACAATACAGGTTGCAATAACTCTTGCCGGTTTCCTTGCAAGTGCATTTGCAGCGGAAAACTTTGCTCAATACATTAAGCAGCTTATTCCGAACATACCGGAATCACTCTGCATCATCGTTATCACGATCCTGCTTTCGTACGTCACCCTTGTTTTCGGTGAACTTGTGCCGAAACGCGTTGCAATGAAAAAGTCCGAAAGTCTTGCGCTGAGCATCAGCGGACTGCTGAATTTTGTCTCAACGATTTTTGCTCCGCTTGTCTGGCTGCTTACGGTTTCAACAAACGGAGTCCTGCGGCTTATGCATATCGATCCGAACGGCGACGATGAAGAGGTCACGGAAGAAGAAATCCGCATGATGGTCGATGCCGGCGGAGAAAAGGGCACAATCGACCGCAGCGAACAGGAAATAATTCAAAATGTATTTGAATTTGACGATCTTACCGCGGGTGAAATTGCAACGCATCGAACCGATATTGTAATCCTCTGGGAGGAGGATGACGACAAAGAATGGGAAAAAACCATTTATGAACACAGGTATTCTCAGTTTCCTGTTTGCGGTGAAAGCGTTGATGACGTTATCGGCATACTGAATTCAAAGGATTATTTCCGCCTTGCGGACAGAAGTCGTAAAAACGTCATGGAAAATGCGGTTCGTGCGCCGTATTTTGTGCCTGAAGCCGTAAAAGCGGACGTTTTGTTCCGTGATATGCAGCATTCAAGGCGCGGTTTTGTGGTTGTGCTTGACGAATACGGCGGAATGAGCGGTATTCTCACGATGAACGATCTTGTTGAGCAGCTTGTCGGCGATCTTGACGATGAGGACGATGTCATTGAGACGGAGGAAGATATTGTTCACCTTCCGGACGGCAACTGGCGCATTCGCGGCAGCGCTTTGATTGAGGATGTTGCAGAGCAGCTTAATATCAAGCTCCCGTGCGATGAGTATGATACTTTCGGCGGCTATGTGTTTGCAACCCTCGGAAGAATTGCCGATGACGGAACAACCTTCAGCATTGAAACGGACATCATGAACATAGATGTTCTCGAAATTCGCGATCACAGAATCGAAACAACTGTTGTGAGGCTGAAAGAGCAGCCCCAAGGTGACGACTCCGATTCCGATAAGGATTAAGCGGGCACAGCATATTAATATAATCGGCGGAAATTTTTACGTTTCAGAAGAGGGTGCGGGTAATACTTGCACCCTTTTTACATAACGGCAGCGCTGCAAAAATGATATAAATCCTAATATGACGTCAGTGTTCTTGACAGCGGGAAAAATAAATTATAAAATATAAAGCGGCGCATAAATGCGCTGCACGACTGCATTGCTTTTGCATTGATAAATGATGAAGCGGTGCTGTGTGCAAACTAACAATACAGGAGAACACGAAACACATGAAAACACGCAGAATCATGGCCGTTGTGCTCGCCGCTTTGATGATGCTCAGCATCATTCCCGTTGCATTTGCAGAGGAAATCAGCTCCATTTCGGCAGATGCAGCATTGTCGGTGCGCATGGATGATGCTTGGGCGGCAATTGAACTTGCCGAAGCCGAAGCACTTGCTGACAACCTTCCCGCAAGCGACGTTATCAACGCCGTTTACACCGCTGCTCTCAACAACGAAAATGTTGATGCAGACAGCTTTTCCGATTTCACCGCCGACGGTTTCTTCTTTACCGTCAACGGAATGCACTGTGCATACAACTACAGGCTCCGCAACAAAATTGAAGCAAATGTAACCGAAGAAGGTTCCGTAACTTTCAACGCATCCAACGGCAAAGTCGTTGAAATGCGTGACGCAACCTCTCCGAACGTTCTGCTCGTCGGACCTTACTACGGCGGATATGACCCCTCCTTCACCGATCAGTATCGCCGTGAAGCAACTTCCATTGCGGAGGCAACCGGCGGCACGCTGACAATTCTTGCAGGCAATGATGCAACCGGTCCCGCGATCGCTGCTGCGTTCCCCGACAAGGGTGCTGTCATTTACGACAGCCACGGCATCGCAAGCGGCACTTCCTCTTATCTCTGCCTTACCACCAACCAGGGCATTACCAACGAGGATTATGCAAACGGCTGGGCAGTTCGCTCAGGCAACGAAGCGTTCATTGACGGTCGATATGTCGAGAACCATATCACAAGCGCACTTGACAATCCGTTCGTTTGGATGGCTATCTGCGAAGGCATGAAGCTCAGCGGCCGCGGCACTACCGGCGCTGCGCTCCTGCGTGCAGGCTGCGGTGCGGTTTACGGCTATTCTCAGAGCGTTACCTTCGTCGGAGACTACAAATTCGAAGAAACTTTCTGGAATGTTATCAAAGAAGAAGGAACTATTGCCGAAGCATACGCAACAATGGTTGACGTATGGGGTCCCGTTGATCCTTACGGTGATGCATGGCCCATCGTCATGAGCCCCGTTGATGATTTCCCCGCAAATCCCGACCAGGCACAGACGGTTTACTGCGATTGGACTCTTTTCGGTGAATCCGAAGAACCCATTGCACTCCAAGGCTACACCCTCAGCGCAAACGAGGCAAATATTGCAGTCGGTGAAACGGTCACCGTCAAGTTTAACCGCGAACCCGAGGATGCAAATCTCTATGACATTATCTGGACTTCTTCCGATGAGAACGTTGCTGTTGTTGACGGCAACAAGCGCAGGGTAAAGATTACAGGCAGCGGCAGCGGCACCGCAACCGTGACCGGCACGGTCATGGTTAACGGCAGTGTTTACGGCACTGCTGTTATCGCCGTCAGTGTTACCGGTGATGAATCACTTGCGTCAGCACTCAACGTTGAAGGCGGAAATCTCTGGTTCGGCACTTCCACCGAGTATCCCTTCACTGCTGTTGATGACGGAACAAGGGTTTTCGCACGTTCCGGCAACAAGCGCGTTGTTAACAGCAAGTCTCAGCTCATGCTGACCATAGCGATGCAGAGCGGCGATACGATGGCATTCGACTATATCTGCAGCAGCCAGACAGATCGCGATTTCTTCAACTTCTATGTCAACAGGCAGGTTGAACTCCGCAAGTCCGGCGTTACCGAGCCCGATTGGCAGCGTTACACCTTCACCGCTCCCGAGGATGGCGTGTACTACTTTGTTTGGGAATACACGAAGGACTCCGGCGGAAGCCAGGGTGAGGACTGCGTCTGCGTTGATAATGTTGCTTTCACCGGCACGACTCCCTCCACCCCCGAGCCCACTCCCGAACCTCCTGTTGAGGAACATGACGGCGATATCAACGGCGACGGAAACACCAACACCGCGGACGCTGTTTTCGCAATGCGTTACGCACTCGGTCTCATTGAACTGACCGAAACTCAGCTCATTCACGGCGACGTGAACGAGGACGGCGTTGTGAACATCGCAGATGCAATCGGCATTATGCGTATCGCAATGGGCCTCAACTGATTTACGGCTCAAACCATAAATTGAAAAAATCAAAGCGGAATTGAATTGCCCGAAAACTGAATTCGGATATTCGCCGCAATGAAGCAAAACGGGTCGTTGGATGCAGCGATCCGTTTTGCATTAGCATTCGCAATGAGCACGTAAAAAAGTCCGAAAACCGGACGGAAGGAACTGATGAAAAGATATTAGGAAATAACAAATAGATTATTCATTACATACTCCGACGGAGAAATATTCTCAATGCTTGAGTGATTCTGATTGACATGCCGCAAATATAATACAAGACATATGTGCAGCGGGAATTCATGCAGCCGTTTTATGTTTTGCTGCGAAAAAGAACCGGACAACCCTTCGCGGGCTGCCCGGTTTTGTTTGGAAACTGATACAACAGTCCCTGCTGCGGCTTTTTTCAGCGCAGCGATATCAGTGCGCTGTCATTTGGTGTCGCATTATCGAAACAAGCGATTGCGCGGCATCAACACTTTCCGCACATCACCACGTTTGCTGCTGAAGCGAGGTCATATCCTGCTTTGCGGTTTGAAGCTCCTGAACCTTTGCGGGCTTGGTTTTATACATATTGCGCTGCTTCATCTGTTCGAACACGGCGAGTTGATCCTCGGAGCATTCGGTCATGCAGTTGATAAGCAGACTGCGCAGGTTTTCACAGCCCGACTCGGTGCAGTTGCTTGCATACTGCTTTACGGCGTCCCTTTCTGAATGGAGAAGGTCCGTAAGAAGTTCCTGTTCGCTCATGGAAGCATTGTTGGTTTTCTGATTGTTCATGCCTGTAACCCTCCTCAGTTATTGCCGTTCAGATAGCCGTGAAGCGTATCAAAATGCCTGCGGTGATGCCCGGCAGCGTTTTCTGCCATGCGTTTGAGCGCGGGATCGTTAAAATACCCGGCATAAACAGTGCATTTTTTAAAAAGCAACGCTTCAGAATACATTTCATCCTGCAGGATGGAAAGATCCTTTGTGTCGATTGAGGAGGCCGCTTCGGTGTTCCAATTTGCCGAAGAGGCGGACTGATTCCCGGAACTCGCCGAACCCATTGAATGAGACGGGTTTGAGTTGAAGAAGGAATCGAAACTGCTGCCGGAATTGCTGCCGGTACTGCCGTTCTGTCGATTCTGCATAATAATGTCCTCCGTGTGTTTTTTTGCGGTTGAACGGCTTGAAACAAGCCGCTGCCCGCCGTTCGTTAGTATGCCCCGAAAAGCGGCATTGCTATGCACAAAAGAAAATGCCCATGCACATCGGGCATAAGCATTTTCAAATTGCAAATATTTATTGAAATCCAATCTTAATCGGAAATTAAACAAAGAATTTCTTTTTAAGCGATTCCTGCATGGGTTTGTTTATCGCAACGATGATTAATCCCATTCCGAGAATAAAGCATCCGAACAAGGGGAAGTATGACCAGTTGAGCTGAAGCACTGTTTTTTCGGAAAAGGCAATATTTATCATCATTTCCAAAAATGTCATGTAAATTCCGTGTGCGATAAGTGCGCCGCCGAAGATGTAAAGATGTCCGCGGCGAACGTATTTCAGCAGTGTTACAACCGCCGTAACGAGCAATCCGTATGCACCGACAACGGGGAATGCAAACTTGAGGAACCACCCTCCGTGAACAACAAGGTCGATATAAAGCAGGTAAGCAAGCACGGCAGCAAAACCGCAGGGAACAAAAATAACGGGGTTGGGCCGTTTGAACCAAAGCGGGAGCGCAACGAGCTCATAAAGCAGCAGCACTGCACCGATTGCGTAGCCGGACCATTCCGAGGCATTGCTGATGCTGATGTTGCAGATAACAAGCTGAACGATCAGCGCGGCAAAAATCATGGTAACGATGAACATAATACCCCTGAGATTCATGCGGGGTTCACGGAGCTTGTATTCGGGAAATGGAGGTTCGGTGGTTTTAATTTCTATATCGGGGTGATAAACCCTCGTTCCGCAAAGCGGGCAGACTTTTTCGCTGTCCGCAAGCTCAACTCCGCATTTTATACAGTACATATTGTGTCTCCTTTCTGAATCCGTAAATTATTGATTTCAAACTATCAGGCTGCATTGCCGTTTTCAGTTTGGAATCAACACATTGCCCGCACCGTTGCTTTCAACTTTGACATGAAGCCCAAGTTCGCGCAAAACCTGATAGAATTGAAATTCAAGCACGGGTTCAACAGTGTTGCGAATGAAATTCATATACAATTTGCCGTTATAAGACAAAACTCCGCAATTGTTGGGCTTGGTTGCCTGAACGCCGAGGATGAAATCAAATCGGGTTACATATCGGCGCATTGCATCCGGCACTTTAATATCCCCGAGATTAGAGAGATTAAGACAGTTTGTGCGTTCGCCGACGGTGTCGTAAACAAGCTTCATTGCAATGTTTTTAAGGAAAAGCGGCATCACGCGGAGCAGGGGCGAACGCTCTGCATTGACGTTCGGAGTGAACATTGCACAAAGGTTCTTTTTTGTGACAAGAAGCCCGAGTTGATGTTTCACCGATGTCAGAATCTCGGAAAACTCATAGTCGCCCATTCGCGGATCGATCTCCGGCATAATGACATGCACAAAGTTCCGAAGCGTGCGGCTTGGGAATAAACGGCGAAGGTTCACCGGAACAACGACGCGAATCGGCTTTTGCCGGCGCTTATCGGGCGTTTGCTCATCCTGAATCCGCTGCAATGCAAGCAGCATTGCGCTTGTCAGGTACACCGTAAGGCTCACCCCGCAGCTTTTTGCCGCGGCAAGAGCTGCGTTTGAATCCAAAATGAACGTTGTAAGGTGCCTGAAATCATCCCTTTCCGGCGTGTAATGAATCTTGAATGCGGTGCTCGCATTTCTGCTGACGCTTACGGAACCGGCATTCTTCGAAAAGCTGTCCTCAAGCTCCTCTTCCTGCGGCTGAGTGAGCCTGTCCAGCACACCGCATTCATTGGGAATTTCAACCCCGTATTTTTGTTCGATGTATTCGGCAAGCAGTGATTTTAAAAACACCATGCCGCCGGTGCCGTCCGTCAATGCATGATAGAATTCAACTGCAATACGGTTTTTGTAGACGATGACACGCAGTGCGCATTCATTGATGCTCTCAAACGGCGTGTGTGCGAGCGGCCAGCTCTTTTCATCCGTGATTTCGGGTGCGGAGGACAGTTCTTCAAGATAATACCAGAATGCGCCTCTGCAAAGACGAACGGCAATGGACGGGAATCGCCGCATGGTGACATCCATTGCGTTCCTAAGGACTGTTTTGTCCACCTCGTCGCAGAGTGTTGCGGAAAGACGGAAAAAGTTATTCCATTTTCTGCGTTTTGCGGCGGGATAGATTTTTGCAGCGTTATCCAGCCGCATCCAGCGAAGCTTGCGCTCGTGGGAAAGGAAACGGTTTAAAAAGGCATTGATGCGGTCAAGGTCGCATGCACGTTCCTTGATACAGTAAAGAACATAGGCGTGCCACATGCCTTCGGCTTCTACCAGTTCGCTTGTGCAGCCGGATGAAACAAGTTTGTTGTGCATACGGCGCGAGTCATCCAAAAGGACTTCATCCTTGCCCGCAAAGATTAAGGACGGAGGAAGCCCGGAAACATCTCCGAAAAGCGGCGAAACAAGCGGGTCTGTCGGATTTCGCGAGTAGCACTTTGAGTAGAAGTCCAAAGTCTCTTTACAAAGACTCGGATCAACATCGTGATTAAATATAAACGACTCGCCGCTTTGGGTAAGGTCTGTCCACGGCGAAATTGCAATGATGCTGCAAGGCAGCGGCAAATCCAACTGGCGAAGCTTTAAACAAAGCGAAAAGCAAAGTCCGCCGCCGGCGCTCTCGCCTGCAAGCACGATCTGGCTGCTGAGGTAGCCGAGTGAAAGCAGATAGCGATACGCTTCCACCGCATCGTCCAATGCAGCAGGAAACGGATTTTCGGGCGCAAGACGGTAAGCGAGACAAAGCACCCGAATACCGCATTCGGAAGCCAACACGGACCCGAAGCCCTTTGCATATTCAAGGTCACCGCATGTATATCCGCCGCCGTGCAGATATAGGATAACTCCGCGCTTTAATTCATCGTGCGGAATCGCAAAACAGGCGCATGGTTCAACATTCCCGCTGAGTTTCGGATGATCAACGGGGACAATATTAACATTTGTGCGCATTGTTTTTGCAAGCACGTTGCCGAGAAGATCCTGTCCGCGCCGTGTGGCTTCAAGCGAACAGGCCTTTGTGAAAGGATGAATCCTTTCGAGGTGCTTGCGTACAAATCTTTGAGACAGTTCCATAAACTAAGTATTCACTTATCCGTTAATAATCATTAAACAAAGGTCATGCCTTGTTTGCGCGGCTGTGCTGCTTCGTATTTTCGGCTGCTGCAACCATTTTGAAAACACAACCTCAACTTTATTCTACCATATGCAATCGGGTTTTTCAATATGCAGACTTGCACATTGTGAAGAGAACAGGACGATAAAAAGCTGAATCGGGGCATAAGCGGGCAAATATTGCAAACACTGCAAAAGTTTGAGACTGAAACATGGGAGTCTGAACTCAAAAATATATATCAAAACATCTGCCCGAAAAGCGATCAACAATGCTAAAATAGAATCGGAACTTCCGCGCAGCATAATGAATCGCTGCAAAACAATAACGATAAGCAATTAATCAGGAAAGGATGAACAAGATGGAACGCATAAACAAAAAACTCGGATTCGGTCTTATGAGGCTTCCAATGAAGGACGGAGAGGTTGACATTGAGCAGACTTGCCTTATGGTGGACGAATTTATCAAGGCAGGGTTTAACTATTTTGACACTGCGCACGGTTATCTGAGCGGGGAAAGCGAAAAAGCAGCAAAAACCTGCCTCACGTCGCGCTATCCGCGGGAAAGTTTTATCCTGACAAACAAGCTTACCGATGAATATTTCAAAACAAACGACGATATTCGGCCTTTTTTCGAAAGTCAACTTGAGCTTTGCGGAGTTGATTATTTCGATTTCTATCTTATGCATGCACAAAACAAGGCGCGCTTCAGATATTTTAAAGAGAGAAACGCGTACGAAACCGCAATTGAACTGAAAAAAGAGGGAAAGATTCGGCATTTCGGCATATCCTTTCATGACCGGGCAGAGGTGCTGGATGCGATTCTTTCGGAGTATCCGCAAATTGAGGTTGTTCAAATTCAATTCAATTATTTGGATTATGACGATATCGGCGTGCAGAGCCGCAAATGCTATGAAGTGTGCAGAAAACACAACAAGCCTGTGCTTGTGATGGAGCCGGTAAAGGGCGGAAGCCTTGTTAAGCTTCCAGACGAGGCGCAGAGGATCTTCGCTTCTCTCAACGGAGGGAGTCCCGCGAGCTACGCAATTCGCTTCGCTGCAGGCTTCCCGGGGATGCTTGTTGTGCTTTCGGGCATGAGCAGCATTGAGCAGCTCAGAGATAACATAAGCTATATGAGTGATTTCAAACCCCTTGACAAGACCGAAACCGAAGCCGTTGAAAAGGTTCGCGGTGTTTACAAGGGGATGGAGCTGATTCCGTGCACCGCCTGCCGCTACTGCACGGACGGCTGTCCGAAGCATATTGCGATTCCCGACTTGTTTGCGCTGATGAATGCGAAACAGCTGCATCGCGATTGGAATGCAAATTACTACTACTCAAATGTTCATACCGCACCCGGAAGGCGGGCCTCCGACTGCATAAAATGCGGAAAATGCGAGGGCTCATGTCCTCAAAATCTTCCGATTCGCAAGCTGCTGGCCGATGTTGCGGCCGAATTTGAGAAGGCGGACGGAAATGACGATTAATGCCCGATTTGCAAAAACCGCATTCCCACTGCGGACAATAAAAATATATCTGAAAAATCGGGTATTTTTTTGAAAACAATACTTGACAAATGCCTCCGCCGGAAGTAAAATAAGCCTTGTGCTTTGCTTATGGTGGAGGATTGCGGTCACCAGCCCCGTCCGTTGTCGGAAATCTTAGCAAAATTATTTAATTAAGAAATTCAACATACCTTTGGAGGACATGGCATGAAAAGCTATATGGCAAAAGCAGAAACCATGGAGCGTAAGTGGTACGTTGTAGATGCAGAAGGCATGGTGCTCGGTCGTCTCGCATCTCAGGTTGCCGCAATACTCCGCGGAAAACACAAGCCCATCTTTACCCCGCATGTTGACTGCGGCGATCACGTTATCATCATCAACGCAGATAAAGTCATCATGACAGGCAGAAAGCTTGACGAAAAAATTTATTATCATCACACCGGTTATCCCGGCGGACTCAAAATGACCAAGTATCGTGAGCTCCTCAACAAGAAGCCCGAATTCGCAGTCTATGAAGCTATCCGCCGCATGATGCCCAAGGGTCCCCTCGGCCGCCAGATGCTCACCAAGGTTCGCATTTACCGCGGCGCCGAGCATAAGCACGAAGCACAGAAGCCCGAAGTTCTCGTGCTCAAATAATTTTTAGGGAAGGAGATTATTACCATGGCAGCAACCACTCAGTATCTCGGAACCGGCAGGCGCAAAAGCTCCGTTGCCCGCGTTCGTCTCGTTCCCGGCACCGGCGTTATCAAAATCAACAAGAGGGATCTCGAAGAATATTTCGGCTATGAAACCCTCAAGATGATCGTTCGCGCGCCCCTCGTGCTTACCGACACTCTCGGCAAGTTCGATGTTATCGTCAATGTTTACGGCGGCGGCTACACCGGACAGGCAGGCGCAATCCGTCACGGCATTTCCCGTGCTCTTCTCGACGTTGATTCCGCAGAATATCGCGCAACCCTCAAGAAGGCAGGTTTCCTGACCCGTGACCCCAGAATGAAGGAGAGGAAGAAGTACGGCCTCAAAGCCGCTCGTCGCGCTCCTCAGTTCAGCAAGCGTTAACCGAACATATTCTTTCTGCAACACAAAAACTCAAAAGGTGCTGCTGCAAAATCAAGTCATGTTTGCAGCAGCATCTTTCTTTTTATGAGAAGAGGGCAATCTTATCCTTCATCCGAATGATGTCATTGTGCAGATACCGGCCGGTATCGCGGAGCGCGTAATACGGAGGGAGACGTCACACAGCAATGAACGCTGTCATCGTGCAGAGTTTTCAGAAGGTTGAGGCAATCGCCGGTATAAATGATGTCAAATTGCATTATGCGCCTCCTGCTTTATTGGATTTGTGTTTCCATTGAAATGTTGACTGTAAAACTCGACAGCATTTCAATGGGCCTACAGTCCGAGAAAGACTCGTCCGCCCGGCGGTCGAAAATGTGTGCGACTTCCTTTAAAAATGATGATGCAATATGTCAACCGCGATATCCGGCTGCATACTTTCCCATACAGATATCCAGGACTGCCCTCGCCGGCTGAATCAGCGCATCCTCATACTGACATTTCCACTGGATGTCCTGCACGATCCGTCCATTTCGAATACCATCGACGGTATCTCCGTCCTTCATGGGGTTGTCATTGTTCAACAGATAGGATGCCAGATTATAGGCATGGTTTACTACCAGGTTGGGGTCGATATCATGAAAATGATATTGCAAATCCTCTATATACAAAAGGCTCAAACCAAGCGTGTCCACTACGCAGTCTTCAGTACCGTAAACATTGAAAAAACGAGCATTCACCGCATAACGGATAAAACGGTCAACACCGGTTATTTCCTTTTTTCTGATATCATCAGCCATAATCAACTTTCCGGAGTTAAGGTTGTAAACTGCCTCGCACTGAGGATATAATTCCACCAGTGCCTCCAGATAGTCCATAAGCATATTTGCGCGTTCCTTTGAGGGCAGACCGCCGCCCAGCTTATCAGAAGCCGAAATCTGATATTTGCATTCGGAAAGAATGCGGTCGCGGTCGTTCAAACAATCCCACATTTGACCGCGCCTGAAGTCATCAATTGAGTTTGGCTCAAACTCAGCGCATTCGGAAATCAGCAGCATTACCGAAAGAGTGTCGTCATTCGTTTCGGAAATATAGTCATGAGCAATAAAACCTGCATGCGATTCGCAATCTCCAAGCTGCTCCGTTTTTCCAAGATGCTTCGACAATATCTCCGCAAACATCTCCTTTGAGGGCATCTCGCTTTTCTCTTTCATCAAAAGCTGCACCATGAACGCGCCGCCGGGGCATATTGCCGGATCTGTCTTTTGTGACAAACTCTGTTGGAACGGCTGCTTCTGATGTTGTTTTTCTTTTTGTCCTCTCCTCGTTCGCCCTTTTTTCAACTTATCCAATAAACCCATCAGCATTCTCCTTTATATTAACTATATTAACCTTGTAACCTTGGCTTGTCGTTCTGTTTATAATGAAAATATTATAGCATAAAAAAGTGAAAATTCCTATCACTTTATCGGTTGAGGACAGGAGTTGGAAAATGCAGCGATTTCGGAACCTGTATTAACCTGCATTGCAGATACATCCTCTCATTAAATATCAGCGATTCGGTGTGCGACAGACCTCCGGGCGAAGCTTCGGGTCAATTAACTGAAAGAATATAACGTCGATATGGACTGTGTGTCGGCGAGTTTTCTTGCTCTTTTTGTTGCCGCTCTATTGTGCAATAACAGGAACCGAGATGATATAATGTTTAAACCTCTTGCAATGCCGCAAAAGAGGTTGTAAAACAATAAGTTGTGAAAAATCGGGAAGATGAACAAAAACACCGATTGCTGAGCCGATATTTTCGGTGAAAGTGAAGCATTTGAATATTAAAAATAGCTGAAAGGACGCTTTCGCAGCGGCGGAAGCGGTAACTGTAATATTATGAACGAAAAGATTCGCAACGTTGCGATCATTGCGCATGTTGACCACGGTAAAACGACCCTTGTTGATCAGCTTCTGCGGCAGAGCAGCGGTTTCCGCACCCGAATACACCGTTCCCGAGGGACACACCTTCTCCGGTTGGAACATTCCGGAAACCATGCCTGCCGAGAACCTTGTTCTTGATGCGGCACTGACCGTAAACGAATACACCGTTACTTACAATATCAATGGTGAGATTTACGCAATACAGGTTTATGCTTACGGGGAAGAAGTCTTTGCTCCCGCATATGACGTTCCTGACCATTTCACTTTCTCGGGCTGGGATACTCCCGCCACCATGCCGGCGGAGAACATCGTGCTTGATGCGACACTCGTTGAAGATGGAAAGTATACGGTATCATTCATGGTCGATGGTGAGACGTATTTCACGTTTACGGGATATGAAGGCGATGCCATCACTGTTCCTGAAAATCCGGAAAAGCTCGGTCATACCTTTGACGCTTGGGACGGAATGCCCGAAGACGGTGTTCTTCCTGCTGCAAATATAACCGTCACTGCTGTTTGGAGCGTTAATACCTATACGATAACCTATAAGGTCAACGGCGCGGAGTACAGCGTCCAAACATATGAATACGGTGCAGCGATTATAACTCCCGCGTATGATGTACCCGAAGGATACACATTCTCGGGATGGAGTGTTCCCGAAACAATGCCTGCCGAAGATCTGGTTGTTGACGCAACATGCACGATCGACGTGTATGAAGTTACCCTGATTGACGGCTTTAACGGAGATCCCATTGCTGTTCTTTATGTCGAACATGGACAGGATGCGATACTTCCCGATGCGCCCGAACACGCCGGCTATATCTTTGACCGCTGGGACGGCGATCCCACCAATGTTACGGAAGACCGAACCATTACGGCGTGCTATTGGATGATAGGTGATGTGAACCACGATGGTGAAATCACAACATATGATGCTTTACTGATTATGAGATATGCACTCGGGTTGGAAACCGAGGGCAATGAGCTCATTATGGACTTTAACGGAGACGGATGCATTGACTCACTTGATGCGCTTCTTGCGCTTCGCAGGAGCATTGGCGCAGCATAACCGTATCTGCAAGCACGGTCGTTCGGAGCCGAAAGACAGCGTGAAACTGCTGTTTCAGCCCCGAAAGCCAAGGGTTGCTGCAACAGTCAAAAAACAAAACCGGGCAGCTCAAGAAGGGTTGCCCGGTTTGCTGCTTTCGTGTATAATTAATTTGCACAAAACAGATATAAAGCAGGTCCGGAAAGCGGGCTGCCCGAGCAGGAAATCCAAACTACCGGCATTGGACCTTTTCTCCATGTACTTATAAGGCTATATCTTGTGGTCCGACTTTTTTAAACTGTCCGTTCTCAAATAAAACTGCAATGCCATGCTCAATATCAAACTTATAGTTGCACATGATTGCAACATTGCGATGCTTCTCAGTGTGCGGCACAAAGATCTCCTTAGGCATAACATATTTGAATATGTTTTCAATCTTGTCTCCGTTCAACCGAGCGAATTCATCGGTTTCAACATAGTTCTTTACGTGTTCCAAAGACGCTGCCACTGCAGCCGAATTAGCTTCAAACATTGCAAAGGCCTCCCTTTGGCTTTCGATAACTTCTTCATCGGGATAGCATTCATACAAAAGGGGGAGTTCAAAATTTCTGCCCCAAATACTGAGTTTGTACTTATTCATCAAATCCACCTCCATCGTTTTTCTGGTCACGAGCTTTGCATTCGGCACAACCACCGGAATGTCTGAAATGTTCATGTATGTCTTGAGACACTAAGTCCATGAAGGAATATGTGGAGAAATACCTTTCTGCGGTTTAATAACTGATTACGGCTCCCTGAAAAATGCTTTCTCGGAAAGCCCATCGTCCGCTGCAATTGCGTTTATGGATACAGTAATTCTTTCAGCGTTGATTGAAATCATTACGAAAATACTGCCGTATAGAGCGCGTCAAACTGCAGAAAGCGGGCTCAAGATAAGGACATTCATGGTAAAAATCCTTATCGGAATGGTTGTTGCTCTTGCCGCATTATTGCTGCTCAATTATGTTATCAAGAAAACGGATACGTATAACTGGATTGTTGCTGTTGTCGGTAGTATCATCGCATTGCTCTCAATGGGAACGATACCATTCTTAGTTATATCTCAGCTTAATGCAAACCGTGTTGCGCGAGTTGGACTTGTCGGAGCATTGCTGCTGTTTTCAAAAAGCAGCGTTGCTGGTATCCTGAGGGCATCCTTTCTGAAGGCAATTATTTATGTCTTTGGCATTTGGGTTTTAGAAAATAGCTTTGAAAGCATTTCGAACAGCCTATCCAACTTATCAATGATATTGGCTGCGTTTGCGCCTGCTTGCGTCATAATTATCGGTTTAATTCTTATTCTTAAGAGTGCAAAAATATAAACATGTAAGCGGAATAAACAAAAAGAAAATGAGGAGGTAACAAAATGCCAAAGCCATTACTGACACGACCTGAAACCCGGAATCTGACGGGAACAACATTGAGTACTGCTCCGATTCAGCAGCAAAAGTTGCAAACTCAGCAGATGAATAAAATGGAATTGGATAGATATCTGCGCAAAAAACGTTCTAAAGATTATATACAGACAATGTGCGAGTTAGATATCGGTGGTCATATATAAAATCAACAAAAAGTTAAAAGAATTATTGACGCCATTCATAATGAATTTCCTGAAGTGGAAATCAACGGAATTATGCTTGGTATTGTATCAATTTGTTACCTTGGCAAACCATATGAAGTTCATACCCTCGATGTTACCGGACAAATAATTGAACACTATCCGGGCGGGAAAGCCCTTCCGGGCGGATTGGAAAAGGCTCGGTCCTTAGCCTTGCGCGGCGGATATGCGTTCATTGAAGTATATGTTGATTGCTACAGGGCAATCGGACGCAACGGTTCGGTTGCTGTAATTCCTTGTTAACTTAAGCTAAGTTAACAAGGAAAGCTTTGCTGGAAGTTTCTTCACGTGAATTGACCGACAAAAGAATCGTGCGTATGGTTTCAATGCAGGTGATCCGCTTCGAATGCAGACAGAGGCGGTTTCCGAAAAAGCCGTTATGAAAATCATAATCAGAAACAAGCGGGATGCAGTCGTTGCCGGAAAACGGTGGTGAGTACGTTCACGACTTACATGCCAGGCAGTCTTGCGTTATAATCTTGTTGAGGTATAAAGTCCTCTTTGATGAGTTTGGTTTTTCTGCGCCGTATTCTTCATCAATTCGGAGAGTTTTGCCTCAACTCTTGACCCCATATTTGGTATAGCGCCAATTTAAACAGCCCCGTTCCCGCATTTGCGCGGGTTCGGGGCATTTTGATACAGTCGAAGAAAGGTTCGATTATTTACCTGAAATCATAAGCTTTTCAACAAGGAGACTCGGAGAGCCGACTCTGCCGCCGCCGGGAAAGCCGAAACGCAGGTCGCTGCCTGCGGCGATAACGGAATTCATAAGCGAGAGAAAATTGCCGGCACAGGTAATCTGGTCAACGGAACGGATGACACTGCCCTGTTCAACAAGCAGTCCTTTTGCAATCAACGAAAAATCGCCGCTGACGGGATCGAGTCCGCTGTGAAGGCCGCCGAGTTCGGTAACGACAATTCCGCTGTCAAGTTCGGAAACAAGCGTATCATAGCTCTTTTCGCCTTTTGCAATGAAAAAGTTGCTGGGAGAAACTCCGACCGGAGAGGCGACACCGGCGCGTCCGGCGTTGGATGTGGAGGCAACGCCCGCCTTTCGTGCGGTTTTAAGATTGTGAAGAAAGCTCTTAAGTATGCCGTCTTCAACAACAACAGTTTTTACGGAAGGTGTTCCTTCGGCATCGAATGCGCGGGGATTATCCTCCTCGAACGGATCGTCAATGATTGAAATGCAGGGATTTGCTATGCGCTCGCCGAGTTTGTCTTTCAACAGGGAAAGTCCCTTTTGAACGCTGTCTGCGGAGAACATGCTCGAAAAAGCGGAAAGCAGATCCGTTGCTGCATCGCTGCGCAGAAGGACACGATATTCGCCTGAATCAACGGCAGAAGCATGGAACTGCATCAGTGCATTGTCGACACTCTCTTTGATAATGTCCCCGCAATCCAACATGCCTGAGCCGAATTTGAAAGCAAAGCTTTCGCGCTCGTCTTCACCGATGCGCAAAATCGGTTCAATGACAGCAACGGAGTATTTGTTTTCCTTATCGGCACAAAGTCCGCACGTGTTATGGATGCGCGTGGTCTCAACACCCGTTTCAACCGCACAGTAAGCAACACGGTTTACTCGGTCGTCAAAATCGAGAGTATCGCGTTCAAGTCTCAATGCAAGCTCGATTTTTTTGCTTTCACTCATGTCCGCAACAGGGTTCTGCTTTTGATTTATTGCAGGATACTCGCATTTGCTCTGCATGGGGTTTTCGTCATTGTTTTCAATAACACGGGCATTGTCGATTGCGCTTTCAACAAGAGCATCGGCGTTGTCGAAAACTTCGGTGTAGGCATAACCCGTTTTGCCGCCGAAAACGACACGCAGATTGAGTCCGCAAGCGTGTGCGGAGGTGTATTTGCTGATTTCGGAATTCAGCACATTAACCGAAAAGGACTCATCTTCACGGAAAAAAACTTCAGCGGCTTCACAGCCTTTTTCAAGTGCCGCCTTAAAGCAGGCTTCTTTAAAGGATTCAAAAGTCATTACAGCGCGCCTCCTTTGCCGCCGACAGTGATTTCACTTACGCGAATGCGCGGCTGGCCGACATTTGTCGGAACGCTGCCGGATGATGAGCCGCACATGCCCTGACCCATCCACATCCTTCTGCCGATGCGGTCGATTTTCATAAGAACGTCCGCGCCCTTGCCGATGAGCGTTGCACCGCGGACAGGGCAAAGAATCTTGCCGTTTTTAACCCAGTAACCTTCAAGAACGGCGAAATTGAATTCACCGGTGAGAGGGTTCACGGAGCCGCCGCCCATCTTTGCGGCGAACAAACCGTCGCCCATGGTTGCAAGCATGGCCTCTTCATCGTCAGTGCCTTCGGCGAAGAAAGTGTTGGTCATGCGGGAAGTGGGAGCATATGTATAATCCTGTCGCCTGCCGCTGCCGGTGACAGGGTGGTTCATAAGGCGTGAACCGAGTATGTCAACAAGGTAGCTCTTGAGGACTCCGTTTTCAATAAGAACGTTGCGCTGAGCGGGATGGCCCTCATCGTCAAAGCACATGCTGCCCCATTCGCCGGGCATCGTCCCGTCGTCAACCGCCGTCACGATATCGCTTGCGATTTTTTGACCGAGCTTGTTGCAGAAAA
>OCLB01000061.1_pt1 | contig 24103 bp, 26 predicted proteins | sample 1495901 | NCBI WGS metagenome assembly OCLB01 (sample SAMN03418273, study PRJEB22391) | human gut metagenome | biome: human-gut; feature: organic feature; material: feces | host: Homo sapiens | place: Tanzania | collected 2013-01
GTTCGGCAAGCTGACCATCATTCAGGGCAATCGTTCCAGTCCTTCATTGCCGGGACAAGCCGCATGACGGCGATCCCTGCGGGAATCTCCTGCAAAAGCCGGGTACAGACTTCATTTCCTGCGGCGTCGCTGTCAAGGCATAGGAACACCTTCCGAATATCCCGGCGTTCAGCAAGAAAGCGGTCAAGGGCTTTGCCGGACACGCCGCCCAAGGCGATGTAGCTCCGGCTCTGCCAGTCCTGCGGATAGAGACAGAGGAAGGATAACAGGTCGATGGGTGCTTCAAAGACAAAGAGCTGGTCGCCCTTGCCCTCGTAGCGGAATGGATAGCTCTTGTCCGAACCGGCAACGTCCTGTCTGAAATTGTCCTGCGTTCCACGCACATGGGCGTACCTCGGTATGCCGCTTCTGTCCCTGCCCACGAACACCACGCTGCGCCGCTTCGCGTCCTCGTAAATATCCCCGGAAAGAAGAAAAGCCTGGGCAAACTGTTTGCTGATCCCCCGGCTTTCACAAAGATATTGAATTGCTCTGTCGTTGGTCTTGCCGTGCAGGGGCAAGCGAAACTCTGTGGGCGGTGCTGTGCCGGCTTCGGTCTGTCCCTCGCCGCTTTCGCCTGTGAGAAGCCGGACTGCTTCGGGAAAGGACATTCCATAAAACTCCATCACAAAGTCGATGGGATAGCCGCCCTTGCTCCGACTGTGGCGAAACCACTTGTTTTCACGGAGGGTCAGGCTGTCGTGTTCCTTCCAGCGGTATTCTCGTCCGCTCCTTGTCAGCGTTTCGCCCTGCGTTTGCAGAAAGGAAGCAAGGTCGGTCTGATTCGCCCGGTCGATCTGCGCTTGGGTATAGGTCATGGAAAACACCTCATTTCAGCTTCGGGCAGTATTTGCAAACGCCGTGTTCACGTTCGTACAGCGTATAGGGGCAGTCCGCGCACTCCGGCGGGTACTTCCTCTCCACAAGGGGCAGAAAGCCCAGCTCCTGTAACAGTTCGATCTGCCGGTCGGTGAGGGTGGCTTCAAAAGCAAGGCATTTCCGGGTGTGCTCGTCCGGCTCGATCAGCTCGGAAAGCGGTCTGCCATCCGGCAGCGGGTCGCCGCTCAAAATGCGCTTTGCCATCCTGCGGACGGGGTTATATTCCTTCTTCCAGTCGTATTTTTTCATAGGGTCATATCCTCCTTTTTGTGTTGTGTTTGGGGTCGATTTTGGAGCATTTGTTCATCTGTGCGCCCTTTGTTTTGAATGGCAGTATCAATACACGACCTGACCTTCAAAAGCCTGTGCAGGTCGTCCCTGACGGATTTGAACTCGTCATAGGTTTCCTTATGCTCCCGTTCCAGACGGTCGTATTCCGCAGACAGCTTTTTCATATCCACCTTGCCGTCCGGGAACTCGGCGGTCAGCTTGCGGCGGGCGGCGTAGAACGTTTTCAGCTCGTCGGCGTGTTCTGCCTTGTACTTGGCTCTGGGCTTGTCAAACTTGATTTTCTGCAAGCCGTCGTACACGGGCTTCAAGCTCTGAAAAGCGGCGGAGTTGTCATAGAGCTGTCTGATCTCCTTCATGCGGGCGGTCTGCCCGTCCAGCGTTTTCTTCAAGCCGTCCACGTTCTCCCGGTGCGCCGATACACGGGCTTCAAGGTCGTCGAGAGTGTACAGTTCGCAGGATTGCAGATAGCTGACCGTCTCGGAAAACTCCTTGAGGTTTGCGACCTTACCGCTTCTCGAATAGGATTTTGCACCGCGCATAGCGTAGTAGGCGTTCAGCAGAGAAACAAGGTCGGGCGATTGCGGCTTGGCAAGCTCTGTGCGAATCTCCTTTACCCAGTCCAGCAGAGAGGACAGCCTGTTCCTGATTTGGCGAATGAGTGCATTGGTGGCTTTTATCCAGCGGTTGAACTCGCCCTTTTCGGTGCGTATGCCCTTCTTCTCCATTGCCTGGACGGTTGCGCCCTCATGGACGGTGGGAAGAAGCTCCACGCCCTGACGCTCATAGCTTCGGTGATCGATACGAACGTGAAGCCCCTTTTCTGCAAACTTATCGAGAATACTTTTTCCGCTTGTTTATAGCGGTTTTTAGTGCTTTTTAATTTGTTTTACTTACTCTTTGGCGCTCTTATCTCCACTGTTTCCGGGTGTTCCAGAGTCGTCTGTGGTAATCTATGTGGTCAAAAACGCTTCCCGCTCGGTTTCCGGTGAAGATTCACCGGTGACGTGTGGGAAACGTTTTGCGTTTCGGATCGTCTGCATTGTAACTCTGAGGAGAGGGTTATGCAAGTTGTTTCTGTGGGGCGTGCAACTCAAAGCTTGCGGCGCTATAGACAAAGAATAGGCAGGAAGATAGGCAGAGGTACTTTTCTTGCTCCCTGAGTATAAATCCCTTAATACAGGCATAATAGTAAGGGATTTATGGCACAGCCAATTGACTATTCCCTTATTTTGTGTTATTATTTAAGGGAAAACGAATGGGGGTAAGAAAATGAGAACCTTCAATTACTCCGCAATTAAGGAACAAAAATGGGACTCGGATGTTCTTGGCCTGATTGCGGCCATATATAAGGAAGCCGGCAAGCAGGAGCTGTATTTGAAGCAGCGCCCGGAGGAGCTCGAAAAGCTCGTGGAAATTGCCAAGATACAGAGCACTGAGGCATCGAATGCCATTGAGGGCATCGTTACCACGAGTACCCGAATCCGGCAGCTTGTCGAGGAGAAAACCACGCCGAGGAACCGAGATGAGCAGGAGATCGCCGGATACCGCGATGTGCTGAGTATCATTCACGAGAGCTTTGATGCGATACCAATCACGCAGAACTATATCCTGCAGCTTCACAAAATCCTGTACAGCCACATGAATAACCCGCTTGCGGGCCGCACAAAAAGCGTGCAGAATTATATCACTGCCACCTATCCGGACGGTCATGTGGAAACGCTGTTCACGCCGCTTGCTCCTTATGAAACGCCGGAAGCATTGGACAGGATCTGCGCAGAATACAACCGTGTGATTGGCAATATGGAACTGGAGCCGTTGATTGCGATTCCGGTTTTCATCCATGACTTTCTGTGCATCCACCCCTTCAATGATGGAAATGGAAGAATGAGCCGGCTGCTCACGACGCTGCTTCTGTACCGAAACGGTTTTTATGTTGGAAAGTACATCTCCCTTGAAGCTAAAATCGCCAAAAACAAGGATCTGTACTACGATGCGCTTGCACAGGCGCAAACCGGCTGGCGTGAAGGAACCGAGGATGTAGTGCCCTTCATCAAGTACCTGCTCGGAACGATCCTTGCGGCATATAAGGACTTCGAGGATCGCGTGGCGCTTGTAGAAACCAAGCTGTCCGCACTGGAAATGGTGCGCAGAGCAAGCAAGAATAGAATCGGGCGGTTCAATAAGCAGGACATACGGGAGCTTTGCCCAACACTCAGTGACAGTTCCATTGAGGGCGCCTTGCGCAAGTTAGTCGCAGCCGGAGAGTTGAAAAAAGAAGGAAGAGGGAAGAATACCTGCTATTTCAGGCTGAATTAGATTCCGCTCAATACGAGCACCTTTCTTTTTTAAGGAGGGCAACCCGGGGAGTGCCGGACATTACATTTTTCGGTTCAAGCGAAGCCGACTCATGCAGAAAGTGTAATTTTTGTGTACGGCAAACAGACCTGCTCAGGTTTTGTTGTTCTCGGAAGGTTATTTCAGGCTGTTTTCGGTTCAAACAGTGCTTTCCCGAATCGTCCGTCAGCAAGCCGACTGCACAGTTTTCGGATATTGAATGCTGTTGCGAGGATAAAAAGGCGGGTTTCGTTGTTGGTCTTCCCTCGGGTGAGGAATCTTCCGAACCCGTAATCCTGTTTTAAAACGCCGAAAGCACCTTCAACTTGGATCGAACGGTTCATTCGGAGAAGAATGCCTTTATCGGTTGAAATGCGTTTTTCTGCTTCATCTTTTTGACGACGCATTGTTTTTGAAAGTTCTGTTTTACGGTTCTCGTACTGTCCCTTAAAGCAGTTTTCCCTGCGGGAGCAGCCGGAACAGTCCTCACAAACATAATAACTTTTCAATATCATGCAGCCGTTATCAGTCTTTCCGGTTCTGTCATATGCATGAAGCAGTCTTTTGTCATTCGGTCATGTAAAGCTGTCACTCTCCGCATTGCACGGCATATCATCCTTGTGATAGATGTTTTTCTTGAATTTCCTTGTTTTCTTCAGTTAATGATCCGCCGGTTTGATGTATGCATTTTGCTCCGTGCTTTCAAGGTAAGTGTAGTTTTCCTCGCTTGCATACCCTGCATCCGCAACGATATTGCCGTGCCTTCGGCCGGTTCCTTCCGCTGTTCGTTCAAGAAATGGTATCAATGTTGTTGTGTCGTTCGGGTTCGAAAATAATCAGAGACCAACTATATACTCGATTTCAACGCCTATCTGAAGATTGTACCCATGTTTGAGCTGTCCGTTTCCCATGCGGTCGTCTTTCATTCTCATAAAAGTTGCTTCGAGGTCCGTCTTTGAATAACTCTTCCGATTAAATACAGGATCGTTTTCGTCAATCATTGTTACAACATTTATCGGCATGACTGCTTGATTTTTGCTCGTTTTCATTGCATAATCAGCTCGTTTTCTGTTGGTTTTTGAGCAATTTAATTATACACGAAAGCAGCAAACCGGACAACCCTTCTTGAGTTGCCCGGTTTTGTTTTGGGGACTAATGCAACAGCCCCGGAACGTTCGAATTTGTGTCAGAGGGCGCAAATCCGTGGGTTGTCGAGGGCGACCATGCAAAGAGCGGCACAACGTCGACGGTCAGCATGACTGCCGAAACAGGTGAAGGACAGGTAATAAGCTTCCGTTGTTCCACATCATCGGAAAGAAACCGTGATCGTCTTATATTTGCGGTGGATAACATCCCTGTCAAAGAGTGGTCAGGTGTTACGGATTGGAGCGAGTATGTTTATATGCCCGAAACAGCCGGGGTTCACACCTTCAGCTGGTATTTTTCTAAGGATGCGAGTGTTGACAGCGGCGATGACTGCGGAAGGCTTGATGATGTTGCAATAGGCGAACCTGTCCACGTAACAGGAATAGACGTCATTCCGGAGCGTAATATGCCTTGCTATCGCAGCAAAGCACTCTACTGGAATGTTTACCCTGCAGATGCTTACAACCAAGAGCTTACTTTTTCAAGCAGTGACGAGAGTGTTGCAATCATTGCCGACTATGGTATGGTACGCGGTGTCGGCGAAGGTACAGCAACCATAACAGTAACGACCGTTGACGGAGGTTTCACGGATACTTGTGAAGTTACCGTTACGGAGGCGTATGACGAAACTCAGTTTTACGGCTTCCTTCAATACAGCGGCCCCGATACAGGCTATTGAGCGACGTTCAACAACCGTGCTCCCGAGGAAATGCAGACACTCTTCAAGGCAGCCGGGGGGACATATGCTGCGGCAATAGCCGGAAATACAATCTACGGATTTGATTCGTTCGGTTCAAGTTTGTTCTACAAGATGGATCTTGATACCCTTGAAATGGTCCATACCGGAGTCGGAGCAAACGGTGTCATGATGATTGGCATGGCATTCAACTATGTAAACAATACGATGTATTCCCTGGGTTACTTGATGAGCGAATCAAAGTACTACCTTTATACGGTTGATCTTGCCATCGGCTCCGTAACACAGGTTGCCCCGATTGACACGGGAGATGACGAAGTATTCACCTTCACGGTTGATACGGAAGGCAACGGCTATGCGCTTACGAAAAGCAATGCAGACGGTCTGTATGCCGATATGGTTTACAGCAAGCTGTACAGGATTGACCTTGAAACCGGTGTCGGAACATACATTGGCAGTAGGGGTATTTACCTTACCTATTGTCAGTCAATTCTGTATGATCACAATACACAGCAGCTCTTCTGGGCACAGTTTGCCGGCCCTCAGGCATCGGGTCTTTTCACAATCGACACCGAAACCGCCGAGGTGTCCTATTGAGGACGGGTAGGAACGGGTTCTGAAGTATGCGGTCTTTGCTGCACTGCAAACCTTCCGTTTACGGAGCCTGAAATGCCTGAAATCACCGTTACGTTCGAGGATGGCATTGACGGAACCGTTCTGGGCACATATACAATGACCACAGGCGAAACGATTCCCGAAAGTGTATTCCCCGCTCCTTTGGAACACGAGGGCTGGGCATTCAGCGAATGGGACTATGACGGCTCACCTGTGTTTGTCGATACCACTGTTACCTCGGTATATGTTGATCCCGTTGCTGCGGCGGCATTCGACAATGCCGTTAATGCGGAAGGCTGCAATAACCACTTTGACAATACAATAAGTGCTTACCCCCGGGTAATTGAAGACGGCCACGTAAAATCGGGGAATCAGGGAATCAACAGCTCCGCATCAAGCTTCGATGCATATATAACCATGCGTGCGGGCGAGATTCTCACCTTTGACTATATGGTCAGCAGTGAGCAGGGTTACGACAAACTTTTGCTGAATATGAACGGCACGGTAAAACAACAGTGGTCCGGTGATATCGGCTGGCAGAGTTATACGTTTGCTGCGGAAGCGGACGGCACATATCACTTTGAGTGGACATATATTAAGGACGGCAGTTCGGCTTCGGGTAATGACACTGCTTACGTCGATAACGTATATGTCGGTCCCGCTCCGTCCGTTGAGGGAGTAACCATACAGGGAACCGCAGAGGTCATGGAAAACCGCCGGTTACCTTTCGGACAAGAAAGCCGATCGGATATTCGAGTTCGTCATAATCGCCGGTGTATTTCCGTTCTGATTTTGTGTAGAGTTCATCCGGCGTTTTCATTCCGATCGCCTCATTCGGTCTGACAGAGTTGTATTCCTTTACCCATTCGTCGAGCACAGCCTGATTCGCCGAAATCCCGCCGGGCACTTTCCCCTCTATCTCGTCTGCAATATCTTTGTGCATTCGCTCCAAAGATCCGTTATGCTCGGGATGCCCTTTCAAAGAACGATCCGGCAGGATGCCTAACGTGATCCACCAAACAGCGAGTGTCGTGAGATTCAAAATGCCGTTCGGCGCGGCAAAAGGCGTACCGTTATCGCTGTGAATGACCTTCGGAAGACCGTATGTTTTAAACAAGTCTGTCATAACAGCCCTGACGGCAACGGAGCTTTTTGACTGCATCAGCTTTGTGCAAAGGATTTTTCGACTGTATCTGTCACGAACGGTGAACGGTTCACAGATTTCCCCGTCGGATTTCCACCATCCCTTGAAGTCAATACTCCAAACGTCATTTGCCGCCTGAGCCTGTATTTGCTGCTGCAATCGAGGACAATCGGAGGATACCGGAGGTCTTATCTTGCGTGGTTTCACTAAACCGGCTTTGTCAAGAATCCGTTTAACGCTGGATAACGAAGGAACATCCTTTTGCGGATACGCTTTTGCGTAAATCTCCCGAATCTTTTTCGGTCCCCACGCCAAATGCGCATTCTTGATACGGATCAGCTCCGCTGCCGTATCTCCGTCAATCATGTCCTGTGTTAATCTGGCGCGTGACTGTTCATACAGTCCGGCTTTTCCCTGTTCGTAAAAACGATTCTTCCACTTGTGACCCGTTTTTTCGGAAATTCCGAAATCTGCACATAAATGTTTGAATGGTTTTTCATTTGCCAACATCGCTTTGATAAACAATTCTTTTTGTTCCATTTTATCGGTTTCCTTCCATGGCATAATGTTCACCTCTTTCTGTGCCCATTATACCTGAAGACTTACCGATGTGCTGAACCTCACCGAACGGAAGACTCTTCTGGGCACAATACAAGGATGCGGCAGTAAATTGCCTGTATGAAATCGATGTTGAATCGGCCGAAACGTATGCGTGCGGCATGATTGGCAACAGAGTCGAACTCTGCGGTATGTTTATACCTTATAAGGCTCAGCATCAAAACGACGATGTGGATATGGACGGCCGGGTAACGGTTGCTGACGCCGTAATGACGTTGAGGCATGCCATGGGCATTATCGAACTCAGCGGGCAGTCCCTTGCTCTCGCAGATATTGACGGCGACAATACAGTGAATGTTGCGGACGCCGTTGCAATAATGCGCATTGCCATGGGTCTGCAATAAAACGGATTAATCCGGCGGGTTAAATATGATTAAAAGAGGCTGCTGAATCAGTCCCAAGCAAACCGGGCAACCCATCATGAGCTGCCCGGTTTTGTTTGGATGAGACAATGCGGAACTATGTGGGAAAGTGCTTCAAATTCAACTGACAGTCTTATCCGACGGTTTCGGCACAATTAACAACCTGAAATGCTTTTGCGGCATATACGCTGACGTCCCGAATCCTGTGCAGAAAACGGGACGTTTGCTCTTTTTAAGTTGGTTTTTGTATTCCAAAGGACATTGCGCCTCTTGTCTTGACACTTTTCCAAGGGATTCTGACACGCATACTGACACTTTTTCTTTTGTGACAGCAGTACGTTTAGAGGAGTTCTTTCGTCTTTCTTGCAAGATAGAGGGGTATATTTGTAATCTCCCCATCTTTGCGATAACCGCGTTTGGAAAAACGCAGCGCGTATCTGGGGTGATGGTCGGCAATGTACCGCTTGAACGAGGGTGCGGATTTATCCTCTCCGCCCTTTGTCTCAACGGGAATGATCTCCGTCCCGTTTTGCAGAACAAAATCAATCTCGCTGTTCTTGTCGGAATAGTAGCGCGGTTCGACCTCAAATTGCCCGCGCAGCTGCTGCAAGACATAGTTTTCAGTCAGCGGCCCCTTGAACTGATAGTCGGCTTTCAGAAGAATGGCGCTGTTGTCAATACCGGCCATGTGCTTGAGAAGTCCGGTATCAAAAACAAACAGCTTGAACTGATCCAGCTTATCAAACGCGGACAGCGGATGCTCCATCTTGGAGACATTGTAGACACGGTTGAGCATTCCTGCGGAAACAAGCCATTCGATTGCTTCTTCAAAATCACGCGCTCTGCCGCCCTCGCGGACAGCGCCGTACATGAATTTCTCATTCGGCTTTGCGAGCTGCGCAACAATGCTGCGAAATACCATGAGGATCCGCCCGCTGTTGACCTTACCGTTGTGCTTGGAAAAGTCGTTTTCGTAGACATCAATAAGTTCGCGCTGGATCTGCGAAATCCTTGCCGGGTCCTTGTGCTTCACCCATGACGCCACACACTCCGGCATACCGCCGATTATGAGGTAGTTGTTGTAGATCTCCAGCAGTCGGTTGTGGAAAATCTCCTCAATCTGCTGCTCTTTTCGGATGCTGTCGTAGTAAGCGAAAAGCGCAGAGTCGGTCGCCTCAAGAAACTCATCAAAGCTCAAGGGATAGATGTCGAGCAAGTTGACCATGCCGACAGGGTAGGATTTCGGCTTTGCCAAAAGCGTACCGAGCAGGCTTCCCGCTGCAATGACGTGATGCTCTTTTGCTTTTTCATTGAAGTATTTGAGCGCATTCAGAGCCTCCGGGCATTCCTGAATTTCATCGAAGATGATCAACGTTTCTCCCGGCAGAATCTTCTCTCCGCTGATCATGGAGAGCAATTCAATAATGCGCTGCGGGTTCTTGTTTGTCTCGAAGATGGATTTCAGCTCATCTTCTTCGTCAAAGTTGAAATAGACGAAGCTCCTATAGCAGTTCTTTCCAAACTCCTTCATCAGCCACGTTTTGCCGACCTGTCTTGCACCTCTCAGAACGAGGGGCTTTCGCTCCTCATCGCTTTTCCAATTGATCATATTCTGAATCGCATTGCGTTTCATGGCAGTCACCGTCCTTTCAGGGGATGACAATAGGATAACACGTTTTTCTGAAAATATCAATGGCAATCAAACACATTTTTCTGAAGTTCGGCAGAGCAATTCTGCACGTTTTTCTGAAACGAACGATTACGCACCAAACAACAGCAGCAAAAAACTCAAAGACTGCTAACCATGCAAGTTGTGCGCATTCTTTGAGCTTCCACAGCGGGTTTTTACTTGAAGAATTACTCTTTCTTTTTGGACTTTTTATTTTTTAAACGTTCCGAAAGCCGTGCCATAAGTGCTTTGTGTGCCAGTCGCAGTGCTTCGGGAAATTCAGGAATCTTTCGAACCCGAAACCAGTACCATGTTGACAGAGCCAAGCTGCCTATAGACACCATAAATAACTCGAATGCAATTTCCTCGTTCTTAAACTTGAAAAATACAGGCAGTGCAATCAGCACGAAAGCCAGAGAGCGCAGCAGCAGTCTGTATGGTTTATCGCCGCAGAACAGTCCGACTATAATGCAAATCAAAGGCAGAACTCCAAGCCAATATACAGTGATATTGCATAGACCTTCAAAAAATCTTTCGATAAAAACAGTCATGTTAACACTTCTTTTTGATATAATTAAGGGAGCTGCTCCTCTGCCTTTTGCCGCCTGCACATAGGCCGCAGAATGTCTGCCGCGTTCAGAACAGTGGTCGGAATTAAAGCAAGGAACCATGCCGCACAGTAAAAGAAACTGTAAGCACCCTGTTTCAGCAGTGCATCAAACAATTTCTGCCTGAAAAAGCCGATGCACAGCAGCAACGCGACAATGAAAATGCGAACGATGAGGTTTATCCGTGCAGAGGCAGCATTTTCCGAACAGGTTCGTTCCTTTTTGTTTCGGAAGAACGCCCGCCCGATGAAACAGCAGGCAAGCAGAGCTATGCAGGAAAGCGCTGCAAACTCAACCGACAGTTTCAGCACGATTGACAGCAAGGCGGTCAGAGCCGCAGCGATACAGCTTGCCGCACAAAATGCATTGCAAAGCTTTTTGCTGAAGCCGTATCGGTCATAGAAACTGAAACTCAGATAAACCAACGGTGCGGCCATTCCTGAACTGAAAGCTAATGTACTCATGATTTGAATCCTCCGTAATCCCCAAAAAAGTTTAAAGCGGCTTCGGGGTTGATTCCCCTGCAATCTCCACGGCAAGAAGTTCTGTCGCCGCACAGCGCGAAGTGGACAGCATTTTTGAGCGGTGGAACGTGCATATTTTACCACGGCGCTGCCGCTTCGGTCAAGCAAGCAGCATCATTGGGTATTGAAGACTGTGATACAGAGTACAGGCGGTGGTATAACAAATGTAAGAAGAGCGGAACAAGTTCTTTTTTTGAAAACCGGGGGCAGCTGCTGCGAAGATTCGGAAACGAACACGATTACGGCGGCGATGAGTATGCCGTGCCGATGCCGACGGATGGAAAAATCAGAGCTTTGCGGAGGTCGTTATTCCGAGGGTCGATGTTGACGAAGACTGCGAAGAGGAGTACTGTATCAGTGTTGAAGAGGAGGACGCGCCCGATGGGATTTTCAATAAGAAACGTCCCGCCTGTTTGAGCAAAAGTTTTTGAACGGAGGAACAGAAGCGTGAGGAAAAAAGCATGTTGTTCGGCTGCAATGCCGAAGTTTTTGACGGGAACGGCGTAAAAAATCAAGATAATTTCTTCCTGCGGTTCACGAGGATGAGCAAAACCGATGCGCATATTATTGCTGCCGAAGCGGGCGATGTGATTTCGGTTGAGCTTGAAATTGAAAAGGGAAGGGTCGATATTGTCATCGGAGCGGAGGGCGATGAACCGATTTATTTCGGCAATGATGTGGATTCGGGAAAGTTTGAACTTCCGGTTTCGACCGCAGGACAATACAAAGTGACGGTCGAAGCGCGCGGCGCGGCGGGGGAAATTGCCGTGCAAAGGCTGCCGAATGCGGCAGAAGAATAACCTCCGGAATCCTCAGGGCTGTTGTTCACCGAGAAGCACTCCCAGCCGCTCGAATTCGTTATTCTCAACATTGTAAACGCGGAGACGGCAATAAGATGTTTTGTGTGTATGCTTTCTGTTGTCCCACGGAATACCGTTCACGATGTGGTAAACAACGCTTATTACGCCGTTATGGGTCACAACGAGAATGTTTCCGTTGTGATTACGGTTTTTTTCGACAAAATCTTCGAACCATGCTTTGATTCTGTCAAAAAAAGCATGGGGACTTTCACCGTCGGGGTAAGGCTCGTCGAAACCGAGGGTGCTGAAAAAAACGCCCGGATATTCGCGCAGTGCATCGGTGTTCAGCATTCCGCTGAGTTTGCCGTTGTTGATTTCGCGCAGGCGCGGTTCGGGGTGCACGGGCAGCCCGAGTGCATCTCCTGCAATGCCGGCGGTCTGCATGGTGCGCGGAAGATCGCTGGCGATTATTTCGGTAATGTCGCAGGATTTTAGCTTTTCGGCCATTTTTTGTGCCTGCAATACTCCGGAGGGCAAAAGCTCAAGATCGCTCCACCCGCCGCGATAGCGTTCATCGTCCTTTCCGTGCCTTGCGAAAATAATTCTCATAAATTTCTCCGTGTTTTCAGCTTATTTCGGGGAGTTTGCTTACACGATTTCCCAAACGAACGCAACGGTATCGCGAACTTTGATGTCTTCGGGCTCGATGCAGTCCGGGACTGCTGCCGACCGCTTGAGAGAAGCGCGCTCAATTGCATAACCGGTGGGGGATATCAAATCGATTTCACTCCAATTGTAGTTGACGGTGAGCAGCCTGCCCAATTCAACACCGGAGGCACGGCAGAGAATCTGCGCTTTTTCGCGTGCGTTTTCTGCGGCGGCCTCAAGCAGAGCGCTTTTTACGGCAGAGTCATCGCGCACGGTGAAGCGAATCGAAAGCTCGGGTTCGGCCTTGCTTTCGGCAATTGCATTCAATGTTCTTTCAAGCATATCCCTGTCAAAATCGAACGACAGGCGCGTATTGTACGAACAATTGTATCCGACAAAAACGCGTTGATAAGTTCCCTTGGAATTGCGAACGCTGTCATACTCGGATGAAACACCAAAGTTTATGGTTTTGAGCGCATCTTTTGAATGCCCGGCCGAAACGGCGGCATTGCAAACGGCTTCGACCGCTGATGAAGCATCGGCCAGAGCTTCGGAATAGTTTTTGCTTTGACCCCTGATATCCATTTCGATAACGATGAAATCGGGTTTTGCGGAGATATTGCCGACTCCGCGGACGGTAATGGTTCTTTCCATAAACTTTCCTTTTCCGTGACTGAAAATATCACAACAAACCATAAACTGAATTTACGACCCGAGCAGCCGTATTAAAGCTGCGGCACATATAAAAGCTTTCAAGCAGCACACCGCACCGCACAACGGCACTGCATCGGACGGATTCGTCCTGCTGAAAACCTTGCAACAGGCTTAAAAACAGCGTTTGTTTTATCGGTGTTCCATAGTTTACCACGAATGCGCAGATTTTTCAACGTGTTTTCATAGAATTGTCGAAATTTTATGCGCCTAAGTGCTTGACAACCGATTTTCGCGGATTTATGATCCGAATGCTTCGCGGACAGCGAAAGCACTTCGGGCAAACCTGAACCGAAGAGCTTTCGGGTTTTACATGCCTGCGGATGCAGTTTTTGCAAAATCCGGCATATGGGGAATAAAACAGAAATGGAAGAAAAGGCATCCTTTCGGAATAAAGCTCAAAACAAGGCACACCGCATTTGTGAGCATACGGTGCAGAACCGGCAAATTCAAAATAATTCCGTAAAAAACACAAAATAAATTTTCTCTTGCTTCGGAACCGACGTGACATGCGAAAAAACACGACACATATATTATTTTTTGCAGGAAAAACATATTGCCAACCGATTGGAACGGCGGTATAATAAGGGCGGCAGGGGAGTCGGGTCTGTGGTTGAAAGTCGATGCCAGTCGCAGGCGAAACGATCCACATAAGCGGGGCAAAGTTCCCGTGAGCATGGTGCGGCTTAGATGTAAGTCCTGTCGTGCGGCATTCCGAATCGAATGCGGTGCGAGAGTGGCAGTAGTGGGCGGCGTAAAGCTCAGTAGCGAACCCACCGACAGGCGAGTGTGGGGGCAAAAACCAGGTCAGCCGACTCCATGTGCCAAAATACAAAAAGGGGTATTATACCAAATGTTTGAAGACAAAGTACTGGTTTGCAAGGATTGCGGCCAAGAATTCACTTTCACCGCAGGTGAACAGGAATTCTATGCAGAAAAGGGTTTTGACAACGCACCCGCTCGCTGCAAAGCGTGCAGAAGGAACCGCAAGCCCGCAGCCCGCGGCGAGTCCGGCCGCGTAATGTACGACGCAATCTGCGCAGAATGCGGCAGACCCACCAAAGTTCCGTTCGAACCCAAGACCGACAAGCCCATCTATTGCAGCGACTGCTTCGCAAGGCGCAGGGGCTGAGGACAGCCGAAAAGCATCAACCTTTTTGAAAAGGGTGCTTGCAGGCTGCCGTTTCTCTGTTAATTAGTCCGATTCCGCCTGCTTTTCATGCAAATGGCGGCAGAACTTCATTATTAATAGATTTCTGAACAACATGGCCGACGGATTGCGTCGCAGGAAAAGCTCCTGCGGCGCAGTTTTTTTGCCGAAAAGGTGTGTTGAAGCCTCTTTAAACAGGGCAGACCCGGGAAACCCCGCCTTATTACAACTCCGGGCTTGACTTTTCCTTCGAAGGGAGTATAATCACAGATAAAAGATGAATTATTGTTTCATTTCGATTTAGAAAGGGAAATCTCTCCCGATGTGTTGCCGAATTGGCTTTTGGCAGCCGTTTTTTTACGCTCGGGAAGAGATTGCAGCCATGTGTTGCAGCCATGTGTTGCAGCCGTGTGTTGCAGCCATGTGGTTGAAGTGAAACGGTTGCAGGAGGAACAGGAAATTGATATTCGGGAAACACATCAATCGCTACTACATTAAAAATGCACCCGTGCTGATTTTGGGCGTACTTGCACTTATCCTGGTTGATTACTTCCAGCTCAGGATACCGGAGCTTTATCGTATGCTTGTTAACGGCATGAACGGCGAGCTCATATTTGTGAACGGTGAATATGTGCCGTTTAACCTTGATTTTCTTCTGGATAATATTTGTCTTCCGATAATCACTATCATTGTTGTAATGGTCATCGGCAGATTCCTTTGGCGTGTCTGCTTCTACGGCTCGGCGATCCGCGTCGAAACGGATCTTCGCAACAAAATGTTCAATCACTGCAAGGATCTTTCTCAGCAGTATTATCAGGTGAACAAAGTCGGCAATCTCATGAGCCTTTTCACCAACGATCTTGACACGATTCAGGAATGTTTCGGCGACGGTATCCTGATGTTCCTTGATGCTGCATTCCTCGGCATTCTTGCACTCGTTAAAATGTGGCGCATGGACAAGCTTTTGACGGGACTTTCAATGATTCCCATGGTTCTGCTGCTTATAATCGGCACGATCGTCGGAAGAGCCATGATGCGCAAATGGGAGATCCGCCAGCAGGCCTTTTCGGATCTGTCGGATTTTGCACAGGAGAGTTTTTCGGGCTTTGCCGTTATAAAGGCATTTGTAAAGGAGCTTAAAGAGCTTGCCGCGTTCCGCAAACTGAATGTGCTGAACGAGAATGTCAACGTTGATTATACGAAAATTTCCGTAACGCTGAACATTCTTATCTCACTGCTTGTGGAATCCGTTATCTGCGTTATCTTGGGCTACGGCGGATACCTTGTTTACCAAAAGAAATTCGATGCCGGACAGCTTGTGGAATACATCGGATATTTCAGCTCCATAGTCTGGCCGATCATGGCGGTTTCGATGCTTATCGAAAAAACTTCGCGCGGCAAAGCCTCTCTCAACCGTGTAAGAGAGCTGCTCGATGCCGAAATAAACGTTAGTGATGCTCCGGGCGCGGTTGATATCGGTTCGGTGAAGGGCAAAATTGAAATGCGGAACCTGAATTTTCGCTATCCGGACGGTGAATTCGATGTGCTTCGGAATGTTTCGTTCACGATCGAACCCGGCGAAAACGTCGGCATAGTGGGAAAGACCGGTGCGGGAAAGACAACGCTGGTTGACCTTATCCTGCGCATATACAATGTTCCGGACGGAACGCTCTTTGTTGACGGACACGATGTAAACAGCGTTACGCTGCATTCCCTTCGCGAAAACTGTTCGTATGTTCCGCAGGACAATTTCCTTTTCTCGGACACGATCGCAAACAATATCGCCTTTGCATTCGATGAAACGGACAAAGCCGCCGTTAAACGGGCGGCGGAGCTTGCGGATGTTGACGATAACATTGTTGAGTTTAAAGACGGATACGACACCGTCCTCGGCGAACGCGGCGTGACTGTATCGGGCGGGCAGAAACAGCGAATTTCCATTGCACGCGCACTGCTTAAGAATGCACCGATACTGATTCTTGACGATTCCGTGTCCGCTGTTGATACGAGCACCGAGCAGGTGATACTTAAAAACCTGCGTGAAACACGTGCGGGGAAAACGACAATACTTATTGCACACCGAATCTCAACGATTCAGGATATGGACAAGATTATCTTTATGGATGACGGGCGCATTGTCGCTGTCGGAAAGCACGATGAGCTGCTCGAACGCTGTGAAGAATACCGCAAAACCGTTGAGCTGCAAAAGCTTGAGGATGAGTTCGGAGGTAAGTGATTATGCATGAATACTATCCCCTGCTGCTTGCGGGCGGCATTATCGGACTGATTTCGGTTGTTCTTATAATTGCATATGCAACCGTAAAAGATAAAAAACAAACCATGGGGTTTGAACGTCATATGAATGACGGAGAGATTACCCGCCGCCTTATGGCATACGCAAAACCCTATGCGCTGAGATTTGTTTTCGTGGGCATCGTTATGCTGTTCACGATTGCATTCGACATTGTATCTCCGCTCATCATCGGCGGCATTGAGGATATGATCGTTACCGATTTCAAGCTGAACAAACTGTTCATAATGGTCGGAATGTATGCAGGAATACTGATTGTTTCCATGGTCGGCGCATATGTTCAGGCTATTGTGCTGCAAAAGACAGGTCAGCGAATCATCTCCCATCTGCGCGAGGATCTTTTTACCCATATCGAGAGCCTTTCGCACGAACAGATGAACGAGATTCCCATCGGAAAGCTTGTGACCCGCATCACAAACGACACGAACGCAATTTCACTGATGTTCACAACGCTGCTTGTGAATCTTGTGAAGAACTTTTTCGTGCTGACGGGCGTCCTTGTTGCAATGTTTTTCCTGAACTATGAATTGACACTGATGGTGCTGTGCATTGCGCCGTTCATAGTGCTTTTCACCGTTATCTTCCGCAAGTTCTCGCGCAGAGCATACCGAAAGATTAAAGACAGAACGACCGATATAAACACCTATCTTTCCGAAAATCTTTCCGGCATCAAAATCACTCAGATTTTCAACCGCGAGGAGGCGAAGGAACGTGAGTTCGACAAAAAGAGCAACCTTCTGGGCAGGGCGAAACAGGAGCAGATACTTGTGTTCGGCATATTCAGACCCCTTGTCTATATGCTTTACATAACAACCGTGATGTGCCTTTTCTACCTTGGCGGCAAGGGCTATCTTGACGGAACGACATTCCTCGGGCAGACGCTGACGGCAAGCACGATCGTTTCGTTCTACATGTACATTGCCACTTTCTTCAACCCCATTCAGAACCTTGCGGAGCAGTTCAACTGGCTTCAATCCGCATTTGCTTCCGCCGAAAAGGTGTTCACAATTATGGACATTAAACCGAAGCTTACGGATGCACCGGATGCGATTGAGCTTGACGAGGTTCGCGGCGAGATTGAATTCCGCGACGTTTGGTTCAGTTATGTACCCGGCGAATGGGTACTCAAGGGCGTTTCGTTCAAAGTCAATCCGAAGGACACGGTTGCGTTCGTCGGCTCGACCGGCTCGGGCAAAACAACGATTCTTTCGCTTATCTGCCGCAACTACGAGTTCCAGAAGGGCGAAATCCTGATTGACGGAATCGATATCCGAAAGATAAAGGCTGCATCGCTGCGCCGGCATTTCGGACAGATGCTTCAGGACGTTTTCCTTTTCTCGGGCACGATACGCAGCAATATTCTGCTGCGCGAAGAGGGAATTTCCGACGAGGAGGTCATGGAGGCCTGCCGTTACGTAAACGCGGATCACTTTATCAACAAGCTTGAACGCGGGCTGGATGAACCCGTGCGCGAACGCGGCAACAATTTCTCCGCCGGTCAGCGGCAGCTGCTCTCTTTCGCAAGGACGATAATCCACAAGCCCGCCGTCATGATCCTTGACGAGGCGACCGCGAATATAGACACCGAAACCGAACAGCTGATTCAGAATTCGCTTGAAAAAATGATGAACATCGGCACGATGCTTATCGTTGCGCACAGACTTTCCACGATTCAGCATGCGGATAATATCATTGTTCTTTCAAACGGAAAAATCGTTGAACAGGGCAATCATCATGAGCTGCTTCAGAAACACGGCAGATACTATCAGCTTTACACACTGCAATACCATCGCGAACAGATGAAAAGTGCGTGCGCGTGAGATGAACCCTGAAGCGCAGAAAGCAAAAATCAAACGGTGAAACCGTTGCTGCAATTCAAAACCCGGGCATAAGCGAGAATGCCCGGGTTTTTGCATATAAACATTGTGCTTCCGAAACTTCGGTGCGGGAAATAAATCCGAACATGAATCGACAACCCTGCTCAGGCAGTCCTTTCAAAAAGGTACACTTTCACGGAAAAGCTTTCGTTCCCGGGCATTTTTCCGGAAACGATCCGAACAGCTTCAAAACCCATGTTTTCATACAAACATTTTGCGGGTTCATTGCCGGCCAATGCCTCAATGCTGTGAATGCTGGGAATTTTCTTGAGAGCGTATTCTGCAAGCTGCCTGCCTATGCCGCATACTGCTCGGCGGAAGCGGCAGTCAATGCCGGTGCGGCGCAAATGAAAATCTTAAAGCACTGCTAATCTATGTCATGTTTTTGCGAAAGTCGGCTATGGATATTCTAAATATCTGTTGCAAAGGCACGGAGGATATGATACAATAAAAATATACAGGCAACGGACTTTTTCGCATACGGCGGAGAAAAAACGAAAGTGAAGCGCATCACCGCAATTCAACGCGAAAAGCATTCGGCTGTTTTATTCGGAGGGAACACATGGCAATTCGTTTGTTCGGAAAACACAGAAACAAAACCGAAAAGAAAGCAGAAATGAAATATAACGAAGGCATGACTTTTATCGCCAACGGGTATTGGGATGAAGCGTTTGCGCCGATTTGCGAAGCTGCCAAGCTCGGGCACCGCGGAGCGACCGGGCAGCTTGCAATGATGTATTTTTTCGGTAAAGGCTGTGAATGTAATAAAAACGAAGGAATGCGCCTTTTGAAACTTTCGGCAGAAATGGGAAACCCGTATTCCTGCTATGCTTTTGCGGCGTTGTTTGATAACGGGGCTGCGGGCATAACGGCGGAGGAAGCGGAGGCGATGTGCCGCATTGCCGCCGAAGCAGGCGTGGAAGAAGCGGAGGAAAGGCTGAAGCGCGGGTTCGGAAACCAAAGACAGATTGAAAAGGATTAAACTATGGTTTTTCAGCCCCGAATTTTGCGGCCTGCTGTGCAAAACCATCCGAAAACGCGGGAGAAGCAGGAAAGAAATATAAACAGGAAATATAAATATGAAATTCAGGATAATTGAGGAAGCGTGGGGGATCAACCGAAAAACGGGGGAACGGAAAGTCCGCAGAACGGCGGAGCGGATCTTTACCCCGGAGGCGGGGCAGATAATCGAATTTCCGCTCGGCAGGCGGAGGTTCGGCATTGTTTCAGCCGATGAGGAGCGCGTTGTGCTTCGGGTGCAATGTGAAAATTCGGCCGATGAAAAAGAGTTTATTATTGAATGCGGTGCCGGCGGATTCTACAACCCGCGTTCATGTGACGGAGGTTATCGGTATCTGTTCGATTTCGACACTGATGAACCGCACGGCAAACCGTCCGCGGGGAGACGCAGGGGAAAGGAAAGCAGGTATTCAATTGCAATCAAGGTCGAAAAGGCTGCGGGGGAGCATGATTACACGCAAAGCAAGTTCTTCGGCTCGCCGACAGTGCCGAACGAATGGGTCGAAAGATTCTATGACGACATAATTTTCCTTGCACAGATAAGGCTTTCCGATATTGCCGAATATGACCCGGACAACATACTTCCGCACAGCGGCTATCTGTATTTCTTCCTTGATGCGGAGATGTATCCGTCAGATCAGCTCTATGTTTGGGTCGAATATTACGACGGAGAGCCGGATACGATTATTGATGATTTTAACGAGCTTTCACCGCTTCCGTGCGGACTTAACGAGGATTGGCTGATTTCGTTCGGTGCTGCGCCGCCCGATGCGGACGGGACAAAACTTCTGGGGCTGCCGTCCGGTACGGCGGGAGAGGATGCAAGCCTTCCGAAGCTCCTGCTGCAATACGACCCGCTTGATTTTGAAGGAGTTCCCTATCTTAAGAACGTTGACGGGTATGCGTATGTGCTGTTTGGCAGGGATGAAAAGGATTTTGACGGGGCTGTCTATAAGGTTGATAGAACATAACCGACCGAACAAAAATGCCGAAACGGCGGGAACTTCGATAAGAAAAAATACGTAAAGCTATAAAAAACTGCTGCTAAGGAGAGGGCGGATAAATGGCATACAGTGAAAAATCCGCGGCGCGTTTGGCTGCGCTGCACGGAGAAATTGAAGCGCGGAAGGAACATGAATTCGCTGCGCCGACATACAGGGATACGGCGGCACTTGCCGAAATAAGGCAGACGGTGTTCAATCAGCTTGAATCGGAGCATGAACACGACAGGGACACTGTCGAGGACAGCATCGCGGTGCTGCGTTATCTTGCCGAGAGCTATGAAAACATGGGACGGACTGCTTGTGCGCTGCCTTTGCGGAAAAAGGTGCTTGAGCTTGATGCCGAACTTGCGGCACGGTTCAAAAACAGGGAAGGAATCGAATCGGATTATTATTGCGCATTAAAGGCGCGCAATCGCTACGGAAGGGATGAATGCGCCGACCTGCGGGAGATTGCGGCGGGGCTTCTGCCTTTGGATAAACAAATTCAAATCGAAAAAAACGTTTTTGAAAACTATCCGATGCTTGTGCGCGACAGAGTTGAGCTATCGGAAGAGTATCTTGCGGTTATCGATGAGGTTGAGCGGCTGCTCGAGGAAGAATGCGGAGAAAATGCGCATCCGCTTGAGACAGCGCAGGCAAAAGCGAGGCTTTTGAGTGAGCGCGGAATCCTTTGGCGGTCCGAAATGCAGTTGAATCCGGGAGTTCTGTTCGATTGAAAAGCAGAGAACCGATCCGGAAATGAACAAATGCCGAAAAGCCGGCAAAAACAAAACGAAAGCAGAAACCATAAAACAACAGAGCAAAGGGGTGCTGCCGTGAACATAAGCTATAACAAACTTTGGAAACTGCTTGTGGACAAAAAAATGAGCAAGGCGGATCTGCGTCGGGCAACGAAGCTTGCGCCGAACACAATGACAAACCTCCGTCGGGATAAATATGTTTCGCTGGAGGTGCTTGTTCGCATATGCGAAGTGCTCGATTGCGATATCGGCGATATTGTCGGCGTTTGCAGGGATGATGCAGCGGGGAATTTGCAGAAAAGTCCGACAGAATAAATGAAGCTGCATGAACCGGGTTCGGCTTCCGAAAAAAATAAATGTCGCCGTCGGAGCGACCTGCACGGACACGGGATATGGCATAATATGCTTGTCAGAGGACGGCAGGGAAAAAATTTGAAAGAAAGGAAGCTTTCGCGGCACGCGAAAACCATGGTCCCGAAAATGAAAACGAATCCGAACAAAAAACAGAAAAGAAAACGCAGAAACAAAAAATTGCGCAAACTTCTCAAAGCGGCGGGAATGGGCAAACACGCTGCACTGTACGACGTCGGCATACTGTTCCAAACGGGCAGAAAAATCTGCGGTGAACCGAACCTTGCGGCAGCGGCGGAGCTGATGAGAGATGCCGCCGCAGCGGGGGATAAACGCGCCGAAGAGTGGCTGAGGGATTATTATTTCGATGACGATGCCGCCGTTCAGGCGGAAGCATAGGAGGCGGGATATGCGCAGCGGAATCGCAACGAAACTTCATATAAAATGTCCCTATTGCGGAGGAACCGTCGAAACCGTCGGCGGAGAGGACGGTAATCCGTTCAACATCGGACGGAAAGCACGACTTGTTTGCAGCAGGTGCGGAAGGAGCGTTCCGAATACCGAACCCGATTGCTTTGGGGATGGAGACAATGCAGACGAAAACGGCGCATACGGGTTTGATATTCGTCCGCCGCATACCGGGTGCCTTCCGGAACGCGGGAGAGGGAACAGGCTCGGAGGCGGAGCGGATTTAAAAAGCAGAACAGAGGGCGAAGATGAAAGCTGAAACTGTTTTGAAGCTCAACGGAGGAGATATTGCGGCGGCAGAGGAACGCTGTGCGGAATGGATTAAAGCATACAGTGCCGTTGCGGAGGAACATCCCTCCGCAGAGGAGAAAGCCGTGAAGCTGATTGCGCGGGCAAAGAACGCTCTCGATGTGATAAAAACACGCGCGGAGGTAGGCGCGGAACCGCTTTACTGCAAGGACGAGGCCTATATGGAACAGGTGCTTGCCGAGGAAGAGCAGCGGGAAGCGGAGCTGGATGGGGAATTTCCGCTCGGCAGCGAATTCGATGCTTCGTTTGCAAACCCGTATTTCACTACAGAAAATCTTGCAAGGATTCAACTCGGGTATTTTAATGAAGTCCGAACGGGTGTTTATTACGAACATGCGGAGGACGTTCTTATTCGGCAAGGCATACTGCATGAACTTAACGGCAGATGGAAAGAGGCGGAACGCTGTTATAACGGCGTTTCGTTGAGCGGGTCCGTGCTTGAACGGGAATATTACTGCCGCAAAAAAGCGGAATCCGAAGGGCAAAGGCTTTATGAAAAAGGGCTTGAACTTATCAAAAATCTCAATTGGAGCGCGGCGTGGTATCCGCTTTTTGCCGCAGCGGAGCTCGGGCATTCGGAAGCTATGGCGGAGCTTGGGCATATGACGGTTTACGGCCTCGGCTGCGGTGCGAGTGCGGATGAAGGGTTGGAATATCTGCGCCGTGCGGCTGAAGCAGGCAGCGACTATGCATGTCGGTTGATTTGGGAACTGCACGACGACGGCGCGGGCATTGTAAGCGGAGCGGAAGCCGAAAGGGTGTGCGAAGCAGCGGCCGAAAGAGGTTATGAGCGCGCAAAAATTCGTCTTGAGGAAGGGTTTGACACAAGAGCCTATATCGATATTTTGCAGGAAGACGTTGATGCGGGCAATGTTGATGCGTTGTGGCTCATGGCAAATGAGCTGTTGGAAAACGGTGAAGAGGATCGCGCGGTTGAATATATGGAACGCGCTTTTCAGGCGGGGCAGATTGATGCCTTGATGATGTACGGAAACATATACGCAAACCGAAACGACGAGTTATTTGACAGGGCAGCGGCGGCGGAATGCTATAAAAAGGCCGCCGAACAGGGCTGCGCGGAAGCCTGCAAGGCATTGGGCGACCTTGCGCTTGAAGAGGATGACGAACCGTTTTGGATGATTGAGCGGGTGCCTGAAAACGGCTCAAAAGAATTGCAGCTGCGGCATAGGGCACAGTTTGCGGGGTATCTCAGGGCGGCGGAACTCGGACTGATTTCGGCGGCGACGGCGGTTTCATCCGCATATCACGAGGGCCGGCCCGTTGAACGGAATGATGAAAAGGCGTTCCTTTGGGCTTCCCGTGCGGCGGATGAAAATGATCCGACGGCATTATACATGATGGGTTTTTTCAACGAAAACGGTTTGGGCTGTGAAAAAGACATTGCGGCGGCGCTGATGTTCTATACGGCAGCGGCGGACAAGGGTGTTGTTCAGGCGATGCTCAGGCTTGCGGACATATATAAAAACGGCATTGAAACCGAAGATGCCGACGGAAACAGGAGGATTCTTGTTGAGCCGAATGAAGAACGGGCGGCAAGGTATCTTTTCACGGCGGGAGTCGGCAGAGACTGAAAATGTTTTGTGATGCGCAAAAACGGTGCAAACGTGCGGAGCATTGATTCCCTTGCGCGAAGAAAAACGGAGACGGAGACAAAAGTGAAGATGTCAAATAAACGATGCTGCCCGAAATGCGGAAGCGAAAACATTGACTGCATGGACGGCGCGGGAATGATTACGGAGCACGGCGGAATGTTCAAAAGGGAATGCC
>OCLB01000064.1_pt1 | contig 23654 bp, 38 predicted proteins | sample 1495901 | NCBI WGS metagenome assembly OCLB01 (sample SAMN03418273, study PRJEB22391) | human gut metagenome | biome: human-gut; feature: organic feature; material: feces | host: Homo sapiens | place: Tanzania | collected 2013-01
GATTACCTTTTAAAATAGCGTTTTTCATTTCTAAAGAATAATGGTCAAAGTCCATTGTTTCCAACGACTTTGACCATTCATCAAATGTTTGTGTGCTCATATTTTGTATACTCGTTGTACAATTTTTCTATAATCAATTGGTTATCAAAATTATCCACATGAACATCATTTACCATCGCACACAATTGCCATAATTCATATTTGTTTATACCATATTTCCTATAATCATGATACCATGTAGTATTAGGAAACATCCAACCGTCATCTTCTCCAATACCAAATATGTAAATATCATGATGAATTCTATCTACAAATAAAACAACACCACCAAATGACTGACAATTACTACTATATGTAAAATGATAAAATCTTATAGAGTCTTCATCATAATAACATTTATTATAATTACCAAATGTATCCATTAGAGTTCCCATATATCCTGGTTCATAATCATATTCATACTTAATCTCTGTAAGATCATTATACCAACGTGTATTGCGATTTCTTCCAGGCATAAGACCCAATTTTATGAGGTTATCTTCAATTTCTTTATTATAAGGCCAATACATCCATAAATGATTACAACCATATTCCATAAGTTCATAAAACTTATAAATATCATCTTCAATAGTCTCAAAAAACGGACCATATTTAGAAATATCTATAATATCATGATCTGTTTTATAATGTTTTGAATACTCTTCAGAATCCCATAATTTCTGCATTTCATTGCTAAATGGAATCTTATTAAAAATAGTATTTAACCATTCTGAACCTTTATTATATTCTGCAGTCATTTGGTATCTCCTTTCTTAATTAATATTGGTTTATATTCGTCTTGATAATATTCAGGACATGCCCAAATATTAAAATGTTTATCATGTGGTTTTAAAGTTATAATTTTACGTTTTCTGTTTTTTATAGGATATGTACAAATATCTATAATAGATATTGTATCATCCTCGAATATTTTTTCACCAGTATTAATATCTACTAAACCTGTCCATGTAATTTCAGGTCTTTCCGATACCCATTGATTCGTTTTTTTATCAAGCCATGTTCGCATAATTTCTGTTTTTATTATTTTAACATTTAAATTATACAAGCTATATTTTTAAAAATATAGCAGGCCGCCAGTTTCATTTATAGTTTGAAACAAACTTTATTTTTATCGTATATCACCTGTCAAAATTGCCCAAATGAATTGTAATACCATACCAATAATACTAAATAGTACTGGAATTACTGCACATGCAAATGCAAACAACAAGATAATACCGAAAAATCCTAAAAGAAATGTAATCATAATTTTTATATATTTAATTGTTAATACTTTATTTGTTATTTTTTACAATACAAAGATACACTATATTTCCTAAATAAAAAAATAAAGTATTAACAATTTAAAAAATATTTTTAATCATTAAGATATGCATGGAATGAACCATCATCTGAATTACCACTAAGTTTTGCAAGTACATGCCAATACTCAAGGTATCTCTTTGCCTTCTCCATATCCTGAACTTCCTTATCCTTATGGTCAGATCTCCAAATATATTTAAATGCATTCAATTTACAGAAATCCATTGTGGCAGTTTTACCAAAAGTCTAAAGCATTGCTTCAATACATTGCAAACCGCCGTTTCCTGCACCATAATGATTTGGATGTTCAACCACATTTAAATTATCTGTATTAAAAATAGGATTTGCTTCTTTCTTATGAGAAATCTACGCTTGCTCCTTAAATACAATCTTATTAGGTTTGAGTGGCTAAAGCTTATTTTCTTTAATAGGAACATTAAAAGATTTATCTACAGGCTCACCACAAGGCTCATCTTCTTCAATATCTGTATTTACTTTATCAGACTAAGTTGTTACAAAGATAATATCCTTATCTTCTCTCGTACGAGTACCTTCATCATATACAGGCATATCTGTACGTGTTTCATTATAAGTATAACTCATATTTAATTTCAATTAGATTTTCATTTAAATATTATACGAAAAATTACTATTATTGTTTAATAGATCTTAATGAAATTAAAGTAGCACTAGATAAATCTATCTCTTTTTTATGCTTTGCACTAAAATTTAATATACGAGAAGTTTCTGAGAATATATCACTATTATTCTCAGAAACTTGTTTAATATTATCTTCTATAGGTTCTATTAAAAGCATTAACTATTGTATATCATCATCAGATGTTACATTATTATTAACTGTTAAATCATGATTAATAATATCTGTATCAATACTTACGTCAATACAATTAATAGATACATCTTCAAAATTCTATATTATCTCACATTGAGTATTCTATGCTGATGTATTCTAAATATCATCATATGTATCATCTGTATTATCTGTATTATCTACAATATCAGGAATCTTATTAATTCCTGTAAACTTTACCATCATACACATAATAATAAAAAATCCTACACCGATTGCAATAACTGGTTCTACCATAATTTCTAACTTATTTTAATGTTAATAATTCTCGTTTTTACTTAATCTTAAAATTTGCAATACTCACATCATCTGCTTCCTTAGATAATTCTTCAGAAGAAATATTAATTGTATGCGAGTTCTCTTGTTCCTTTATAACATCAGCACTAAATGCTTCATTTCCTTGCTGTTCCAACTTCTGTAGTTTATCTTCATAATCACGTCTCATACGACCGGAAATTACAATAAGCATGATAAACAACAATACAAATAGTACCAATAACGTTGAAGTAATAATTGTACTCATTTATTATATGTTTTTATTTTATTTACCAGACTTTTGCTCGTTTGTCTATATCCAAATACAATTTATTTGTCTTTTTTACATTATAATAATCTATCCATGGTGTAAACATAGGTAATGTTCCATTTACACGTAATCGATTAATAGTATGTTCATTATTTGCTACTAAATTTCTAATAGCTTCATCTGTTGTAATTTCAGACCAATTATTTGCATATGCTAAAAAGAATTTATGTTCCCAAATTTTTGTTGTACATATTCCATGTTTCATATTATTTTTACATGCATAATATGCAATCTTCAATCCTCCATAATCTGCTATATTTTCACCTAATGTTAATGATCCATCACATTTTAATCCTGGTAACGCATCAAGATTATTAAATCGTTCTTTTGTTATATTAGTTAATTCATTAAATTTATTAGAATCACTTTCAGTCCACCAGTCATTCAAAATACCATGCTTATCATAATGTCGTCCATGATTATCAAAAGCATGTGTCATTTCATGGGCTATAATTGTACCTATTGCTCCATAATTATATTCAGGTTCTCTATTAGGATCATAAAAAGGATATTGAAGAATACCAGCAGGGAAACAAATCTCATTTTGAATACAATCATAATATGCATTAATAGTCTGAGGATCCATATACCATTCATTATAATCAATTTCCTTATTATAATGTTTTTCCATATCTTTCTTCCTGAAATATTCCCGAATATTTAATGAATTTTCAAAATATGTTAAATTAATATCAATAGGAATATCAGAAAAATCTTCAAATTTATCAGGATAACCTATTTTAAGTTTCATTGCATGTAATTTATCTAATGCTTTTTCTTTTGTTTCATTACTCATCCATGTTTGACTATTTATAATAGTTTCAAATGATGCCTTTAAATTTTCAATGATATTAATAACATCATTCTTTGAATCTTCATTAAAATACTTTTTAACATAAATTTGTCCGATGACTTCTGAAAAAACACTATTAATCTTATTAATTGCTCTTTTTTCTTTAGGATACTGTACTTTTGCACCTGTAAATACTTGACTATACTTAAACAATAAATCATATATTTTATCATCAAGTTTTGTTGCAGCAATATTAATTACCTGCCATTCATAAAAAGTCTTTAAATAAGAAGTATCTAATGTTAAGAGAAGTTTACATGCACACTTTAAAAATTCAATATTACTTACAATAACTTCATTTGTCTCCGTATAACCTAATGTATCTAAATATAATCGCCAATCAAAACATGTTTTTTCTGACAATTCTTTAACAGATATTCTATTATAATTAAGTATAGGATCTTGAAGTTCTTCTACTGAATACGAATCGGGTGCCAATAAATTTTCTATTGATAATATCTTATTATTTTCCATTAACGCAATATTATTATCATTATACAGATATTCATATAAATCAATAATATATTGTGAATATGCATTCATATATTTTTGATTTTCTTCAGTATCTTTCAAATAGTAATCCTTATTTCCTAAACCTAATCCACCCTGATATATAGCAACTTCATATTTACCTGATCCTTTACTATCTGGTTGTAACCCTGTATCAAAAAACATTTCAATATTATTTCGTGCAGATTCAAGAATTACATCCATATTTGTTTTAAGATTATTCACATGTTCATCGATATAAGAAATCAATGGTTTCTTTCCATCTTTATTTCTTTTATCATAATTCATAATAATATTATAACAATTATTAATCTTATGATTAATTACAGATGAATCAGTTTTTGATGATGTAATAATATCTCTAATCCTATCTATATTATCTTCTTCTATTTTTGTAAATACATTCCATGTTGGATATTCATCAGGCTGTGGATTATTCTTTATCCAATTCCCCGTTGCATAATTATAAAAGTCATCACATGGATTTATTTTCTCATTAATATTGTCTAAGATATTCATTATTTAAAGTTTAATTAAAATTCTGTTACAAATATTATATACGATAATAAATTAAAAGTTTTATTAAATAAGAAAAGGATATTAACACACAGTTAATATCCTTCATTATCTTTAATAGGTACAGTAAATATTAAATAACCATCATTTCTATACTTCCCACAAAATGGACATTTCATGGAAAGAAAAAAATATGGTTTATTACAATACTGACATATAACACTATTTTCATTAGTGAGTTCTTCTCCCATTTTATTACTTATTTTTTTCAACTTCCGTATTAATATCATTTAGTGATACAAGACCAACCCATTTCTTAAGTTCCTCACCATTATCACCTTCCAAAATAATAACAGGAACATTTCTTACATTATACTTATCTATTACTGCAAGTGTTTCCTCGTCTTCATTATCAACATCATATTTAACATAGTCACATGCATTGAAATTTTCCAATCTCTTATCCATTACACCGCATGGACCACACCATTCAGCACCAATCTTAATTAATCTCATATATCTTTATATTAAATAATTTATTTTTTATTACCATGAATCAATATCAGTAATATCTTTAGAATCATTATTTTCTGTACATACTATAGTTATACATGGTCCGATACCTGTACCAACTTCAATAAACGAAAATGGTAATTTCTCTCTCTTTCCATCGGACCAACATTCTTTATCATAATTAGTATAATCATATGATTCATGACATACATTACATACATAAGTATTAGTAAACCCGCAAGTATATAATTCAATTAATCTATATGAATCTCCACCTTTACATACTTCTTTATGCTTTTCATAAAAATCATATAATCTCTTATGTTCAATATCATCCAAATCTGGATAACCATCATATTTATAAAGTAACTTAGTTGCTTTTCTTGCTATATTATATCCAACTATATCTTTATGTGCATTAATAAATGATATAGCATCTATTATTTCGTTCTCTGTCATTTTATTAAAATATCTTAATTATTAATTATTATAATAAAAAAGATGAAATTTGTTTAGCTTAAATTTCATCTTTAAATATTTTTATTATAAAAAATTACCAAAGTGCAGCAGTATAACATAAATTAGATGTTAATGTCGTATAACCGATAATTTTAATAATACGATTACACGGTTCAAGAATCATTTTCTCAAACTGCTTATCATAATCAATCTCTGGAGCATACTCTATAGGATAAGCTCCCGGTAAAAATGCAAAACAATCATATGTTCTATCTTTTGCATAATACCACTTTACTTTATCTGCCGTTTTAATAGGATTATACTTTACTTTATATTTCTTATTCTTTGGTTGATTTAAAATAAAATTAGCAATTCCTGATGCTTTAACCTGAATAGGACAATGTTCACCAAACACTAACTTATTCTTATCATCCAATACAAATTTCTGATAATTTCCTATTGAACTTCCCTTTGAAATATCAGCTGGGTCTTTAAATAAGAATTGCTGTTTATAACCCTTAATACGAGATATAATTTCTTCATAAGGTGGACGTTCTTTATGCTTCTGATACCACTGCAACATATAACGTGTAAAATCTTTCTGACATTCACGTGCAAATGGTGGTGTAGATCCCTGAACAATTTCCAAACCCTTATAAACAACTTCCTCCATTGGTTCCAAGAAAATATTTGGTTCCTTAAAACATTCTGCCATTGCATAATGTTTCTTTGATGTTAAAATTGTTGTATCCGCAATTTTCTCCAACTCCAAATTCTGAATATTTACATCACAATTATATTTCTTCGCATACTCTTCATACTTCTGCTGCATATATGGTCCGCAACCATAATTCCAAAGATTAACAACAAACTGCGCACATTCAGACTCGGGAATATCTAATTGTTGACAAATTCTTCCAAACTCTACGTATATTGAATTGTGAGCAAGAATATCATTTGCAAAGAATGTATGAGTATCATCTACTTCAATATCATATACATACTCATCATTGAAATCTTCTAATTGTTCTATTACATCAATATCTTCTATTTGTATATCGTAATTCATCTTTTCTTTTGTTAATTATATATTTTATATAATATATTATAATATTAGTTTATTATTTTCTTCATTGAAATACTTTTCAGAATAATACTAATCAAACTTTTTAATTCTTTCAAACTATTCATCAATAATATCTATACCTAAATATTTTGCATATATAATTTGATTATCATTTATCTCCGATCTGTCATTCATTGTTATACAATTCAAATCATTATTCAATGCATAATAAATATCCTTATATGTAGAATTAATTGTTTTTAAAAAAGATTTAAGTAATGTATTATGTTTCTTAAAATTATTATTTCTGATAATCTTTATTTCTGAACGATAATATATCATATTTCTGTTATATTATTTAATTGATCTTTATTGTTAATCATCTATATAAGTGATTTTATTGTTCCTTTCTTATCATTCTTATATGTAGATTCCCAAACTATAATTACCTTACAATTTAATGTTTGTTGAATATCTTCAATCCGTTCTCTATCATGAGTCCATCTATTTTTTGCTAATACTGCTTTTTCATGATGTTTAAATTGAATAAAATCTTCTGAATATATTTTTGGATTTAAATGATAGAAATCTCCATAAAATTCAATAACAATATTTAATGTTTTATCATAATAATCAACATGATATAAACACAATTTATTCGTATGTATACTATATTCATTTTCATCATAATATACTATATTTGTATTATATGATTTAATTAACTTATCAAACATTTCAAGCGATATTGCAGATGGACCAAATAATTTATTTGAAGAATTCCTTTTTTTAACAAATTCATTATATTTTTCTGTTCCATCATCATCTCCATATTTTTCAATAAAATATTCTAATGTACACGTATATCTCTATCTTTCTACATATTGATTCCAATGAAATAATCCATCTTGAACACCGTATCGTTTAATCATATTATCTAATGTAACTGCGCGAGATTTATTATATTCATCATATTCTTCATATGTCATACCATGTTTCTCTTGCTTATATTCAAATTTGTTAGAATCTGCTTGTTTCTTACAATAAGAATTCCATCTTTCAGCACCTTCTGTAATACCATATTTCTTAATCATTTTTTCTTTTGTAACAGACTATCTAGCATCACATACAGGCTTAAAATCTTCATCAGGAACACCAAATCCGTATTGAGTATATTTTGCTGCTTTATGTGCGAACTTAAATCTTACATCTTTAAAATTTGGAAATTTCTCACATACACAATCATAACATCTACATAAATGATATTCATTACCATTATAATTTCTCGTACTTAAAAATGATAATTTATTATCATCTGTAACTAATTTTTTTGTAGCTTGATTTATATGAAATACTGCATCATCATATGCAAGAAATTTACCACATTCTTTACAATAACATATTGATGGATCTATATTATTATCTTTACAATATTGAACTATTTCCTATTCACTTAAATACTTTGCTTTTGCTGGCATATTATTAACATAACTTATTTTTATTATTTATCTCCAGCTTTATTAAAATTATCTCCAGCTATAGTAATAATTTTATCTGTTTTTTTAATTTCACGCGCAGCTACTGAAACTAACTCATTATTTCGTATAACCATTATACTATGATCCCCAGTAACTATAAGTTCTTTACCTGATTTAGTTTTTAATCTAAATTTATCTTTAGAAACTTTATGTCTCATTATATAATTAATCGGTCGTGTAATAGTTTTATAATCATGATCTTTATATGTCAATGTATTATGATTATGTACTGGAACAACTTCTGAGCCATTTTGTAATTTTATAACTACATCATTATTTTCATATTTTGCTTTTACAAAAAAATCTTCCATAGTAGTTATGTCATTATCAACACGGAATTGCGTTGAACCAAGCTAACTATCAGTATCCCCCGCTACAGTGAGTGATTGATTCCCATCAAGATATGAAAACTCGGGTCCATCTAACGTACCTGTTTCCGTTGTTTTACCCTTGGCAATACTTACTTTTTTTGCTTTTTCTGAATCAATACCCAATTTCTTATGCAATTCCGTATCATTCTGGAATATTCCACTAAAATATGCATTAACAGAATTCTCTGAATAATGATTCAAATCCTGCCCCTGAAGTGTAATAGATTCTGCAACAGCTGTGTTATGCGCAATGAAGAAGCGGCTTGCGGTAGCTCCATATACCGAGTTGATAAATTTTTTTAACGCTAATTGTTTAGTTTCGTAAAAATCACCTAAATTTTTTAATCTTTCAACTTCTTCTTCAAGTTCTTCAACTGTACAATTATTTGGATCTATCTGACAAAATTTATATTTCTTTTCTTCCATGTCTTTCAATTAAATTCTAATTCAAATTTTAAATTATATAGTAAAATATGTTATTTGTTTATAAAACATTATTAGCATTATTTAATATAAAATATATGGAAGTGACAGATCAGATTATAATAGATAACTTAACAGTATATAGACATGATAAAATTCAATTAAATACATGTAGAATAAAAGAATCATGGTTAAAAGATCATGGTTTATATGATTATTTAATGAATAGATTTAAATCTGTAAAAAATATTCAAGAAATTATATATAGAATATATTATAAATTACCAGACAATTATATTCCTAAATGTAAAACATGTGGTAAAGAGATTCCTTTATTATTCAGAGGATTCTTATATGGTTATAATCAATATTGTTCATATAAATGTTCATTAAATGATCCAAATAAAATACATAAATTAACTAATGTTACACAAAAAGAAAATATTGATGACGATTATGTATTAAATTTAATGATTAAAGATGGCAGATTAGTTTCTGAATATTGTAAAAATAAAAAGTTAAAACAATTTGGTATATATGATTACATGATGAATAGATATGATGATTTATAGAGGAATAAATCAGTTATACAGGAGATTTTATATAGAATGAAATATCATATAGATAAAAGTCCTGTATGCCCTACATGTGGAAAGTATGTTAAGTTTTATAGATTCAGTGAAGGATTTAGACATTATTGTTCTAATGAATGTGCGAATAAGAATGAAAATAATATTAATGATAAAATTATAACACGAAGAAATACAATTGAAGAACGTTGGAAAGAAAGAGGTTATAATTTAAAATATAAAAATAGAGATGAATTCCTTATTTATGATGAATGTAAAATTCATAATCCATTTACTATAAGAGATTATATATTTTTTAATAGAGTATATAAAGATAGAGTTATGTGTCCTATATGTAACCCTATTAGAAATCCGGAAACATCTATAGAATATAAAATAAGGTTATTATTGGAGAAACATAATATAAAGTTTGAACAACATGTTAGATATATTATATCACCGAGAGAATTAGATTTTTATTTACCAGATTATAAAGTTGCAATAGAATGTAATGGAATTTATTGGCATTGTGGAATTAATGGTAAGAATAGATTTAAAGTAAAATATGATTTATTATCTAAAACTGATATATAGATGTTAACATTTTGGGAAGATAATATTCATTATAATATAGATAAAATAGAAAACATTATATTAAGAAGTTGTCATCTTGAGCATAAAGTATTTTCAGATAATTGTAGTATTAAAGAATTAGATGAAAATATATGTAAAGATTTTATAAATACTTATCATATTAATAATTATATTGAGTCTGATATAAAATTAGGATTATTTAAGAATAATGAATTATTATGTTGTATGACATTTAATAATATATCTGATAATAATTATATATTAAATAGAATTTGTTATAAAAATAATCTATATGTAATTGGTTGTGAAAAAACATTATTAAATTATTTTAAATATAATTATACTTATAATTCTATTATTGTTAATTGTAATTTAGAAACTGATAATACAAAATTATATGAAACATTAAATTTTAAATTAGAATCAGATAAAATTAAATTTACATTAAATTATTATAATTATAAACGTAATGAATTTAGATTTAATAAAAGTATGTTAAAAGAATTTCTAAATTGTAATAAAGATGATATTAGAGACGATTATTTAAAATGTTATTCACCATATTTAATATATAAAAAGAGAGATTAAATTATTAATATTTAATCTCTCTTTTATTTTTAACCAATTCTGCATTCAACAGTTTGATCTACTTCTTTTTCCATACAGTATGAAGCGAAAAAGTCTGCTTGCATAATTAATACAGAAAGTGGAACTTTTGTATATGATGTTTGCATAGAAGGTTTTTGGTAATTACTCATCCATGCACCAATATCTGACATTCCCATATGCCACATGATAGCACATAATTCTTCACCAGAAAGTCTGATAAATGTTTGTGCAATAAAAATAGATTTTGGAGCATGACCGAGTGGAAGTTTTTCATCAATCTGATATGAATAATATTTGAACCATTGATTTGATTCATCTTTCTTAAACTTCTCAACAATCTTATAGTTATTTGCTTTACATAAATCATGAAGAAGTGCGGTTATGATAATAGATTCCATCGGAATAGACTCTACATTTTTTTCTGGTAGAGATAGCTTCTTATAAGTCTCATAGAAGTCTCGTGCTGCATAATAAACGTTAAGTGAATGTTGGCAGAGACCTCCAGGATAATTACAATGGTAAATTGTAGATGATGGAGCTTCAAAGAAATCAGATTTCTCTGATAACCAGTTAATTAAATCTTCAATACCTTCTCTTTTTGTACTTCTCAATAACTCTATAAACTCTTGTTTATTTCTTTCTTTTGTCATTTGATCCATAATATTCTTATGTTAAAATTAAACACTGTTTGTTTAGAGTTTATATAAAAAAATGAGACTTAAGTCTGACTTTAAGTCTCATTTTAAATTTATGTTAAATTATTATTTGTCTTGTTTATTCAAGTCAAGCCAAGTTAATTTTTCATTAATTTTAGCTTCTGCTGCTTCAGCACGAGCTTTTTCCTTTGCATAAAGTTCAACAAGAGCTTTAACAGTATCTTCTGTATATGCAGTAATTGTTTCTGCAACAGCAGTATCACCATTATGAATAGTAAATGTAACTTTACCACCTGTAACATTGAGATTAGTTGCAGCAGTAGTAACAATCTGACTTGCATCTTTTACTTCATCAACAGAAATAGCAACATCAGACTTAGCAGAAGAAACAGTAATTGCTTTGTCTTCTACTTTCTTTAATCTATTCTCGTGATCATTAAGAGCTGTTGCAATAACTTCTTCATCTGATACGATTTCAGCGGCAACATCAGCTGCAGTTGCAAGACCAGTTGATTTAGCATCAGCAGTACCAGCAGTCCATTCACCTGTATCTGTGTTCTTTGTAAGACCAACAGTATTCAATGCGGTTGTCTTAACTTCAACTGCATGATTATCAACAGCAACATATGATTCAGAACCTGTCTTAACAGAAAGTGTTGGAAGATCTGCACGTGTAACGGTAATCTTACCATCTTCTTCAGAAACTGCAGAAACATACTTTCCTTCTACTGCGGAATCTGCAACATCAAGTCCCTTAATTGCGTCATCAGCGGACTTAGCAGCACTCTTAATAGACTTAGCTAAACTTGCAATCTATGCATCTACCTTATCACCTTCAACAGCAACAGTTGCATCACCTTCTGCAATAGCAGTTGCATTAATATTAGCAGCAGCTAATTCAGTCTAATCAATAGTTAATGCACCTGTTTCATCTACATGAACACCAGAAACACATTTACCTGTTTCAGCAGTTACATTACTTACTGTATGTTTCTTTGCTTCAAGATCTTCAATTCTCTTGTAAATACCAGTACCTTCTTTACCTGCTGTTTTTTCTGTACCAATTGCAGATTTATTTGCAGCAACATCAGAAAGAAGTTTTGCACCTCCTTCACCTTCAGCAACGCCTTTAAACCAATCAATTACTTCAGATACTTTATTGATAGTTCCATCTTTATCAGATGTTATAAGTGTTTCAATATCAGTTACACGAGTATCTAATTTACCTTCTTCACCTTTAGCACGTGCTGCTTCATCTGCAATCTTACCAAATGCAGTTGCAGTACCAGCAGCATCATCAACAGTACCAAGAAGAGCTGCAGAAGCAATATCATCTTCTGTAACTGTTACCTCATTTTCAGCAGAAACAGCTACCTTTACATGTCCATCTGTCTTTGCATTAACTGTTGTATACTTTTTATTCTCAAGTGTTTCGATTCTACCTGATAATGCATCCTCAGCATTTGTAGCACGATCAACTTCAAATGCAACCTTACCAAATGCAGTTTCTTTTGTTTTATCATCATCCTTTGTTCCAAGAAGATCGGAAATTGCAGTTTCTTTAGTAGTTGCACGATCTGCTTCTTTTGCAATTGCACCGAATACTGTATCTGTATCTTTAGTATCTGTCTTTGTGCCTACTAAAGTCTTAAGTGTTTCAATCTTATCTGCAAGTTCTTTTAATTTACCATCAGCAGAAACAGGAATTTCTAATGTCTTTACTGTTTTATCTGTATCAACATAAGAAATTACAATCTGAGCTTCTTTTGTAACTGCACCATCATCTTCGACTATAGCAGCAGTTGTTGTAATATCAAGAATTTTAGAAGAAACAAGTTTACCACGAGAAACAATTGCACCAGTTGATTTAGCTTCATCATAACCGAAATAGATTACGCCATCATCTTCTGCACCAACTTTTGCAAGTACATTAGCAACTGTGCCAAAACCAAATTTTACTTCTTTACCTTTTGCTGTATCTGCATCAGCTGGAGCACCGAAAACAACAGGAACACCATTAATCTTTGACTTCTAAATAGTAATAGCCATATTATTAATAAAGTTTATATTTTATTTTATTTATCTAAAAAATGGGATAATTGAAATATTATCAGTTATCCCATTATATTATTAAAGTTAATTAAAAATTAATTAGAGTTCTTCCCATGTAAGAAGTGCAGAAAGATGTTCATCATTTGCCTGAAGTTTATCTAATGCACCATTTAATTTAGTATAATATGTATCATTTGCAACATCTACAGTAACAACGCTTTCAACACCATCCTTACTATTAGTAATCTTTAATGTATTGAATTCTGCATTACCAGCTTTAGGAGCTTCAAGAGATGCATCCTTTACATAAGATTTTTCAATTGCACTAACTGATGTGTCTAATCCATCAAGACGAGTAGCAATTGATGTATCTTCAGCCTCAAGTTTACCAAATGTTTCTGTAACCTTAAGTTTAGTATCAACAGCAGTTGAAACAGCATCAATATTCAAAGAAACAACACCATTCTGAACTGTGATGAACTTATCATCACCCTTGAATGTTGTAAAGATTTCTGTGAAATCAAGATAAACATCATCAAGTCTAGCAGCTTTTGTATTAGTTGGCTTAGTATTGATAACTAAGTGTAAATATGAATGACCATACTTAATACCAAATCCAAGACGTGCTTGTTCCCATGAACCATCCTGATTCTTAGACCAAGGAAGTTGATTTTCTGATGTTACTTCATCACCATATGCAACTGCAGGTGAATTTCCCCATTGATCTTCAAGTTGTACATCATACTTAATTTCTGCACCATCTTTAGCAACATACTTAAATGTACATACATGTGCCTTAGTTACCAAGAAATCTTTTGCAATGTTAATCTTATCACCAACAGCCTTTGTATTACCCTCAGCATCAGTCATCATTAACTGATATTCAGATGCATACTTAGTTTCATTAGTATCTGCATCTTTTTCCATAGAATCTGCAGCAACCTGCTTAATTGCATACTTTGCAATCTTAATCTTATTATCTACAACTTTAATAGTTGAACCTTCTGCATCATCTACATTAACTGCAACCTTATAAGTCTTATAACCTGTTGCATCAGCAGCAGTAGGAGTTACTGTAAGTGCACTATCAGCATCAGCTGAAACAACATCGCTCTTAAGAAGTGTCTCAATACCATTAACAGATGTATCTAAACGATTAATATCTTCTGTATGCTTTGCTTCTAAGGCATCAACAGATGCTTTTAAATCAGCTGAAGCTTTAGCAATCATTGATGCTACTGTATCTGTATCAATAACATCAAATTCAGTAGTCCATGTTTGTGTCTTGACTTTATTATCTTTTGGATCTTCTTGAGAACCAAACCATGTAACTGTTACCTTAGTTGCAACTTTTTCTGTTGTTGATTCTACATAATCACCAGTAGTTGGATCAAAATGTTTCTTTGCTACTTTATTTGTTGTAATGTCAAGAATCTTAGAAGATGCAAGTTGATTACCAACAAATACCATACCAGAATCACCAGCAGCATCATATACAAAACGAACCTTTGCATCTGATTCAGCAGCAGTAGCAATAGCAACTACTTTATCTTCTGCGAATGCACCTGAACCAAAGTGAATGTTTTTACCAGTTGTAATTGTAGCAACCTTATCTGTTAAAGATGTTGCTTCATTAGCACCATAAACCATATTTTTATTCATATTAAATTTAATAGATTTAATTTTATTATTTATTCTCTTTTTTATAATTAGTTATCTAACTCTTCCCATTTCAATTGGTTTTCTACGAAAGTTAATCTGTCATTAATAGATGAATCTGTATTCATGAAGTCATTAACATGTTCGTCATAACCTTTCATGTCTAATGATACAGTTTTAATTAAATCTTTATCAAGAGATGAAATAACATCTTTAATAACTGTACCATCTTTTAATGTAAGAACATCACCGATTAAATCGATTGACTTAATAGGTTCTGGCCAAACTTTTGCTTCAATTACATTATTATCTTTAACATAATTTAACTATTTCAAAACCATATCGGTTACTTCAATCTTAGATGAATCCTTTTGTTCTTCATCACCTTTAAATAAAGTAAATGTTTTTTTGAAACCGTTTGCATATGTTCCAGGATCTTCATGTATTGTATAATTATACTTACCATGATCAAGTTCATCTATTAATCCTAATAATGATGTATCTAATGTATCTACTCTTGTTGTTAATTCACCTACAGAAGTATCTATAACTGTAAGATGATTATTAATATCAACTATTGATGAATCGATAACATTTAATCTATCATATACATCACTGAATGACGTGTTAATTTTATCAAGAATACTTGTATCAAAAGATTCTAATAATTTTTTAATATCTTCAACAAGTTTCTATGAAGGTAAATTTGTTTTTACAGTTGCAAGTTTACCGGCAGAATTAACATATTTAATAGATAATGTTACAACACCATCAACTGAAACAAGAGATACATCTTTTACTTTTGAAGTAAGTTCAAGATCACCTAAAAAAATACCTGTTAAGAGCTCAGAATTCTTTGATTTACCGAAATACAAAGTATGTGGATCCTTATTCTTTGCATTTACAATATCAACATAACGACCTTCTATAAACTCAACTTCATCATGTGGTCTACATTTTCTATTAGGATCGAAAACATGTAATACATGCTGAGGTGGACGTATATCTTTATTCATTTAAATATAACATGTTATTTTTTATATTTATCAAAAAAGAACAATTAATATCTTATATAATTTCGCACTATATAAAAATATTTAATTGCTCTTTTTATTTTCATTATTCATTTCTATTTATATTATATTTATCTAAAAGATAATTTGCAAAATCTAATTTTTCCTATGAAAATGTATTATATCTGAAAAATAAATTTAAATTTAAACCTTTTTTACCTCCATTTAAATATGCAGTTGGCCATAATCTTACCATTTTATTTAAAACAAATTCTTCTATAGTTTTAAATCTATAATGATTTAAACATGCATTTTCCCATGTAGTATTATTTATAATTATATCATTTATACATAAACTTCCGTTTGTATTTACACATGTAATATGGCTATCTTTATTATATACAACACCATGTGGTGAGTCAAACTTTACATTTTCTAACTATGTTTTTATTATAATTTTTGTCTATGCACAATATTTGTCTTTATCTAATGGAATATATTGATTAAATTTAGTTATAGAATAATCTCCATGTGTTTCAATAATATTAGAATCTGTAAATTGTTTCCAACAAACTCTTATACAATTTGCACCTTTACTATTATACATATCATCTGATAAGAATTCCTTTATATTATTACACTCTAAATCTAAAAATTCATCTATATCAAAATATGCAATCCAATCATATTCGTCTTTATATGTATTATAACAATCTGTATATGATGGAATCTATGCTAATTCTTTTCCTCTCCAATCTTTTAATATTACAAATCCTGAATTTATATAATCGCCTATTACATTTTCAAAATGTTCTCCATCTATATCATTATTATCATATAAACATATATTATCAAATCCTATTGTTTTATAATATTCTACAAACTCTCGTATATAATTATTTTCCATTTTTCCTATACAGCATAATAATACCTTTCCTGTATATGGTTTAATCTGATTATATAAATTTAAATTCTTTAATTTTATAGGACAAACATCAACTAGTTTCTATAAATCAATTTCAAATGTTGAATTATAATTATCTTTTAATTTTAATAAATCGTCATACGTTGTTTCATCTGTTACTAAATATGAATCATATAATGGTTTATTAATAGATAAGAAAAAATCTTCATATTTTAAATTCTAACCTATATTATTTCCTAATGAAATCCATATATTAGGAATTCTATATGCTTCTGATATAATTAAACCATGTAAACTTTCAGATACAATAAATTCACATTCTACAATTTCTTTAATTATATCTTTCCAATCATTATATTTTGTAAAATTAATAATCTTAATATTTTCATTATCTTTAAATTTATTTAATATATCTGAATTAATATGAGAATGATGTGGAATAATTCCTAATTTATATTTTTTCATTACATAAGGATAATAGTAATATGGTATTAATAATGCAGGGTCTCCATATATTTCTGGACAATCTATATTTGATGCTAAACAGATCTCTCTTGTTTTTGGCCCTCTAACTGCATATACTTTATTCGGTTTTTTATATAATACCTAATGTCTTAACATTCCACTGCCCCATACTTCTGTAAAATCATTTATATACTTATCAATAAAAATACTACCAATCATTAAATAATTTGTTACAAATTCATTATCGTATTTCTTATGTTTCTTACCTGTTATTTCTGTCAAAAATGAAAAATTTATATCATCACCAAAATTATGTGCATATGGTTTATGAAATCTATTTAACCATACCCAACCATTTAAATATATTACATTATCATCATTAATATCATTAATATCATTCTATTGTTTATTTTCAAATACTTTAGAAAATAAATTTACAGATGATTTACCTTTTACTTGTTTAACGTCTTTATTATTAATAACTTTTTCTTCTTTATGTAATTCTTTAAATTCGTTACTATTAATAACTATATTTTTTGAATTTGTAATATTATTTTCAGTTTCTTTTAATATTTCTGTAATAGGTTTTACTTCTGCTTCAATAGTAGGAACCATAATACCAGAAACATACGCATATGTTTCCTTATTATTCTTTATATTATTAATGTTAATTTTTGTATTATTTCCTTTATTAATTATTTTATGTTTATCATAATTAACAAATGTCTTCTTATTTGGTTTAGTTATATTTCCTAATATATACTTATCAGGATTATATGTTCCCATATCCTAAATTTTATTTGTTACATTAGAAAAACCTTCCTAATTATAATAAACACCTGCTGACTATGCATAACTACAATTACTAAATACAGAATTTTTATCTAACTTTTGATAATTCTTTATTTTTGACATATTAGGTAATTTTTCTTTTAATATATTTATTAAAAAAGGATAGAATACTCATTCCTAAGTATTCTATCCTAATATTAAAATGATGAATAAAATTATTTACTTATTTACTGCAAGAATTGCAGATGAACTATTAATGATCAAATTTACATTACCCTTAAAATCATTAATATATTTCTTATTTGTATAACTCATTGCAGATCTGAAATAATCTACCATATTATCAGACCACTGCTTTACAGTTTCCTTTACATGAATATACTTTGTACATCCTTCAGACGTCTTTGACTTTGCATTCGGATTAATCAACTTCTGTGCCTTCTTAGTAGACATACCATAAGATTCCTTTACAATATCTTTCATATCCTTAATGAAAGCTTTCTTCTTCTGCTCAAGTTCATTATTATCAAATGGTACTAACTTTTCTGTATCATCATCAAGTCCATCCCAAAGATTAAGGATATTATTAATACCATCATTAATAATACCTGCTGTATATCCATACTTATAATGTGAATTATAACATTCAATATCAAGAGGTGCAGCAGATTCAAGTAATCCTGTAAACAAACTACCAATCATTACATAATCTGCACCAAGAGCAATAGCCTTAATAACATCTGCATATCCTCTAACACCACCATCAGCAATAATATAAGGTGTTGATTTAGCATAAGATTTACCTTCGTATACATTCTTTATATACTTACATTCATCAATTAATGATGCAATAGGATAATGAACAGAGGTCTGCGTAGCCGTAATACAATTTGATCCACTTCCTACAGACAATCTAATATAATCAACTTCAGCATGTTTGCAAATCCATCTATATGTTTCAGGATTTGCAATATTTCCTGTCATTACAATAAGTTTATAATTGTTATTTCTTGCAATTTCCTTTGCTTTATTAATTGTATCATATAGACATTCCATATGACCATTAGCCAAATCTACACATACTCTATATGTTCGATTATAACCCGGAAAGATCTGTCCAGGACTCATCATCTTATGTTCAACAAAAACATATTCAAATTCCTTAAGTGACAAAGCAACCCAATCACCATTATCAAGAAAATCTTTGATATAATTAATTCGTTTCTCAATACTTCCATCTGGATCTGCACCAATATTTCGTGGCAACATAGGCATAATCTTATTCTTCTTCCAAATATTAAAATTATGTTCATTTGCAATAGTAGACATTGGTGCAGTAAACAATGGAAGATAATCTCTCATATTTACATCCATATGCTCATATGGATCACATTCCTTTCTACTCTTAATTGAACTAATTACCGCAGGCTCAATAGTCAAATCATTATATGAATACTTTGTTTTCTCAATAATAGGCATAATATATCTTTTATTTTAATTCTATATTTTATATTAACTTAAATTTGTTTTGTCTTCTCGATAACAAGTGAAATAAAGTCATGTCTTTCCATAAAATCTTTATTTTGACATTCATGTTTTACTACAAGATATGCATCTATAATCTTTTCAATATTATCATAATTTTCAAGACTTTCCTTCTGTCCCTGTTCATATCCTTGTGTAAAAATATATTTTTCGTTATCTGTTAAATCATTAATGTTAATCATATATCTATTTAAATTTAATTTTACCAAAAAACAATAGGTCCATCCCATGAACATGCAAACAATTCATTCTTATTAGATGTTAGTGCATGCAAACGATATACAGCACCTACCATTCTACGACGACCACATGAACATGCAAAATGATTCTGACAAAAATCATAATGAATACGAATGAACTTAAAATCGTCATTAACATCAATATCAGTAATGCTCAAGGACTCAAGATTAATATAATGTGAATCTTCTGGATCATTGATACTCTTATTATTCATCTCAATCCACTCAAGATCATGCTTAATTGCTTCTGTAATATTAATTCGCAAAAATGTCTTATATTGATTCTGAACTGTACTATCATCTATATGATCAATCTCTTCAAAAAAATTCATATAAACATCTTTACCATTATTTTCATTACTCATTGTCGCAATATGGTCAATAAGCAATTCACTCTTATTTGTTGAATTCTTCGTACTTCCCAGATAGTCAACCCAATTAATGGACATACCACCAAGATTTGTAGGATAAAATACTTTACTCATGAAATATAATTTTTATAATTAAATATTAAATTTTTCTCTATATGTCTTATAATTATGAATAATATTAATATACTCTTCTTTAGTAAGACCTGTAAGTTTACTACCCTTAATATAATCAAGCATATTAATTTCTCCAGAATTTTGTAAGTCTCTGTATGCTTTAAACTTTTCCTCTGTAATATTAACTTCCATAATTATTTTTTATTTTATAATTTTATTTACCTTATCAATGAGGTTTCCAACTTTATTATATAATGTACCCATTTCATAAAATGCAATATAATTATTTTTACATTTATGATATGTAGGATTTACTACATTAATATCAATAAGAAGATTTTCATATTCATTCTTAATCGCATTAACCTTATTTGTATGAATATTAGTCAGTTTATTCATCAAAGGCGTAAGACGTGATGATGTAAAGTCAGTTAAACCATCATAATATACGAATGTACCTTGTTCATATTCATAATATGTAACGTATACAGTATCTTTCTTAATAGAAAGAACGTAATAATCATTACACATATCTTCTGTATATCCGATATGTAATTTATTATCTGATGTTGCATTAGCAAACATACATACAAAACTAAGCATCAATGTTATAAAAATCTTATTCATAATTTTTTATTGTTTTATTTGTTACATCTCAAAGATACACATTTATTTTTGAATAAAAAAATTAATATGAAATTATTTTATCTATCTGTGTACAATTTGCTGTCCATACTATACCTTCATATACAATTGCAAAATCAGCATTACTATTATATATATGTTGTCCCATTGAATTAAACAATGCAACAATTTCTGTTGTAACATATCCTTTATCACCACGAGAATCATTACATAAATGAATACGTATAATACTTCCAATACGTAAATCACGAATAGTAAAATTCTTCGTTTTAAATATTGGTGATTTTGTAGTTGGTAATGTATCTATTAAATCTTTAATTACATCTGATGATATAGTATTATTTGATGTTTGATTTTTAAATTTTATCATATTAAATAACTTCTGTTTAAACAATATATTATATTACAAAGATACACAATTATTATAAAATAAAAAAGTGTGATCAGAAATAAATTCTAATCACACTAAAATTAAATTATTATTAAACTTTAAACTACTTTTATTACTTTACAGTAACAATAGCAACACGACCAAAATCATCATCCATACCATGTCCAGTGGTATCTGTTACCTTAACGCCACGTGACTCAAGATACTTCTTAACTGCATTTGCACGCTCTACAGAAAGCTTTGTATTATACTTTGCAGAACTCTTTGGCTCAGAAGATGCATATGCATCAATTACAACTGTTGTACCCTCTGCAATATTATCAAGTATAGACTTGCACTTATCTGAAAGAACTGCACTATTAAACTTAAATGGTGCAACAAATACATTTGAACCAACACCTGCAACAGTATTAGTTGCAACAGGCTTCTCTACAATCTTCTCAATTACAACAGGCTCACGTGACTCAAGCTCATTAATCTTCTTGTTAAGAGCTGCAACCTCTGCTGCATCATAAAGATGCGCCTTAGCGAATGAACGCTTTCCATTTGAATTCTTGAAACGATAAACAACACCTGCTGTAATCTCAAAACTACCGTTCTTCTTTACAAGCTTACCATTGTCAAGATCATTCCAAACAACTGATGGATTTACAACAACACCCCATGCACGATCCTTACCAAGATTAAAATTAAACTCTGCACCTGCACGATAAGTCATCCAGTTATTGTGATTATCTCCATAACTTGCTGTCTGATGTCCCCATCCAAGACCTGTATAAACAACAGGCTCGAAGAACTTACGAGTACCATCAAACTTAAATGCATTAGCAAGATTAACCTTTGCAAGACCACTTACATTAACATAATCAAAAGCAGTATATGCATTATAACTACCATGACCTGTGCCAATAAGTGTACGACCTTCTACACCAAATCCCAACCAAGGGGTTACATACTTATCTGCACCAATCAAAACAATAGGTGCCATTGCAGTATGACCACTATAAAAATTATCAAATGATGTAAGAACACCACCCTGAAGTGTTACTGAAACATTATCAGTAAACTTACTAGAACCTGCATAGTCATTCTGTGTCTGTGCGTTAATTGAACCAATTGCAAATGTAAACATTGCAATAAGCATAAAAATAAACTTCTTCATACTTTAAAAAATTTAAAATTTGTTATTAACTAAAATATTAAAATTAAAAATTAATTACTTGATATTCATACAAGTAACATATATAATATTGAATATCATTTAAAAAGTTTAGTTTTTAAATAATTTTTTTCAAATATTTTTTATTTTATGGTTTAGGACAATATAAAACCATTTCACTTCTTAATTTATTAAGTAATGGTTTATATTCTTTTTTATATTGTTCCCATGAATATTTTTTATCTAATATTTCTTTTAAATAATGATTTGCTTCACTGTAATCATATATCTTTCCTGTTTTTCCTATTTGAATTCCAAACATGTATAATCGTATACAATGATATAATGATTTTTGTGATCTATATAAATCATAATCTTTTTCTACTGTTAATTTCTTATGGCATTTCGCATAAGAATTTCCAACTATTTTTGAAATAACCTGTCGCAATTTCCATTTATCAAGAATGAAATATTTCGCGTATAACGAGTTAAAAAGTTCAATACTTGAATACATATCAGATGACATAAATAAACTCTCTACGGCGATTATATGATGTTCGTAGAGCATCTTTTTGAATGTATTGTTATTGATAATCTGAAAATCATATTCAGTTATTCCATCAGTTACGAAAATTTCCTTAATTCCATTAACAGAATTTTCTAATTCAATATTATCATCAACGATAACAATTATATCTTTATCTGATTTATCTGTATTTGTACCATAAACAAATGATCCATACATAAATGATAAGATATAATGTTGTCTGATATATTCTGGTAAATAATTT